>ERZ825137.1116-NODE-1116-length-35679-cov-7.756007_pt1 | contig 35679 bp, 28 predicted proteins | sample MGYA00519873_ERZ825137 | MGnify/ENA primary metagenome ERZ825137 (study PRJEB31778, sample SAMEA3449190) | human gut metagenome | biome: human gut; feature: human-associated habitat; material: faeces | place: United Kingdom | collected 2010/2012 ...
CAAAAGTGTCCGAGGGCAGAAAGCGGCTGTCCGATGAAGTCCAGCTTGCCAATGACGCAAAACAATGGGTGGAAGCCATTCAGGAATACGCCAACATCACAGAGCTGGACGCAGCCACCCTTAACCGCTTAATCAAAGAAATCGTCGTGCATGAGCGCATTGACGAAGATAAAACAAGACACATTTCTATCGAAATTCATTTTAATCTCAAACCCATCCCGGAGGTGGAACAGGTCACTGCCTGACCTGTCCCGCCGGGACGGTTCTCTTAAAAACACCATATAGATTTTTGTACGCCGCCGCCCGCCATCGAGCAGAATTTTACACCTAATTGGGGATAAAACAGCTCATGGGCGGCGGCGGAATTATTCTTCTTGCTCAGATCCTTATTCCTAAGCTTAATGACCTTATGTCAACGTCCTGATAAAATATCAACTGTGTCACCGTGACACACTTTAAATTCAGCCGTCACGATTTAATTATCGTGGCGGCATAATATTTAGGAGGTGTTTTTTTGGGCTTATTCGGAGGAGAAAGTGTAACCGATAAGATCGGCGATTGGATTCAGGATTTTCTACAGGAAATACTCGGCACGGTAGTAGAAAAAAGTCTGATGAGTGCTGCTGAAAATATTGACGGAGTTGTAACTATTGTAGAGGATAATGTTACTCAGACACCCGATACATGGAACAGCTCATTATACACAGCTCTCCAAAACATTTCCAATGCGGCTATCATGCCCATAGCAATAGGTATAATGTCAATTATTCTATGCTATGAACTGATTACAGCTTGTTTGGATAAAAACAGTTTCAGAGAATTTGACACGTCAATTTTCTTTCGGTTTATCGTAAAAGCGTGGGTAGCAATATATTTCATGAACAACGTATTTACGATTTTTACCGCTATTATAAAGATTGGCGCAGAGATAGCACAAAAAGCTATAGATCAACTGTACACCGAATCATTTAATTTACAGCAGCAGATGACCCAGTTATTTAACCCCAGTGACGGAGTAAATATATTCCATTGGTATAATGACTACAGCATAGGAGATCTGATGTGCTCATTGTTTTTATCATTATTGGTATATACAGTCTCTTTGGCAATAATCGTTATAGTAATGATAGTAACAGCAGGAAGAATGATAGAAATACTGATACATTTCTGTGCTGCTCCGCTGCCGTTTGCCACAATGACAAACAAAGAATGGAGTCATGTCGGATTTTCTTTTTTGAAAACCATGCTTGCACTTGCTTTACAAGCGTTTTTCATAGTAATTATTCTTGCAATTTTTGTGATTCTGTTCACTACAGAAGTAGTGAATGCACTGCAAGACCTGAGTTCATTATCGGGAGCATTGATAAAGTGGATATGCTATGGCGTTGTCTGCTGTTTTATGCTTCTGAAATCGGGCAGTATATCAAAGGCAATCTGCGGCACACATTAAGGAGGTTGAAAAATGGCTTTATATATGAAAATCCCAAAGGATATGAACGGCATAAAGGACACGGTAATGTTTAAAATGACAAAACGTCAGCTCATATTCAATGCTATTGGCTTGGCATTAGGGTTTACTGTATTTTGGCTGACATATAAAACGCTCGGAACAAGCACTTCGGCACTGCTGCTTTTCTGCTTGGGCAGCCCTTTTTTCATTATGGGAATGTATGAAAAAAACGGCTTTACGCTTGAGAAGATACTATTGAACTTTATTCGTTATAAACTTTGTCCGCAGATACGAACGTATAAAACCGAGAATATTTATCGTAGTATTGCGGAAGAGATTGAATATATAGAGGAGGTTGAAATGCTTGAAACAGGCAGAAAAAAAGTCAAAAGCAAAAAGTAAAAATACCGTTCCCCTTTCAAAATCCGAATATGAAACTGTAAAACGGCAGGTTTCGGAAAAAAACAAAAGGAAACAGGCTGTCAAGCTGCCACAGACAGCACAGCAGTCCATACCGTTTGACTATATGACCAAGGACGGTATTGCTATTGCAAGCGAACCTGAACGTTTTTCGCTCTTAAATTATCTGTTTGGCAAAAAGAAGCCAACGGAAACACGTTACAGCAAAACAGTTCAGTTTTATGACGCAGATTATGAAATAGCGGAAATTTCAAAGCAGAAGAACATTTTCGCCAAATACTGCAATCTTCTGAACTGCTTTGACAGTAACGTGAAATTTCAGATATCTGTTGTGAATGTAACCAATGATGATGATTTTGAGGACGTTATCAGCTTGCCGGAACGTAATGATGAGTACAACGATATTCGCAAGGAATACTGCGATATGCTCCGTGATAAGCTTGCCAAAGGAAATAACGGGTTCATTCGTGTAAATTATATTACTTTTTCCATAAGAGAAAAGAGTATAAATAAAGCACGTCAGCAGCTTACAGGTATTGAAAGAGATGTTATCCGTACATTTAAATCATTTGGTGTTGCGGCTGTACCTTTGAACGGAGAAGAAAGACTGTTTGCAATGTACAAAATGCTTCATCAGTATTCCAATGAACCGTTCCTTTGCAATTTTGACACTATGGCAGAAGCAGGACTTATGTCCAAAGATTATATTGCTCCGTCCTCATTCAACTTTTCAAAGAAAGATGAATTCAGGTGCGGAAAGTTCTGCGGTTCTACGTTTTCAATCAATCTGCTTGCTTCGGAAATGTCAGACAGATTCCTTTCAGACCTTATGGACACCGAAAATCCGATTGCATTCAATATGCACTTTACTGCTGTAGATAATCTTGAAGCAAAGAAATTCGTCAAATTGAAATTGTCCAACGTTGAAAAGATGAAAGTCGATGAGCAGAAAAAGGCAGCTCAGCAAGGCTATGACATGGATATTCTTCCTCCCGACATGAAAACCTACATCAGAGAGCTTGAAATAATGCTTGATGATTTGGAAAACAAAAACGAGAGAATGTTCATTGTCACTATTCTTGTGACCAATTTCGCCAAAAACAGCAAAATGCTCGGTGTCTGCAATGACAGACTGAACCGAATAGTATTGCAAGCCAATTCACAACTCATTCCCCTTGACTACAGACAGGATCTTGGACTGGCTTCAATTCTTCCGCTCGTCGAAAATAGGATTGAAATAGAACGCCGTCTGACCACAAGTTCGGCGGCTATTTTTCTGCCGTTTGCCACAAAAGAGATTTTCATGGACGGAGAAGCCGTGTACTATGGAATCAATCAGATTTCAAATAACCTCATCATGGCTGACAGAAAACAGTTGGATAATCCCAACGGCATAGTCTTGGGTACTCCGGGCGGCGGTAAATCATTTGAAGTAAAATGCGAAATAACACCCGTATTTCTGTTTACAAACGATGATATTATGATTTGTGACCCTGAAGATGAGTACCACCCTCTTGTCAAAGAATTTCATGGACAGGTCATTGAAATTTCTTCTGACAGTTCGGACTATATCAATCCTATGGATATTGACCGAAACAGCGGTGAGGACGATATTATCGGCGTAAAATCGGAATTTATCATTTCTCTCTGCGAGCTTGTTGCCGGAGGAAGAAACGGTCTTGACCCGCAGGAAATTTCGATTATTGACCGCTGTGTAAGAAATCTGTATCTGAACTTTTTCTCCGAAACCGAAAATTCTTCCGAGGAGGAGTTTAAGGCAAATATGCCGATTTTAGGCGATTTGCAGAAAGCTCTTTACGATACGGGAGAGGAATATGCAAGACGTGTGGCAAATTCCCTTGAAATATATGTCAGCGGATCACTCAATATTTTTAATCACCGCACAAATGTTGACTTGAACAACCGAATTATCTGTTACAACATCAAAAAGCTGAAAAATACGCTCAGAAAGCTCGGTATGCTGATAGTTCAGGATCAGGTATGGAACAGAGTGTCTATGAACAGAGGAAAGAAATCCACTTGGTACTATATGGACGAATTTCATCTTCTGCTTAAAGAGGAACAGACAGCAAAGTATTCGGTAGAAATGTGGAAACGTTTCAGAAAATGGGGCGGCATTCCTACAGGACTTACGCAGAACGTTAATGACTTTCTGTCATCAAAAGAGGTTGAATCAATCTTTGACAATTCATCGTTCGTTATAATGCTTAAACAGGCAAGCGGAGATGTAGATGTATTGGCTCAAAAGCTGGAAATATCCCCCTCACAGCAGAAGTACATAGAAAGCACTGTGCCGAGGGGCAGCGGTCTGATCTACTATGGCGGAAGTATTCTGCCATTTAATAACCAATTCCCGACAGATACAAAGTTGTACAGACTTATGTCCACCAAACCGCAGGAAAGTATGATTTGAGGTGAGTGATTTGAGCAGCCGTGATGAACAGTTGGAAGCACTGGAAGCTGCCGTTAAAAGTGCCGAAAGTAAGCTTAAAACTGCCAAAATGTCTGTAGATGACATTGACAGGAAAATCAAGTCAGTTGATGAAGCCTTTGAACAGAAGCTTGCCGAAAAAGCGATAGGATATAAGGAACAGACAGGTGCGGATTTCAGCCGTGAGGTTGATGTAAACGGACGGGTTTCATACTCTTTCAGCCGTGAAGCTAAACCTAAAGAGCGCAGAACTCTGACAATAAAACGACAGTTTGATTCCGAAACGGGTAAGGTCGGGTATAAAGTCGGTTTTACCGATAACGGCAATCAGACGGTTTCGGTAAATTCGGCAAAAGATTTAAAAAAGCCGAGCAGCAGAAAAAAATATATTGCATTCAATCTGTTCGGCTATCGAAAACTTGAACTCAGCACGGAAGTAAACAATCCGTTTCTTAAAACAGTCGGAAAGCCGATAATCGTTCCGATTCAGGCTGCCGCCAAGCTTGTGGACAAAACAGAAGAATTTGCAAAAAAAATTTCCGAAAGCTCGGTTGGCAGAGGTGTTGCGGACGCAGCCAAAATTGTGTCCGCTCCTATCGTAATTCCTGCAAAGATCGTTAAGGATATTTCTGATAAAGGCGGAGTTATCCATTCGATTACAGATTTGGGCAATAAAATAAAAATTGAGGGAGTTAATGTTCCTAAACCTTTGAAAACAGTTGCTTCGGGAACTGCTTCGGTGGCAAAAGGAATGGAAACTCTCGCTGCCAATACGGCAAAAAGCGTAAATAAATTTACTATTGAAATCGCCAAGGAAAAACTGTATGAGGAAATTCACAAAGGTATCTCCGAAAATGAGAGTACTCAGGCAGCCTACGTTATTGGTGTTAGAGCCATAGACGTTTACAAAGTTCTCGATGAGCATACAAAGTATAAAAAAGCTGTCAGGAGAGATAAAGTCGGAAATGATATTACCGATACGAACGTTTCACGTTATCTTGCAGGAAAAGAGGAAAGCAAATATCAGCGAACAAAGGACAGCCTTAACGAAGAAAAAAAGGCTGCTGATTATTCTGCATACAATGCAAGAAAAGAATATGAAGCGGCAAAAGCACGGCTTGAAAGTTACCAAAGAAGCAAAGGAATACCTGTTTCGGAGGTTCAGACAGATGAAATCATTTATGAAAAGCCAAAGCTGACCAAAACCGAAAAGGAAATCGAGAAAACCAAACGCAAGCTGAAATCCGTTCAGAATCACAAATACCGTTTTAAACGGCAAAAGGTTTTTATTCCTCAAAAGGGCAAAGTTGTTTCCAAAACAATGCTTACAAGGGTGGAAGTTACCGAACCGACACCTATGACGGCATGGGAAACAAGAAAAAAGCTTGAGGGACTGGCTGTTCGTGATGTAGGCATGAGTATGCGCCGTAAGGCAATGAGAGACGGCGGAGATAACTCAGGTGTTGAAGCTGCAAATTTTGCAATAACGGCTTCACAGTCAGCAACACGACTTATTAAAGCGATTGACAAAAAGGAAAGGGATTTGACAGAACGGCATTATGAAAAAAAGCTTCATAAGCTTGAAAATAAAAAGGGCATTGAAAATGCAGTTGAAAGCGTAAAGCCATATGAAAAATCCTCCGACAGTAAACCACCCGAAAATAAAAATAAAAGTTCCAAGTCCGACAGCAAACAGCAGCAAAAGAACCAAATAAAAAAGAAACATCAGAAAAAAGTCTATAAAAAGAAAAAGAAAAACGCCGTTTCTGAGGTTTTGGAAGATTTAAAAAGATTTGCTGCAAAAAAGGCAAAAGGTGTCGGTGTAATCCTCGCTATAATAGCACTTATGATACTTTATCCTGTGTTCAGTCTTACAATGTGCAGCGGCGGAACTCCGATAGAATCGGGAATGGGAACGGCAGCAGAAATACTTATCAGTCCTTGCAGTACCGTAGATCTTGGACAATGTGACCTCTATTATACGGAACTTGCAAAGAATATGATACATATGCACCAAAATATCGACAGCTATTATGTCGATTACAATAAGTATGTCTGCCTTACGGAAATAAACGAAATTTCTCATTCTCCCGAAAAGCTTGTGCCCTATGTTGCTGTAAAAGCACTAAGCGACAATGGTGGGGACGATTGGAATTTTGAACAGGCAAAACCATATATTGAGGACGTTTTCAATTCACAGTATGAATTTTATACAAACGAAGTACATGAGATACGGAAAAATGTTACAACAGTAACTTACAGAAATGAAAATACTTATTATTCCGCTCTTGGCTCGTCAGAATATAATTTGGAACGTCCGGAGGGTGCAGATATTCCAAACCCTCTGAAATCGGAATTATATACGCACTATGCAAACACATACACCCATATTGAACTGCCTATAATTAACGGATATATCGAAAACACACTTGATTGTGTCGGCGTTTATACCGATGAGAATGGGCAAACTACAGAGTATGACGATATGCAGACTATAACTTTCCAAAACTTTTGGCAGATAACACTTGTATTTGACTACATTGACGGTGAATATCAGGAATACTGGGTATATACCGAACAGCAGCAGGATTATTTTGAGTACGACTACTATATTCTTGAATACGCCATAAGGGAAAATGCAATGGACGTGCCTGACAGCTATTGGACGGATACGGATTTGCGATGGTTGGATAATAACTTTGACAAGCTTATCTATAACCGTGTATTGGCTATGAATGAAGATGAACAGGAGTTGTTTGACGGATATTTTGAGTATAACATGGGACACCAAGAGCTTAAAACACCATACGCAGAAGCAGAGATAGCACGATATCCGGGGTATAACAATGATATTTACGGCGATATGTCACTTGAAAACGGCATAGTTCTTTACTCCTCGCCGGGGCAGCAAATTATTTGCGGCATGGACGGAGAAATAACCGCTACCGAAAACGGATTTTCGGTTTATAACAAAAAATACGGAACTCTGTACTATGAGGGTGCAACCGTCCCGAATGTATCAACGGGAGTAAAAGGTACACCCATTTCCACGGCAACAGGCAATACCCTAAAGATTACCGTTATTGACAAAGACGGAAACTATATCAACCCAATATTTATATTTTCAGATTGATTTGAAAGGAAATTTTATATGAAAAGCACTTCACCAACAAGGAAAAAGGTCGATAAGCTTTCTGCTGAAATACAGCAGCTTGAAGCTCAGATTGCGGAAAAGAAAGAGAAGTTGGCTTCTCTGAAAGAAGCCAAACTTGAAGCCGAGAACACGGAGATAATTTCTATTATTCGTAATGCTGATCTATCTGTAGAAGATATTCAGGAAATGATCTCGGACTTGACTTCTGTAAAGAAATCGCCGTCAGATATGGCAAAGTCACAGCCAATGAGTGACCTGAAAGGAGAAGAAAAAATAATATGAAAACCAAAATCTTATCATTTTTCATAGCTCTGTCCCTTGTAAATGTTCTGCCGACAACCGCTTGGGCAACAGGGCAGGAAGAACAGCAGGCGAAAATAACTTCCGAGGAAGTTATTGAAGATACTTCTGAGGACGCAACTGTCTCTCTGGAGGAGTTTCTCAGAAACAATGAGGATATGCAGGCTCAGATTGATGAGATCAGACAGCTTTTTGAGGACAACGGTTACAACATTGACGGCTTGAACGGCAATGTTGAGAATCTGAACGGAGAAATTGACGGTTTGCAGATGTCTCTCAACGATCTGTACAGCCTTATAAATACGCTTCAGGCACAGCCTAAAGCAAGCAATGCTTCATCATCTTCGAGTTCGGGCATCACTCCTCAGCAGGCAACGACAGCTCCCACTCAGACCACAACGACTACAACAACCGTGACCACTGCTGCTCCAAATACAGAACCTAACGGTTATCTCGTTGAAAAGGCTGAAAAGACCCCCGAAGAACGTGATTTTATTACAGTCACAACACGGGACGGACACGTTTTCTATATTGTCATTGACTATGAAAATGATAATCAGAATGTTTACTTCCTCAATACCGTTGATACAGCAGACCTGAAATATCTTCTTGAGGGAAGCAGTACAACAACCGCCCTGAAATTGGAATCGGACAATAAAACAACCGAAACGGAAGCAGCCAAATCCGAAAAAGACGATACCGAAAAAGCGAATGATGGAAATACGAAAAAGAAAAACAGCAATATGGTTCTTTACATAGTCGGCGGTGTTGGTGTTATCATATTTATATTTATCGCAAAGAAGAAAGTATCGGGCGGCAAGAAAAAGTTTGACGATGATGATTCGGAAAACACTTCCGATGATTACACAGAGGAAGAACCCGAAATCTATGCAAATGATGAGACGGAGGAATCCTATGAAGAAGAATAATTCCTTGAAAGTGCAGATAATTACCGCTTTGGGCGCATTTGCCGGAGCTGTTTTATGCTGTTACTACAGAAAGCACCGCCAAGTGAATGCCGTTATCAAAGCAATTTCCGATACCTTGGGAGATGAAGAAGTTACAGACTTCAAAAGCTTCTCAGAACATCTGTCTGAATACCACGGAATCACTGCGAAAAACATTTACGGCAATGTGGTCGAATATTCATCGGACAGCATTAAATCAATAACCAGTGATGAAATACAGTCATACAGCAAGAAAAGCTGTAGCTATGATATGGACAGTTTGGAGACTGCTTTTTCTTTCAATCGTGAATTGTGGATATAAAGTGTGTCACCGTGACACATCAGTCCGCCCTGTTTTATTATGGGGCGGACTTTTCTTATCAAAAATTTGGAGGTAGATAACGAATGAAGCTCATAATCGCAGAAAAGAAGAGTGTCGGAGAGACAATAGCTAAAGTCCTTGGTGTAAAAGCTATACGGAATGGTTATTTAGAGGGCGATGATTACATAATTTCATGGTGTCAGGGACATCTTGTAGGTCTTGCTCTTCCCGACAGCTACGGCGAACAGTATAAACAATACTGGACGTTTGATAATCTTCCGATAATTCCGCAGAAGTGGATTTTTGAAGCGGACAACGGCAAAATACGGCAGCTTAAAACTCTGAAAGAACTTATTTTTAACAATTCTGTCAATGAAATCATTTGCGCTACGGACGCAGGACGTGAGGGTGAATGTATTTTCAGGTATGTGTACAATTACTTCGACTGCCACAAGCCTGTAAAGCGTTTGTGGATATCATCAATGGAGGATTCCGCTATCCGTGAGGGAATGAACAATTTACAGCCGTACAGCAAATTTGATAATCTTTTTTCCGCAGGATTGTGCAGAGCTAAGGCAGACTGGCTTGTAGGCATGAACGGTTCACGTCTGTTTTCAAACCGTTACAGAACATCTCTGAACGTGGGACGTGTTCAGACACCCGTGCTTGCAATGGTGGTTCAGCGTGATTATGATATAGCGCATTTTGTGAAGCAGAAATATTACACGGTCGAAATGGACTGCGGAGATTTTATCGCTGCAACGGCAAGAATTGATGATGAAAGCTTCGCAAGAAATCTTGCGGAAATATGTAACGGGAAAAGTGCTGTGGTTACAGCAGTTACCAAAGAAACAAAGACCGTAAATCCGCCAAAGCTCTATGACCTGACCACATTACAAAGAGAAGCAAACAAACTTTTCGGATATACGGCAAAGCAGACCTTGAACTATTTGCAGTCTCTTTATGACGCAAAATTGGCTACATATCCACGAACCGACAGTCAATATCTGACCGAGGATATGGAACAGACTGCTTTGGATATGCTTAATTGTATCAGAAATACATTCCCTCAGTTATCTTGCGGAATAAGCTTTGAAAACACTGACCATTCAGGAGTTAAAAGGTGTTTAAACAATTCAAAGGTATCCGACCACACAGCTATAATTCCGACAGCGGAAATAAAAAAAGCTGACCTTGCCGCACTTCCGACAGGTGAAAAAAATATTCTTTTGCTTATTTCCGCAAAGCTTCTTATCGCAACATCAGAACCGCACAGGTATGAATCGGTAAAGGTTTCGGTAACATCTGAAAGTGCTACAAGCTCAGAATTTTACGCAACAGGAAAGAAAATTCTCACTGCCTATGATTTCAAGGTGATCGAGAGCCATGTGAAAGAAGTCCTGACCAAGAAAAAAGTTGAGGAGAAAGAAGTAATGCTTCCTGAAATAGCAGAGGGTCAGTGCTTTGAAAATGTCAGCACAAAAACAGCGGAACACTTTACCTCACCGCCAAAAGCTTTCACAGAAGATACATTGCTCAAAGCAATGGAAACAGCCGGAAATACCGACTATGATGAAAATTCCGATGTAGAGAAAAAAGGCTTGGGAACTCCGGCTACAAGAGCGGATATAATCGAAAATCTCGAAAAAAGAGAATATATTGTCCGTGATGGGAAGAAAATCAATGCGACAGCAAAAGGAATCAAGCTCATTGAAGTTGTTCCCGATGAAGTCAAGTCACCAAAACTTACTGCTGTTTGGGAAACAATGCTTCAACATATGGAAAAAGGACAGGCTTCTCCGGACAGCTTTATGAATGAAATTGAGAGCTTCGTCAGAAAGCTTACGGAGAACTATTCCGAAAGTGCAGAGGGCAGCGGTTTCGTCAGGTCATCTTTGGGCAAGTGTCCACGATGCGGAAAGAATATTATAGAGGGAAAGCTGAACTACTATTGCGAAAGCGGTAAGGACGGCTGCGGTTTTTCTGTATGGAAAAATCAGAAATATCCGAATACTACAGTTTCGGCAAAGCAAATGGAGGAGCTTCTATCCCTCGGAAAAACAACACTTAAAGCTGTTTCCAAAAACGGTAAGGAATATACAGCAGATTTCAGCCTTGAAGATACGGGCAAATACGTCAATCTTGTCTTTGCACAAAGTGAAAGCACAGCTTTGGGCAAGTGTCCGAAATGCGGCGGAGATATTATCGGCGGTCAATATGGTTTCCACTGCAAAAACAAGTGCGGAATGAATGTTGGCAAGGTTTACGGCAAGGAGCTGACAGAAAATCAACTTAAAAATCTTCTTAGCGGAAAAGAGATTTCTTATACCGCAGGCGGAAAAAAGACTGTTGTTGTACCTGAAATCATTGAAAATAACTATCAGGGGAAAATATATTTTCAATGGAAAACCAAATCGGCAACATAAAATGTGTCACGGTGACACAGAAAGGAGCTATGAAAAATTATGACAAGCACAGTAATTCTTTTTCTGATCTGTCAGATTTCTTCAATGATACTTAATGAAACGAAAAATTCTCAGATAAAAGCTATTGAAGCTAACAGCAAAACCATGTCTCCAACAGAGAAAATGAAATGTGAGCAGAAAATACGCATTTCAAAATTTTTCTCGGCATTTCTGAAATACGGAGGATTCGCTTATCTTGTCCTTTCAATCACTTTGGAAATCATAGGGCAGAAATAACCTCCTGTGTCACCGTGACACACATTCTTTTCAGAATATGACCCTTTAGGGGTTATAGAATATAAAAACAAAGGAGAAAAAAATCATGAAAATCACAAAAAAGGCACTCGCATTCACACTTTCGGCAGCAATGGGAATATCCGCTATTCCTGCAATGAATTGCTCGGCAGCAGAAAGAACAGTTTTTGAGAGGGAGAATTATTCTGCTACATACGAGAATTCTTTCTCACTTGAATTTGTCGTAATCATGTGGTCGGAAAATGACAATGGTGAACTTACGATAACAGGCTGCTCCCCCATGCATTCAGAAAAGATAAAGGATTATCCTACGTCAAATGTTCTCGGCAGCTTTGTGTTCAACGGAACGCTCAGACTTCCGTCACACATAAACGGAAAGCCCGTTACTGCGATCAATGGCTATAACATTGCCAAAACTGTCGGAGCAAATATCGTAATTATCAATGAGAATATCACCGATATATCCGAAAAATCATTCGGAAAAGGTGTGACGGTTCTTACTACCGACAACGAACTCAGACAGTCACCGATCTACTACTGATTTCTGCAATAAAATTTAAAACAGCGTTAAGGGAGTATGCGTATGTATACTCCCTTTTCGTTTTTACAAGGAGATGACCTATGCACGTTTTAAGCTTATTCGACGGTATTTCCTGCGGAATGGTTGCACTTGAACGTTCGGGAATACTTGTCGAAAAGTATCACGCATATGAAATTGACAAATACGCCACAGCAATTTCAAAAAGAAATTATCCCGAAATTGATTATCACGGTGATGTTTTTTACGGAAATTTCAGAAAATACAAGAACTGCGATCTGCTTATCGGCGGTTCACCGTGTACATACTGGAGCGTAGCCAAAAAAGGAAGAGAAACAACTGCTGACGGAGAGGGATTCAGATTGTTCATGCAGTATGTTCGGGCATTGGAAGAAAGTAATTCAAAGTATTTTCTGTATGAAAATAATAACAGCATACACAAGAATATTAAAGATGAAATATCCAAATTCTTGGGAGTTGAGCCGATAATGATAAACTCTGCCTTGGTATCTGCGCAGCAACGAAAAAGATGTTATTGGACAAACATTCCCAATATCACACAGCCGCAGGATAAGGAAATTTATCTAAAAGATATTTTGGTAAGCGGTATTCCGTGGCAGGATAAGTCCTACGCTTATACAACAAGGTGTCAGTGCGCAACGTTTAAGGACACACTTAAACGCCATAGGCATACTATGATTGCCGAACCAGTCGTATTACAGAGGGGACACGGATACAACAAAGGTGGTATAAAACAAGGAAAATGCCCTACTTTTACTGCAAGTGACAGTTTTGTATATAACAATTTGGTTGCCGTGCCTGTAAGGATAGGACATATTGGGAAAGGCGGTTTGGGCGAACGAATTTATTCTGTTTATGGAAAATCTGTTTCAATGAAAGCTAATGGCGGAGGCGGCGGAGCAAAAACAGGATTATACAAAATTGACTTGCCTGACGGCGATTATATCATACGCAAGCTTTACCCGATAGAAGCGGAACGTCTGCAAACTCTCCCCGATAATTACACGGAGGGAGTGTCCAATACTCAGAGATACAAGTGTATCGGAAACGGGTGGACTGTGGACGTTATAGCGCATATTCTCGGATTTATTCCAAAATAAAAAGTGTGTCACGGTGACACACAGCGAAAGGAGTTAATATGCCAAAATTTACTGACGAACAGGTAGAACGTGCAAAAAATGTTGATGTCCGCACGTTTCTTGAAAAAACTGAGGGATACGTTTTTCAGCAGCATGGAAGATATTTAAAGTGCCAAAATCCAGAGCAAACAGGACAGCCGTCCTCACTTACAGTTGATACAAATTTAAACCGAATTTTCTATAACTCTGAGACCGGTAAAAAGCCGCTTTCAGCTCTCGACTGGTGCAAAGAGATAAGAGACCTTGATTTTCAATCCTCCATGCAGCTCATACTTGGTGAAAGTCCGCATGGCGAAAGAGCCGAAAAGCCAAAATTTCATCAGCATATATCAGAACATATAAACAGTGTTTCCAAAGAGCTTAATTTGCCCGAAAAATCCGATACTTCAAAGAATGTATATGCTTATCTTACGAAAACAAGGGGCATTCCTGCAAATATCGTGAATGACTGTCTTAAAAATGGCACGATTTATCAGGACGAAAGAAGAAATGCTGTATTTGTCGGATATGACGATAATAAGCAAGCCAAATATGCCGCAAGGCGTGGAACATTTACTCCTGACGGAAAAGAACCGTTCAAGCGAGACTGTTCGGGCAGCGATAAAAAGTTTGCCTTTAAATTGGAGGGCAAAAGTACCGATACCGTTTATGTTGCGGAAGCTGCCATAGATGCACTTAGCCTTGCTGCGTTGGAGGATAAATTCAACGGCAGCGGAGCATATAAGGAAAAGACCTACATATCAACAGGCGGCGCAGGAATTGATAATGCCTTAGAACAGTTCTGTAAAACACATGATGTTAAAACCATAAATATATGCTTTGATAATGATGAAGCAGGAAAAAGCGGCATGGAGAACATTATGAAAAAGTTCCGTGAAAAAGGTTATGAGGTAAATGATATGAGAGCTACTCTTGCTCATGACTATAATGATGAGCTTGTAAAATTCAATAACGATCCCAAATTTTACAAAGAGCCGCCCATAACGGTCAGACCGCCCGAAACAGTTGTACAGAAACAAAATGATGTGAATATTGAAACCAAGACAGCTGCTACTGAAAATAAAAGGAATGATATTATGCCGGAAATCACAAGTACAGAGAACCCCGAAATTGAAAACTCAGAAAAGCCTGAAATTCCAAACTCGGAGAAACCCGAAATAGAAATCTCAGATAAACCTGAGATTACAAACTCGGTGAAGCCTGAAATTCCACCATCAGAAAAAAAAGAACCGTCAGAAATTCAATCATCTGTTATTTTTGGAAATACAGGATACAGCAAAATCCCCGATAAGGAGCATATTACCAACATTGAACCGTCAATCGCCGTAAATCTTTTTGACCGCTTACAGCATGAAAACATTCAGTTTTCGGGAAAATTTGCAAAAGACGGTTTGGTCATAGCCGCTTCAAAGGATAATGTCGATAAAGTAAATGCAATGATCCGTGAGGAAACAGCCTTACTCAGAAAGAGAGAAGAACAGGAGCTTTCCGTACCCGATATCCCGAAAGAAGTAAAGTCTGAGCAGACAGTCTCAAATCCTGAGCCTCGGAAAGAAAATCATGAAGCTGTTAGCGACAAGGCTTTATCAGAAATGAGCCAAGAGCAGAAAGTGAATTTTCTGCTTTCATCTGCAAAAAACAAACAGGAACATAAGAGAGCCGATTTACTTGACAAGATTGACCGCATTGACAGTAAAATTGCGGACAGACAGCAGCGCATTGAAAAGCTGAATGATAAAATATCGGATATTGAGCTGTCTCTGAAAACATCGGCTGCTTTCAAGCTTGCCTTTGGCAATACACCGATCGGCAAGCTTATTGATAGAAGAATCTCCAAACAGCAGGCTAAAATTGAGCAGATACAAACTGAAAAGATTCCAAAGCATGAAGCTAAAATAGAAGCTCAGAACGCCAAAAAAGATAAAGTTACCTCAAAACTCGGAAAGGTCAACAGAAAAATTGATACGATTGACAAGGTGCAGGATTTTTTTTCGGCTCTAAGCAGTAAGGATAAAGTCGAAAGGCATACCGGCTTTATAACAGGACTTGAAAACCTTTCTGCTGTCCGCCGTGAAAGTCTCGAAAATAAGCTGCACAAGACCAATACCCGAATTGATATGCTCTCGGCTAAATACAGTTCTCCCGAAATTCCCCATAGCGAAAGGCTTAATATCAGACAAACAATACATTCTCTCAGGAAAAAGGCTGACATATTATCTTCCAAAATTGAGGGATTGAACAAGCTTAACGGCAGTTTGGACGATATGAAAAACGGCAGATTTACAGAATCGGAAGTGGAAACATCAGTTGCCAAGACTGCCGATAAAATAAACGAACAGCTTGTAAATGCCAATAATCAGGAAGAAAAAGGCATAATCAACAATTTTGTCGCTGTTTCCGTAGAAGCAGGAAATGAAGCCATAGCGGAAGTAATGGAAGAAAAGACTGTTGACCGTGAGGAAAAGAAACGGGAACGCTTACCCGAAGAACAAGAGCCGAATGTGACGGAAGATACCGAGCAGAAAATAATTACTGCGGTGGCAGGCGTTACGGGTATTGCCTTGTCTGAGCTTAACAGACTTCCCGTGGATATAAAATCGGATATTATTTCTGAATTTCAACAGAATAACGGCAATATTGCCGCTGAACAGCTCACCGAAAGAATATGCGAAATTGCGGATATTGAGCCGCCCGAAATAATTAAGCCTGCCGAGCCTGAAATAAAGCCGCAGGAGAATAAGGAGAAAGAGAACCCTTTGCGTGAACTGGAGGATTTGCTTGAAGAAAACGATAACTACTTTGACGGTATGCTTAACAATCTTCCTCCCGAAAAGCCTGTCAAACAGGAACGTGAGGATTCACACGATGAACCTCTCTTATCACGAAGCAGGATAATGAGCAATGATTTTAAGCCTTTATCCGAAAAATCGAACGAAGATATTGAAAAGAGCAATAACAAAAAGCATGATTTAAGCATTTAATATACTTTGTATAAAATGCCAAAAGATAAGGTCAAGGCAAAAAAGCCTTGACTTTATCACTTTAATGTGTTACAATAGAATGGAGGAATAGAAATGCCAAATGATAAGCTTAGCGAAGCGCAGGCAATATATGTTTCCGAAATACGAAAAGTGCAGGAATCAGCCGATACATGGAGAGATTTTCTTGACTTTTCGGCGAAAGTAATGGTTAATAAAAATCAAAGCGAATTTGAATTTTCGTCAAAGTTGATTATACACGCCCGTAATTCAAAGGCTACAGATTGCAGACAATTCGGCGAGTGGAAAACAAATGACGGAAATCACGTTAATCGCCATGAAAAAGGAATACCTGTGCTTTCACGAGATAAAAGCGGAAAGCAATCTGTAACATACCTCTTTGATACAAGTCAGACTGCTTTCCCCAAAGATCCTGAACGTGTTGCAATACCTGACGCACATAAGGACAATTTTAAATCCGAACTTAACTCCGTGATTGACAGATTATCCGATAACGTTTCATTTTCCGATGAGCAGAAAAGACTTTTCAGGGAGACTGCCGAATACAAATTTTGCAAACAGTATCAACTTGACATTTCCGAGAATACAGAAAGATTTTCGGGCATAGAAAACCTTTCTGTAAGAGAAATCGCCAATATTGGAATCGTGCTTAACAGGTGCGGTCAGGAATTATCAGCTATAATTGAAAGGAATGATCTGAATGAACAGGAACAAAGTGGTAACAGTAAATCAAGAGAAGATCGGGCAGAACTTTACGGACGAGAACGGCGTGGAGTGGATCTGGGAAGCGGATTATCGGGAACACGCAATGAAGTACGAGTACGACGAGGAACTGAACGAGTGGAGCAAACTCAACGAGGAGAATCTGACATACGAACCGCTGATAGAGATACACGAACCGAGACCGACAGCCGAGATGGGCAAGTACGGCATTCTGAGATTGAAGTTCATATGGCAGACACCGTGTCTGATAGAAGCGATAATGCTGAACGGGGATATAACGCAACACTGCGAGGAAATGAACGAGAAAGTCTTGGAGCTGATGGAGAATATCATAGAGAAGAAGAAACAGTCGGACGAGTACAAGGCGGCACTTCTCTCGGGCAAATATCTTCAGATACTCCAGTTGTCGGAGAGATACAGGAAAGAAGCGGAGGAAGAGATACTTCCGGTAACAGTTTACGCAATATAAAAGATGAAGCGGCAGAGCCTGAAAAGGTTTCTGCCGTTTCTGATTTATCGGCTGATATTCCCAATGAGCAGCCAAAGGAACGTTCTGACGGCTTTGAAAGTTCCAAACGCTCCAAAAACGGAGATATCATTCTCGGCAATACTACATTCAGATATATTCCCGAAAAGACCTACACCAAAATCAGCAAGGATATAGCTGCCGAAGTCGCAGATCAGCTTGAAAAGCAAGGTGTGAAGTTTTCGGGCGTTATAAAGGGAGATACGGCAACAATTACCGTAAGCAAGCCGCAAAAAGAAACTCTTGACAGTATTATTGCAAGTGTTTCCTCTCCCGACAATGATGTTACACTCTCTCAAAGCGAATTTATAGAAATCGCTTCAAATATTTTATCTGAAGATAATAAGATTTTCAATGCTCACAGAAACTCCGATGAACAGAATTACCGCCTTGAAGTCAACAGCGGTATAGACAGGATTTGGGCAGCGGCTATTTCAAATAGCCGTGACATTGGATATTCCGTCTCTGAAATGTCACAGCTTTGGGAAAGCTTTCAGAATGACAGCAGCATAAAAGAACATATTCAGGCTGTCATAGCCGAAAATGTGGATATAACTCTCACAGAAAGAGAACAGCAGATTGAAAAAACACGTCAGTTTGCCAAGGAACAGGGACTTCCCTTTTCGGAGAACTACAGCAAGGGCGCAGATGAGGAATTTAATCCTTATGTCGCTGACGGCAGTATGTCTCCCGAAGATTATGAAAAAATGCACGATCTGATAAACACGGATAAATCAAGACCTACTGTTGATGATCTGTCTGTGGTAGATGTTATTCTTTATGACGGCAAACGCAGAGAAGTTGAGCAGATAGATGAAAAGCGTATCAGTTTAAAGGATTTGGACGCTCCTACTTACGGCGGAATTCTGCTCGGCACAAGTGATGTATATGCGTATGACGGTTGGCGTGAAGAAATGAACGAAAAAGGCTTTGAAATAATTTCAAAGGCTGAACCCGAAATTACGCTGACTGTCGGAGATGTTATAAAAATCGCTCCCGACAGGGAAAATCACGAACTTTCAGAAAGATACGGCGTTGTTGAACTAAGCTCAGAGTATCGTTTGGAGGTTGGCACATATGACCTGAATGATACTGCTTTTTGCATGAAAAACGGTGCAATTAGCTGTGATAAGAATATATTCGCCAAGGAATATGACTTTGAATATATAGGCAACGTTGAAGAACTGCGCAATGCTGACCATGAACAAAACAAAGCAATATATGAAGCTTTGGAGAATCATGATATAATTCACCTCACGATTGCGGACGAAACAGCAGAAACTTTTATAGCTCAGAATGTTCAGAACAGTAAAATCAGAGACCTCCGTATCGAGTACAATGAATTCGATGATGAAAAAAACGATTATGATAAAGGATTTGTACTGAAAGGTGATACTGAAAAAATCAAAGATTGCATTCTTGTTTCATACGGTGAGATCTCGCCTGAAAGTATGTATCTTTCCATTAAAAATGATAAGTTCAATGTCTCGGAAATTGAGACGAATGAACCCGAAAAGACGTTTGAGCATGAAAATAAGACCACTATCAGCACAGAGATTGTTGATGAAGAAAAAAATATGTCACGTCAGATGTCCTTATTCGATGATATTTCGGATATTGAGGATTTCCCCGATTTCATTGAGGAAGAAAGCATTGTATCAAGCATTCCCGAACCGTCTGCAATTACTGATTTCAGAGCAAAGACTGAGGAAAATTTCAAGTTCTACAACTTCAAACCTCTTGAAATTGAAAATATGATCAAAGACTTTGTACAGAAAGTCTTTGAGGAGAATGGAGTAAATGCTGATATTCACGGTGCAGCCGTTACAGGTTCACGCTCCCGTGGGCTTGAAAATGCGGATTCTGACATTGATGTGGTTATTGAGGTGGATTCCGATCTAAAGGAAGATGCGCTTTTCAATATCATTCATGATGAAGAATTCAAACTTTCGGGCTATACGATTGATATCAATCCGATAAAAGCTGATGAAACAGGCACACTTGAAACTTATTTGCCAACAGCGGAAGCCTATCTTACGGAAAAAGCACAGAACAATAAGCATACTGACCTTGATGTTGCCAAGCAGCTTATTACGGACTATCTTGACAGTGAATTTGGTGAACCGTCTGACTTTTCTGATATTTCAAAGATTTCTCTTGCTTATACTACTGATGAAGAGCATGATCTCCCGATACAGGTTTATGCGGATTTGGAACAGTTCAGGCTCATTTATGAGTATGACGGCAATGTCGTTCGCAATGAGCAGTATAACTCCCTTGCGGAAATGAACAAAAATGCTCTGTCGGTACTTGATTTCAGTGACCTTGTATCACTTTCCGATGATGAGATTTTATCGGTCATTCAGGCAAAGTCTGATGAACCGCTTCACTCCGAATCTGAGATAAAAGCACCTGAAAAGCCGCAGAAATTTACCATAACCGACTATACCCTCGGAGAGGGCGGCGCAAAAACCAAGTTCAAAAACAATTTCTTGCAATTCAGACCTTAAAGCAGATTGAAAGCGAGGACAGACGTGCAACTCCGGAGGAACAGGAAATCATGTCAAAATACGTTGGTTGGGGCGGCTTGCAGGAAGCCTTTGACGAACGTGAAGCTTCGTGGAGAAAAGAGTTCAATGAGCTTAAATCACTCCTTACGGAAGAAGAATATGAAGCTGCCCGTTCAACCGTAAACGATGCTTTTTATACCTCGCCGATCATTACACAGGCAATTTATGAGGGACTTTCAAATATAGGATTTAAAGGCGGAGAAATCCTTGAACCGTCAATGGGTGTGGGTAATTTCTTCGGAACTATGCCCGATAAAATGCGTGAAAACAGCAATCTCGCAGGAATTGAAATAGACAGCATATCAGGACGTATTGCCCAAAAGCTTTATCCTGAAGCTGACATTGCTATAAATGGCTTTGAGAAAATAAAACTTGCCAAAGGCTCGTTTGACTTGGCTGTCGGCAATGTTCCGTTTGGAAATCACGGTGTAAATGACAAGACCAAAGCCTACAGCGGTATGCTGATACATGACTATTTTTTTGCAAAGTCTCTTGACAGCGTTCGTTCGGGCGGTGTGGTTGCGTTTATCACGTCAACGGGAACGCTCGACAAGGAAGATATAAAAGTCCGTCAAATGCTTGCACAGAAAGCCGAGCTTATGGGCGCAATACGCTTGCCCAATAATGCTTTTCAGAAGAATGCAGGAACTCAGACATCAACGGATATTATCTTCCTGAAAAAGCGTGAAAAGCCGCTTAATATAAGCGATATGCCTATGGACAAATCCCGCGATTGGGTTCATACAAAGGAAAATGCTGACGGCTTAAAAATCAATAGCTATTTTGCGGATAATCCTGACATGGTTTTGGGAAATCTCTCCGACAACGGAAGATTCGGCAGCATTGTATGTACTCCTATTCAGGGTGCAGACCTTAAAGAACAGCTTCACAATGCTATGAAGCACATCAAGGGCGAATATGTTCCCCTTGAATTTCAGCAGGAGCTTGATGAAAAGCAAACGGATCTATATCTTACCGCAACTCCTGACATTGAAAATCTAACCTATACAGTAGTTGATGATAAGCTGTATTACCGTGTGGACGATAATCTGATACCGCTGAAAGAGAGTGAACAGCACGGAGTAGTTGCTGAACGCCGCAAAGCTATGTGCGGTATGGGCAAAACCGTCCGTGAGCTGCTACAGGCACAGGTTGAGGACAGACCGGACAGTGAAATAAAATCTCTGCAAGCTGAGCTGACATTGAAGTATGATAAGTTTGTAAAGAAATTCGGTCGAATAAATCCGATAGAAACTCCCAATTCCAAAAATGCGAGCGGAATTTCAAGGAAAGCTCAGAACAGCAATGCTTTCAAAAATGATGTAAGACTTCCTCTTTTACAGTCCCTCGAAAAATTGAAAGACGGACAATTTATAGGAAAAACCGAAATATTCACCGAAAGAACCATTCGTCCCCACAAAGTTGCGGAACACGTTGAAACGTCCCATGAAGCATTGATATTATCCATGTCCGAAAAGGGCAGGATTGATTTTGACTATATGGAGCAGCTCACAGGCTTTGAGCGAAACAAGATAGTTGATGATCTGCACGGCGATATTTTCCCCGTTCCCGAACTTTCCACGGAAAACAATACCGTTTATCAGACCAGTGATGAATATCTGTCAGGCAATATTTATAAGAAAATTGCTCAGGCAGAAGCTAAAATATCCGAAAATCCCGAATATGCGGATAACATTGCGGCTCTTACGGAAGTTATACCAAAACCGCTGAAAGCAACGGAAATAGATATGCAGCTTGGAATGACATGGATTGATACAAAAGTCATTCAGCAATTCATGTATGAGCTTTTTGAAACACCTACTCGCTTTAAAGAATATGACAGCAATGTTGCACAGGAAAATCCAAATGCAATCACGGTCAATTATTCGGGTTCGGGAAAAGGCTCATGGAAAATAAAGAATGCCCGTCTTGACAACTCCTTGAAATCGACTAAGAATTTCGGCACAAAGGATTATAACGCATATGAGCTGCTTGAAAAAATCCTCAATGCTAAATCGGTAGCCGTTACAGAAACAGTCAGCGATCCGGTTACAGGCAGCAAAAAGACCATTATTCTTGAAAAGGAAACAAAAGCTGCGGAAGATAAGGTAAAGCAAATCAATGCGGCTTTTAAAAAGTGGATTTTTGCAGACCCCGAAAGACGTAATGAACTTGTAAAAACTTATAATGAAAAGTTCAACGGCATTCGTCCCCGTGAATATGACGGAAGTTACCTCAATTTCTTTGGGTCAAATCCCGAAATCACCTTAAAACCACATCAGAAAAATGCCGTAGCACACGCACTTTTCGGAGGAAATACACTGTTTGCACATCAGGTTGGTGCCGGAAAAACATTTGAAATGATCGCTACGGCAATGGAGGGAAAACGTCTCGGACTGCACAATAAGTCTATGTTTGTCGTACCAAATCATCTGACGGAACAGATAGGTTCTGACTTCATGAAGCTTTACCCCAATGCAAATATTCTTGTGGCAAAGGCAGACGATTTTTCACCACAGAAGCGCAGACAAATGTGCGCAAGAATAGCTACAGGCAATTTCGATGCTGTAATTATCGGTCATTCTCAGCTTATAAAAATACCGCTTTCATCGAAACGTGAAGAAGAATTTATCCGTAATCAGATAAATGAAGTAATGGCAGCTCTTGACGCAGCCAATGAGACAGACAGCAAAAGTTATACCGTAAAACAGCTTGAAGCGATAAAAGCCAAACTCCGAGACCGACTTGAAAAACTCACTAACGGTACAGTTAAGGATAATGCAGTAACCTTTGAGGAACTTGGAGTAGATAAGCTTTTTGTTGATGAAGCTCATGAGTTTAAAAATCTTTATGTTTCCACAAAAATGGAGAATGTATCAGGTCTTTCAACCAATGCCGATGTTCAGAAAACTCAGGATCTGTACATGAAATGTCAGTACCTTGATGAAAAAACGAACAGCAAGGGAGTGGTTTTCAGTACAGGAACGCCCGTGACGAATGCCCTTTCCGAAATGTACACCACTATGAAGTATTTGCAGTCCGATTTGCTGAAAGAAACAGGACTGAACAACTTTGACGCATGGGCAGGAAATTTCACAAGAAAATCTACAGAAGCTGAAATATCACCAAGCGGAAGCGACTGGAGAATGAAAACCCGATTGAAATTCACGAACGTTCCTGAACTTGTAACTATGTTCAAGGAATGTGCGGATATAAAGATGGCAGATCAGCTCAATCTTGATGTTCCCGACTGTGAGAAGCATATCGTTTCAGTCGAACCAACAAAAGTACAGAAAGCAGTCGTTGAAGATCTTGCGAAACGTGCCGAAAGAATAAATCAAGGTGCTGTCTCCCGAAGTGAGGATAATATGCTTGTGGTAACAGGAGACGGAAGAAAACTCGGTCTTGACCAACGTCTCTTTGATATCAACTTTGCCGACGAACCTCAGACAAAGCTCAATTCCTGCGTTCAGAACGTTTTCGATATATGGGAGAAAACTGCCGAAAAGAAATCAACTCAGCTCGTTTTCTGCGATCTTGGTGTTCCTCAGTCAAAGGAAGATTTAAAGAAAAACGGAGAACGTTTTGACGTTTACAACGATATACGTTCAAAGCTGATCGAAAAAGGTATTCCCGAAAAGGAGATTGCATTCATTCATGACGCTGCAAGTGAGGTGGAAAAGGCAAAGCTGTTTTCAAAAGTTCGTAACGGAGATGTCCGTGTACTTATCGGTTCAACTCAGAAAATGGGCGCAGGAACTAACGTGCAGGACAAGCTTATTGCACTTCATGACCTTGATTGTCCGTGGAGACCGGCTGACCTTACACAGCGTTTGGGACGTATGGTCCGGCAGGGCAATGAAAATAAAAAGGTTGATAATTTCAGATATGTTACCAAAGGCACATTTGACGCTTATCTTTATCAAATGGTCGAGAAGAAGCAGGAAAGTATCGCACAGATTTTCACTTCAAAGGCTATTGCCCGAACCTGTGATGATATTGACGATATGGCTGTGGATTTCATGCAGGTCAAAATGGCAGCTATCGGTGATGAACGTATCAGGCGGCAAATGGAGCTTCGTGAGGATATCCGCAGTCTGAATATGCTCAAAAATACATATTTGGAGAACAAATACGAAATTGATGACAATATAAACAAACTGCCCGATAAAATCGCCAACATGGAAAAAATCATCAAAAACATTTCTGACGATACGAAAACAATAAACAACTTCCAACCGAAAAAGGATATTGACGGTAAGGAAGTTTTTGAAATGAAAATTGGTGATACGGTTTATACCGACAAAAAAGAAGCTGCGGAAGCCCTTGACAAGACTATGAAAATAGCAGTAATGGGTAATCCTAAAGGAATGACAGAAATCGCCGAGTACAAAGGATTTAAGATTGATGTATCGTATGATGGATTCTGTAAGAGATATTATGGCAATCTGAACGGTGCAAACAGCTATCCTATTGAATTCGGCAGCAGTGAAAGCGGTAATATCACAAGAATTGACAACACCATTGCTTCTGTTCCCAAGCGTATAGACAAGGTTTGCAATGAACTGGAACGGCTCAAGGTCGAGCTTGCCGACAGCAAAAAAGAGATAAATCAGCCGTTTGAGTATGAATCAGAGCTTGAGGAAAAAAAGCAGGAGCTTGAACGGCTTACCGATGAGATAAATGCGGATAAGGTAAATGGAGAAATCCTGCCTGAACAGCCTGAAAGCACATCTCACAGCATTCAGGCTGCGGCTTCTGAGGAACAGCCTGAGCAGTCCGAAAAGCCGAAAACGCTGAACATCAAATGGAGACAGAATGACAAAGAGCTGCGAATATCCTATGACAGCTCTGCCGAAAACAAGATCACGTCATTTTCTGACGGAAAGGAAGTAGGTCATTGCTCCGTTGATGAGCTGACAGTTTCAAGAATCAGCGAAAACGAGCAGAAGAATTATCCTGCTGACATAAATAAATGTGTCAAGCCTTTAAATCTTGCATTCAGCAGTAAAATGGCTATGCACATCAGAACCTTTGCCGAAAAGGTAAAGACTGCTGAGAAAGATACGGACCGGAGCAATACAGCGTTATTTTCCCGTGAAAAAATCATGAGTGATGATTTCAAGCCAACATCAGGCAAAAATTCCGACAGCCTTTCTCTGCCGGAGCATTGATTTTATCCCGAACAAGCAAGTCAGCTTGTTCGGGATTTTTTCTGTTTATATATAACATCTTTTGTGCATATCTACAAAAATCAGAAAAAATAGTGTATAATGAAAGAAAATGCCGTTTTTAAAACATTTATATTAAATGGTGTATATTTATATCTCTTGAACAAAGGAGCAATTTTATGTACGATGAAATTGTAAGCAGATATTACAATGTAATTCTGAATTATTGCAAATATAAACTGAATGGGAACAAAACGGCTGCTGAGGATATAACGCAGGAAGTGTTTTTTGTTCTGTACAGAAAACGGAATCACCTGAAAATGGGAGACAACATAAAACTGTGGCTTTATCGAGCCGCAGACAATCAGATAAAGGCATACATAAGAAAGAATCCGTCTTTTCAGCCGATTGATGAGCTGTCGGAACTTGCTGCCGTGTCTGAAATTTCAGAAATTACAGACAGCGCATTCGATTTCCTGACACCTGAAGAACTCGCACTTATCACCGAATACTATGACGGTGACAAAGCAGCAGCCGCAAGAAAGAACAATATTTCAATGAACGGATTATATATCCGCATACACAGGATCAAGAAAAAGCTTTTGGACAGTGCCGTTAGAATGAACAAAATCAATAAGTGAAATTGTGAAAATACGACAAACTTAAATTGCTTTGAAAGAAATAAGGCTTTTTCAAACATTTATTAAACAAAGGAGCAGAGAGCCAATGAAAGACCTTGCAGAGAAAATAAACGCCGACAGGGAGTTTACAATGGAAGCGTATAACTACATCAGAAGCGAACTGGATAAGGAAACAGCCAAGCCGCTTCGCAAGCGTGACTTTGACCGTATCGAGCAGCTCACCGCTCAACTGAATGAGCTGACGGGTGATAACAGCAATTCGGAACAGCCTGATACAAGTGAGCTGTATAAGAGAATAAGAAACTACGAAAAAACGTCCAAAAAGCCTTTTAGTGTCATGAAAAGGTTTGCTCCCGTACTTTGCTGTATGGTTCTTGTTTTGGCAGCCAACTGCATAACTGTACTGGCATACGATATGAATATTATATCGGCTGTTATCAAGTTCACACAGGGCGGATTTTCCGTTGACTTCGGCAATCAGCCTGAAGAAGTTGTTCTCCCCACATCAGAGGACGACCCCTACGGATTTATTGCCAAGCTTGCGGAATATGACATAGAATTTGAAACTCCGCATTATATTCCGGATGGATTTGTACTTACAGATGTTGATACCAATGTTAATGAAAATTTCTCAAGTTCAGTATCATTCCATTATGAAAATGACAAACAGAAATTTATATTGTCATATGATAAATATCTGAAAGCAGTTCCCGATATAGTTATTCCGAGTGATGAGTATAATCTCTCAGAAACAGAAGTAAACGGCTCTACAGCGATAATTTCAAAGGAAGATAACCAATACACTATAACTTATCAAAAGGGCAAAACCAACTTTGTAATGTTTGCTGTTGACGTTCCATATGATGAGTGTGATAAAATGGTAGCTTCAATAAAATGACAGCAGGAGGAAAATAAAAGTGAATAAAAAAGCATTAGCATTAAGTGTTGCAAGCGTTCTGACCTACACTGTACCCACAATGCCTGTTAAAGCGGCTTCTAATGCCCCTACAAGCGTATCGGACAGCAGAACAGCAGGATTGATAAGCAGTTGTTCCCTCAGTATTTCATCAGGCAGAAAGCAGATTTACATTGCGGCTGATATAAAAGCCATTGAAAGCATGAAATCAATCGGCTACAAAGATATTTCTATAGAGTACAGCTCAGATAAGGTCAACTGGAAAAAGGAAAAATCTGTTGATGATTTGCTGAGATCGGGCAGCAGTTATTATCTTAATAACTATTCCGTGTCGGTAAAGGGCGGCTACTATTACCGTGTTTCCCTAACTCACTACGCTAAAGAGAGCGGTCTGTTCGGTTCTTCTCAAAGTGTAACGAATACCTCTAATAGCGTTTGGGTAGATTAAAGCGTGTCACGGTGACACATTGTATCAGAAAGGTGATGGTTATATTGATTGTATAGGCTTAGCTCAGGCTTTTGGATCTCAAACAAACACAAAAATCTTGGAGAAATCCAAATACAATAAGAGATAAATTTTTTAACGCAGACTTCAAACGCACTATAAAAATACATCAGGATAGACAGAACGGTTTTCTCCTCACAATCAGAAAGTGAGGAAATTACTATGAAAATGACAAAAAGAATTGCTACTATGGTAGCTTGTGCTGTAATGGCTGCTTCTTCTATGGTGGGCATGGGTGCTTCGGCGATTACATCAACAAATAACATACCATATGAGGAAATCAGCACTTTATCTGATACTGCTCCTGTAGGATTAATATCAGAACTTCATACGGTTTTTAATATTCCCAGATATAAGCAAACTGGTAATACTTGTTGGCTTGAGTGTATTCGCTCCATTGTGAATTACAAGCTCGGAACAACCTATTCTGCGGACGATATTCGTACTATTATGAAAGAATCACCTACAATAACTCCTTCGTCTAATGGTGGATTAAATCAGGATAATACGGTAGCTCTGCTTAACAGGATTTTCAAAAAAAACAGTTCCGCATTAAAGGCTTCTTTAACCAAAAGACCTTTAAGTTATGCAGAGATAAAAAAGTTAATAGACAAGGATATGCCTTTTATTTTGATTGCCAAAAATAGTGCAACAGGAGCTGCTCACGATGTTGTGGTCAGTGGATATGCTACTTGTTGGAGAGATTTTGGATCATACAAAACGGGGGACTATACTGGATTGGTCTTAATGAATCCACAGGATGGCAGTGAAGCTTTTTATTATGATTCAGATACAAGCGACACGGCATTTTCATTTACAAATTACCAAAATACAACATATGATTGGTATCAAACAATAAAAATAGAATAAGAAAAGAGGAGCTTTTATGCAGTATAATCGTATAAATTGTTTTTCAAAAATGATTGTATTTATTGCAACCTTATTCATCGTTCAATTGTGTAGCAATAACATTTGCTATGCAACTTCGCCGATAACATTCAGCGAATACATCAAAACAGATGATTTTAAAACTAAGGTAATGCAAGAAATATCTGAACGATTAAGCAAAACTTCATATACGTTTTCAAAAAAAAGCGATACATACTGCATAAGCTCACCATATTCATTACCTTATTACAATATTCCAACGGACAAGTTTGTTATAACAGATGATATTAAATGCAAGGCTAAGTTTTCAAAAGTATATAACAACAATAAACTTGTTGGTATAATAAGATATATGAATCTTTCCGATATTGATAATATTGGCATTGAATATTTTATTCTTCCCGATTGGCTCGGTGATTGCTATCAGGATATTCCATTGTTTTGTGCAGATTGGTTAGTTGACAGTGATGGCAAAGAATGTATAAGTTACTCCGATAATAATTTTATTTGTGGAAGTGTTAATAATAAGAGCTATCTGCTGTTCAACGGTTATGATAAGTTTTATGGAGTGGATCTTTCAAGTGATTTTTATTCAATTCTTCATATAAAAAGCGAACCTATTTATGTTGCTGCAATGGACACGGTTTCATGTGATGATTTATTATTTGAAATTGAAATAGAACATACAAATAATGTTACCACAGCAGAATATTATGTTATAAAAAATAAATATGGAAAAGCTTTAACATACTTAAATGGAACATACACTTTATCTGACTTTACGGATAGCAAAAATCAATTTTTTAAAATATCTGATAACCAAGATGGAACTTATTCCATAACGCCATATTTGACAAATAGAAAAATGGCTGTAAAAGGTAATACAACCTTTTTTATAAGCTCGGCATATTTAAATGAAAACATATATCAAATTGTTGATACTCAAAGTCATAAATTTTTGAAATCCAATAAAAGTTACACCAAGCCAATATTTGGAGAATATATATTTGATTTCTCAACAATTTGGTATATTGAATGAATCATGGAGAAATCCAAATATAATAAGAGATAAAATTTTTAACGCAGACTTCAAACGCACTATAAAAATACATCAGGATAGACAGAACGGTTTTCTCCTCACAATCAGAAAGTGAGGAAATTACTATGAAAATGACAAAAAGAATTGCTACTATGGTAGCTTGTGCTGTAATGGCTGCTTCTTCTATGGTGGGCATGGGAGCTTCGGCGGCTGACACTCAGAGCATATCCCTTTCCAATTCGACAATTGCAACATACGCAGATGGTGTGTTCAACGGCATACAGAAAGGTGCTTACTACAACGGAACATCATCATTTGTCAATATTACGGGAACATCAGCAAGCAATGCTGAATGCACGTTTTATAATGTTTCGTATGATAGCAGAAATATCTACGGTGTTACTACAGAATTTTCTGCCGGAACAGCAGGAAATGGATTTTCCGCAACCTTTAACTCCGGACAGTGGTATTATTATGACAAAAACAATAAAAGAGTCTCAGGAACTGACACTCTTTATGTCGGAGGAACATATAAGGGCGGCAAAATAACAATTAGCGGCAAGGTATATTCAAGATAATATTTTAAGAAAGAGGTTTTGTTATGAATCGCTTACAAAAATCATTGACAGTAGTTATTGTCATTGCAGTTATTGGTATAATATTTTCTTTGGCTATTTTCAATGTCCCGAAAGATACTAATGCCGAAAATAACAATGAAACGATCATAACAGACCAAAGGCTCAATGACGGCACATTTTATTTAAATGGTGATATAAACAGCGTTAAATTTGTGATTTCAAACGAAAGCTTACAGTTAATTGCTGACGATAAAGAATCCATGCAGGAGCTGTATAATTTAATTGCTGATAATAATAACGCATTTAAGGCTAATTTCAATTTTGATGATTGGTATGAGCAAATGTGCAGCGAGTGGAGCGTTCCAAAGCCTTATATAATACATCTGAACGGCTTTGGAGATTTAAATGTTGCATGGGATATTGTATATGACCAAGAGGACGGAAGCATAGTTGGTTATTACAGCGGTGATTATATTGACGAAAATAATTTTGATTATAACGGCTGCCGTTTTACAAGGTCAACAACAGGCTCTTGAATCTCAAACAAACACAAAAATTTTGGAGAAATCCAAATATAATAAGAGATAAATTTTTTAACGCAGACTTCAAACGCACTATAAAAATACATCAGGATAGACAGAACGGTTTTCTCCTCACAATCAGAAAGTGAGGAAATTACTATGAAAATGACAAAAAGAATTGCTACTATGGTAGCTTGTGCTGTAATGGCTGCTTCTTCTATGGTGGGCATGAGTGCTTCGGCAGGCTTCTCTTCAACTATGCTTGAACCTAACGGTTCGTATGAATCTTTTACAGTTGGCGGAGTAAACTACGGATTTCAGATACGTTCAGAGGTTGAAACAACAACTACAAGTAGTGGAAAGACCAAAGCAAACTCTCAAACATATCTTCACGAGGTTGTACAAAGAAAAGTACCTACAAGCAATGTAAAAGTACAGACTCAGCTTTACGGCAAATCCAAAAAAGGCGGCAATTATACTCTGCTTAGTGTTGGATATACAACAATTGACTCCAATACAACACGCATATATGCCACTACAAGCTGGATTGACCAGTATGACGAGATATCATCTTACTACACAACCGGACTGGCTGAAAAGAGACTCTCATCTTATTATAGTTGGAGCAACCTGTTATCTGTCAATACATCAAGTATAAGCTAAAAAGTTATTTTTAGGAGGATAATACCTATGCAAAAGCTCAAAAAAACCAAACTGCTTTATATAATTGGGATAGTTTTGGTGATATTTGTAGGTGCAATAATCGTTTTATGCTCTCATGCTAACCGTAATGATAGTGAGCAAAATGAAAATGATTCCTTGTACCAAACAAATTCTAACGGACAAACTTATGGTTATGCAGAAACCACTTCATATGAACAAATTCCCGACTTGATTCCTGCTATGGGAAAAAATCATATAGATGGATATATGCGCAAGGAAGATCTTTTGGGAGAACACCTTGATGAATATGACGCATATACCGTAAAACTTACCGATGACGAGCTTGAAGCAGCACGGGAACAGTATAGCAATCAATATGACGATGTTACAACAGTGGATTTTTATAAAAAATGCGTTGATGTACCATTATATGATGTTTCAGGCGAAAAGGAAGTAGATAAATTTACGATCACTATAGGCTATTATCCATATCCCGAAAATGATTAAACAAAACAAAGCGTGCAGACTAACGATTCTGCACGCTTTGTTTATTACTGTGATTCTTTACTTGAAATATCGCATAAAATAATATCTTTCAATAATTTGCTTGCGCAATATTGGTTCAACGACATTCCTGCCGCTTCGGCAGCTTTTTGCAATTCTGCCTTTTTCCCTTTTGGAAGCCGGATATTGAGCTGATCGTAATTTGCTTTGTTCCACCTGTCTTTAACTGCGGAAGTTGGTTTACTCATAATATAATCCTCCTGTTTTAAATAAATTGAAGCGGAGCGAAAACGCTCCGCTTGGCTTAGTTCCAGTACTTTTTGGCTCTGTAGATATAAGCGTTCTCGTCAGCTCCGTGTTCGGATACATAGGATTTAGCAAATTCTATAGCTTCTTCTTCACTTTTGGCTTCAACGTATCCCTGTGGGAATGCGCAAGCCCATTCGCCTGTGTAGCAATATCCGTTTTCTTCTTCTGTCATTTCAACGTAAAACTTTTTCATGATTATTACCTCTTGTCTTTCTGCCTGTCGGCGTTTGTGTTGTTCTTTACTGTACTTATATTATAGCATACTGTTAGCAGTATGTCAATACTTTTCTGATAATTATTTACAGTTTGTATGAATATATAAATATTGTCAACATAAGCTTTATATTTTCAAAATAATGCCAATAGCCAAATAAAAAGTTACTTTTGATTACAGTAATCAGAGGTTTTAAGAACTCGATCTTTTTCTTTGCTCTAAGCTAATCTTTAAATGCAGTCTGTGTAATTCACAAGCCATGTGCTGTGAATTACGGAATATGGAATATAACGATTGACTTTTTCGCTGTCATGTAGTATAATTGTTACAAACTTGCGCATAATGGAAATTAGAGTGAATTATAAAACTGCGTATTGAGGAGTTTGCAAGCAAGTCAAAACCTGCGCATTGCGAAAATGGAGCGTTGTTATGATACTTAAACGTAAAATGTACGATAAGCTGCTGACACTGAAAAAAGAGCTGAACGGCAAAAAAGCCTTTCTTATAGAGGGTGCAAGGCGTATCGGCAAGTCAACGATATGTGAAGAGTTCGGCAGAAATGAGTATAAAAGCTATATCCTTATCGACTTCGCCAGATGTCCCGACGATGTAAAAGATTATTTCGTGAAGCACACGAATGATCTTGATACGTTCTTCATGCTGCTTTCCACATACTACGGTGTCAAGCTGTACGAACGTGATTCACTTATCATTTTTGATGAAGTACAGATGTATCCGAAAGCAAGAGAGTGTATCAAATACCTCGTTGCTGACGGCAGATACGATTATATCGAAACAGGCTCGCTCATCTCAATAAAAGAGAATGTCAAGGATATCGTTATACCGTCGGAGGAACGCCACCTCAGTATGTATCCCCTCGATTTTGAGGAGTTCTGCCATGCTCTGGGCGAGGAGCAGATCATCGGCTATATCAGAAAGTGCTTTGCCGACAGAGTTCCCCTTGAGAACGAACTGCATTATAAAGCAATGCTTCTGTTCAAGCAGTATATGCTTGTGGGCGGTATGCCGCAAAGTGTTATCGCTTTTCTTGAAAGCAGAAAGGACTTTGACAAAGCAGATACAGAAAAGCGTGATATCCTCGCTCTTTACCGCAGTGACATTATGAAAATAGATACAAGATACAGGAGCAAAGTCCTCACCATATTCGATCAGATACCCAGTTTGCTTTCTCAGCACGAAAAACGTGTGGTATTCAATGATGTTTCGGCAGGAAGTAAGGCTGACCAGTATGAAGAAACTTTCTTTTGGCTTTCCGATTCAATGATATCAAATGAGTGTTTCCTATGTAATGACCCTAATGTCGGACTTTCGATAAATGAGAGTAGAGCTTATATAAAGTGTTACCTTGGTGACACAGGGCTGCTCGTCAGCCATGCTTTTGATGAGAACGAACTTCTTGAAGATGAGGTCTATAAGCAGATACTCGGAGATAAGCTGAATATGAACGAGGGTATGCTCTATGAGAATGTCATCGCTCAGATGCTGACGGCAAACGGACATAAGCTGTACTTCTATACACAGTACAACAGCGAGAAGCATCGCAACGATATCGAGATAGACTTTCTGATATCCAACAACAGCAAGCTGAAATACAAGATGTTCCCGATAGAGGTCAAGTCGGGTAAGAAATATTCCATTGAATCGCTCAAACGCTTCAAGGAGAAATACAAAGCAAGGATAGGCGAATGTTATGTGATCCACCCACGAAACCTCAGTTTCAAAGATGATATAATCTGCATACCGCCCTATATGACAATTTGTCTATAACAAAAATACCGCCGTTCGGAACGAACTGAACGGCGGTTAATCTTTATTTATGTTTTTGAGTAGAGTTCATCATCTTCTCCATAGGGGAAATCTAAGTCGTCTTATGTCAATATTCTTTTCTTTTGCTTGGTCAATAATATCTTCTTTTAATAATGGATAAGAATAATCGTCCCATTCACACAAATTAAAATCTCCCTCTTCCGTGTTTTCTGTGAATTCTGTTAATAGAATTTCTGAATAGAGTTCATCTTCTTCTCCGTCTTGGTTAGTAAATACTGCTAACATATAGTTGCAATCCGTATTACCAGTTCGGCTTTCTCCGCCTTGAAAATCGACTATTATCGGTTCTTCTATATCGTTTTCCCAGTCCTCCCAATTTTCTGTATATGTTTCTCCCCAGTCACCTGTAAGTATTTCAGCAGCTATCCATGCGTAACTTTCAGGAATTTCTGTTTCGGGGTCATCTGAAAGTAGTCCATGTTCGTGTACCCAATCGATAGCAAATCCGATAGCTTCCTGAGCTGTTTCGGCTTCGATTTCCTCAAACTCGTCAATTGTGTAAAATTCTCCATTTGTGAAAGTGTAGTCGCCTGTGGGATTTAATTCAACTCTAAACTTTTTCATAATTAGTACCTCTTGTCTTTCTACCTGTCGGTGTTTGTGTTGTCCTTTACTGTACTTATATTATAGCATACTGTTAGCAGTATGTCAACACTTTTATGACAATTATTTACAGTTTGTATGAATATACAAATATTGTCAACATAAGCTTTATAATTTCAAAATAATGCCAATAGCCAAATATAAAAAATAACCCCTGATTTACAAGCATAATCAGAGGTTTTAAGTATTCAATTTTTTCTTTGCTCTAAGCCATTAGTATGCAGCTATTATTTCTTTGAAAGAAATTCCATGAATGAATCTGTTCACACATAATTCAGTTCATCGGCATTGCAGAACAAGATCATTTTGGAAAATGCCCACAACCACATGGTCGCAAAAGTAAAAGCAATAGACAGTGCCTGAAAAATAACAGGAAGAAATTGAAAAAAGACTTCCAAACCTATTATAAGCAGCAGTAAAATGACAGTGTTTTTTAATGAATCAATTTTTCCGTTATCTATAAGTTCCCAAACTGCTTGGATAATAACGCCGCCTAACGTCATTGCAGAAAATACTTTTCCAATGGCTGATACTATTGCACTGCCGACCTGAAAAAAGGTTACTACTGTATGATTAAATCCCCATATGACAGAAGTGAGCAGTGCGATAATCACAAATAAGACAAGCCGAAAGGGAAAAGATACTATTTTAATGATTGTCATGTTTTCTCCCTCTTTTCAAAGTAACATAATCCATTTTCGTCACTGACAAATATGTATTCCTTTTTGTTATAACCTCCCCACACTTTTTGGCAGGAAAGGCATTTGTACTTTGTGATCCTCATCGTTGGTTCAATGCTCATATCACCTAACATTGCCCCGATCCGATCACCTTTATCTTCAATATCAATTCCATTTTCACGCAAACAATGTTCGGATACATAGCTATATGTCGTTACAAGTGTTCCCATTACAGGAGTACTGCCACAATATGGGCATTTAACTAGAGCGTATCTGAAAACTCAAAAGAGTTGTATTATTTAGACAAAAGCCAAATGG
>ERZ825137.1117-NODE-1117-length-35676-cov-10.120659_pt1 | contig 35676 bp, 32 predicted proteins | sample MGYA00519873_ERZ825137 | MGnify/ENA primary metagenome ERZ825137 (study PRJEB31778, sample SAMEA3449190) | human gut metagenome | biome: human gut; feature: human-associated habitat; material: faeces | place: United Kingdom | collected 2010/2012 ...
CAAATCGCGCGCCGAGCCGCATTTACCTGCCCAGCCGATAAAAGCCATCCACATGATCAAATATAAAATCCACGCGATAAATGCCCCGACCGACCACCACACCGATATTTTCAGCCAAAAATGTAAAACCAATAAAATCACAGCCGGCAGCAGTCCTTCAATATTCATCAGCATATTTATGAAGAGACAAGGAAAAAAACTGCCGCTTCGTTTTGAATTGCGCATTTTTTCCTCCTTTTATCTTACTTCCTCCCGAGAACCGCCCATGTATCATTCACTGCGTCATAGACATAGATAAGATTGTCGCATACGCCGTAATAGCGCTCTCTTACAAACTGATCCTCTCTATCAGTTCCGAGAGCGAACAGCAGACAGGTTCGGCCTTCGATCATCTGCGTATCTCCGGTATACATAATCTTCATTCCGCCTTTGACAGCATCCTTTACCTCGTCGGCTTCAAGAAGAATTTCTGTTGCAATTTGAACCGAACGCTCATCGGGTGTTTCCTCGTATATTGAGAAATCGTACACCCCTGTAATCTCCTGCAAATGGCCGTTTTCCATAGACAGTGACGGGTGGAAATCGATGGCGCCGCCGTCGGTAGCGCTTATCAGTACATTTGAATATATCTCGCTGAGATTGCAACGCAGCAAAAGAGGCTCACCGGGCTCCCCTATACAGAGCGGGTTACTCCTATCATCTGCATATTCGCCGTCTTCCGTCACAGAGGAAGGATACACCGTTATGGTTGCTTTTTTATTTGGCGGTACGATTGCATACAGCTCCTGTCCTTCCGTGATGACAAGCGGCGCACTGGAGAGAAAAGGATATTTCTTCCCGGTTTCACTGCCTGCAAGATAGGCGCGCAGATCCGCTTCGGTACTCTCGCTGTTTACATAACCGATAAAGGCAACGCCGACTGCGATGCTGTTTTGTGAGATTTTATTTTGCAGTGCATCTAAAGAAATATCATTTGGTTCTGCACCATCCGGCTCAGTAGTAACGGAGCTGCCGCCTGGAATTTTGCTTTCGTCTGAGTCGGAGGTGTTATTTCCGGGCAATACCACGCATCCGCTAAAAAAACAGATAAGAAATATTGCTGTACAAAACAGTAATAGTTTTCTTTTCATAGCATCATCCTCCTTGTATTTCATTCCGAAATATCTCTGCGAAAACGCATCCGAAGCATTATCTTTTACAGAATCGGATTACTAAAATTTTGCTTGGAATAACTCTCTCCAAAACGGCAAAGTTTTATTTGCCATTTTGGAGAAAGGGCTTTCTTTATGGGAAAGCCGCTTTCTCGTTGTACACCGTTTAATATGAGAGGTTATGGGGCAGGTGCATCGGCATTAAGACAAGGTAGAAGTAATGCTACCAAAGTTGAGCCTTTTTCCTGAAATGAAGATTCATTCTATTAACATCGCCTCTTTTTTGCGGGACTTTTTTACGCACCGCTCGCGGGGTCTCGCTTAGTCCCGAAAACGGCGGCGCAGATTTCTCTGCGATTTATATTCTTAAACCTTTGCCTCCGTCCCCATAAGGCGTATGGAGCGGAGACATAGGTATTAAGACATTTTGAACCTTGATATCATATTACCAAAGTTTTGCTGTACCTCTTGCATGTGCATTGATACGCATCGCATCCATAGTTGTGACCTTTCCGTCTGTACCGACAACATCGGCACATTTTAACGCATAATCTGTTAGAAGAGTTACTCCACGGGCGTGAGAATTTGCTCTCATGAAGTCCATAGTAGTGACAGTACCGTTTCCGTCTATATCACCCAGCAGGTGGATCTTCACATTCTGGGTCACCGCTTCTGCGCCTACAGTAATGGTGTACTCACGGGTGACGTGATTATTCTTGGATACCCGCAAGGTGTATGTGCCTGCCGCAACGGCGGAGAAGGAATAGCGTGCCTGTATGGAGGCGTCCGCATTCTGGGAGTCGGTGAGCTCCGACTGATGAGCCGCTACGGTTTCTCCGGCTTTAATAAGCTCTACCCTGATCCTGTCCGCTTCGCTGCCGAAGCAGGTGATGCTGCCGCTGACGGTGACGCCCACCGGCGTGAGAAACAGGATAAACTCTCTGCCCAGGTTTGCGTAGCCGTAGCGGCAGCCGCCGGTATATCCGAGCCGGGAAGCCAAGGCGGATGCATTCGCCGTAAATGCCGAAACAAACGCCTCCTTATCGCCGGTCACATAGATGCGTGCCGTACCGTTTCCGTTTGCCAGCAAGGCGGCGACCGCATCAAGGTCGAAAGCCGGAAGTCTGCCGCCGTTTACAAAGAAATAGTCGGCGGTGTCGCTGTTGCATATCGGCAGCGCATAGTCGGCGGCATGGATGGTATGATCCTCGCCGATTGCTGCGTCGCTTTTGTTAAAGTACGCATAGAAAATCGTTTCGCCCTGATCGTCCCATGTAGTATCCACATGGTAATACTTTCCGTCAATACGAACTGCGTTCCATGCGTGTCCCTCCGGTGTGCCGGTTGACGGGTTATTGCTCACGCCCGTCATGATGAATGACTGAATGCCGGCCTTCCGGAGCAAATACTGAAATGCCTCGGCATAGCCCTCACAGACCGCTTTGCCTTCAACAATTGCTCCGTAAGAATTATGAGCGTTTGCTGCTGTGCCGTCATAGGTGACCTTGACCGCCAGACGGTCATGCAGCAATTTTTCGCGCTCAAACTCGCTCATTGAGGAAGTTATCCCGTCGAGCATTTCCGACACAGCCGCACGAAAAGCGGCTTTTGCCGTTGCAAGTGCCGTGCCGGACAGAATATATGTCGGCACAAGCGAGACTGCAGCGGATGTAGACGGATCATAGGTGACCGAATACGCATTTCCCAGCCAGAACTGCTCTGTATGGTCGCGTCTGTATGCGTCGAACACCGTTTTTATCTCGTCCTGTGTAATCGTGTTTGTGCCGTCGTAAATGCCGATACTTTCCGCACCGTTCTCCACGCCGCTCACAATTTGATCATAGGCATACAGCAGGGCTTCTTTGTTCGGAAGGCTCGCAAGTGCGCTTCTGCCATAGTATTCCGTCGATCTTTCGACCAACAGGAAGGGCGAAAAGCTGTCCGTCTCAAAGGTCACGGTGCCGTTTTCCGTATCTGCGGTAATCGGCTTGTGTCCCACACCGTAGATTTCCCTGCCCGTCGTTGCAATGTGGATAACATACAGTCTGCCGTCCCTGATCGCCTGTGCGTTTCCCTTGCCCACATCAAGCGTTACGGTTGCTGTTTCTCCGTCAGCAAGGGTATATGCGGATCCGTCGGAATTGACAAGAGAGACATCATAGATAGTCTCAATCTCATAGCCCTCCGCCGCCTCCAAGCAGTAGTTAAGATACGGCGAAGATTCACCGCTGTCTGCCTGTATCTCGACCACGGTCAGCACAATGCCATCCGGCGTGCCGGACACGGCACCGTACTTATTGTGCAGAATCGGTGCTTGCGGCGTCACACAGGTACAGCGCTCATAGCCGCAGGAGGCGTCGCTTGCCGGCAATGTGCACCCGCCGCAGCTCTTGCAGGCGTGCACACAATATCGCTCCGGCTTGGCGATCGGCTCGGTTTTTTGCATACCGCAGACGGTACAGGTGAAGGTCTTTTCGCCGTCCGCCGCATAGTTCGGTTCTTTTGTTACAATGCCTGAATCCCATGTGTGTTCGGAACATATGTCGGTTTCTCCGGTGATGATGATGCTTGGCGGATAGCTCACGTCTCCCTCGCCCGGCTTTCCGCCTTTTCCGCCGTATTTCCCGTCGCCCTTGCCGTCGGCTTGCGCCGAAATATTAAAATAGGCGCCGTAATCATTGGCTGTTTTTGTTTCAATTACCGCGCCGGTATCGGCATCGGTGGCAATCCACGTCTGTACCAGCAGCGTTTCCGACGGATCGCGAACAACCCGCACATAGCTGCCGCTTACAACGCGTATATCGGACACATACACGCCGTCGTTACTGACAAAGCCTTTCACGGCGGTTATATCATGACGGGCTTTTTCCGGCAATGTCGGCGTTTCACTCCAAACGGCGACAATGCGGTTCGCGTCATAATTATCCGCAACGGTTGCCGTATAGACGGCGTCGGCGGAAACGACCGTATATTCCTCTCCGGTCATGCCGTATTGCACCCTGCACCAGCCGATAAAATACGGATAGGCGACGCTGTCGCTGCTTTCGGAGGTCAGAGTGATCTGCGCACCTATGGGGAAATACCCGCCGCTGAACGCTTCTCCGTTCATCTTTACAACGCCGTTTCGGGCGTTTGCCTCAAAATACGCTTCCTTGTCCTTATAGGTCATGGTGTATTCGCCGTCGGCTTCCGGAACAAAGGTATAGCTGTCCAACCGGTTGCCGTCTTTGTCTGTGAAGACATCCGTTTGCTTACCTTCGGGGACCATACTGCCGTCACTTGACAGGCGTATTTCCTTACCGTAGATCACATCACCCTCGGTATAGGTCTCGTCGCTCCACTTGTTCCAACCGACGGAAACCCTATAATACCCGCCGTTCACCTTGATGTGATAATACCGATCCTTGAAAACGGCTTTCAGCCTTGTCACATCGGAAACGGAAGGCGTAAAGCTCACCGCATCGGTATAGTATTCATATTTCTTCGTGTGAAAATTATACTTCTCCCAGTGGCTGAAATACTGTCCATCTTTGGCGTCATACGGCCTCACGGTGCGGTTTTCATCGTCGGTTTCCTCCGAGATCATGCCGAAGTAGAGACTGTCCCAGCCTTCTGCTGCATAAGTGCCGTCCGTCACCTGATAACCGTACCATGTGATCTTATCACGATCCGGCTCGGAAAAGGGAAATGCATCCATCTCCTCGGTGAACTTTAATTCCATCATGTCGCCGGGCCCGACATATTGGTACACACAAACATTGTTTTCGTCCACATACAGCGTAGTAGGTCTTCCGCTGCTGCCGGTTTTATACTCATACACCGCAAGAGGTGTGTTCCAGCCGGGACGGGTAACATTTTCGTTCACCTTGATCAGCTTATCGCGGGTATATGTGCCCTCATTCCAAAGCTTCTCAAAATATCGGCTGCCGCTGTATTCGGAGGTCAGCATAGCGGAATGGCGGCCGTTGTCATAGCCGGAAAGCATATGAGAGGAATTGATCATCCGTATGAATTCCTCGCGGCTGTCTGCATAGGCGACAACGCCGTAGGAATTGCTTTCCGCCGTGCCGTAACGGGTGCCGGCTTTGATATACACGGGGCTGTGCCTGCCGTGGTCAAACCACAAAAATTCAAAGCGATAAGAGCTCGTTGCCTTTTTTACGGAATAGTAGTAAGCCTTGTCGCTGATATAGTGCTCCTCCACCCGCGCCTGATTTAAAGAGGAACTTGAAGAATAGGGGGATGTACGCTCATAGGTAAAATGCTGCACCTTACCTGCGCTGCCGGGAAGCGCGGAAACAATGTATTCCGACTGCTCCGCCTCATAGCTGCACGCGGTGCATTTCAGATGCCGTTTGCCGGGCTTGCCGTTCACGGCAGGCTCGTCGATGATATAGTCGGAATCCTTCGGATACAACGGAAAGCTGTGCTGATTGCTTCTTTCGATTTTTTCATACTTTTTAGCGCCGCAATAGGAACAGGTATAGGTTTTGACGCCGTCTGTCAGATGCGCCGCCTCCGTGGTCACAACTCCCGCATCCCACCAATGATTGCTCACTTCGGTATAAGAACAGTCCGAGCATGTTTTGCGGTGACTGCCGTCATCTATGCGCTCATAGCTGCAATTTTCATGATTGCCGCCCCGATAAAGCTTGTATTCCACAAGCCCCTGCGCATCGTCGGAGCGGGCAAAAGCAACGGTGTCGTCGCAGTATTTGCCCTTGACCAACGGCTCCCATTCTCCGAAATTGCCCGTAACGCCCTCAAACATGGGATAAAACGCCGCATCACGGTCTACAAGCAAGCGAAACGACTTTTTATGTATTTCCGTACCGTCGGCGCTTCTCCAGCACGCAAAGGTTTTTCCGGAAAAAAGACTTTCATCTAATGTTACCGTGAGCACCGCATTTGCCGGCGCCGTACCGCGAAAAACCTCTGTCGTGTTTTCAAAAGCAATCTGCGCACCGTGAGCGACAACTATGTATTCCGCCGCCCCGCTGCTGTCGACACCCTTGGCAAATACGCCGACCGGTAAAATGCACAGCAGCAGCACTGCCGACAGAGCCAAACACAACAGCCTTTTGGGTATGCTTTTCCTTTGTTTTCTCATTGAACCAACCTCCCTAATTTATTCAGAATGATCATCGGTTTGTTTCTTGAATTTGTGTATAATGGTGTCATTTTTCTCTTTTCTTTCGAGAGTCAACTCATCATCCGTCATTTCCGTTTGTTCTACTTCGGTTATTATATCCTCTAACTTTTTAAACCCTTTTATATCTTGTTGGCGTTCCCGATACTCTTTTACTATCATTCCGACAGACAAAAGCATTATAGCAACAAACAGGAGCGAAACTAACGGTAATACTTTTTTAGTTTTCATATAGACCTCCGTCAATAGCTTCTGTTTTTTTACTGAACACCATATATTACTCTTGTCTTGTCAGTTCATACACTCTCCCGGGTTCAATGCTTCCTTCGCCGCCGGTCATTGTGAGAACGCCATTTTTCACAGAAAAGGTATAGTCAGCATCCCGTGCAGCATCACTTTCAAAGTCGATACGCAATTCATTGTCCTTTATCTCATAGGTGAACGGGTATGTGTTGCTGGGTAGATTCAGCGAGCCGTGTCCGTTTCCGTCAAACTGATATACCGTTACACCGTCAAGATCCCATGTGCCGCTCAGTACATCAGTACCGTTCAGTACATCGGTACCTTTCGGCACATCGCCGCCGCTGCTGCAGGATTTTGCTACGACAATGATAAGAACAGCGAGAAATATGATTGCAAGCACCGCCGCAGATATTCCGAGCAGTCGGCGCTGTTTGCGTTTTTTTGGAGTGCGGCGCTTTTGCGGAATATGCTGTCTTGTATAGGTTCGATTATTTACCGTCTGTCGGCTCGGTTGTGCCGTTGCGGTTCTTTGCTGCGGCGTCCTTTGAGATACGGGGCAATCCGCCGAATACCGATTCTGCGGCTGTCTTTGCCTGTCGCTATTGGTGCTTTCGGGATATTTCTGTTCAAACAGTTTCATAATTTCTTCGTATTCTCTGTCTTTATCACTCACTGCGTGTTCTCCTTTAAGCGGATTTTTCTTCCGCATATATAATTTTTATACGGATATTGCTTTCAATACCTTTCAGAAGGCGGTAAAAGCTTTATCGCCTTCTGAAAAATACCGAAAAAATAACAGGGCGGTGGCGGATGGCTTCCGCACCGCCCTGCGTTCGGGTGTTTAAGAATCAGTCTGCAGTATGATCCTCTGTGCTTATTTTACGCTTTTTCTTTTGCGGGAATAAAGGGTCGTGCCTGCAAGGACTCCGCCGCTTACAAACAGCAGAGCGATCCAAGGAATCATATTGCTGTTATCTCCTGTCTGCGGAGACTTAGTATCCTCGGGCTTAGTATCCTCGGGCTTAGTATCCTCGGGGGTTACAGTTTTGTTCTCAGTGTAGGTATTGACGAAGGTCATCTTCTCGGCAGCATTTTCCATGTCAGGCTCATAGTAGTCGCCGTTGTCGGAGGTCTTCAGCACTGCGGGGCAGATGTCATACCCTCCGTTAATATTAGGATTCACATACCACACTGCATCGGAATACTCCCAGTTAGCGATGCCGGTGTTCTTTTCACGGACATAGAAGCCCTCGCAGATCATAGCGTTAACCTGTTCTTCCGAGCCTTTAATCACCAGCTTGGCGGTGTAATCGCCCTTGCCGTTGGTCTCCACAGAAGCGGTAACGGTCACATCGCTGTACTCATTGGCGTTTCTGTTGAGAATTTCGAAAATCTCCAGCTCAAATGTCTGCTTGCCGGGAGCCACATTACCGCCCTGCTTCACGGTGACGGTGAAGGGGATCTCCACCTTAACCGTTTCCAGCGCAGGAGTGATCTCATAATCGCACACACTGCACTTGACAGGATCGTTTACAGTGGGAGCCTCTCGGTCGGGATTGTGTCTACCCTCGGTTTCAACCAATTTTTCGCCGCAGGTAAGGCAGATATGCCAGTGGTGTGTCTCGTTGGTCTTCCACTCTGTGCCCGCATTATGACCGTTGGCTGCACCCTCAGTAGCACCGCAACCATCACGCTTGCAGGTCTTGGGCTCAGTGCAGGTAGCATCCTTCCAGTCGTGACCGAGAGCGGTGAGAACAACGCTGCTGTGATCGGTGATCTCCACATTGCCGGTTGCGTCCTCAAACCACTTGCTGCAGCCGGAGCAAACATAGTATGCCTTGTTGCCGTTCTCGGTGCAGGTTGCAGCCTTAGCCGCAACAGGTGTCATGTTGTGAGTATGACCCAAAGCCGGAGTAATAACATAACCGCACTCTGTACAGGTCTGAGGCGTGGTTTCGGTCGCTGCCGCACCCGGAGTATGTGCTACCGGGGTGTCGTGGGTGTCGTCATAGCGGCACTTATGCGCGTGACCGTCTGCGCCCTTGTAGCCCCAAGCGGACTCATCATAGCTGTGAGGGCCTGCGTTGGTGCTTTCATACCACTTGTCGCTTGCCGCAGGATCGTCCTTTGCGTTGTGATCGCCGCGTGTGCAGTCATACCAATAGGTATCGTGGCTGCGGCAATCGGTTGCGGTAGCCTTCTTGTGTGCAGCATCCTCAATTCTCTCGGTATAGTCGTGACCGAGAGCGGTGAGAACAACACTGCTGTGATCGGTGATCTCTACATTGGCTGTCGCATCCTCAAACCACTTGCCGCAGACATCGCACTTGTAGTATGCCTTGTTGCCGTTTTCGGTGCAGGTGGCTGCCTTAGCCGCAACAGGTGTCAGGCTGTGGGCTGCAAGAGGAAGGTAGGGAATGGCATCGATCTTATTACCGGCATTGTCGAACAACTGACCGCAGCCGTCACACTTGAAATAAGCGTCCCAGCCTTTTTCTTCACAAGTGGAAGCCTTTGCGGGAACAGGAGTCTTGCTTGTGTGTGTGCAAGGTGCATTTTCTACCGTTACAGTACAGGTGGCGGTCTTGTCGCCTGCCTTTGCCGTAATGGTTGCCGTGCCGGGGGCTACCGCAGTTACCTTACCGGTGTTGTCAACCGTTGCAACGGACTCCTTGCTTGAAGTCCATACTACGGTGTCAGTGGTATCGGTAGGCTCAACCGTGGCAATCAGAGTTTCGGTATTGCCTGTGTAAATGGTGGTTGCGGTTTTGTTCAGACTGATTCCTGTCGCCGGCTTCGGTGCGGCGGTGATGGTGACAGGAGTTTTTACTACAGAAAACCTGTCAGTATGGTACTCAAATGTCTGACAAGAACCAAACTCAAGGTTTGTCAATCCGACTTCTAATGAGCCTGTAGCACCGTCATCCACTTTACACTGAAATTTTGCAAGTTCAGTGTCTGTTGCGCTTTCATAGTCAGCAGCTGAAGCAACGCCGTTAACCATTTTTGATACCTCAGTCCAATCTGCTGTATCAAATCCAAGTGTGGTTCTGAGACCGTCAGTTAGTTTTGCGGAATTCTCAACATAGGTCAAACCTGTTGGAATATCCAATACCATCTGCATAGAACCCATATCCGATACAGGCCCCATTATGATGGTGTAGGTGATAGTTTCACCCGGAGACGCTGTTGTTTTGTCGGGTATTACTTTAAGCTGCGTGGATGTAATCGGTGCAGCCAACGCCGGCACTGCAGTTGCAAGCATTGCAAACACCATAACAAAACAAAGCAGTAGGGATGTGATTCGCTTGTTCATGACCAAGCTCCTCCTTAAGAATATATTTGCGGGACGTCCCTATACACACCGTATTTCGGGGTCTCGCTTAGTCCCGAAAACGGCGGCGCAGATTTCTCTGCGATTTATATTCTTAAACCTTTGCCTCCGTCCCCATAAGGCGTATGGAGCGGAGACATAGGTATTAAGACATTTTGAACCTTGATATCATATTACCAAAGTTTTGCTGTACCTCTTGCATGTGCATTGATACGCATCGCATCCATAGTTGTGACCTTTCCGTCTGTACCGACAACATCGGCACATTTTAACGCATAATCTGTTAGAAGAGTTACTCCACGGGCGTGAGAATTTGCTCTCATGAAGTCCATAGTAGTGACAGTACCGTTTCCGTCTATATCACCCAGCAGGTGGATCTTCACATTCTGCGTCACATCCGCAGAGCCAACCGTTACGGTGTACTCTCTTGTGACATGGTTTTTCTTCATCACCTTCATGGTGTAGGTGCCGGAAGGAACATCGGAGAAGGCGTAGGGGGCGGTGAACTTATTGCCGCTCTGGGTGCCGCCGGAGACAATGGTCTCATACGCCGGCTCGGACTGGCCCTGCTCGATGAGCTGGATGGTCACGGGGTCGGTGCCGGAGTTGAAGCTCTCCACATTGCCGGAGACGCCGTAGCCCACGATCTCCGTTTCCGGGAAGGTGTAGACGCCCTGGGCCTGGGAGGTGCTCAGCGGCGTGTCGATGCCGTCCAGCTTCAAGGTAAAGGCGGTATTGTTGATGCGGCCGTCCTCCGCTTCCACGGCGAGGGTCACAAAGGCGCTGTATTTCTTGCCGCCCATAAATCTGCCGTCCTGGGTGAAGCCGTTTTCTGGAGCGCACCGTTCGCCCTCGTCCAATACTCCGTTTTCATTTGCGTCGATAAACCAGACGAGACCGGAAACATACATCTTGTCGCTGGCTTCGCCTGCGGAGTCTCTGCCGGTGACGGTGAGGTCATCGGCGGTCTGGGCTACAGCTCCGGTGACGGGTGCATTCAGGCCTTCGATGGTGCCGTTGATGAGGGAAGGTCTGGGATCGGAGACGAAATAGTAGCCGAGTTCCAGGGAATCGCCATTGTAGCCGGGGTTGCCGAGACTGTCGATGAGCTGTACCTCATGGCCGTTGACCAGTACCCGCACATCCGGAGAGAAGTAATACTTGGTGCCGGCAGCGCTCTGATTTGCCAGATAAATCCCCAATTCATGGGCATAGGTGGCTGCCTCATAGCGGGCATTTTCCAGCTTTTCACGACTGAGATTGTTTTCCTCGTCACGGAACACAGTAAAACCCTCAAAGGAGTTGCCGTTGTTGGTGGCCTCACCGTCTGCCAAAGGCGTATAGGGTGTGCCGGAGCCAAGGAGAGGCGTGGAGATCTTGAACACATTGCTGCTGCTGGCGAGGAGAGGGCTTCCGTCCTGTGTCGTCTCGCCGCTGAGGGTGAGGACACGCACGCCCATCACGTCATTGGGATGCCAACCTGTCAGATCATCGGGAACCTCGCCGGCGTAGCGCAGGTCGCCCTCACGGGGCTCGGCGGTCTCGATGGCAACGAGATCCACATACACGGTGTTGGGCTCACGCAGCAGCTCCATCTGATAGGAGATGACGATGCCGCATACGCTGGGCGTCTGCAGGGTGTTGGGATTCCACTCTCCGGAGGCCCAATAGCCAAACTTGTCGGCGGTATTCATGTCGCTAGAGCCCACACGGTTGGTGCGGATGGTGGCGGTGTTGGCCCTATACAACCCTTCACCGCTGAGGGTGGTCGCCCGCAGGGGGAACTGGTAGCCCGTCTTGGGCTTGAGGTGAAATGTTATATAGTAGTTGTCGTTGTAGAGTACCCGCTTCTCGGAGGGGTCCCAGCCGTGATCGCCCTCGTAGCGGGCGATGCGGGTCACGGTATTTTCCACATAGCCATTACCGGACTGCCACTCGCCGTTATAGCTGCGGACCTGAAGACCATTCAGCTTCACCTGGGAATACATCAGGTTGAGGCTGTTCTTCCAGTTGGGTTCTTCGATCTTCACCTCGGCAATGGGAACGGTCACCTTGATCCGGCGGGTGAAATTGAGGGTCTCTTGCACGCCGTTCTTGTTGACCAGTTTGCCCTTGTAGGTCATGGTGATGACCACGGTGCCGGGCCGGTAGGCGTACAGCTGGCCGCCCTTCACCTCTGCAATGTTGCGGTTGGAAGAAGACCAGGAGATGTCGGCGCCATTGCTGCTGGGAATGTTGGCGTTGCCGGGGTTTTTCATGGCGGAGATGGACACCTTGTTCACCGACTCGCTCATGGTATAGACGGGGGCGTTGTCCTGGGTGTGCTCCACGCCGTTGGTGAGGTTCTCACCGTTGATGGCGATATCCATACTGGTGACCCGCTTATTCACCCTCAGGTTGATGGGGTTGGCTTTCACCAGATCGGGGGCATAGACACCGCTGGCCAGTTCCACCTTCACACAGGGGATGAAGGTATAGTTGCCGGGTACCATGGCGTCCTTGTTCCGCAAGATGGCGGTGGCTGAGAAGAGCTTGCAATCCGTGGGGTCCTGGCCTTTGCCGTTTTTGTTCATGCTGACAAGAACGCCGCCGTCAGACAGTTTCTCATTCTCCGACCAGGCATACATAGCGTCATAGAAGGCCTTGGGCACATTGTCCTTATAGACGATGACGCCGGGATACCATCTGGCGCCCCAGTCGCCGCTGTTGTGGACGGGGGCATAGGTGAAGATGGCACTGTTGTTCTTGTCTACCTCCATCGACTGGCAGTCGGAGGTCACCTCCAACTTCTGGCTTGCGGAGTAGTCCTTGCCCTCCACCGAGGCGGCGGGGGAATACCAGCGCTGGCCGTTAAACTCCACGCTGGCCCGGTAGGTGCCGGAGCGGCCGTCCGTCAGCTGCAGGTTGCCCCAGCCCTCCTGGATGCCGGGGGTATTGTTGCCGGTGAGAATCTCCCACTTGCCGGTGTTTTGGTTGAGCATCTCCCACTGGACGCTGGAGGAGGTCATGCCGATCTCCTCCAGCTGCTCATCGGTGGGGGAGCGCAGCCAGACGGTTTGCCCGCTGGCGGGGATGGTGATCCGGTCGTTGGTATAGCTCCGGTAGTCAGTGTTCGTAAGCTTGAACTGGATGTTGGGCATCACAAAGACTTCCTGACGGTTATAGAAGCTGTGGCGTATGCCGGTGATGTCCACACCGTCCATACAGCCCACGATGGTCTGTTTTCCCCCGGGCAGCCCGCTGAGGGAGATCCATTCACCCGCTAAAGCAGATCCGCCACTCGCCAAAGGCAGAAACTCATCGCCGCTCTGGTAGCCGAAGGTGTAACCACGGTCGGTAATGCTGGTGCTGTAGGCCGGGGTTATATCCTCACCCTTGACCTCCAGAGTGAACTCGGACGCATTCATGTCCTGCCGAACGCCGGTAATGCCGAATTTGATGTGGGACTGGTCGAAGTTGGAGGCGTAGAACCGGAACGTTGTGTCATCTATCCGGACGGCGGCTTTCTTATCATAGCCGAACCAGCTCTCCATCAGCTGACAGCGCACATCATACTGATGGCCGTTTTCCAGCTGGGGCGCGCCGGTGCCCTCCACTCTCTGGAAGGTACGCATATCCACGCTCTTATCCAGTTCATCAAAGCTGTTGCCGGTTTTGACGATCTCCTCGCTGACGGGCTGGCCGTCCATGTCGAAGATCTGCCAGATGGCCGCCACATAGTAGTAGCTATTGTTGCTATAGTCCTGGTTCAGCCAGTGCTCCTGCCCCTTGTAGTGGGGGGTGTAGCTGGCGGCGTCCAGGGTAAGGATGCGCTCATTGGAGCCCAGGCCGCTGTAGCCGAAAGAGAAGGTATCCCAGTCCGTGGGCGTAAGCTTCACGCCGGTGGGCTTGGGAGTGACCTTGATGGTCTGGCGGCCTTTGTTGCCGCCGGTGCCGGAAATCGCCACATCGGCGCCGGGGTTGAAAGTCACTTTCTGTTTATTCTTGATGGCGTAGCCGTAAATGCCGAAATAGAACTCGCCGGCATTCGCCCAGAGGCCGTCACCATCGTTCCGCATCAAGCGGTCATTTTTATGGGTATCGAACTCACCGCCGTTGATGATGTAGGTGCCGGTTTTGTCTCCATTATCGATCAACAGGGCGTCGGCGCCGGAATTGCCCTTAAAGTAGCCGCTGTTGATGATGAGGGTGGCGTCGCAGGCCCTTATGGCAGCACCATGATAATCATAGTCACCACGGCCGTAGAACTCACCGCCGTTGATGACGCATTGGCTGCCCGGCTGCAGGTCGATGGCGTCGCCGGCGATAAGATGGCGGATTTTGCCCGTCCATATATCGATATCTTCACAGTTGTCACGGTTAGGCTGACTGTCGATATGGTAGCTTTCATTCCAGGTACCGAAAATCTCCTTGGAGCGGCCTGCCTCCAGCTCGCCGCCGTTGACGAAAAGCTTGCCGCCGTTTTTGACTACAATGAGGTCCCGGGGGATGGCACCGATCTTGCTGGTGAGCTTGCCCTCATAGTGGATGTAGCCGCCGCCGTTCTGGGAGTCATAGATGTGCAGCTCGCTGCCGCCGTTCACCGTGATGAAGGGTTTCGCCCCCACTTTTTCGTCCACGCCGTAGATGAGCTCGTGGCCGTTGAGGTCCAGATGCACACATTCGTTGACGCTCATAGTCAGGTTGAAGTTATCGTCGCCCAGATACTCCAGGTCGCTGGTGAGCTTGATATACTTGACTTTGTAGCCGGGACCGGTTGTGTCCATGAGAGACTTGAGATAGCTGATTCCCCTTTTATTGCCACTTGAATTGTTGATCTCCACCCACCGGGGGTTGGGGTCATAGGGATAGCTGCTTGTGACCTGCACATCGCCGAAGCCGGCGGCCATGGCCGGAATGACCGAAAACGGCACCATGCCGACGAGCATGGAAAGCGCCAGCAAAAGGCTTAATATTTTACTTCGCTTTTTGGTTTTCATTGCTTTTCCTCCTTATATTCATTCAGATTGTTGTGTGAAAGACCGCCGTGCGGGGTCTTTCAGCCGACAAAAGCTTTCAGGTACAGTGATTGCCCGCAGTGGGGGGCAGAATCTTGCGTCGGCGGCAAGCACCGTACCGCAGCGGTCACAGTAGAGATGCCTTTCCCGGTAGCGGTCATACAGGGTTTTGCCGAGAAGCCGCATACTGCAGTCGGGACATACGCTCTGCTTGCTGTCCACCACCATACCGCTCTCCATGACCAGCGTACCATAAATCATTTTGAAGATTTTTATGCGTTTTTTGTGTTGCCTGATTCAAACACTGTCGATGACCGAAGCAAAATAGTTTTCGGATACCGAACCGAAGAGAGCGTCCGCCATTTTTCATCATTTTGGAGAATGGCGCACCGTTTGGTTAATTTGTCCGACAGTTTGTAAGCCGCTTGCTCCCGTTGCCGAACAACCGGGAGAAGCATGGACGTTTTTCTTAACTTTGAAAAACGCTTTTAAGTTCATACTAATCGCTCACACCGCCCTTCTCATTGCCCGCCGCTTTGAGCAGGATCTGCTCTCCGCAGTTCGGACAATACTGCGAACCGGGTGCCAACACAGTATCACAATTGGGACAGCAAGTATGCTGCTTCTTGTAGCAGTCAAAGAGGGTTTCCGGTGGCAGCCTCTCGCCGCATTTCGAACAGTAGGATGAGTTTGCCTTTGCCACCCGACCGCACTGTGAACAGATTTTGGTTTTCTTCATCACATTGGGGCCGAAGCCAAAGTGTTCTAAATTCTTTAACCGTGCTTTTTGTATCATACTAATCTGTCCTCCCTTCGTAATTCAGCGTGTTGCCGCAGGAGGGGCATTTTCTGCCTGGGACTTCGACCTTGGCTCCGCAGGTCTTGCAGAATTTGGCTTCTGCTTCAAAGGGAGCACATTCTACACATTCTGCCACTTCGGGATTGAACATCGCATCAATAACCCACTTGCTGCATTTACGGCAGTGATTGAAATGCTTTTTGCCTTCCTTTTCCCAAGCAAGCAATAATTCCTGCTCAGGTGTTTCTGCCGTGTAGGTTTTCCTGGTCGTGCAAACGAGCGCACCCGATACATCACAGTAAAATTCGTAGCGGTTTCCTCCGGCATCGATGATGATCTTATAGATGGCTGTCTTTCTTTTACCCATAGATAGTCCTGTCCTTCCAAGACGCCAACAAGCAAGCTGCAACTTCTTTTTGAACATTCTCAGCTCACTATTGAAATTTTCAACACTTTGTGCTATAATATTAAAAATGGTTGGGGCGGACTCTGTGTTTCGTTGGCGCGTTGACAGAGTTCTTTATACAGGAACACAGTTCCTGTATAAAGGGGTACCCCTTTAACTTTTCGGAAAAAGGCAAGACCTTATACCCTCCTTTGGATACACTTGCAAGTTTAATTATACGGATTTGCTATCTTTTGTCCCCGTCAAAAACCCCTGAATTGATAGGATGAAATGAAAAAAAGTTTGTTTTTTCTGCGTTCAGCGGCAAAATTGATAGGAAAATTGATAGGCAGACCGTGGTGGCAACCCCACCGAGGAGGAAAACTATGAAAAAGGCATTATCTCTCATTTTGGCAGGGTTGCTCCTGTTATTGAGCCTGACCGGGTGCTCTCAAAACACAAAACTCGATCCCAATGATCCGGTGACTTTGACGATGTGGCATGTTTACGGGAGCCAAACCGAGTCCCCGCTGAACGACAGTATCAACGAATTTAACCGTACCATTGGTAAAGAAAAAGGTATCGTTATCAATGTTGTTTCGGTCAGCAGTTCTTCAGCTATTGACGAAGCTCTCACCGCCGCCGCAAAGAACACTCCGGGCGTCCCTGCGCTTCCTGATCTGTTCACGGCATATCCGAGAGTAGCGGAAATTATCGGGTACGATAACTTGCTGAATTGGAATGACTATTTTACCGAGCAGGAACTCGATGCCTTTGTCGGTGAGTTCATCGAGGAAGGATATTTTGAAGATAAATTACTGATGCTGCCTGTAGCCAAATCTACGGAGCTGCTGTTTGTCAATCAAACGCTATTTGATAAATTCGGCTCTGCGGCAGATGTCAGCACGGAGAGTCTTTCTACCTTTGAAGGGTTGTTTGCGGCCTGTGAAAAGTATTATGATTGGTCGGATGGACAGGATATGTTCCAGATCAACGACTTTTATCATTACTCTCTGACCGGCATGGCAGCTTTTGGCGAGGACTTTGTTGTGAATGGCAAACTGAACCTTGAAAGTGAAGCCTTCGACAAGGTATGGGAGCCTATGGCTCACGCCGGTATCTACGGCGGTTTATGTCTTGGGGACGGCTATGCTTCTGACCGTTGGAAAACGGGCGAGGTCATCATCAACATCGGCTCTACCGCCGGCATCCTCTATTTGCGTGACTATGTGACCTATTCGGATAACACCACCGAGGATATTGAAACCTCTATCCTGGCATATCCACACTTTGCAAACGGCAATGCTACTGTTGTTCACCGTGGAGGCGGTCTGTTTGCCTTAAAGAACGAGGACGAGCGAAAGAACGAAGCGGCGGCTGTCTTTGCCAAGTGGCTGACAGAAAAAGAAAACAACCTCGGTTTTGTTACAAATGCCGGTTATCTGCCTGTTACAAACGACGCTTTCGATTACCTTTTTGACAATATCGAGACCGTTGAAAACGAAAAATACCGCCTGCTGTATAACGCAGTAAGCGGTATGTCCGACAAATATACCTATTGTGAGGTACCTGTGTATGAAGGTACTTCGGATACACAGTCCTCTTATGAAAAGAATGTAAAATCGGTTTTGCGTGCCGCACACGAGGAATACCTTAATCGTGTTGCCAGCGGTGAAGATCCTGACACGGTGTTGAACGAGCTTGTGTCCTCCACTCTTGCACAAATCTGCAGCCTTTATAATTAAGGTCTGCAGGTTGGATGCGAAAAAGGAGGAATCGCTATGAAATTGCAATACAAGCAAATTTACGAAAAGATCAAGACGGGGAGTGTGTCTTTAAGACGGCGCTTTGTGTTGTATGTAACTTCTGCCATTGTTACATCGGTTGTGTTGCTGCTTTTATTGTTGAGCCTGTTCGGCGTTCTTAATCCGGTGAATAGCCGCATAGATGCCCATCTTGACGATCAGCTCGACAATCACGTTGTACAGATGGAACGCGATGTTGATAAGCTGGCAGCATACTCTCTATCCTTTTCCGAACAGATGGAAGCGGTTATTGAGGACTATCTGACAGAACACGATCTGTCTTTTGGCGACTTAACAAATGACATTGATGCCTTGACCGCTTTGCAGGTAAAAGCTTTCGGAACCGTATATACCAATATCCGTATTGCCCCCTGCAGTGGTGCTTTCTACATATTAAACACGACAGTAAATAACACCCTTGATTCGCCCCGCTATAACGGAATCTACATTAAGTTTGCCAACCTCTACGCCGAGAGCACCATAAACACAAAGGTCGCTTTGTTTCGTGGCTCCTCTGAGATTGCAAGAAATAACGACATCAACCTTTACAGCACTTGGCAGAACGAAATGCAAACAGATGTGTTTGCTGATATGAGCGTATTTGCTGAAAATGGTTATGTTTTGAGCAGCGTTACAAAGATTCCTGACACTTGGGAACGTGCAAGATATATTTATTCGCCGATATATGGCAAGGACGGTCAGGCAATCGGCATCTGCGGCTTTGAAATGAGCGATTTGTATCTCCAGCTCTCTTACAGCGCCGCCGATACGGAAAGTTCTCAAACCATATGTGCTCTGATTGATAAAACAGAGCAAGGATATGTAGGACAGTTTATCTCCAACCGTTCCGGCTATGTGCCCCCGGTATGTGAAAGCATTACTGTGAAGGAACACGGTTCTTTCTACGAATATCAATGTGGTGAATATGAATACATCGGCAAATCGAAGGACGTTGATATTGACGGAAACACCATAACCATTGCGATGATGTTCCCCAAGCAGCAATACGAAAGTATTGTCCGCGACGGACAGTTTAAGAATGTTGCCATTTTCTTCATTATTGCGGCGGTGGCAATCTGTGCCTGCTTGTGGTTGAGTAAGAAGTACATTACGCCAATCCGAAAGAGTATCACGCAGATCAAGACCAACAAGACGGATTTTACGCCGTCCGGAATTACCGAAATAGACGACCTTTTCGCTTTCCTTGCAGAGCAAGACCGTCAAAACGAAGCTGTGCTTGCGGAGATGGAAAGTCAGAAGGCAGAGATGCAGACCACGCTCGACCAAATGAGCAGTGAGCATAGTCAAGCGAAGCAGGAGATCACTCGTTTGGCATATTCCCGCAAAAACGAGGTTGACCCGGATGATTACGAGCAGTTCCTTTTGGGTATTAAATCGCTCACACCGATGGAACGAACAGTATTCAACCATTATCTTGAAGGCAAGAAAGTGAAAGAAATCATGGAGTTGGTCGGCTTCAAAGAATCCACCATCCGTTTCCACAACCGAAATATTTATTCCAAACTGGGAGTAAACTCGTTAAAACAGTTACTGCGGTTCGCCGCTATTATGAAGCGTGACGAAGAAGGAGGAGATAAAAAATGACATTGGCTGAAAGGCTTAATAAAATCATTGCCGAGCAGAATATTTCAAAAAGAGAGTTTGCAAAGCGTGTCGGGGTATCCGAGAATTATATTTATACTCTGACCGGCAGCACGAACAAGGTCGCTACCTTATCTCCCATCCTTGCGAAAGTCATTGCTTACGAGTTTGGTTACGATGCGAATTGGATACTAAATGGGGATGAAACCGAATAATATAGGATAAGTCATCTCTTGTATTAGCTACTAATACCTATGTAGGATAACAGGAACAAGTCTGTAACAGACCTGTTCCTGTTTTTCTCTGATTTAGTCTATACCATAGCCGAGTATCTCATAATGCCCGACAGGATACTGATTTACTCTTACACTATCACCGGAGTTACCCTCAACGGTATAGACAATTCCGTTCTCCACTTTTTGAACGATACCCGTATGGTCGGATAGACCGTCTTGCGGTCCTGACGAACCATCGGGAGAATCCCAGTCAAAGAAGATAATCATACCGGGAACCGGCTCGGCAGAGCCGTTCATCCATTGACCTCTGTCCTTGAACCACTGCACACCGTTCACACATCCTGCGAACTTCGGGAAAACGCCAGTCTCGATATACCCGCACTCGTTAGCGCACCAGCTCACAAAACAGGCGCACCACTCCACACGGGAGCCAAAGCCGTACCAACTCCAATACGGTTGACCGCCCACTTCACCGATTTGGGAAAGAGCCACAGACACGATCTGCGTATCGCTCGTACTGATACCGTAGAGCACCGCCGACCACAAGGATTTGTTATCCTCGGAAAGCAACTCGTTAAGCTGTTTCTTTTGGTCGGAATTAAACCCAAACTGTGCTGCCATTTCATCGGCGGTCTTATGGGTTACGGTAATATACAGATAGGTGCGTGTTACCGTCGTTTCGGTTTGTACGATATTTCCGTGTCCGTCATCCGTTTCGATAATCACCGTTTCGGTCTTTGTTTCGGTGCGGGAGGATATGGCGTTCATCTGCCAAAATATATCCTTTAGGATTGCCTTTTTGGAGTCGTCCATCGTAGCAACCTCTTGGGCATTGTCAGGGTCGGTGGTGGTCTTTACTGCATACACCGACAATACCTCTGCCCATACCGCACGGGAACCGGACATTTCCAACACATCATAGGCAATGTTATTCTTGGTGGTTTCAATCTGCGTTTGGTACTCGGTGTTGATTTCCTGCACTACCGTCTGCATAGACTGAGCGCTACCCGTATCCTCGCTTGAAAAGAAAATGCCGAAGCAAGATCCGGCAATCAAAGCGATAAGGCATATCACCAAGATAATAACAACTGCAACCCATCCGCCTGCGGCTATGGCTGCAACAAGTGCCTTTATTCCTGCAATCGCCGCTTTCACAGCGGCAACTATGGCTTTTGCCGTAACAACTGCTGCCTTGTATACCGCTTGTGCCGCCTGACGAGCCGCCTGGGCTGCCATTTTTGCAGCTTTTGCAGAGGCTTCCGCCGTTTTCTTTGCGGCTTTGGCGGTTTTCTCTGCGGTTTTTACCGCTGTTTTCGCCGTCTGTTGTGCCGTTTTTACGGTACGCTGACCTGTCTTAATACTCTTTTGCAGGGTTTTGGTTGTAGCTTTTCCCGTAGATTTTGCGGTTTGCTTTATACTGTCCGCTTCTTTTCGGGTTCGGCGAATCTCCTTATACAACCGCTTGCCGCTGTCATAAGTTTTCTTTGCGGTTTTCCGAGTTGCCTTTCCTGTATCTTCGACAGCCCTCTCCGCCATATACTTGATTTTGTCCTCGGCGTATTCGTCGGGTGTAATCTGTCCGTCATCGGAAAGATTTTGTACTTGGTCTTTGGTTCGGACCGCCGTATTTTTTGTTACCCTTGCAAGTCCTGCCGCGCGGTCAAGTGTTTTAATATCCCGTTTGCTTTCCCTTGTTTTGATATCTTTCATCGGGACACCTCGCTTATCTTACATTATCTTTGATAGGCGTAGGCGTATCCTTTTCGGCTGTCTTACCGTTTAAGAAATCAAGATCGGCTTTCACTGAATCCTTAATGCGGTTGTATCTTAACTTATCGGCAAGATTAAGCGATTTGTGTTCCAAAGCCGAGAACCCGTTGCTTATTTTGGCAAAGAGATTTTGAAGTCTCGCAAGCACACCCTTGTCATGCTTTGCAAGCTCATTTTCCTTTGCTTCTTTACCGAAAAAGAATCTGCCGACATTGATAAGATGCTTTTTTGCACCGCCGAGTTCCATTCGTGCGTTCTGCACATTCTGAACATTTCCGTTCATGGAGACGGCGAAGCTGTGAAAGACCTTGCCAAGCTTATCGAGCGTTTCGGGAATTTTCATTGCTTTTACAGCGTTTTTAAGTGCTTCCTTGCCTTTTTCCCGAAAGGCTTTCATCGCATTTGCCGCAGAAGCAATCAGATTGTTTTTCGCCTTTGAAACGGCAGCGACACCCTGACGGATTTTTCCGTCCGCCGTCTGGATAAGGTTTTCGCATTTAGCCTTGACGGAGCTGTTATGAATCATATTGACTTCCTTACGCATTTCCTGCATTTCGACAAGCATTGCGGAAAGTGTATGCTCCATATCTCCGATATAAGAAACAAGGGCGGAAACCTCGCCCCTTTCCTTATGCATACCGTTTTCCTCGAGCGTTTCGAGCAGTTCGATAATTTGCGGATTATTTTTTAACTCATCCATTTTTCATCCTCCTCTCACTGTTCTCCGGGCTTGGTTGTCATCAAGCGATAGAGCTGCGTATTCTTCGGAAATTTGTTGACAAACGGAACGAGCGCCGAGCCGACCTTCATAAGACCGCGTCCGGCTTCCACATTGGTAATATACGAAATCTGCGTATCCGAGATATTGAGCAGTTCTGCAAGCTTGATTCGGTCGGTAGATGCCTGATTGAGCATAATAACAAACTCACTGTTTGCAAGCATAGTACGTGCAGTATGGCTCTGCAAAAGGTCATCGACATTCTGCGTGATACCGGTACAGAAAGCACCGTATTTGCGAACACGCTTCCAAAGGGTAAACAGAAAGTTTGCCGAATATTCGTGCTGAAACAAAAGATAGATTTCGTCGATGATAATAAAAGTGTTTTTGCCCTTTGCGCGATTGGCAGTAATACGGTTGAGGATACTGTCAAGCACAACGAGCATACCAATCGGCAAAAGCTGTTTTCCGAGATCGAGAATGTCGTAGCAGATAAGACGATTGTTTACATCTACATTGGTTTCTTTCGCGAATGTGTTAAGTGAACCGTCCGTGAAAAGCTCAATGGCAAGGGCGATTTCCTGTGCTTCGGGTTCGTCCTGTTTGAGCAGATCCGCGCGGAAGTCCTTTAGGGTCGGAACCTTGCCTTTATATCCGCGCTTACGGTAATTTCGATATACATTCTTTGCACAGCGGTCAATGAGAGATTTTTCCTGTGCGCCGAGACTTCGGCTGCCGATAAGCTGTTCGCACAATGATAGGAGAAACTCCGATTTCAAAATAAGCGGATCTTCGCCGTCACCGTAATCGCTGTTCATGTCCATTGCGTTGATATGATTTTTGCTCGTTGCGGAAATGTCGATAATTGCACCGCCCATAGCCTTTACAAGCGGAGCATATTCGCGCTCGGGATCAATGATAATAATATCCGAATCGCCCGCAAGCATAAGGTTTGCAATTTCGCACTTGCCGGTAAAGGATTTACCCGAGCCGGACACTCCGAGAATAAAAGAGTTGCCGTTGAGCAGACACTTGCGGTTTGCAATAATCATATTGTTGCTGATGGCGTTCTGCCCGTAGTAGATACCATGCTCATGCGCGACCTCCTGAACCTTAAACGGCATAAATACTGCAAGGCTTTCGGTTGTCAGTGTTCTTGTAGCCTGAATCTTTTTGCACCCGATAGGAAGCACGGTATTAAGCCCGTCGGTCTGCTGAAATTTCAAAACGGCAAGCTGGCACAAATGCCGTCTTGCCGTCGAAAGGATTGTTTCTGTATCTGCGTCAAGCTGCTCTTTACTATCCGCCATATGAGCCATTGTAACCGTAGCGCACATCATACGCTGATCGCGTGTAGTGAGGTCATTCAAAAATTCCTTGCTTTCCTTTCGCTGAAGCTCCATATCATAAGGAACAACCGCCGAGAAATTGTTATTTTGATTCTGCTTTCGCTGCCAATTCGTTATATTTGTCTCCACCCCGAGTAACCGGTTCTCAACCTCTCGTACCGCTTCGTCCATCGGAATAGGGACAATATCTATGGAGAACATCATATTGCGATTAAGTTCGGTAAGCTCCGAAACCATACTGTCCTTAATAAATGATGCGTAATCCTTTAAGAAAAGCACACGCACATATTTTTCGCCGAGTTTTATATAATCGTCGGCTCGTTCCATAGAATCGGGACAGATATAGTCCTTGAAGCTATGTCCCTTTTTCATCATATCCGAAAGATCAAAACGGAAGCTTTCTTCTTCGCCTGCGCGGTAAAAATCGTGAAGCAAACGGAGCTTTTCTTCGGCGTCCAATTCCTCACACTTTGAACCGAGAGCAGAGAAATGTGCTCGCAGATCGGATGCTATACGGGAAAAATAGGTTCGCGCTTCCTCGATATCTTTTTTGACGACCGAAACGGTCAGATATTTCTCTTGAATAATGCTGTTTGCGCTGCTTGCCTTATCAAGCAAAATATTATTGTATTCCTCACGGTAGCAGTCAAGCTCATCACCGGTTTTCGGAATTAGGATTTCCTTTTCAAAGTTCACCTTGTTGATACGGCGATTGTTGATTGTAAGCTTTGTGGTCGCACCGCTGTCAAGACTGTTGAGCAGCTCGGAATAGCAAAGAAACATCGTTTCTTTATCCTCCTTGCCGGCAACAAGGTAATTGATATCGGTGAACCGAAAGGTCTTTGCAAACTTATTGCCGACCTTAAAGATACCGTCCTCCCAAATAGCTGTAATGGGAATATAATCGTGAACCGATTTCGGGACGGTATATTTTTCTTTATCCTGTTTGAGCATTGCTTTGAGTGACTTCATCATATCGTTTTCTTTTCCTCCTTCTGTGTTTTTTTCGTTATCTCTGAATAGAGCGTATCACATTCAAATTTCACCTTGACGGGTTCAATGAATTTTGATTTAAGCCACACCCATGCGAACTGCTCGGCAGTCATACCGTTATAGGTTACAAAGCCGCAGGCGATAAAGGGAGCAGCGCCGAGCATACACATCCAAGAGAGCGTTTCCACTCCGAAAAACGGCTTTAAGATGAAATACATTCCGACCGCCATACCGCAGCCGATAACTGCAAAAATGAACTGTCGCATCGACAGTCCGAAAAACATTGATTCCGTGTAGTTCCTTATTTCACGATTGATTTTAATTTCCAAATAGATTCCTCCTTTACAGTCCCATCATTTCGCGCACAATGCGGTCCGCCATCTTTACAGAACCGACGAGGACCAGCATATTAAAAATGAGTTCCCCGACATAGCTCCACACCTGCGTCACCGCCGCTGCCGAAGTATCGACTGTGGGCGGACTTGAAGCAAATACGGAAAATATGATACAGGCAAGTACGATAATAGCCCCTTCAAGAAGCACCGCACAGTAGCTTTTCAAAAATGTCTTTCCGACATTCTCGGTAGGCTGTCCAGCAAAGGTAGACAACGGAATCGGCGCGATTGCCGAGTACATATAGATTTTGAAAAAGCGTCCGTATACGCTCATGATCATTATGAATGACAGCACCGTAATAAACAGCCCGCCAATCAGAGTCACTGCCCATAGCGGTATCGACTCCCAAAATCCGCAGTTTTCGACTGCGTCAATAATTGTTTGCGGCAGTGTTGCTCCGGAGCTGCTTGCAATTCCGGACGCCACCATTATTTTTGAAATAACGCCCTGCACAATCATCATCAGTTTAAGCAACAGTTCAAGACCGTAAGTGATTACGCCCTTTGCAAGAGCAAAACGGACAAACAGTTTTAAGACATGCTCCGGCTTTTTTACTTCGGTAAAGCTGCCGCAAGTCTTGATTATTCCGACAACAAAAAACAGAACGAGCAAGGCGTATCCGATAGCCTGCAATGCTCCGTGAATAGACAGGATTACCTGCCATATTGCGCCGCCCTTGAATGTTTCGGGCGATTGAGTGAGCAAAGTCCATATTTCCGCAAGCTTTCCGTTCCAGGTATCAAGTGCGTTCTGTAAGTTTTGAACTACCCAATTATCGCTCACATTCATTCCTCCTTTCCGACAAATAGGGGCAGGCCGTTTGCGACCTGCCCCGTGCGCCGTATCTTATTTATCTGCTGTCCCGGTCGGGCGAACTACGGATTACTCCGTACACATCGTCAACGAAGTAACGCCCGGTAAAGGGGTTGTATATAGCGTGACATTTCACGCCGTTATACTCGGCAAGATAATCGTTGTCTCCGATGCGTTCGATAATCGTCGCCTCACCGAGCACATTGGTTTCTCCCTGTTTCAGAGAGTGGATATAGCACTCGCATTTTTCCATGTGCGTCCTCCTTTTTAGCCCGTAATAAGGTTCAAGATTTCCTTTGCGAAGGTAATGACAATACCGCCCGCAACAGTTAAAAAGCCGTTGGCACGCTGTGACGGATCGTGAGATTTAAGGGAAAGTCCGACCTGCACGACGCCGAAGCCGAGCATAATAAGACCGATAGCGCGGATAAGTCCGAAGATAAAATCGGACAGATTGTTTACAACGGTCAGCGGATCGTCATTTGCCGCAAATGCCGTAAGAGACATAGTGAACATAAGCGTAAGTGCAAGAACGATTGCACAGTAGACGCCAAAGCCCTTTCTGACCTTGCCCGTCATCGGGAGCTTAGTGGTGTGCTTTTTGAGAACTGATTTCTTCATAGTTTTCTTCCTCCAATTTTTCATTTTTTAAGATTTCCTCAATTTCTTCTTCGGTGAGAATAGCGAAATCGCCGACCTCATCGGTAAGTTCAAACGGTTCCATTTTAAGAACAGAACTGTCAAAGCTGATACTGCCGATGCTGTAATTCGGTCGTGCGTGTTCATAAGGCTCTGCGCCGCCGTCCGCCGAGAGTTTAATATTTGGGTGCTTCAAGATATCGTACTTCAAATCCATAATCGGTCGCTCACCTCTAATGAAGAGCAGAGCGTATTTGTTATCCATCATACGAACCTCGTCGGGCGTCATAAGCTCGCGTCCGGTTATCTGCCAATTTGTCGAATAGTTTCCGTTACGACCTTTGGATTGCCCGTAGGTGTTCATATCAATGGTTTCTTTACCGAGCAGCTTGGAAACATATTCGTGCGTCGATTGCTCGTTTCCGCCCAAATATAGAAACTCGTCGCAGTTGCCGACTATCGACTCCCATTCTTTTTCAAAGAGTTTTTTAAGCTGTGCCAGGTTCTGAATGATAATGCTGACAGAAATCTCTCGGCTTCGCATTGTGGAGAGCAGCTTATCAAATTCATCGGGGAGCGCGACGTTCGCAAACTCATCCATGACACAATGCACATGGACCGGAAGCCTGCCGCCGTGTTTTACATCTGCACTGTAATAGAGCTGTTGGAAAAGCTGGGTATAAAGCATACCGACAATAAAGTTGTAGCTTGAATCGTTATCGGGAATAACCGCATATATAGCGGTTTTCTTCTCGCCGAGCCTATCAAGCTCCATCTCATCCGATTGTGTAATCGCCGCAAGGCTGTCAAGGTTGAATTTTTCCAGTCGGGCTACAAGGGTTATCTGAATGGATTTCAGAGTTTTACCGGAACCCGACCGATAATTCCGGTAATATTTCAGTGCAATATGATCGGGTGTTCGGTCGGCAAGACGAGCAAACAATCGGTCAAGCGGTGACATAAATCCATCGTCATCCTCTTTGACTTCACCCGAGCGAATCATCTCCATAACCATCGGGAAATTTTGCTCTTCGGGCGGCGCTTCGTAGTGCAAATAGAAAACAAGTGCCAACAGCAGCATCATTGCCGCTTGATCCCAAAACGGGTCCTGCGACTGACTGCCTTTTGGCGTGGTGTTCTTAAAAATGTTCGTGACAAGCTTCTGAATATCGTTATCCGAATGAAGATAAACAAATGGGTTATAGCAATAACTCTTATCCATATTGATGAGGTCAAGCACCTTAATGTCATAGCCCTTTGCTTTTAGGAGATTGCCCGTATCGCGGACATTTTCACCTTTCGGATCGAGAATAACAAAGCTTGTGTTAGCCTGCATAATGTTCGGTTTGGCATAGAATCTTGTTTTACCTGCACCCGAACCGCCGCACACAAGAACATTTAAGTTTCGGCGATGCTTTCTGCCGTCCAAACCGATTTTGGTTTTTTGCGTGAGGATTTTGTTTTTCTCGGGTTCTGCCTTATTCTCATACTTTTTGTTTACCTGTCCGGCATTGCCCCAATGTGCCGAACCGTGTTCTTCACGGCGGCGATAATTTCTCGCGGTAGACAGATAGATTCCTATTCCCATTGCATAAGCGCATATAAAAATGAGGACAGCTTTTACACTGTCCTCACACCACACAATATGAAATGGGTTACTGAATACAACCGCAAGATTTCTGATGAGGTTCGGAAGTCCCGCACCGATAGTCGGAGCTACAAGCAGCCCCAGCCATACGGTCGGAATCAGCCCTAAACAGTAGAGAATAACATTCGTCCGAGAAAATTTATCTTCCCTCACGGTCTGCCTTTCGTTTTTCTTTCTTAGTAGGGGCTTCAATGGCTTTAATGAGCAGCTCGTTTATATCCTCGGTAGGCTTGCCTTCCTCCATATATTCGGTTCGCGCCTTATTGATACAGCCGACAAGCAAACGGTGCTCAAAATCGTCCATTGTCATAATTCGCTTTGCTTCCGTCATTGCGAAGCCTCCTTATCTTGCGCCGTCATCTTTGGAGCGTTTTGCTTTCTGCTGTTCCTCCATTGCACGGCGCATATCCTGAGATACCTCGTTCGCGGAATCGCGAATCTTATCAAGCTGACCTCGAATTGTTTTCGGCTCAGCTTCCTTGAAGCGGTCCGGGGCTTTCTCAAAATTATAATCGCCGGTATCAAAGCCGCTGCGTTCGCAAAGGATATATGACGCACAATAGGCGGTAAAGGAGCAGTCCTCACGGCTGACGCCGTCCTTTGCAAAGTTTGCGATTACAATTTCCTGCGACAGACTTCGGAAAATGTCATATCCGTCAAGCCCCTGGCGGATATAAATTGCATCGTCCTTCGGCACATATCTTGCGCAGACATTACCCTCAAGCTCATTCGTCATACGAATATCGCAGGGGGAGGAGGCAATCAGTGCTTTCAGCACTCTGCGCTCGTCCGGTTCTCTGCGTGAATAGCTGCGCTGACTGTTGGTTTGCGAAACATCAAACATCCTTTTGACATTGACCGAGAAGCCTGTCGTTCCGTCCTCACGGGTGAACTCATTTCCCGGTTCAAGCAAGGTGATTGCCTTTTCGCCCCTCTGCACAAACACGCCTTTTTCTTTCCAAGTCTCAAAATCGGCAAGGTAGGTGGCTTCATTATTCTGATAGGCAATAAGCAGTGCATTGCTGACCGAGTACCTTCCGAATCTGCTTTGAACGAGCAGATAGTCACGGAAAGTCTCGCAGTTTTCAACTGCTTCTTTGGTCGCGGTATCGAGCAGTTCAAAAGCGTCGGTTCGTTCCTGCTGCTTTTTTGCCGCCCATTCTTCTTTGTTATACGAGCGCTCGGACTTGGTTTCTTTTTTCTCGCCGCCGGCGGGGAAAAGATCATCAAAATTATTCATACATTATCTCTCCTTCGAGTTTTTCTTTTTGGCCGGAGCTTTGTGCTCGGCTGTTTTTGTCGGGCTGGTTTTGGTCTTGCCTTTCGGCTTTTTCTCTCTGTCCATTTCCTCGCGTATCTCTTTAAGCTCTTTACGCACGGACGGACGGCGTTCCTCAGCGGTTCGGGCATCAGCCGAACGGTCCTTTGAATCGCGATTGTTCTTTGAAGAAGGCACGGACTGATTTTGTTTCTCTGTCCGTGCCTCTGTGGGGTTTACAGTGTGCGGTTCCTCCTTGGTGGGGTTAGGTCTTGCCATTACCTCATCGAGAAATTTATCCGCTTCGCTTTTATCCGGCGCGGTGCGCTCCGGAGCGTCCTTTTCTTTTGCCTTTTCAGGGTGAACATCTGCGACGCTTTCGGGGACAAGACCTAAGCGTTCAAAAATGCGGTCAATCTTTGCTTTATCCTCCGCCTTAACCATAACCTCGGTGATGCCGTCGTTTTTGTTTCTGTCCTTGAGCACGGTATAGATCATACCGTATTTTTTTGCCTGCTCACAAAACCTTTTCAGATTTGCGTCCGCCACCTGATAAATCTCAAGCTTCTTACCGGACTTTACAAGATTGGAAAGCCGCATCTGACCTTTTGTTTTCTTGGTTTGTTTAGATAAATCCTTTAAGGCTTTGAAAAGCAGCTTTGCAACTTCTTTTGACGCGGAGCCTGTAATTTTTAATGCGGCTTCGGCTCCGTTAAGACTCATTCGTACTACCTGTTCTGCCGCTTCTGCTGATGTGTTCATTCTTTAACCTATCCTTTCCTCTGAATTTTTCGTCCTCGATTCGGATGAGCTTTTCCCGTACCGAGTCCATACGCTCTAAAACACCGTCGCAAGCGTTTATCTCACGACGCAGTTTTTTAAGCTGTCTTGAGTAAATGTCGATGTTGTATTTTGTCTTGCTTATCATTGTTTCGTCGCCGGCACGAATTGCCCGCTTTAAGGCATTTCGCATATCCTGCCTGAGTTTTATTACTTCCGGGATTTGTGCCGTTGCTTTTTCACGAAACGCTAAAAGCTGCTCTTTGGTTTCAATCTTATGCTCGGTCAGCATCAAAAGCTGATCGGAATAGCTTCGCATTTTGCCCTGATCCTCGCGAACAAGAAAGCACATTTTTTTGTTTGTATTCGGTCTTTCCGTCGTGATTTTCAAAGCCGTTACGAAGCAGTGATAAACCGCCGTGTAATTCATAGCCGCAACGCGCTCGGTTTGTCCGTCAAAAATCTGCTGCGGCGACTCCTGCGGCGGAACTTCCGGGAACTCGGGATATTCGTTATACCGGATACGCTCAAAAATTTCCTCCGGCGAATAACCCGGACCGAGAGACTTGAAACGCACAAAGCGCTCTGAGCCTATATGCTTTATTTTCGGGTACTTACCGCTTTGGTCTATGATAAAACCCATCTGATCCATTGCGTCAAGAAATTCAAGTCGGCTGCCCGAACCGCTTACGGCAATATCTATGGCTTCTCGGATAGTACCGCGCACAGTCGGTCTGCCTTCAAACTCCGCTCGCCATTCGGCATAGCTTTTGCCTTTTGCTTTCGGATTCCTGATAACAGAAAGACCGTACTCTTTACAGAGCCGGTCGCTGACTTCTCTCATATTGTAGTAATCCTGTTTTGTACGATGATATTTCTTTCCATCTACATACGAAACTGTGTTAATAACAAAATGATTGTGGATATGAGAGTCCTTATCCAAGTGCGTGGTGATAAGAACCTGATACCGGTCGCCCCACAATTCTTTGGCAAGAGCTTTTCCGATTTCGTGTGCCTTATCCGGTGTAACTTCACCTTCGGCAAATGACTGATACCCATGATAGGCGATTACACCGTCCGTCTTTTCAAACTTTCGTTTCACCGCCATCATATCTTGAACCGCTGTGTCCTTATGGCATTTGATTCCGTAAACGAGAGATTTAAGATTTGTCGCCTCATCCCGTTCAACATAAGAGACGATTCCGCCAAGTGTGTTTTCTGCACTCACTTTTTCAGCGCCGGTTTGAAAAGACACCGACTCGGTTGTTTTCTCAGGATTCATTGCATACATAACGACCTTGCCGATATATCCCTTAACTCGCCAAAGGGAAGTTACTGCCATTAGCTATACACCGCCCGCATCAGTTCAGCGATTACTCTTTCAAGCTTATCTGTTTCTTTTCGATACTGAACCTTATCTACAAAGCCGCGCGTGTTTGCTTTGGCGGCAATCTGATTGATATTGTCTCCAATTTTTTCAAGCGACTTTATTGTGGTATGAAAGTCAATAGACGGCTGTTCTTTGATGGGCGTGTTTTTAAGGAGTGCAAGCAAATATGCCTGTCTTGTTAGACCAACCTTTTTTGCTTGTCGCCTTAAATATAAATCTTCTTCATCGGACAGATGAAGATGAATTTCATTGTTTCTTTTTCTCAAATTACCACCTCATTTTCGGGGTTTTAGGGGCGGCAGCCCTTAACAAGCTGCCGATGTGGGGACACAAAGGCGATGCTTGCTAAGACAACACCGCCTATTAACCCCACTGTTTTATTTATCGTTCCTCACGGTTGTCTTTGTTCTTTACCTGCTGAGAAACAGCACGTTCATAATCGTCCCTTTTCATATAGCAACGGTCTATCTTCCAAGCGTTTTCTCCACGCATATATCCCTCAAGACGGATACATTGATCGGTTCCGTCAAGGCAAGAACCGTAGATAGAATAGCCACCGGCTCCGCTGATAAACGCCTTGTTGTTGCTTGACACCACATAGGTTCGGGACTGCTCGGAATAGGGCTTATCAAAGCTATCGGGAGAGAATACGATATATCCGCAAACGGGTTCCTTATGCTTATCGTTGACATGGTGGAATACATCGGACATCTCACGGTAGCTGAGGTCAATTACCGGCTCTGCCGATTCAAACTCCACGCCTTCAAAGCATTCCGCGTCAAGGATATATTCACCCCTGTACCAACCGTCGCTGACTAACTGCTCTGCTTCTTCCATGCTGTCCGCTTCGACAGTCACCTTCATTTTGAGGGTTTCGACAATCGTTACATCAAATTCCTTCGGCATTTATCTCACCTCGTTTCTTTCCGGCTTGTACTTAACTGCCTTGATTTCCTCGTTAATACGGAAAAATGATTCGGGATACTTAAACTGATTGACAAACCTCTGCTGCTGTTCCTTGCTAAGGCTGCCGAAGCTCGGCTTGCTGCAATCACAGATAAAGAAAGTTCCTGCCATAATGTCCATAATCGTCCCATCCTCGTTGTATATGGCGCGGTTAAGAGGTTTTCCGCAAATTTTCCCCTCATCATCGCAGACAATACATACCTGTTCTTCATAGGGGTAGAATGTTTCGATATTGCCGCCGACTACCGCCTGTAAATCTGTCAGTTCGGTTCCGATATTCGCAACACGGGCAAGCTTGCCGGGTTCGCAAATAACAACGGTAATCTGCTCTTTCTTGCTTTCTACTGCAAGAGAAGGCTCAAAATCAATCTTTTTGAAGCCGAAGCTATCGCAGAAGTAATAGCCTTTTTCAACGATGTCGGAGTTCTCAATCTCCACAATATCCGACACTGAAAGAGAGTGACCGGTGAAAGACTCTGGTCGGTTTTCGTTGAACATAAAATAAACATCTTCAAGTCCGCTGCACTCAACATCGCCGTCAAAAACCTTGTGGTAGATTTCACCTCGTATTCTTCCGCCGGTTCGTTTAACAGTATTTTCGTAGTTAAGGAAGCTCAGACTGCCATTGTCCTTATCCCGGTCTATCTGATAGATTTTAATTTTCATCGCACCTGCTCCTTTCGCTTTTTTTGAATTTCGTTTTTTAGAAAATCATTGAAGTCCTTACCGCTTTGAGGCGGCTGATCAATGACGGTATACTCGGCAGACAGCGCATCGGTTATTTGCCTTGTTGCCGTCCTGCCGACTTCATCGTTATCCAGATGAAGATAGATAACCTTCGTTTCCTTGCGTCGGTCAAGATAGGTTTTCAGAGCCAACGGAATATCCTGCTTATTTTCCGTCTTATATACGCCCGCAAGAGAAAGAAGATCATCGTGACGGGATTGCCCGTGACTCAGTTCAAGAGTCGCATAACTTAGCAGATCAATCGCCGATTCAAATAAATGTACGGTTTGCGTTTTGCTTTCGGCAGGGATAAAAAAAGAGAAGCGCTTATCACTTCCCGTTAAATCCCGTTTGAAATCCGAATTTGTACTCCTGACAGCACCGTATTTTGGCATATCGCCGTCATAACCTAAAAAGATGCAGTTGTGATACTTCGCGTCCTCATAGAGCAGTTTGTTATTACGGCAATAGTCGATAATCGCATCGGCGATACCCCTGCTTTTGAGATACCTACGAACCGCACAGATATCCGAATTGCTTTCGGGCAGTTCCAAGGTTTTCGGCTGATTTGATTTTTGCGCAGGAGTATATACGGGCGGCAGCACTGCCGAATATCCTGTAATTATCTCAACCGCCTGCACAAAAGAAACGCCCTTGACCTTTATAAGATAGTCAAGAGCTGTTTTGCCGCCGATATGCCGAGAAAACCAATGCCATTTGCCGTTGGATATTTTGAGTGAATCGTGTTCTTTGGTACACCACGTGTCGTGCGATATCTTTTTAAGGTTATTCGGCTCATAGCTTTGCAGATAAGTCAGAAGATCTATCTGCTTTGCTTTTTCAATCTGTTCGGGCGTCACCCACATAGTATATCAATCCTCGTATCTGAATCCTCCTTTTTTCATCATACACCTTGCCATTCGGATAAAGACTGTTTCGGGCAGCTCACCCGGCATAACAATCTCATCGTAATGACGGTAGCCGTGTTCAACCACAAAGTTGTAGATATCGGTATCGGTGTCCGATTCGCCGATATATTCGTCCTTATCCTCAAGCAGCGCGTCTACGATGAAAACATTGTCGAGCAGTCCGACAGCCGCGCGTATCGGCATATCGCTGTTTTCAAGAACAGAGAGTACGCGTTTAGCAAAATAGAGCTTTTCAAACTCCTCCGGCAGATCCTCACAGTCGCAGATCATATTATCAAGTTCGTCGCTGATAATACCGTAAACAATGTCGTTGACGCGCATTTCGACAGTGACTTCATCTGCCTTTCTGATATCGTTTTTCATATTCCTTTCACCTCGTTTCTTTTCCGATTCACCCACTGAAAGCAGGAGAGTGGGTATGTAAAAAGCCGAGCAGTTTTTTATGCTCGGCTTATAAGACTATATTTTATTTTTGTTTTTTCTTTTCGGCTCTTTGTTCTTTTGTAATGAGCCTTTCGGAAACAATTCTAAATCATAAAATATTGTTTCGCCGTCCGGAGAATGATGAGAAGACGCGACAACATCATAATGCTCGGCAAGGAGCAAACGAAGGTCATAACCTTCTTGACCTTTCAATTTGATAGTGTGTATTACTTCTTTAGCCATTCAGATATTCCTCAGTCTGACGATACGCTTCATCTCCTGCAATAATTTCCGCAAGAGTTCTCGGCGTGTAGTTCATATACGGCATCATACAGCCCACATTGATAAAGTTGCCGCTGGGCGTTCCGTATCCCTTTGCTTTTGCCCTGATGGACTTACGCATTTCGGTCAGATACTCATATTCCTTTGTGCGGTGAACATGACCGTAGAGCATATACGCCGTATCGGAATATCCCGCACGAAAGAACGGTATCGGGTAATGGCACATTACAACATGCTTGCCGTCATCCTTGATTTCCTTTAGGTTCGTGATATCCTGAAACATATTGCGAACAGTGCGGCTGAATTGCCTCGGATCGTGGTTGCCGCGTATTAGTACCTTATTTCCGGAAAGCGGACCGACGAAGTACGGCCATTCGCTTTCCTTTGCCCAAATGAAGTCACCGAGAATATATACGGTATCGTCTGTCTTTATGCGGCTGTTCCAATTCTCAATGATTGCATTATTCATTTCGTTTACATCCACGAACGGTCTGCCGTCAAACCTGATTACATTCGCGTGACCGATATGCAGGTCGGATATATAATAGTTCATAGTGTTTCCTTTCCGCTATGCCCGTAGCTTTTTCTTGATTTTCATCAGCTTGCAAAGCAGCTCATCCACATCATCTGTGGGCTTTCGCTCGTCAATATATGCGTTCCGTGCTTTTATCACAAGCGAGATATATTCGTTAATTTCGCTTTTGTCTATGGTTAAGTATCGTTTTACATCTTTGAATTTCATCATAAAAACCTCCGTACTCTTGTATCTACTACAATTATACGGAGGTTTCTACGACCATACAAATGTGCGATTTATTTGCTACCTCGCGTCGCGGCTGTTGCTTCGGTCCGGTTCTTCTGCGTCATCGACGCGTTCTCCGTCCACAAGCTCGTT
>ERZ825137.1121-NODE-1121-length-35556-cov-4.700234_pt1 | contig 35556 bp, 30 predicted proteins | sample MGYA00519873_ERZ825137 | MGnify/ENA primary metagenome ERZ825137 (study PRJEB31778, sample SAMEA3449190) | human gut metagenome | biome: human gut; feature: human-associated habitat; material: faeces | place: United Kingdom | collected 2010/2012 ...
CATTACTTATTGCACCTTTTTTATGTTAATCGTGCATTTAATATTTTATTTAACAACACATTAATTTAATTTTGTATCAAATCATCAAATTTTATATTCAAATTTATACTATACTATATTTCAAATTTACATTATATTTCTATAAATAGCTTTGGAAGTAAGTAATGTAAAAAATAATTGAAAGATATTTTTTTTTATGATAAAATGGCATTGGTGATGATTGTGATAACTAAGGATCAAGAAAATAGGTTAATTGAAATTTTTGAGAAAAAAGGATTTGATGAATATACAAGAAGTCGAATAATTAATTATGTGAATATGAACTCTGAAATTTTTGAAAATGATATAGATAGAATTATTACTAGAATTGGTAATAATATAGGAAAGAGTGTAGCATATGAATGGGATTTTTTAAAAAATTTTATTTTGCAACGTAGAGCGTATTATGAACCAAAAAGTAGTAGAATTGTCTTGAATAAACTTTATAAGCCTATATTAGAATCGAAAAAAAAATTAAAAGATAGTATTATATATCATGAAATTGATCATGCTGCTACTACTGATAAAATAGATTGGACTGAGGAAGAAAAAAAGATTATTATAGAATCTTATAACTCTAAAAATCCATTGAAAAGATTTGTTAATCAAAAAAGTATTAAAAACTTAGATGATTTCTTAAAAAAAGGAAAATATGTTTCTGGAATACGCAAACTTAGTAAAAATAGAGCTTTAAATGAAGGAATAACTGTATTTAAACAAATAGAGTATGACAAGTATATGGGAGCAGATAAGATTACCAAGTTTTTTACACGTAAGTTAACATATCAATCAGAATTACTTGCTGTTTGTAAAATTTCAGACATAATAGGAAAGGAAAATCTAATAAAATTTCAATTTAATAATCAGTTTGATGAAATGTGTGAACTATTTAGTAAGAGAACAAATGGTGTAGGAAATTTAAAAGAAATTTCAAAAAAATTAGATGAAGTGCATCATATTAAAAAATGTTTTAGACCTTTTAAATTTTTAAAAAATTCAATTGATTTAGGAGTTGAGTTTAGAAAATGTAAAAAAGAAAATCAAAAATTTATACAAAATAGTGTTAATGAAGAAATGGAAAAAGACAGAAAAATAAATAAAGACACAAAAAAACTTGAACTTGATATGGATAATTTAATAAATAGTCCTGAGGATATAGCAAATATGTACATTGCATCAAAAGAGTATATAGTAGAAAAATCGTATGTGATTGATAAGGATGGGATTGCTAGAAAAGAACAAAGGTAAGAAAATAGACATCTTTTATTGATAACAAAAATCTTGATAATAAAAATAAAAAAACTCAAAGTCGATTCTATAGCCGACTTTGAGTTTTTTTATTATAAACCTACATTTTCAATTGAAAATGTAAATTTCATATTTTTTGTAAGGTCATGTTTAAACCTTACGACAATGCTAGAAGTAGAAGGTTCAATATTATTCATTAACAGGTCGTTATCTGCTGATTGATAGTCAAGATCACATATAAACTTGCGGTACTTGACATTTTCACCTTTTCTAAACATTCTGATTGAAAGGCGAGGCTTTCTACCAGTTTCATTACTTAAAATTTTTAATTTCCAGTGCATCTTACTTGGAAACCGGTCAGCAGCTGATGCCAGACTTAATACTACTTTAAAATTATCCTCATTATCTTGTGGAACTTCGGTAGAATCTACACTTATAAATAAGGTATTACTATCTTTTAATTCGTATTTTATTACACCATCTGGTGCAACTGTATAAATCTGTAATTTACTCAAACTTTTTACTTCTTCTAACTTCACTAAATTTTTCATCTTTTATCCTCCTAGATAATATTTTAGAAATTATATTACAATTTCTATATAAATTTAATTTATACTGAATTATATCATTTTATTTTAGTTATGTCAACATTTAATGTACTTTTTTTATTTTTTGCTAACTTTACAAGTATTATTATATTTTAATGGTATTATTAAAATTACAATTAAATGTAAAAATGGCGCTATAACTAAATATTTAGTTATAGCGCCTACACGGTTGAATGTTAATTACAAGTATTTGCTCTACTTGCCATATATTTTTCAACAAGTCCTAATCTTGCCTTATCTTTCTCTCTATCACTACTTTTTAAGAAAGTGTAGTATTTTTCAATACTTTCAAGATTATATCCTTCAAACTTTTCTATTTTCCATGATTCCTTTGTGTCAAGTACACATTCAACTTTTTCGTTTACGGTATACCAACCGTTGTCCTTTTCTTTTAGAGTGTAATTTTCTTTTAGCTCTTGTAATCCTTTTTCTGTAACAGCGATATCTAAATCACCTGCATCTTTATAGATTCCTCTGAGAACTAGTGCACTACTAGATAAAATCCAATACTCATCTTTGCTTATTTTTAAGCTTTCTATTAGGTTTACTAGTTCATCTTTATTCAATCTTTTTTCCATAACAATCCTCCTTCTTAAATTTGATATAATACTTTTTTATGATTATATCACATTTAATTTGATATAGCAAGTATAGTGTATAAACTAGTAAAAAAAAGTATAAACTAATGTTTGTGATCAAACTTTACAGATATATTAGCCTGTGATATAATTAGTAAAAAATGAGGTGAGAAGAGTATGAGTTTTGTTCATCTGCATATGCATACAGAATATAGTCTTTTAGATGGTTCAATAAAAATAGAAGATTTAGTAAAAAAAGTAAAGGAATTAGGGATGAATGCAGTTGCTATAACAGATCATGGAAATATGTTTGGAGCTGTTGAATTTTATAAAGCTTGTAAAAAAGAAAATATAAAACCAATAATTGGTGTTGAAGCCTATGTTGCACCAAGAAGTAGACTTGAAAAACAAGGAAAAATAGATAGTGAACCAAGTCATTTAATACTTCTTGCAATGAATAATGTTGGATATAAAAATTTGGTTAAATTAGTATCTATTGGATATACTGAAGGCTTTTATTATAAGCCAAGGATAGATATGGAGGTATTAAGAAAATATAATGAGGGAATAATTTGCCTATCTGGTTGTATAGCAGGAAAACTTGCAAAACAGGTACTAAGCTCTAACTTTTACGGTGCAAAAGAAACAATAAAAGAATTTTTAGAGATTTTTGGAAAAGAAAGGTATTATATTGAAATACAGGATAATAAATTAAGAGAACAAATACTTGTAAATCAAAAATTATTGGAGTTTTCGAAGGAACTTGGAGTTTTGCTTGTGGCAACTAATGATTGTCATTATTTAACATCAGGAGATTACTTTGCTCATGAGGTATTACTTTGTATACAAACTCGAACTACAATAAATGATGAAAATAGAATGTCTTTTAAAACAAATGAATTTTATGTAAAAAGTGAAGAGGAAATGGAATCAGGATTTAAATTTGCTCCTGAGGCTATTTTAAATACACAAAAAATTGCAGATATGTGCAATGTAAGTCTTGAGTTTGGTCATACAATTCTACCAGAATTTAAAATAAAAGAAAATATATCACATTTAGAGTACTTTAAAAATAAATGCTATGATGGCTTAAAAAAAAGGTATAATAGCTCTATGCAAGATATAGCAAGAAAACGTTTAGAATATGAAATTTCTGTAATAGATAAAATGGGATTTGTTGACTATTTTTTAATTGTTGCCGACTTTATAACCTATGCTAAAAGTATAGGAATTGCAATAGGACCAGGGCGTGGCAGTGGAGCTGGTTCTATTGCTGCATATCTTATGTATATAACTGATATTGATCCTTTGAAATTTAATTTGATTTTTGAAAGATTCTTAAATCCAGAAAGAGTAAGTATGCCTGATTTTGATGTAGACATTTGTTATGAAAGAAGAAAAGAAGTAATTGATTATGTTACAAGAAAATATGGAAGTGATCACGTAGCACAAATTATTACATTTGGAACTATGGCAGCTAGAGCGGTTGTTAGAGATAGTGCAAGAGCACTTGATATTTCATATCAAAAAGCAGACAAAATTGCAAAACTTATACCTCATAATTTGGATATTACACTAAGTAATGCAATATCAACTGTAAAAGAGTTAAAAGAACTTTATGAAAGCGATGATGATACTAAAAAAGTAATTGATATTTCAAAAAAATTAGAAGGTCTTGCTCGTCATGCATCTACACATGCAGCAGGTGTGGTTATAACTAAAGAACCAGTAGTAAATTATGTACCATTATACGTAACGGATAACATGGTTTCAACTCAGTATACGATGACTTTGCTAGAAGAACTTGGATTACTAAAAATGGATTTTTTGGGACTTAGGACTCTTACGGTTATATCCGATACTGAAAAATTAGTAAAAAGTATAAGAAATGAAATAGTAGATTATGGCAACTACGATGATAAAAAAACATATGAAATGTTAAGTAGTGGGAAGACAACTGGTGTATTTCAAATGGAAAGCAAAGGCTTTAGACAACTCATAGTAAAAATGAATCCAGACTGTATTGAAGATATTATTGTTATGATTTCACTTTACAGACCTGGTCCTATGGATCAGATTCCAAGGTATATACGAAATAAGAATAATAAAGATGATATAATTTATACGCACGAATCATTGAAGCCTATTTTAAAAACAACGTATGGTTGTATGATATATCAAGAACAAATTATGCAAATATTTAGAGACCTAGCTGGATACAGTCTTGGAAGGGCTGATTTGGTAAGGCGTGCAATGTCAAAAAAGAAAAAAGATGTCATGCAAAAAGAAAGAGAAATTTTTGTAAAAGGAGCACTAAATAATGGTATAGATGAAGAATCATCAAATAGAATATTTGACGAAATGGAAGAGTTTGCTAAATATGCTTTTAATAAATCACATGCAACTGCGTATGCTGTTGTAGCGTATAAAACAGCATACTTAAAAAGAAATTATAAAGAAGAATTTATGTCTGCTATAATGAATAGTTTTATAGGAAATTTAAATAAAATTCCTGAGTATATTGATGAATGTAGGGAGATGAAAATTCAAATTCAAAAGCCAGATATAAATGAAAGTTTTGCAAAATTTACTGTTGTAAATGGAAGAATAAGATTTGCACTTAGTTCTATAAAAAATACGGGTGAAAATGCAATAAATGAAATTATAAAGTCAAGAAATGAATGTGGAAAATTTTTAGGGTTTATAGATTTTTGTGAAAGAGTTGCAGGCGACATTGTAAATAAAAAGTGTATAGAAAGTTTGATAAAAGCAGGATGTTTTGATGAATGTGAAAGTGAGCTTACAAGATACGATTTACTTGACTCTTATGAAGGAATTATTGAAAATATTACTCAAACAAGAAAAAATAATTATAAAAACCAACTAAATATGTTTGATTTTGGAGGAATTGAGAGTAGTGATACAAAAATAGTAATAAATAAATCTGATAAAAAGCCAACAAAAAGAGAAATTTTAGAAATGGAAAAGGAAACATTAGGCTTGTACGTTTCTGGTCACCCACTTGATGAGTACGTAAATTATATTAAAAAAAATAGTACTGTTACTAGTATGGAATTAAATTCTGTAACTGATGAAAGTGAAAATGATGAAAAGCTGAATTATGAAGGAAAAAATATTTGCTTTTGTGGGATTATATCAAATAAGAAATTTTTAATGACAAAAAGTGGAAAACAAATGATGTTTGCAGATATTGAAGATATGTACGGAAGTGTAGAGCTTGTGTTTTTTCCAAATGTATGTGAGAGATTTTCTAATGAAGTAATAAATGATAGACTTTATAAAGTGACTGGAAAAGTTAGTTTAAAAGAAAATGAAAAAGCTAAAATATTAGTTCAAAATATTGAACCTATAAAAAAGGAACAAAAGATATATATAAGGTTACCAGAAGATAAATTTGACATGGAATACAGAGTAATTGATTACATTAAAAATCTTGAAATGGATATGTTTGGAAGCACTCCAGTATATATTTTTTATGCTGGAACTAATAAGGTAAAACTGTTAAATAGGAAAGTTTGGCTAAAAACAGACGAATATGTAATTGATAAACTTTGTCTGGCTTTTGGAAAAGAAAATGTTAAAGTAAAATAGCAAATTACAAAAAGAAGCTTTTGATGTATCATCTTAAGCTTCTTTTTGTACATATAATTTATACATTAAATCTAAATAAAATTACATCTCCATCTTGCACAACATATTCTTTTCCTTCAAGTCTTACTAATCCCTTCTCTTTAGCTGCTGCTGTTGAACCGTAGGTAATTAAATCATTATATGAAATTACTTCAGCTTTTATAAATCCGCGTTCAAAGTCACTATGTATTTTTCCAGCTGCTTGGGGAGCTTTTGTACCTTCCTTTATAGTCCAAGCTCTTACTTCCTGCTTTCCTGCAGTTAAAAATGATATAAGACCTAGTAGCGAGTAACTTGCTTTTATAAGCTTATCAAGCCCAGATTCAGATATGCCATAATCACTCATTAACATTATTTTATCTTCATCATTTAATTCACTTAAATCTTCTTCAAGCTTTGCACAAAGCGTAACAACTTTTGCGTTTTCTAATTTAGCATATTCTTTTACTTTATTAACAAGTTCATCGCTTTCCATGTTAGGAATTTGAGATTCTGATACATTAGCAACGTATATTATAGGCTTTATTGTTAAAAGATAAGTATCTTTTAGTAGCTCTTTTTCATCTTCTTCAAATTCAAAAGTCCTAACAGGCTTAGAAGCCTCTAAGTGAGCTAATATTTTATTTAAAAGTTCAAGTGTGGACTTTGCAGTTTTATCACCTGATTTTGCAATTTTCTCATATCTTGCAATTGATTTTGTTACTGTTTCGATATCAGCAAGTATAAGTTCTAAAGATATAGTTTCAATATCATCTATTGGATCAATTTTACCAGATATATGTACTATATTTTCATCATTAAAGCATCTTACAACATGTGCTATTGCGTCAGTTTCTCTAATATGTGATAGAAATTTATTTCCAAGTCCTTCACCTTTAGAAGCACCTTTTACTAATCCAGCAATATCAACAAATTCAATAGTTGCATATGTTGATTTATCCGTTTCATATAACTTTGAAAGTTTATCTATTCTTTCATCTGGTACATTAACAATTCCAACATTTGGCTCTATAGTGCAAAATGGGTAATTAGCACTTTCAGCACCAGCCTTAGTTATTGCATTAAAAAGTGTTGATTTTCCAACGTTTGGTAAGCCAACTATTCCTATTTTCAAATTAAACATCTCCTTTAGTACAATTAATATTATACCAAACAAAAAAAATATGTCAATGCTTAATTCTTTTAAAAATCGAGAATAAAATTAAGTTTTTGATATTCAAAATGAAGTATGTTAATGCAAGTAACTATTAAAAGTACTTTTTACAAGAAATAAAAGTGTAGTATTCTAATTATGTATAGTAGTATTGAAAATATATGATTACAATAAAGAATAAAAGTATAACATTTGACATAAAAAATACGACGTGATATAATATATTTTGTAGTTTAAAAATTTTAATGTGTGATAATTGTGATCACGGAAAGGAAATTATGGAAAAATTTAAAGAAGATTTATTATTTGCATTAGTAGTTGCAGGATTTGTTATTTTCCTGCTAATAGTTTATCTAAATTCAGGAAGAATAATTAAGGAGTACAAATTTAATATTGAGTGTACTCAAAAAATTGAACAAGCAGCAAATGCGGCTAGCATTGAGATTGCAGATGAAAAGATTTCTGAGGCGATCTCGTACCTTAAGAAAAATAACATTACCAGTGGAAATACATCTTTTATCGTAAGGATGCCGAAAAATGATGTTTCATATTGGTATAAAAATCTTCTTAGTATTAAAGAAGAACTTGAGAGTTCATATAACTCATCCTCAATAGAGAAAGGGAATCTTTTATTAAGGCTTAATAATTTACTCTTGGACAGAGATGGAAAAGTTATCATGCCAAGTAATATAGCCGTTTATCCAAATGTTGCTTTATATCAGGTAGCTTACTACTTAGGAAAAGTACTTATCATTCTCATAGGTTTGTACATTTTTAGGCGTATTTTTAAAGTGAGGATATAACAAACTTTTTATGGCTTAATAGTAAAAAGAATTATTAAGTAAAAAAAGAGTTGACATAATACTAATGCTGTGGTATAATATAATTGTAGTGAAAATATTTTATTGTAAGCTAATTAAGCTTACAGGAGGAGGAGTTATGTTTAGATTAAGAGATCTTATTGAAACCATTTTCCATCGAGACTTTCACGAGAAGCCTAAGAGTGAATTCTGGAGTGAAAGCGAGGCGGATGACCTGAATAAGGCTGTAGATGACATTAACAAGTGTTATCTGAAGTTTGAAGGTTCTGACATTAAATGTGTTGGAGATGTGGACGTTTTCGAAAACCTTGAAAAGGCTTTAAGCCAGGGAAATATGTTATCTGGAGTTCTGGATTCTCTAGTAACTGTAGCTCTTAGAATTACAGGACAGACACGTGATGAATGTTATGCAAGGCTGGTGCAAGTTGTCGAAATTTTTAACGAGAATACCGTGAAAATTTCATATTTGGCTAATTATTTATATGGTCTGTCTGATTATAGTGAAAATGATTATGGCTTAAAAATCAGTTTTGAGAAGGCTGCAAAGAATATTAATAGATTAGTCTCTGCAAACGGAAAGGTTTTGGATATTGTTTCAGAATTATATATAAATTTGAATGATTTAAATTCAAATTATTCTGAAGCTGCTAAATCTTTTTGTGAGCAATCCAATGAAATTCTGGATAAGGTAAATTAATAGTAAGAAAAAAATCGTCACCATTATTATGGTGATGATTTTTTGTAGTTATCTCAAAATAATTCTTGAAAAATTGAAATTATTAAATAAAAAAAATATGCATATTACGTAAACTTGACTTGCAAGTAATATACTGATATAATGATGTACAGTTTTTAAATTATTTTTTAGTGGAGTTTACTAAAAGGATTATGATAGGAAGTTTAATATGATAAAAACATAGTTTTAGCAGGTATAAAACTTAAAGTTTATATTAATCTAGGAGAAAAACAAAAAATGAAGTCAAAAGAAATATATAATTCCGAAAATCTGAAACTTTATTTGCGGTTAATTAAAAGATGTTACAAAAAATATGAAGACTATAATATTGTGGATGCTAATATAAAAACAAGTATTTTTAAAACTATGGGACAAGTAACGTTATTATGTTACCACATGGAATTTTTAAGCGATGTTATTTCAAATTCGTATGAAAAAATATGGATATACAATGAATATGGTACAAAATTAATTAATCTTAAGAACGTCTTCTATAAGAATGTTGGAAAAGTTGCGGGTTTGTCTAATATTTTATATATTTTGTATGATTTTATGAATGAAGAAAGTTTGCAAAAAAAATTTGAAGAGGAAGCTAAAAATCTTGATGAATTAGTAAAAGTAAATGATCAGGTTGCAGATGATTTTGCAAATTTATTTAAGGCTGTTGTAAATTCATAGTTCACAAGTCTAATGTGTGTATTATAGATAAATAAAAAATCATCATCACTATTTTTGTGGTGATTTTTTGTAACCTATTTATGAAAATTCCTTATAGTTTCAATATTAAAATAAAGAATGTTTTACATAAACTTGACATGTTGACGTTATGTTGATATAATATGGCTGAGTTTTTTATTATGATACTAGTGGTAATTTGCTAGTATGACTATTAAAAGGAGGTTTAATATGGGATAGACATAATTTTTATTTTAGAACAATATTAACGGAGGAAGAGAGGATGAGAAAATGTATTAAAAAATTAAAAAAGGTATTTTTTTTAAATTTGCCTGTGATTGCTTTTAATATTGTAATTTTTTCAAAAGGTTTTTTGGGATTTAGTATTACAAGTGGAAGCATATTCACGCGGGCGCTTGCTCTTACTGCTTTATTAGCTAGTCTTTTCTTAGTTATTTATGGTAACTATATAATTATATTTAAGAAAAGTAGCTCTAATGATGAAGTAGAAGTAGTAGAAACATCTGAATATTTAAAAAAGATCGAAAGATGCTATACAAAGTGCTTAAAAATAAAATCTAGAAGTGGTGAAAGCATTAAATTAAAGTTTAAGGAAGCTATTGATCAAGAAAGTTTGTTTAAGAAACGTGTAGCTTCTTTAGATGACATATTTAATGAAACATTTTCTCCGCTTGCACGATCTGAGTATAGTATGATAGTTGTAAAATTTGAAGATGCTTTCTATAAAAACATAAGAAAGATTGCTAGTTTATCAGATTTTTTCTATGATTTAAATAGCTTTGAAAATTATGAAAGCTTAGAGAAAAATTTTGATGAATGTGTAGAAAAGTTAGAAACTTTAGTTTCTATAAATTCTCAGATTTTAGATGCAATTTCAGATTTGTATATAAATATAAATGATGTGGATGCTGAGGATGCAGAAAAAATAAAATATCTTTCTAAAAAAGCAATGGAGCTTCTTGATGTTCTAAAAAGTTAATATAAGAGAAAGGAAAAATAAAAAATATGGCAAAAAAAATAGTAGCTTTTATTGTAGGGGTTTTCTTAGTTTTTGGAGCAATTTATGCAGGTCTTATGGTTACTGCCAACTTTGGAAAGACAAAAAAAGAAGTAACCGTAGAGGATATGAATAATCGGCTTGAGAAAATGTATAATAATGTTAATCCAAAAACTTCTCAAGCAGTTGCCTCAAGTGTTGATTTAGCAAAAGAGGAGGAAATTGATGAACTTCCAGATATAGGTAAGTATCCACTTACAGTGGAAAATACTACAGATACTTATATTGAAATTTTTTCTTCACCAGAAAAGGCTGGAACTGATTTGGATGGATGGTTAAATGTAATAGCTAAGGAATTTAATGATGCCAAGAAAGAAATTGATGGAAAACAGGTTTCTGTAGCTATAAGGTCACTTCCGTCTGGACTTGCTTGTGATTATATTATCTCTGGTAAGTATTTACCTGATGCGTATACCCCATCTAGTAAACTTTGGGGTGATATTTTAACTGGAAATAATATAAATGTTTCAGTAGTAGCTAATAGACTAGTTGGAAATGTAGCTGGTGTGGTTGTTTCAAATGAAAAATATGATGAACTTTTAGAAAAATATGGTTCAATAAATATGAAATCAATCACTGAAGCTGCAGAAAATGGTGATATCATAATGGGATATACTGATCCATTTACAAGCACGACAGGTCTTAATTGGTTGCTTGCTACACTTGCTACTTATGATTATAAAGATCCACTAAGTAGTAAAGCAATTGAAGGATTTAATAAATTTCAGACCAATATTCCTTTTGTTGCAAGTACTACTTTACAGATGAGAGATGCAGCAAACTCTGGAGAGCTTAGCGCCTTTATTCTTGAAAGACAGCTTTACAGTAATTCTACAGACTTAAGAAATGATTATAAGTTTATACCTTTTGGTGTAAGACACGATAATCCACTGTATGCAATTGGTAAAGTTGATGGAATAAAGAAAAAGATTCTTGAGGAATTTGTTAATTTTACAAAAACTCAGTCATCTCAAGAGATTGCTACAAATTATGGCTTTAATGAAGAGGAGGATTATGTTTGTGAGCTCCCAGAATTTGCTAGTGATACTGTTATAAAAGCTCAGAAGGTTTACAAGAAAAATAAAGGTGCTGGAAGAGCAAATGTAGCGGTATTTATTAGTGATGTTTCTGGTAGTATGCTTGGAGATCCTTTAAACAATTTGAAAAAGTCACTTATTAATTCCATAAAGTATATTGATTCGGATAACTATATTGGGCTAGTTTCATATAGTAATGACGTAACAATTAATCTACCTATTGGAAAATTTGACTTAAAGCAAAAATCGCTTTTTAAAGGAGCAGTAGAAAGCTTAGATGCAGGTGGTGCTACAGCAACTTTTGATGCAATAACTGTAGCATTAAAGATGTTACTTGATGCAAAAAAGCAGTATCCGGATACAAGACCTATGCTGTTTGTATTATCTGATGGCGAACAAAATACAGGATATTCTTTAAGTGATATCTCTAAAATCTTAGAAGTATATAAAATTCCTGTGTATACCATTGGATATAACGCTGATATAAAAGCACTTGAAAAGATATCTGCTATAAATGAAGCAGCATCAATTAATGCGGACTCTGAAGATATTGTGTATAAATTGAAGAGTCTATTCAATTTACAGATGTAATAAATAAAATAAAAGGAGAATAAAATTATGTCAAATTCACTTATTACTCAGTCAAATGTAGAAGTAGTTGAAGAGAGTGCTCGTAAGATATTTTCACTCACTAATGAGGAAAAAGAGCAGATTGACAAGGATGTGAAACTGTTAATGGAGTCAATTTTATCAGTTGATCATGGGTCCGCAAAGAGTAGAATTAGTGTTGTGGATAAGATTGATAGTATTGGAAATAATGTTGTAAAACAGTCGACAGTTAGCTGTCAGCTTCCAAATGTACAGATTAAGGATTTATCCAAGTCAAAGGACAAAGATGAGTCCACACTCAATTCGCAAGAAAAGGTTTTAAATGGAATTGAAGACCTAAATGAAGAGATGAAAAAATTGGATCCGTCTCGGGTTAATTTTAGCGATAGAGGATTTTTCGGTAGAACCGCTAGTTCTATTAGAAAGTACTTTGCTAAATATGAAAAAGCTGATGCTGTTATAAAAAACATATTATCAGTGTTGGAAAGTAGCAAGGGGCAACTTGAATCTGATAACAAAGTTTTGGAAATGAAGCAGGTAGAAATAAGAAATTTAACACGAGAACTTTCAAAACTAGTGGAGTATACAGATTATCTGCAGGCTGCGCTAACAGAAAAGATTGAAGAAGCAAAAAACGACATGGTTGATGAAGAAACAATTTCTTTCTTAGAATCACAAGTCTTATTTGCTGTGTTGCAGAAAAATCAGGATTTACGTTCACAGCTTACTGTAAATCAGCAGGGCTATATAGCAATTGAGATTATAAAAAGAAACAATCTTGAGTTAGTAAGAAACGTAAGAAGAGCAACAACAACTACTATCTCGGCGCTTTCTACTGCTGTAATGGTATCGTCAGCACTTTATAACCAGAATATTGTATTAAAACAGATTAATGCAGTAAATGTGACAACTGATAATATGATAAAAAATACATCAGAGTTGTTAAAAACTCAGGGTGTAGCTATACAAAAATTGTCAGTAGCAGGAACAGGTCCATCAGTGGAAACATTAAAAGAAGCCTTTAGAAATACTTTTGAGGCAATGGATCAGATTGAACAGATCAGAAGATCTGCTATTCCACTCATGAAAGAGAGGGTAAAAGCTCTTGATGAGGTTGCTCGCACTGGTGAAAATTATATAAGAAAGTACGAAACTATGAATAAAAGTTAAAAATTAAGTGAGTTATAAATCCTATCTACTAAGTAGTAATTTTGCTTAGTAGATAGGATTTTTTTGATGAAAAATTAGGAATAATTAATGGTTATTTATGTTTTGTAACAAATACGTTAAAGATTCATAAAATACAGTGTGATGTATATGGAAATAAATAGTATGTTATTAGATATAAATGAAATGACAAGAAGTGGAGAAAAGTTAAAATGTGTAAAGCGAATAATTATACATGAAAATTTAAATCAGCACTTTTTGGCAGTAGAGGAACGTAATTATATAAACAAATTAAAAAATCAAGATGAACTTTATTATTCAGTACATTTTATTGTAGATAATAGTGGTTGCGTAAGGTGTGTTAATGAAGATGAGGTTTCATATAGTACGAATAATTTAGATTATGACTCTTCAAGTATATCTGTTTCTTATTCATATGATGAAAAAAATGGAAAACCTTCAAAAGAAACATTTAAAAACTTAAAGAAATTAATATTATATTTAATGTTAAAATACGATATTTCAAAAGAAAATGTACTATTCCATTTTAATGTGACAAATACAACGTGTCCAAGATTTTTTTTTGATAATAGAGTGATTTTAAATGAAATTTTTACATAGAATGTAGAAAAATAACGCTTAAATGTAAAATTACATACAAGCGTTATTTATATATTTTTTTTATTACTTCATATTATAAAATATCATTTAAATGAGTTATATTACCAGCGCCAATTGTAAGGATAATATCATCTTCTTGCATATTTTCATGAATGTATTTTGCAATTTCTTCAAATGTAGGAAGGTACAGGGCATTTACTTTATTTTTATTTATAAGTTCTACAACATCTTTTGATGAAATACTTCCATCATCTATCTCTCTTGCTGCGTATATATCAGATAGTATAACAATATCTGCATCTTGAAAGCTTGTTGCAAAATCATTTAACAATTCCTTTGTTCTAGTATATGTATGTGGCTGAAATACAGCTATTATTCTATTATGCTCTTTTTGCTTTGCTGCTGCAAGTGTTGCTTTTATTTCAGTTGGATGGTGTGCATAATCATCATAAACTAAGATGTTTTTTCCAAGATTTTTCTTAAATTCAAATCTTCTTTTTGCACCACAAAATTCATTTAAACTTTTTTCCATACTCTCAAAGCTAATACCATGTGCAAGAGAAGTAGTAATAGCAGCAATTGCATCATATACATTATGAATTCCTGGCACAGTTAAATAGAACTTATATGATGAATCATTATATACTAAGTCAAAAGAATAGAATCCTTTTACGTTACATGAGACATTTTTAGCATAAACATTAGCAGTCGAATCACTAAGTGAAAATGTATAGATTTTAATATTTTTTCTGCCTAGTTCATCTTTAATCTTGGCAAGCACATCCATACAATTCATATCATCTTTGTTTATCACTAAAATTCCATTTTCTTGAGTCATAAGTATAAATTTTTTAAAAGATTCCTTTATTTCTTCAATTCCTGAAAAATAGTCCAAATGATCTTCATCTATATTTAGCACAGTAGCAGTATGATGTGGAAAATTTAAAAAGCTATCTACATATTCACAAGATTCTAGTATGAAATACTCAGATTCACCAATTCTATAGTTTATATCATTTAATTTTTGATATTTAGATCCAACTTGAACATTAGGATCAAGTCCTGCATCTATGAAGATAGAAGCAATCATTGATGTAGTGGTAGTTTTTCCATGAGTACCACATATACAAATTGGAGTGTCATAGCATTGTAAAAGCAGTCCTAAAAATTTTGCCCTTTCATACGTTGGGATTCCTAAAGATTTTGCTCTTACAAATTCTGGATCATGTTGCTTTATTGCTGATGAATAAACAACTACATCAGCGTCTTTTACAAGTTCAGCGTTAGAACCTATGTATACAGGAATTCCATTTTCTTCTAAAACATTTATCATGTCACCTTCTGATTTATCTGAACCTGTTATTATATAGCCATATTTTTTTAGAACTAATGCAATTGCACTCATACTTATTCCACCAATTCCAATCATATGTATTTTTTTTATATTCTTTAGACTATTAAAAGTCCTTTCCATAAAACTCACTTCCTTCAATCGTTTTTATTATACAAAAAAATGTTAAAATAGTCAAATAAAACAAATAAAAATGTCTAATTGTGTCTAAGAATATCTTATTTATTGAACTTCAAAATAAAATGAGATATAATTGTCGCAAATGGAGGGATTGGTATGATAATTGATAAGATAATAATTGCTTTTTTGTCATTTATTTTGATTATAGCATTAATGATAAGATATATAAAAAGGTATGCACCAGAAAATATGGTAATTATACCATTAGCGACATTTTTTCTTACACTATATATATCTTTTACTTTTTATGATATTAATATACCAATTTATATGCAAGCAATTGTAAATTTTTTTACAGTAGTTTTACCTGCTATTGCTGTATATTTACAATATAATAATATTATATTATCTAGGAAAATATTATATTTTAGGATGAAATTATTTTATAAGGCTGAAAATTATAAAAAAACGATAGAATATATTGAAAAAATAGTATTGCTTGAAGGAAGAAGATCTAAAACTATGTACATACTTGGCAAGTGTTATAAGGCAATAGGAGATTTTATAAATGCTAGAGATTCATTTGCTCTTGCTATAGAGCTAGATGAAAAAGATTATGTTTCATATTACGAACTTGGATTAATACTTGATGAAACAAATAAAAAAGAAAAAGCTTTAGAAATGTACAAAGAATCTGTAAGAATAAAAAGAGATTATTATGAAGCAAATGAAGCAATAGGTATAAACTTAACTAGTCAGGGAAAATTTGAAGATGCTATTGTATTTTATAAAGGAATGCTAAAAAATTTTCCTAATTCGTATGAAGTATATTATAATATTGCAATGCTTGAAAGTGAGATTGGAAGATATGATGATGCAATTTTAGACTTTGAAATGGCTGGAAAAATTAAACCAGATTTATATATGGCAAATTATAATTTAGGAAAATTGTATTTTTCAAAATGTGAGTTTGAAAAAGCAATAGAGGCATACACTAAGATATTGATGTCTACTACATATGGAAAAAAAGGATATTATCAAATTGCTATTTGCTACGCTAGAATTGAAGAGTACGCCAAAGCTATAACATTTCTTGAATATGCGATGGAACTTGATATAAAATATGTGATAAAAGCAGATAGGGAATATGCTTTCAATCCAATTAGAAATTTAATAGAAGATTACAAAAGAGCTAAGGAAAAAGAGAGAATAGAAAAAATACAAAGGCGAAATTTTATGAATCAAAAAATAAAAATGTTTACAAAAAAGGACAGTAATGTTATTGACTTTAAAGAAAGAATCTTAGAAAAGAAGTCTAAAAATTGCATAGAAGTAGAAAAAGTAAAGGACAATAATATAAGTCAAAATACAAATAATGATGATTTAAGTAATAGTATTAGAAATCATGCTTAATAGTTTTAAAATGTTGATGAGTTAGTATTTAATATAAAAATGGCATAAGAAGTTTTATATTTTTTAATAAATTTCTTTTGCTGTTTTTTTATAACTTAAATTTAGTAAATTAATTTTTTTATTTTACTTGTAAATATAAAAAAACTATGGTATAATCTTTCTTGTATTGATAGTTGCCGTTGTGGCGGAACTGGCAGACGCACAGCACTCAAAATGCTGCGAAGTTTCTTCATGTGGGTTCGAGTCCCACCAACGGCACCAATGACGTATTTGTTCGAACTAAAGAACAGATAGATACAAAAATCAATCAGAAAATAAATCTGGTTGATTTTTTTGTTGCCTAAAAAAAAAAATAATAATATTAAAATCATCCAAATGAAAGGATGGAATTAAAATTGAAAATAATTAAACAAGAATTACAATTTGAAGAATGTCTAAAACAGAGACTTGAATTTATATATAAATTTGCTAAAGTTATCCCTACTTTTATAAATGGTAGCATTAGAAAATTAGAAAAAAACAATCTTACATATATTGAACCACATAAAGTGATTATTAAAAGTATTACTTTTTTAGTTTTCAATTATTCAAATGATGCATATATTTCAAACTTATCTAAAAAGATAAATTGAGATTAGGTATATTCTTATGAATTATTAAAAAGAAGTGGTGCAAAACTTCCAACAGATAATTATGAATTTGTAAAATAAGGAGCAAAATATATGAAAATAAATGAACAAGCTCAAAAAGCAAAAGAATTTGCAGAATTTTGGAAAGATAAAGGATATGAAAAAGGACAAAGTTAATTATAAAACGCAATAAAAAAATGTCAAACTACGGTACTTTTATAAAAATTTTCTTCATATGCATATTTTTACATAAATATTGAAAGTTACGTAAAAATATAGTATAATCGTAATATACTATAAACATATTGTATCTAGTGCTAAGTTTAATAAATAGCACGGATTATAAAATAGTAAAAATACTATGGAGGTAAAGCTATGAAAAGAAATTTGAAAGTGGCTACAGGTAGGATTGAACATGAGATTATTTGCGAAGATGAAAAAATAAAATGTATCATTGAAAAATGGATGAGAAGTGTTGGTGGCAATTTTGAGAATTTTGTAGATCTTCTTGAACTAGTTGGAGTAAAAACTCCAGTTAAATTAAGTGATTTAAATGAAGAAAAGTGTTGTTTTAAATGTGTTACTTCACTTAAGAATGAGTATTTGATTTTTCTTGAATTTAATGAACTATACGATTTATTTTCAAGGATTGGTATAAGAGATGATGGCAAATGTAGGATATATAGTGTTGCTAAGCATTCCTTTTATAACCATGATACGCTAGATGTTACTTTATATTGTAAAGAAACTGAGAAAAATGGTGTGAAATTACAAGGCATTTACACTGTTGATATGTGTACTAGACATTTGAAAATAGATGATACACATGCTTTGATAATTAGAATTGATATACATGATAAAGTTCAAAATAAAGAAAATATCATTAGACTAAGAAATTACGAAGAAATTGACGAATACTTATTAAGTTTAGATAGTCATTTAGATATAGATAAAGTGTATATCACTCTTGTTCAGCTCTCTAATTTTTCTAAAGATGGTATTTCTGTTTACATTCGGTATGGAGAAACTCTAGAAGAAATGGATAGTAAACTTTTTGGAAAAATTCGTACTGAAAAAGGAAAACTTCTTGAATATCATATCTTGGATGATAAGGAAGACTATAGTATTCGTATAGGTGGTAAATGGAGTTATTCTTCTGATGGAATAACTATTACAGGTAGTGTTAATGACCAGCATCTTAGAATTTCTATAGAGGATATCGACTTTAATGATGTAAATTCTAAGTTATCTGAAATTATTTCAAAAGTAAGTGAGAAAATTGAGAAATTTTCAGAATTTTAAAGTTTAATTGGTAGTTAATTAATAAAGTAATTTATTAAAATCAAAAAAATAGCTGTAAAACTGTGCTTTACAGCTATTTTTATCTTTAGTAAATACTTAAAAAATATTGAAAGGAATAGCTTTTTGGTATGAAATAAAATGGTAACTTTAATTTAGAGTATTTTTTATTGACTATTAACGAAAAATTAAAAGAAAGATTTAAGTAATACATAGTTAATAGCAAAAAGAAATACTACTTTCTATGGAATTTTCAGATGTACTATCTAGTATAGCACATGATGAAATTTTTGCTGATTTTTTTATACTTTGATACATTTATATTTGCATGATTTTTATCAATTAAGAACAATTGCAAAGGAGCATACTATTGCCTTATATTCTAAAAATTCTAATTTTAAAAAGTTATTTATATGGATGAATGTGAATTTATTTATAAGGATAAATTCCTAAATAATTCTTTGAGTTTTAATATAGGATGCTAGAAAAAATAAGAGTTTTGCATGCTACAATAAAGATAATTAGACAGAAAATAAAAAAATTGAAGGAGTAATAATTGTAACAGTAGATACTGCAATACTGCAATAATTATTGTGGATGAGTATGGATTTATAAAAGAAAATATTTATAACGGTAATATTATTGCTAAAAGAAAAGGTAAATCTATTCATTATGGAAAAATTAAAAAGTTTTGAATTTGATGGAGATCTGGAGGTATTAAATTATTTTGAATCTGATAAAGAAACAGCTAAAAAGGCATTATAAAAATAAAAAAATATCCGTCTACACTTTAAGCTTATAAAGAGCTATATGGTTTGAAAATTATTCACGAATGCTTAGAAATCAAGTTATAAACGTGTATTTTTGTATTAAGTTTAGATGGGATAAAAAGAATTGGAGGTAAATATGGAGTGGAATCAGTTATTACCAGAGTTTGACGTATTTGATTTAAATGAAAGCTTACACTTTTACATAGATTTAATTGGTTTTTATAAAGTGTATGAAAGAATTGAGGAAAAATTTGCATTTTTGCAGCTTGGAAGTGTTCAGATTATGTTACAGCAAATAAATTTTGAAAATATTAAATGGAATACTGGAAAGTTAGAGTATCCACTTGGAATTGGAATTAATTTTCAGATCGATGTAAATAATATTGATGAAATATATGGTAGATTAAAAGCAGAAGATTATAAAATATTTATTGATATGGAGGAACATTGGTATAGAAAAGATGATATTTTGATGGGATGTAAAGAATTCTTAGTACAAGATCCAAATGGATATGTATTAAGATTTAGCCAAGATATAGGAGAAAAGAAAGTGCAAGAGTCTATCTGAAAGTAATGAAATATTTTGTTAAATTCATAGGTTGACATAAAGTAAAAGCTATGGTATAATAACATGAGTAATTTCTTTTATTATTTAAAATAATTTTTAATATGGAGGACAAAAATGGAAGTTAAAGTAGCTTACAACAAATATGACAAAGATGGATATAACAAGAGCGGTTATGACAGTCGAGGCTATAATCGTAGAGGCTATAATAATGAAGGCTACGATAGAAATGGAAATCATTGGAGCGTTCCTGGAAGTGGTTATGATTCGTATGGATACGATAGGGATGGCTATGACTATCGAGGTTATAATAAGGATGGCTATAACGAGGATGGCTATAACTACCGCGGATATGATGCAGAAGGTTATAATAAAAAAGGCTTTAATAAAAAAGGTTATAACAGAGAGGGCTATAACAAGGAAGGCTACAATAAGGAAGGATATGACAAGAAAGGTTATAATAAATTTGGTTACAATCGTCGTGGTTATAATGAAGATGGCTATGATAAATATGGCTATGATCCGTATGGCTATGACAAAGACGGATATAACAAAGAAGGTTATGATAGACATGGCTATGACAAAGATGGCTACGACATAAGTGGATACGATAAACGTGGGTACGACAGCCATGGCTACAATAAAAAAGGATTTAATAAAGCCAATATCCATAGAAACGGCACCATCTATGATGAATTAGGTTATGATGTTGAGGGATATAATTCATCTGGCTTAAATAAATGTGGCTTGACAAAGGAGGAACAGCAGAAAAAAAGTGAGAATCAAAGGAGGGCAAATTATTTAGGCCTTTTAAGAAATGTAAAAAAATTAAGCTCTGGAGAGATGACATTAGAGGCTTATGTTAAGTCATCAAAAACTTCAATAAGAGAGCTAATAGAGTTCGCAAAAAAACAAGAAATGGATGCCCAGATTGTAAGAGGACTTTATAAGTATGTACGGGAGTATGATGAATATACTAAATCATTTTCTAAAAAAGCATATTTACAAGGCACTGTCTTATTTATTAATGGTAGAGAAGTAAGGCCTACTGAAGATGATGTAGACAAGTGCATAGAGTACTTGAAATCAAAAGGTGCCTTAATTTACAAGAAAGGAGTAGAAAATACTATTAGAAAGTATTTAAAGGGTGAGCTATCTATTAGCTGTTGATAACTCATAACTCAAAAATAAAAAGTAATAGTCAAGTTGAATTTTAACTTGGCTGTTATTTTTTTTAGTCTAAAATATTTTTTTTGATTATTAAAATGAATGAGGATGATAATACTAAAATTATAGATTGAAGTATTAATGAAAATATTATTGAGTCAGATGATATGTAGGTGACGTAGAAGAATATGTAATTATTGCTAAAATATTTGGTTTAATTGCAAAGATATTTATATAGGGTATTTCATTTATATTTTCAATTGTTCTAGTTTTAGTTTTAATATTTAATTTATGTATTTTGTAGTGGAAAAATATAATTTACATACTTGTGGCATTAATTCTTAGTTTTATATGTCTGGTTAGGCTTGTTATAATAAATGTGAGGAAAAGTAAATTAATAAATGCTAATAAAAATCAATCAGTAACTTTAGTAAATATTTAATTAATATAAAAAATATATGTATAATAATAAAAAATGTAGTAGTGTTACTTTTAATGGTCTTAATTTTATTTTACTAACTATTTGTACATAGTTTTTTTACTTTTAAGTAAAAAAATATTGAAAAAAAAGTAAAATGATGGTATTATAATAGAGCACACTTACTAAGGTATAAGTAATGTAAAGCAAAATGTATGTAGATTAAATGAGGTAGGTATATGGAATATAAAAAGAGTAGAAAAAGTAGGCTGTGGCTATTAATTGGTATGTTTTTTTTCATAATGTTTACGTGTATTAGCTTTTTAGTAGCCAAAGATTTAAATCAGGAAAACAAGCTAGTAAATGAACTTGATAGAATGGAAAATATGATAAACGCTGCTTATACAGATGAAAATATTGTAAATTTAAAGTTAAATACATTAGTTACCGAAGGAGAATATGCTGTTATTGAAAGTTCATATAAAAGTTATTTAAAGGATTATTTTAGAGTGGTTTTAGAAATTAAATCTATATTAGAAGATGAAAATGTATCCAATATTTTAGCAATAAAAAATTATGAAATTGATGGTCCAAAGTTTGAATCAACAAAGAAACTTATTGAAACAACATTAATAAAAATAAGTGATATAAAAAAAGAATATGAGAAACTTATTGATGAAGATACTATAATGTCATATATAGATGGAAATAATTTAGATAGCTATTATGTAGACTTTTATTTACAAGAAATTGTAAAAGATATTGAAAGATTAGACGGATTAAAGGTCGTAAATTCTCTTGATAGTAAGATAAATGAGTTAAATGTGTCAAATAAGATAATTAAATTATTGTCGGAAAATAGTACTAAATGGAGTATAAATAATGAAAGTATAGTATTTAGTGATGATAGTGTAAAAAATAATTATGAAGATTTGATTTGTGAGATTTCAAATTAATTGGAGATGGAATATTTGAAAAAAATTTCTGAAAAGACAAATGCAATAAGAATTTTAGAACAAAGAAAAATTAAGTTTAATATATATAATTATTCAAATACAGGTGCAATTAGTGGGGCACAAGTCGCAGGAGTATTAAAAGAAGATCCAAAGACTGTATTTAAGACTTTAGTGACTGTTGGAAAATCTGGAAATCATTATGTATTTTTAGTTCCTGTTTTGTTAGAACTGGATTTAAAAAAGTGCGCAGCTGTTGTTGATGAAAAAAATATAGAAATGGTGAAGTCAAAAGAATTATTACAATTAACTGGTTATATACATGGTGGTTGTTCTCCAATTGGAATGAAAAAGTTTTTTAAAACTGTAATAGATAAAAGTGCTGTTAATTGTGATAAGATTATATTTAGTGGTGGAAAAATAGGATATCAAATAGAAACTAACTTAGAAGAATTAAAAAAAGTTATTGACTTTGAACTTAATGATATAGTAAAATGACTCTTATTATTAGGTAAAGGAGTGGTTGGTAATGTCTGATATTACAAAGCGAGCTATGGCTCAGTCTTTGAAGAAATTTTTAAGAAAAAAAGATTTAGACAAAATAACTATAAATGATATAACTAGTGATTGTGGAGTAAATAGACAAACATTTTATTATCATTTTAAGGATATCTATGATTTATTAGAGTGGATTTATGTAAATGATCTAGTAGAAAAAGTTGAAAATGATACTACAATTTTTAATTGGCAAGAAAAGTTTGCATATGTTATGAACTACATGCTTGAAAATAAGGATTTTATAATAGGAACATATAATTCAGTTAGTAGAAGGATTTTACTTGATTTTTTGTTTAAACATTATAATAACTTGTTTATTGGTTTACTAAATAGCTTTTCGGAGAGTTATGATGTGGATGAAAAAGATAAAAAATTTATCGCTAATTTTTATAAATATGGATTTGCAGGTATAATTGAAGGATGGATAGTAGATGAAATGAGAGAAGATCCAGATATTATATTAAAAAAATTAAACTTGATGATTACAGGAAACTTGGAAGATTCACTAAAAAAAATGTCAAAAAATAAAAAATAATAAAAAATATACAAAAGGTAGATTATGTACAAAATTAGTACTAATCTACTTTTTTGTTTATTGCATAAAATTATAAAAAGTAGATATAATATAAGGTGTAAAGGGGGAGATAAAGATATGTATTATGGAAGTGGAAATTACGAGGCTTTTGCAAATCCAAAAAAGCCTGTAGATGTTGATAAAAAATCTGCATATTTAATCGGATCAGGGCTTGCAGCACTTGCAGCTGCTTGTTTTTTGGTTAGAGATGGAAAAATGCAAGGTAAAAATGTTCATATATTAGAAAAGGATAAAATTGCAGGAGGTGCCTGTGATGGATATCTATATGATGGACTTGGATACGTTATGCGTGGCGGAAGGGAGATGGATAACCACTTTGAGTGTATGTGGGATTTATTTAGATCAATTCCGTCAATTGAAACTGAAGGTGTTAGTGTACTAGATGAATATTATTGGTTAAATAAAGAGGACCCTAACTATTCTCTTATGAGAGCTACTGTAAATAGAGGTGAAGATGCACATACAGATAAAAAATTTGGACTTTCAGATAAAGCTGCTATGGAAATAATGCATTTATTTTTTACACCAGATGAGGAATTATATGACAAAAAGATAACTGATTATTTTAGTGATGAAGTTTTAAATTCAAATTTTTGGCTATATTGGAGAACTATGTTTGCTTTTGAAAATTGGCATAGTGCCCTTGAAATGAAATTATATATAAAAAGATTTATACATCATATTGGTGGGTTACCTGATTTTACTGCATTACGTTTTACTAAGTATAATCAATATGAATCTATGATATTACCAATGGTAGAATATTTAAAAGCTCATGATGTTTGTTTTCATTTTAATACTAAAGTTGAAGATATTGAATTTGAAATAGGAAAATACCAAAAGATTGCTAAAAGCATAATAATATCTAAAGATGGTGAAAAATCTAGCATAGATTTAACAGAAAATGACCTAGTTTTTGTAACTAATGGTGGATGTGTTGAAAACTCTACACTTGGTAGTCAAAATGAGCCAGCTAAAATGGATTTTGAGCTAAGAGAAGGTGGCGGATGGGATTTATGGAGAAAAATAGCTTCAAGAGATTCTTCTTTTGGAAATCCAGATAAATTTTGTTCTAGTCCCGAACTTACTAATTGGATGAGTGCGACTGTAACTACTCTTGATGAAAAGATTCCTGAATATGTAAGAAAAATATGTAAAAGAGATCCATTTTCTGGAAAGGTTGTAACTGGTGGAATTGTTACAGTTAAAGACTCTAATTGGCTTCTAAGTTGGACATTTAATCGTCAACCGCAATTTAGATCACAACCAAAAGGAGAACTTGTAGGTTGGATTTATGGACTGTTTAGCAATGTACCTGGAAATTATGTTAAAAAGCCTATGAGGCAATGTAGTGGTAAAGAAATATGTATGGAGTGGCTTTATCATTTGGGTGTACCAGAAAATCAAATTGAAACATTAGCTAAACATAGTGCAAACACAATTCCTTGCATGATGCCATATATAGATGCATTCTTTATGCCAAGAAATGGTACAGATAGACCAAAAGTTGTACCAGATGGTGCAGTAAATTTTGCATTTTTGGGACAATTTGCTGAAACTAAAAGAGATACTATATTTACAACAGAATATTCTATTCGTACTGCAATGGAAGCAGTATATACGTTATTAAATGTCGATAGAGCAGTTCCAGAAGTGTGGGGAAGTGTTTATGATATTAGGGATTTATTAAATGCAACGGTAAAATTAAGAGATGGAAAACCAATTACTGATATGGAACTTGGATTTAAAGAGAAAATTGCATTAAAAGAAGCACTTAAAGCTATAAAAGGTACAGATATTGAAAAGCTTCTAAAAGAATATAATGTAATATGAAAAGATGTATAAAATAAAATATAAAGTGTAAATTTTAAATAAAAAGAATAAAGTAAAGACTATTTGATGTAGTTAATAACTTTATTCTTTTTTTGTTTTTAATAACGTGTTTGAAAAGTATGATATTTGATGGTATAATCTTTTATGTAAAAAAGCATTAATTAAGGAGATGAGTTCATTGAATAAAGATATATCTTTTATTAAACAAAATTTTATAGCACATAGGGGAGTATATAACAATGTAGAAATCGTAGAAAATAGTATGGAAGCCTTTAAAGAGGCAATTAAAAGAAAATATATAATTGAACTTGATGTACATTTACTAAAAGACAATAAGACAATAGTTGTATATCACGATGATAATTTAGAAAGACTTACAAAAATAAATAAGAAAATTGTAGATTGTAGTTATGATGAGCTATGCAAAGTAAAATTACTTGGTAAAGATATAAAAATCCCAACTATTGAAGAAGTACTTAAACTAGTTGATGGAAAAGTACCAATTATTATAGAGCTAAAGTATGATAGAAAAGTTGGTTTACTTGAAAGTAGACTAGCAAATGTACTTGATAATTATAATGGGAAATTCGCAGTTAAGTCTTTTAATCCACTATCTATAATGTGGTTTAAAAGACATAGAAAAAATTATGTAAGGGGACTACTTGTTAATTATTCACATAATAACTTAAAAGAATATATAATATCAAAAATGCTATTTTTAAAAGAAACTACACCAGATTTTTTATCTGTTAGTTATGAATTTGCAAATAGTAATAAAATTCAAAAATTAAGGTTAAAAATGCCAGTAATAGCATGGACTGTAAAAGATAAAAAAACATATGAAAAAGTAAAAAATTCTTTCGATAACCTTATTTTAGAAAACTTTGATAATGTTATTGATAATATTAAATAATATGTTGATTTTTTAGTAAAAGTTGTTTAATTTAAAATGTTGGTATGATGTGATAAAAAATTAAAGCTAACTATGAAAATATTTTCAATTGAAATATTAAATGAAAGTATTATACCAAAAAATATGTTGCTTTTTGTTAATTTTTGTTTTATCATATTAGTATGAAATAAGAGGAGATTTAGATTATGGGAAAGCTCAAAAAAAGATATATAATACCTTTAATGTCACTTATATTTTGCTTAAGCTCAGTAGTTTTTGCAAGTAGTGATAAAAGTAATGAAATTCCGATTGTAATTGCTATATTTATGGAAGCTTTTGTAACTATGCATATGTCAGTTTTTGTATTAAAGCCACTGTCAAGGATTATATCGGCTGAAAACTCTAAAGATGTGTTTTGGAAAATGTTTTTAATAAGAATTGCAATTTTAATTTTCTTTGACTTTATTATAACGACTAAAATTGCTATTGTTGATTTTTTTTGTGTATTTATAGGAGCTTTTGCAATTGTTCCAATTGTTGGGACCATTGTTGGAAAAAAGAATTCAAATGTAAATGGAGGTGTTAGTAAAGTGGTTACAAATTTTGAAAATAATAATTTGAGTTCGGAGCAAATTAATGAAAAAATATGTCCAAAATGTGGAAGTATTTTAATGCCACAAAGTAAATTTTGTAGCAATTGTGGAGAAAAAATTGTTGAAAATATGGAAACTCCTGTTCAAAAGGAGCTTTTAATGTATACAAATTTTGATCAAGTATATAGAGGAACTGATGAAGAGGTATTAGAAAAATTTATATTAAAAGAATTAAAAAATGCAGATTTAGATTTAAATACTTCATTTATTACACAGGAAGCTTTAAAAAGAAAAAAAGTATTAAATGTTATATTTTCGATACTTGTATTTGTGTATATATCATTAATATTTTTTCATTTTCCAATTTATACATATTTAATAGGAGCAATTGTTTTAGCAATTTGCTCTAAGCTTACAAAGGGCTATAGCTTAATGAAATATATAAAAAAAGAGGTAAAGTCAAGACCAGGAGAGAGAATATCTAATATTGTGATGAATACAAAGCTTTCAATGGTAAAAGATGAAACAAAAAGATCAAAACCTGTGTTAATTGCAATTTCTGTATTAATTGCCGTTATAATATTCTTTAGTCCAAGAATTATGTATGAAAAAAGTGATAATGGATATGCTGTAAGATTTTATACTTTTGGTATTACTAATTTTACTAATGCTAGTATTCCAAGTTCGTATAAAGGTGAAAATGTTGTTGAATTAAGAGGAAATACGTTTTCAAATATGCCATTTCTAAAAAGTGTTACTTTGCCTAATACTATAAATTCAATAAGAGGGCAGGCTTTTAAAAATGATATATCACTAAAAGAAGTAAATTTACCAAATAGCTTAGAATATTTAGGCGGTGGAGCTTTTTATAACTGTAAAGCCCTTACTAGTATATCATTACCAGATTCGCTTACTTATATGGGTGGAGAAACTTTTTATGGTGCATCATCACTTGAAAATGTAAAATTATCAAATAGACTTAGTGAAATAAGGGGAAATACTTTTGAAAATTGTAAAAGCTTAAAGATTATAGAAGTTCCAAATAGTATAACAAGGATTGCAGCACATAGTTTTTATGGTTGTGATTTACTTGAAAACGTAAAGTTTGAAAAGGAAAGCCAACTAAAAGAAATTGGATCTTCTGCATTTAGACTATGTAAAAGTTTAAGATACATAACTTTACCAAGAGGTGTTAATGTAAGTAGTAAAGCATTTAAAGATAGTCCAACACTTGTAAGGTACTTTGAATAGGAGAATTTATGGAAGAAAAAAAATTTATACATTTGTTATATGTTCCAACAATGTCTTGTAATATGAGATGTAAGTATTGCTATTTAGAAGATAATACTAAAGATGAATTTTTAAAATATGATTCTTTGGAAACTCTTAAATATGCAATAGAAAAATTGAAATCAGAAAATGTAATACCATTTAATATATCGTTACATGGGGGTGAAGTTACTACTCTTTCTAGTACTGAATTTTATAATTTGGTAGAATATATTGATAGTTATTATGTTAGTAATAAAAAAATTATAGAAGAAGCTGGATTTAGAGTTGGAAGACCACATATAAAAACAAATATGTATAGCTTAGATAAGCATATTGAGACAATAAAAAAGTTTAATGTGTCAATTTCTGGTAGTTTAGATTTACCATTTTCATTACATGAAAAGTATAGGGTTACAAAGGGCAATAAACCTACACTTAACAAGATATTAAAAAATGTAGAACTTTTAAAAGATATTCCAAATAAAAAGAAAGTATCTGCTACAATTTTTAATGAACATTATAACTGTATTGATGAAATTATAGAAGATATAAAGTTTTTACATAAAAATACTTGCCTTGACATGAACGACTTTAACTTTATGATTGGATTTGATTATAATTCTAATGGAATACTACATCATATGAGTGAAGAAAAGCAGCTTGCTTTTTATAAAAGAATGCATGAAGAATTTGATGGAACAGATCTAGACCAAGGCGTAAATGGAGCTTGGTTTGATGAATTTGGACCAGGGTATTGTTCAAATTGTGATAATTGTGGTGAAAAGTTCTTTTTATTAGAAAAAAATGGAGATATTTATTCTTGCGTGAGAGGACAAAAAAATCCAGATTATTATTATGGAAATATATATATTAATTCTATTAAAGAGATTCTTGAAACTGCTAGAAATAAGATTTTCTTAAATCATAATAAAGAAGTTTTCAATGAAGAATGTGCAAAGTGTGGATATCTGTACTTGTGTAAAACTGGTTGTCCATTTGTTAAGAATAGTTATAAATCAAATAAGAGTTATACATGTATACTTCAAAAGCAAATGTATAAAGATAGAAATTACCAAAAGGATAGCTTTAATGAAGAATTTGTATATAATTATGTAAGAAAGATGAGGAAAGAGGATGCTTCAAAGTACGTTCCTAAAAATAGAGGAAGTGAGCTGTTTCCAGCTTTGAATGAAATAATAAGCAATGATTCTAACTTAAAGTATATTTATGATGATAAAAGTTTTGTGTTAGAAGTTGATGGTACTAAGTATAACTTACAATCTCAAATTATAAAAAAAGAAAGAGATATAATATATATTACAAAAGATAGTAGTGTGAAAATATATATGAGAAAAAATTTAATAAGTGAAGTGTGCGATTATCCAGAAAATAATTCACTATATATTATGATTCTTACTGGGAATTTAGTTACATATGGTGATGAAAATAGAAAAAAGCAAAGGCATGTAGCAACCCATCAGATATATAAAGGAGTATTAGATAATTCTTCTTTAAACGAATCAGAATTTTATGAGTATGACATATCAAACTTAATAAAGGAATACAAAAGTGAGTATTCAACTGAGGCACCAAATAATATGTTTTTTACAACATCGTCACTTAGAGATTATCATTATACAAAGCAAAAAAATAACGCATATTATCATATTCAAGCAATTAATTTACCATTTCAAAATATAGAATTTTATTATTTGGAGGGATTAAAAAATGGATAAAGAACCAGAAACATATGAAGAGCTAATAAGGACAAAAAGATGTATTGAACTTGTAAAGTATTATGAACTTGATAAAGAGGAATTAGATAAAATATATTATTTTTTAACTGAAAATAAAGAGGGAAAAGTGATATGTAATATGGATGATATTTCTCTTGTTGTTGGAAATAACACAGATAGTGCTATAAAAATTAAATCAAGACGTGTTTTAAGTTCTATACAAGGATTAGTAATGAGTAATACAATGTTTAGAATAATACCTACCATTGAACCGGTAACATATTATGGATATGGCACATCAAACCATTGGAGTAGTGGTGGAACATCTTCTAATAACAACAATAATAACAATAATAACAACAATAATAATAACAGATAGGAAGTGACACAGTGCCTTTATTTTCTGAAGCTTATCATTTTGATAAGTTAAATAAAAAAAATATAAATGTAAAAACAAAATATATAGTTGGAAATAAGATATTAGAAAGAAATACAAATGGAAAAGTAAATGATGATATAATTAATGGTATAAGATGTAAAAAAGAGTATTTTTTAGACGATAGGTGCATTCATAGTGAAAGTATATTTGACTCTAGAATAGAGTATACTTTTATTTCAAATGACATGGAAAATGAAGAGTATATTTGTAAAAATTGTGGATTTATATCTAAGATTAGCAATTTTTTAGAGGGGTGCCCTTATTGTGGTACAAGCTATAACGTAGAATATTTTGAAAAAGATTTGGGAAGTAAGTATCATTATGATATTGTGTTAACTAAAAAATCATATAAGATAGTAACTGGAATTATAGATATTATAATGAGTTTACTAATGTCTTTTTTGTTTATAAAATATACTTCTAGAACATTTAATAATTATGATGTATCTAAAATATTTATATATGGCGGAATACTTTCATTAATTTTATACTATTTTTTCTACATTATTGATGCATATATTGTAATTTCACCTATAAAAATATATAAAGATAAACAAAACAAAAAACAAATTGACTTTTGGAATAGTTCTGGTATTGATAAAAAGAAGTTTTTTAATAATTTAAATTATGAAATTGATAAAAAATATTATTTGAATGATAATATAATAGACTATGATATACTTGATTACATTAATTTTAAAAAATATATGTGTGAAGAAAATTTATACGTTGAAGTAAAAGTATACGTTAGAATTGTTTATTTAAAAGATGGCAAGATAAAATCTAAAACTTGTGATGAAATATATAAGTTAAAGAAAAACAAAGAATTTTTAGATGTTAAATCTGGCATTAATAATTTAAAGTGCAAAAATTGTGGAGCATCTGTAAATATTAAAGATGGTAAGTGTATGTATTGTGGTGAAAAGATAAAATACACTCAAGAATGGATCATTGAGTAAATCATGTAAAAAGTAGTATTTTTTTACATGATTACTTAAATTTACATTTATTAAAGGAATTATTAAAAGTAGATGGTATTATTTTGTAATGCTTTAAATTTTCAATTATTTTAAATTTAAGTATGAAAAAAGTTCTCCTTCCTAACAGAAAGAGAACTTTTAACATTTCGTATAAAAAACAAAACTCACGAACTATAAAATCTGTAAGTTAAAACTAAATGGAGCAAATCACATACAACTTACGAACTAAGTTCCCTTTCTAAAAATATTATATATAAAATTTTTACGAATTTCAATGAAAGTATATAAAATTTTCAAATTGAATGATATAATTTGTTTAGAATTACAAATAACTTATTTTAAGGATGTGGCTATATATGTTAGATATAAATTTTAATCAAATAATTGAGATGATTGAAAAAAAGAAAAAATAATTCATACAAAAAAGTAAATGAAGAAATGATTTTACTGTATTTAGAAGTTGGTAAATTCCTATATGAGCTAAAAGAAAATAGTAATTATGGTGATAAAATAACAACAAAAGCCTCAGATTTTATGAAAAATAATTATCCTAACATAAAGGGATTTACTAAAAGAAATATAGAACGTATGATTCAATTTTATAGTACTTATAAAGATGATGAGATTGCGAAACCACTGGTGACGCAATTGTCATGGACAAGAAATTTACTGATTTTAAGTGGAGCTAAAAGCAAAGAAGAAAGATATTTTTATTTAAAATTGTCTATTAAAAATAATTATTCAAAAAGAGAATTAGATAGACAAATATCATCAGCATATTATGAAATATATATGCTTTCGGATGGAAAGCAATTACCAACAGTAAATAAAACTGTAGATGAGGATGATTATCCAAATACTAGAATTTTAGATACTTATAGCTTAGAATTTTTAGATTTACCAAATGAATTTTCTGAAAATGATTTAAAAAATGCAATTATAAAGAACTTAAAAGATTTTATATTAGAAGTTGGTAAAGATTTTACTTTTATTGGGGATGAATATAGAGTTCAAGTTGGAAATCATGATTTCTTTATTGACTTATTATTCTATAACAGAGAATTATCTTGTTTAGTAGCATTTGAATTAAAATTAGGAGAATTTAAAGCAGAATATTTAGGAAAAATGAATTTATATTTAGAAGCACTAGGTAGAGATGTGAAAAAAGAACAAGAGAATCCAAGCGTTGGTGTAATACTTTGTAGTTCTAAAGATGAAGATGTTGTTGAATATTCAGTTAGTAAAAATATGTCTCAAACTATGATTTCTAAATATAAGTTAAAATTAATTGATAAAAAATTATTAGAAACAAAACTTAAAGAAATGAAAAATTTGATAGATAATGATGATAAATAATAAGGGTAACTAAGATTGGAGGAATTGGAATGGATAATTTGAAACAATTTGATGATAAGAAAATAATTGAGCTAATAAAAAATGGGAAGGTTGCAGTAGCAGATATTGTTGACTCTGGAATATGTCCTACTTGTTTTGATAAACAAAATAATCATATTTTATATGGAGATAATACAGACAAAATGATATATGAAGATGATAAGTTTGAATGTTTTTTGATAAAAAATCCACGAGCCGATGGGCATGTTGTGATAAGCACAAAAAAACATTTTAAAGATATGATGGAAATAGATGGTGAAACTTGTAATGAAATATTTTTGCTAGCCAAAAAAGTTATGAATGTATTGAAAGAAGTTTATAATGCTGAGAGTGTATATTTATGCACTATGTGTGATGGACCAATGAATCATTTTCATATACAACTAATTCCTAGATATTCATTTGAAAAAAGAGGTTCAAAAAATTTTGTAAAGCCAAGATTTGAATATAAGGAAAATAAAGAAAAAATTATACAATTGAGAAATAGAATAAATTTCTAGAAAGTGATAAATTGCAATTAAAATTTTTTGTAAATTAATAATCTTATTTCCATTAAAGGTATAGGAATTCCCATATACGAATTTGTATGGAAGCACAAATTCAGTGTTGGCTAGACACAAATTTTATTTCCGTATTCAAAAAAGTAAGAAAGAGGAAAAAATTATCAGAATAATTTTTTCCTCTTTTTGAAGATTATTTATATAAAAACGCTATGTTATAATTTTTATCTCTCAAAAACTACAACATAGCAATTATTTTTTAAAATTATTATTTTGATTTATAGTTTGCTCTAATAACATTCTATATTCGCTACTATCAAATAATTGGGGTTGTGCTAATTGTCCAAACTTACTTTGATAATATCTAACTACTTGATTAAAAGTTCCTCTAGCATTATCACTTGCATATTGTTGCGCGAAAGAAGTAAGTTGCCTTTGTTTATATTAGCTCATTAAATCAGTTCTATCATAGCCAGCAAAAACATTAAATTGTTCCCAAGAATATGCCATACCATTAGGATTATATATTGGGCAGAAGTTTGTATTAGTAATACCTTGGTTAATATTCTTATTATATACACCTTGAATTAAGTGAGGGCAAAAAACACTATTTCCATCGCCAGTATTTTTCCATAGTGGCATAGGAATATCAACACTTCCATCTCTATGAGGCATACAAGATAAATATTCTTTTGGTATTTTAATTAGAAATACTGAATCAAAGTCTTCTAATTGAGAGTATGACTGCATTATACTTTCTAAACCTTGTTTTTTAATATCTTCGTCACTAATTGGGGCTAACGTTGAATGTAGACTTAATGATGTATCACCCTCTAATATCAAACCATTATTGAAAATATCTTCTAAAGTTTCCGAACTTTGATTTGCCGTTCCGTGAAGAAAATATGCGTATTCAATATTATTTTGTTTAACACAAATTTGATTTGTAAAATTCTTATCTTGTATTTCATTTAAAAGATTTTCTGATATTTGTGGGTTAGTTTTTGAAACTGATTCAACTAGTCCTTTAACAAAATTTATTATTTGTTGTTTTCTAGTTTTTAATAACTCAATGCCCTTATCATCAAGTTTAGAGTAATGTTTTGTTTTGCTTAAAGTATAAACCTCATTCATTAAAATAGCAAACGAACTAAATTTTCCATTAGAAAGTTTATCAAACTCTTGCTCAAACTGATTATTGTTATTTAGATATTGATTTGCCAATTTATCAGCACCAAAAATAACCTTCATAACTCGCATTGTATTTTTAACAAAATATAAATAGTCTTCTTCTTCACCTAACTGACATTGTTCAATGCCTTCTGCAAATAATTGAGTAGTTGCCTCATCAATTCCGGTGTATATGCTTTGACCATTTCCTTGATACTGATGCCCAAAGAAATATTGATTTCCATCTTTCATTTGACTCAAGCCGTGTAAAACCTCGTGAGTAATTTGAATATTTGTTATTTGTGGGTTATTTAAAGCAAAAGCCTCATCAATATATATTTCTTTTGAACCATCTTGGAATGGCCAACAAGTCATATTTGACCCTCTAATTTGTCTTACTGGAGCATAAAATAAACTAAATCTTTTGCTCATATTTTGTTCTAAATTATTTACCAACACTAGATTTCTAAAATATTCCCAAGCCATTCTTTTTTTGCTATTTATTACATCTAACGATTGTTGTTTTCTATGTTTTTGTAATTCTGTATATTGTTCTTGTAGTGTCATAAATTACCTCCTAAATAATCTGATATTATTTATTGATATTAGCATATTATGTAAATTTTTTATTTAACCTCCCGTTTTAAATAATATATGAACTTAACTTTGAATTATTTAAGGGTGTTAAAAAATACTTGCCTCTATTTTTTATACTTTAATTATACCATTAACTTTTTCTTTGATAAAGTTTTTTATTTGATTTATAAGTTTTACATTATTTTTTTATAGTTAAACTTTTGATTATGCTCTTCAATATAAAATGGTTTATTCGATATTTCATTAACTTTGTATTCAAGTATTGTAAAAGTAGTAGGATATGTAACTTG
>ERZ825137.1128-NODE-1128-length-35524-cov-5.071555_pt1 | contig 35524 bp, 31 predicted proteins | sample MGYA00519873_ERZ825137 | MGnify/ENA primary metagenome ERZ825137 (study PRJEB31778, sample SAMEA3449190) | human gut metagenome | biome: human gut; feature: human-associated habitat; material: faeces | place: United Kingdom | collected 2010/2012 ...
GCGTAACTTCACCGGGACTTTCGGAGACGATCCGGAGCGTATTGTCCTGCCAGTATACCTGCAAGTCGCTCTCCTGCTCACCGGTCAGTTTGTAATAGAATTCGTCGGTGCTTGGAAAGACTGCTTGCCTAAATTGGCCCCCTGTAGTATACGAAGTTACTTCGCCCCTCAGCCGAAAACCGGTCGCTGTCAGCTCCAGCCACGGATCGTCGGCCCCATTTTTCAGCTCGAGCCAGAGATGTATTTCGTCCGTATCCGCGCGCATTCCTGTATTTTCCGCCGTGAGTTCAAAGCGAAGCTTCTCGGTATCCGGGATCAGATACTTTGCCATCGTTGCCGTAACGGCATATGGCCATGTGCCTTCGCGAAGTATCTCCATTGTGGAATCTGCCGTTATCTTTCCATGCTCCGTATGCAGATATTCGCCTTCCGCATTATAGACCCGATTAAGAGTGGAGTATTCCGATATCCAAATATTTGTCATCGGTTCCAATTTCTGCTTTGTGCAGCCGAACAGGAGGGAGGAAATGGCGATGACTGCAATCGTGAAAGCCAGTAATTTCCAATATCTCGGGTTTTTCATGGTCATGGGCATTTTCTCCTTCCGTTCCAATTGAACGTTTGACAAGTATTCCCTTCCGGTAAATCCAGCATATCACCCCTTAACTTTTTTGTCAATATTTTTACAGAAAATATCCCGTAATTTTCAATAATATGCAGTACGGTAAATTGAAAAAGTCCCAGCAAAATCGTGACTGCCTTCCCGAGATTGCCACGGGCGCAAAGCGCCCTCGCAATGACAAATCCGGCAGTCTCGCGGCGCTAAAACTGCCGCGGCCCAAAAGGCCGCGGCATGGGAAACGATATCAGCTAGTTGGCACGGCGCGGAATAGCCGCTGTGCCTCGGGGTAGAACAGGCAGAAGCTGCCGTCGCCGCAGGACAGAATGCGGACTTGCACGGAGCTGAGCTCATCGGGCAGCTCCGTTACACCGCGGCAGCTGACCGTGCCATCCTCGGAGAGCTGCAGGAGCTGAAGCCCCCAGCTGCCATTCACGGCAAAGCCGCAGCCGTTTGTAAAGCGGAGCTGGTACAGCGCGCCGTCCGCAGCCGGGCGTGTGACCTCGTGCGTCTCGCCAGAGGCATAGCGCGTGAGCAGCCGCTGCGCCTTGCTGTCCTTTTCGACATATTGGCAGACGAGCGGGCCGCCATCGGTCAGCCAGAACGAGTCCAGCTTCGCAGACTCCGGCAGGGTGAGAGCGTCCTGCGTGCCGTCGGCGGAGACGGTGCACAGGGTGACTTGGCCATTTTTGGCATAGGAGAAGCAGAAGCGGTCACCGCAGACGGCAAGATCGCCGCCCATCGGCTCGGTGTTCGCATCAGCCTGCAGCAGCAGAGCATCTGTGCAGCCGTCCGCGGAGAGACGGTAAACACCGAAAGCGCCGCCGTCCGTGCGGTAGCTGGCAAGAGCCTCCTTGCCGGAGAAGGGGAGCAGCCACTGCAGTTCACCGGTGAATTCTACGAGGCTGCGCTGCGAACCGCCGAAGTACATGGCCGCAAACTGTGCGGGGTAGGCGTTGGTGTAGTCTAGCTGGAGGGCGAGAATGGCGGCATCTCCATCCAGCAGGGCCCCGCCAAAGTAGTTGCCGGGCGTTTCCGGTTCCCAGACGGCAAGTGATTTCTGGGCATCGACATCGTAAATGCCGACCTGCTTCGTCTCATAGTAGGCGTAGCCGCCGTCCTTTGAGAGCAGCTTCTCCTCCTGCACATAGAGGATCCGGCTGCCGCGGGCATCCAGAACGGAGACTTGCCCCTCCGTTACGGCGGGGAGGGTAAGCTCGTGGAAGATGTTGCCAGCGGGAGAAACAGCATTAGTCGGTTCGCTGCGATCGTTGGAACATGAACAAAGTGTAATTATGACAATTATAATGACGAGCAAACCAGCGCACAGACGACGAGTGTTCTTCATGACTTAACTCCTCCTATAATTCTGCTCGAGATTAAATTAAGTCGAGCGGATGAAATAGCCTGCATTTGCGTTAATTGCAGATAGCATTTGAGACATTGTACATGTATAAGTTCCGTAGTACTTTGAATTGTAATGCGGGTCATTGTACTGGCATGTCGTAGAAGACGAAGTGCCCGAGAACGAAACTGAATAAGCTCGTACAACGATGTAATGACCAGAATTACTTTGGTAATTGTAATTAGGAAGCCCACCGGTCATTACATGTGCGATGATGGGGCGGCCCTTGTTGATACTGTATATTAAACTGTCGGAGAAGGATGCCTCGCTTGTGTGTACATACTGATATGTTCCACTACCGCAACGAGAATTGAGTTCCTGAGCAACGCGGTATACATAAGTCCCACCGTTGGATGCGGTTCCCATGGAACTAGCAAGTGTGCTTTGCTGGATATAAACACCGGTAATATACTTAACAACCATTTGAACGCTGGCAGGACCGCAGTAATAACTGTTGGCCTGCTGATACAGCGGGACGGAGAGCCCATTGCTGGAGTTGCTGTATGGAACGACAGCGTTGTTCATGAATTCATCAATCTGAGTATTTACGGCATCTACTTCTGCTTGGCGCTGCGGGTCATCAAAGTCGGGAGCATGCGGAGAAATGTCGGCGGCAAAAACGCTTGAGGTGGCCAGACATAATGCGGCTACAAGAAGTAGCGCGATTAAACGGACGCTTCTTTTCATATCAATACTCCTTGTATTATAGAGTAGTAGTTTTTATAGCCCCTATCCAAGGGCTGTGCTACACTGTAAGGGATGCTGTGGATTGGTTTCGGTTCCCTACCGCTAGACGGTTTTTGAAAGGCTCCAACCACAGCCCTTTACAGTATTGTTAATCAGTTAGATACCGCCAGACGGTTTATGTGGAACAAGGCTACAAGAGTAAAGAGTTCTGTGGAATCAGCATCAAATAAACACATCGGAGGTATTCTCATGGTTTGCGTAGGAATTGACGTGGCCAAGGACAAGCACGACTGCTTCATCATCAGCTCGGAAGGTGAAATCCTGGCAGATGTATTCACCATCCCGAACAACGCAGAGGGCTTCGACACGCTCTTGCAGGCAATCCGCCGCAGTACTCGTCCGGAGGATAAAATAAAAGTAGGGCTTGAGGCTACCGGACACTACAGCTACAACATCCTCGGATTTCTTCTTGACAAAGGTCTACCCACCTATGTCATCAATCCGCTGCACACCAATCTCTACCGAAAAAGCCTGAGCCTTCGCAAAACGAAGACAGACCGTGTCGATGCGCGAACCATTGCGGCTATGCTCATGTCTGATGTGGACCTCAAGTCCTACACAGACACAGTATACCACAACGAGGAGCTAAAGTCACTCACAAGATACCGGTTTGACAAAGTTCGTGAACGAGCAAAGCTGAAGCAGTCCGTTTCCCGTCTGGTCACAATCTTGTTCCCAGAGCTTGAAAAGTTGGTCTCGTCACTGCATTCGGCCTCTGTTTACGCACTTCTCAGCGAATTTCCTGGCGCCAAACAGATTTCCAGCACGCACATGACGCATTTGAAAGCAGTTTTGAAAAACGCTTCTCAAGGCCGCTATGGCCAGGAGATGGCCGAGACCATTCGGAATGCGGCACGCTCCTCAGTCGGCTCTGTCATGCCCGCCAAGTCTCTTGAATTACAGCACACGATTCGCTTGATTCGTGAATTGGACGCCGAAATCGAAGATATTGAAACTGCCATTCAAGCCATCGTGGACGAAATGCAGTCTCCCATTACTACGATCCCAGGCATGGGTGTCCGTATGGGAGCGGTTATCCTGGCTGAAATAGGTGATTTCTCTCGCTTCGACTCGCCAGATAAAATCCTCGCATACGCAGGGATGTCACCTTCCACTTACCAGTCCGGGCAGCTTTCACCGTCTGGAGCCTACTCGCACATGGAAAAACGAGGTTCCCGTTACTTGCGCTACGCTCTTTACAATGCCACAAAACACGTCTGTCATTGGGACCCGACCTTTGCCGCTTACCTTGCCAAGAAACGGGCCGAGGGGAAGCACTACAACGTTGCGCTCTCTCATGCGGCAAAGAAATTGGTACGTCTGATTTTTGCAATGGAGAAATCTCAGCGGCCATACTGCGCCGCAGCATAACCCCGATTTTTCATAAGCTCAAGTAGGCGTCCAGAAGGACGTCAGCTTTGCTATACCCCTTTTGAACCGTCTAAATTTTTGCCGCTCCTCCGCATTTCGGGCTTGACTTTTAATAGTTAGTCTTTCACACTTTTCTTCCCTCCGAAATTTTCGGCTGGACAGGTTTTTTGACAGTCTGAGGACGGCCGGGCGGCCGTCCTCTGCTTTGTTCACTGCCAGTATTCTGCCGGGTCCTCCGGCGTATTGCCGTTGTAGAGGGCGAAATGCACATGCGGCGCGTCGCCTGTCTCCGTCAGGGCCGTCTGGCCGACCGTGCCGAGGCGCTGCCCGGCGCGGACCGTGTCGCCCACGGCGACATCCGGCTCCTCAGAGAGGTTGGCATAGTGCGTCGTGAAGCCGCCGCTGTGGCGCAGCACGACGGTCGTGCCGTAGCGCTCGTCCTCATAGATCGTGTAGACAGTCCCGTCTGCCGCGGCGCAGACCGGATCGCCGAGTGCCGCGGCCAGATCGAGGCCCTCGTGCGTGCGCCAGTCGCGCGTCGTCGCATTGTAGGCCAGATGGTCTGCCGCAAAGCCTCCCGTCTGCTCGCCCGCCACCGGCGGCTGCAGGCGCAGCGTCGGCTCCGTAGCCTCCGTGCCCGGCTCCGGGCCGTCCGTCGCCACAACGTTTTCCGCGTGCTCCGTGGCCCGCACGCCCGCTGGGACCGTGGCGCGCTCCGTGCTCAGATGGACCTGCTGGTCGCTGTTTTTTCCGGAAAGAAGAAGATAGCCCGATACTCCGATCGCTACTGCGCAAAGGAGCAGGACTATGTAGTAGCCCTTCTCCTTCACAAAGCGGCCGAAGCCGTTTTCCTTGTTTTGCATATTAGCACCTCCGAGCATGAGTATCGCCCGGCGGGAAATTTTTTATACCTGTTTCCCTCGACGATTTTCGGACGGTCTCTCCGGACGGATGCGCTATACTGGCGGCATCTTATCGAAGGAGGCAAAAATCATGCAAAAGAAAGCAGCAAGGCTTTGCTGCGCCATTCTGCTCATGGCGGTCGCCATCGCCGCCTCCATGGGCCTGATGAGCGCCGTTTTCGCGGCGCAGAGTCTGCGCACGCCGGACACACAGGCCGCAGAGGCTCCGACGGAAGCGCCGCTTATGCTCGTGCGCGTGCTGTTCTGCACGGACGGCGAGATCAGCAAGATCACCATTCAGGACGAGGCCGGGCAGGAGCTGCAGCGTCTCATTCCCGGCCGGGACGGCAGCGCCGTCAGCGCGCGGCTGGAGCCGGGCCGCTACCGCGCCGTGACGACGCTGGGCGAGGCCGTCTTTACCCTTCTGCCGAACGCATCCGTCCGCGCGGAATCCGGCCCGTGCTGGTCCGACGGCGAGCAGCTCCATCTGACGGCCGTTCCGGTCGGCTCCGTGCTCGTGCAGCGGTCGCTCGCCGCCGGGGAGCAGGGCTGTCTGGAATTCACGCTGACGGACAACGACGGCTTCGAGCGCCGCGCCGTCGTCTACCCCGACGGGGCAGGAAACGCCCGCTGCAGCCTGTTCGGCGTGCCGCTCGGCACAACATACGCCCTGCTGGAAAACGGCGTCCAGCGCGCCACCGTCACGCTGACGGCGGACGAGCCGGAGCAGCTCGTCCGGCTCGCGCCCTGAGAATCCTGTCGAATTGTCAGATTCTGTTGGCAGGCTCCGATTGACATTGCACGAACCTGCCTGCTATAATAAGGGCAACACCGCACAATTCAACAAGATCATTCGGCGAGAGATTTTTGGTCGGGACGAGGTTTGAAAAGTGCAGGAATACTTTGTGTATTTCAAACTTTTCGAACCGATGGACCGGCGAAAAATGTCCGGCGAAGGACGAAGGGGAATTATGCGGTGTTGCCCAAAGTCAACACCGCACAGGATATCACGCTCCGGAGCCGTGCGGTGCAGACCCGACGCACAACCCGATCCCGCGGCCATGCGGCCGCACAAAGGCTGGTGAAGCGCATGGAGGCCAATGCCTTTCTGGAAGCGCTGTACAATGCAAATTATGAACGGCTGTATATCTACGCCGAGAACCTCCTTTTCAATGCCGCCTACGCCGAAGAGGCCGTGCAGGAGACCTTCTTCGAGGCTGTCCGCAAGCAGGACGCGCTCATGCGCCATGCAAAGCCGGAGGCCTGGCTGATGGAGACGCTCAAGAACAAGATCCGCGTTGGCAGCCGCCGCCGGGCGCTGGAGGCCCTGTACTTCATCTCGCTCGAGCAGGATCTTGCGCAGGAGAGCAAAAAACTCGCCGTGGAGGACCGGCCGTTCGGCTCGATCAACGAGCTGCTCGACGCCATCCGCGCCCTGCTGCCGCCGGAGGACTATCGTCTGCTCTGCCGCATCACGCTGGAAGGAGCAACGCATCTGGAGGTTGCCAGGGAGCTCGGCATCTCGGTCTGGAGCAGCCAGAAACGGCTGCAGCGCATCCGCAAAAAGCTCTGCAAGCAGCTTTTGCCAAATAAAAGTAAAAAAATTTCCGAAAACATGTCCGTTTTGCGTTTCTGAAGAAATATAGGGGTGAAGGGAGGAATTTCATATGGCCGATCAACCAACCGAAGCCCGACTTGCACTGTACCGCAAATTTTCAACCGAGCATCTTCAGACGCTTCTGCGCAGCGATCTGGACGGCCCGCCGCTGGATGAGGCGACCGTTGACAGCATTCTGACCGTTCTGGCCGAGCGCCGCAGGACTCCGGCCGACACGTCCGCCGCATGGCAGGATTTCTCCGCCTATTATTCCACCCCGGACTCCCCCGGCGCTCCGGTCCGACGCACCCGCGCGCACCTGCAGAAGGCCTACACCCGCCTCCGCATCCCGATCCGCGTGGTGTCCGCCGCTGCGGCCATGTTTATCCTGATCTTCGCTCTGTTCCCCCGCGTCGAGACCGGCACAAGCGACGCTCCGAACGCCTATATCACCTGGACGGACGAGTATCTCAAGATCGACGCTCTGCCGCATGCAGGCTGGAGCCTGCCGCAGGGCGGCGAGTACCACACGGACAACGCGGGCCTGCAGCAGCTGCACGACGCGCTGGCAGCCTACGGCGTGACCGGCGTCGTCCCGTCCTGGGTCCCCGAGGGCGCCGTGCTGGCGGAGTATGACTTTGGAGGCGAATTCGCTGGTACCACCTCGTTCTATGCCTACTTCTCCCTGCCGGACGGCACAGGCTTCAGCATGGATTTCACGATCTTCGCGGAGCCTTCCGCAATGGAGGGGAGCTGGATCGTGAAGGACGAGCGGCCCGTCAGTTACTTCACGTTGGGGGACGTCGGGTACTACCAATACACGAACAACGCTTCCACGGGCATCTGCTGGCTGAACGGCCGTGTTTCCGGTCTGGTCAGCGGCAAGGTCCCGGCAGAAGTGATCCGTTCCATTGTCTATTCCATACACTAAATGGAGGTATTTATGAGGCGCGTTCTTTCCCTTGTACTGATCCTGTCCCTGCTGGCAGCCGCGCTGTGCCTGCCGGCCGCCGCGCGCAGCAGCGATTACATCCGCCGCTCGGATGTGAAGATCGCCAAGAGCGGCACGAACTCGATCGCGATCAAGACCACGACCGGTGCAGACAGCACCATGACCAGCATCGGCGTCACGACGATCGTCATCGAGCAGTCCGCAAACGGGACGAGCTGGACCCCAATCCGCGCCTATTCCTCGCGCTACACGGCTGCCATGCTGGGCCACAACGTGATTTCCCATAGCTACACGCAGACCTACACCGGTCCCGTGAACTATTCCTACCGCGCGCTCGTCACATTCTATGCCGCCGATAAAAACGGCAGTGACAGCTTCTCGCTGTATAGTGCAGTCGTCAGGCTGTAAACTATCATCGCCGCAAAGCAAAATAATCATGATCCCCCTGCAGCGGATTTCCGGAATATCCGGGCTCGCTGCGGGGGGATCGCGTTCTATTTACTCTGCTGAATTCTCCGCTCCGGCAGCGGCGTGACACGCAGGAGGATATCCATCACCTGCCGCACCAGCTCACGGTCCTCCAGATCGAGGACGGAGTGGACCCTGGCCCCTTCATAGGGCAGGCCGTCCGGCGCGCCGCGCATCAGCTCCGCCAGCTCGGGGAGCTTTTTGACCATTGCACAGTTGTCGCAGACGAGCAGGACGGGCCTTCCCTGCAGATAGACCATGTATTCGCCGAACATTTTGCGGTATGTCACGTCCGGGAACTCCTTCAGCTGGTCCAGAACGAACTGCATGTATTCTTTTGAGGTACTCATCGTAAAATCTCCGTTTTGCAAAGAGCCGCCCCTTGCGAGGCGGCTCTGCATTTTCAATTTTTACACTTCCCCTCCGCCCTCGGGCTTCGGGCCGCCGGGCTTGCGGTGGCCGCGGGAGCGGCGGCGGGGTTTCGGCTTCTCGCCGCCATGCGGGACATCGACAGGCGCTGCCTCGGCGCGCAGGGGCTTCTCACCCTCGGGCTTCGGCGCTCTGGGCGGACGCTGGCGGCGCGGGCGCTGCTTCTTCGGCTCGCCCTCGGCCTGCTCCGGCCTTGCCTCGGCGAGCTTTCTCGCCTCAGCCGGCTTTTTGCTCTCAGCGGGCTTCTTCGGTTCGGCAGGCTTCTTCGCCTCGGCCGGGCGTCTGGCCTCCTGCTCCTGCGGGACCTCGCCCTCGCCCTCATGACGGCGGCCGCGTCCGCCGCGGCGGCGGCGCTTGCCGCGCTGCTGCTCGTTCTGAATGTCGGCCTCGTTCGTGCGGGCCTCTTCCAGCACGGCGGCGTTCTGGCGCATGACGACCGGCTCGAGATAGGTCTTGAGCTCGGGAGCCTCCTTTTTGCGGCACTTCTGCGGATTGCCGGAGATCGGCGCAAGATCGTCCGGAATGGGTGGGTCGGTCTTGCGCGCCTTGCCGTTGCGCAGAACACAGATATCGCAGTTGTGGTGGCAGACGATGGTGTCGGGCTGCTGCTCCAGCCGGACGCGGACGCACTGCTTGAGCAGATTGACCTCCGTGACCGTGCCGCGGCCGTCCGGCGTGTCGACGAACGATTCGTTCTTCGGGCTGGTCTTCAGCAGCTCCTCATAGGTCTCCTGCTCGTAGTTCAGGCAGCACATCAGGCGGCCGCAGGTGCCGGAAATTTTCGTGGGATTCAGGCTGAGGTTCTGCGTCTTGGCCATCTTGATGGACACCGGCTGGAAATCGTCCAGGAACTGGCGGCAGCAGAACGGGCGGCCGCAGATGCCGAGGCCGCCGACCATCTTCGCCTTGTCGCGCACGCCGATCTGCCGCAGCTCGATGCGGGTGCGCAGCACGGAGGCGAGGCTCTTGACCAGCTCGCGGAAATCGACACGGCCGTCAGCCGTGAAGAAGAACAGGACCTTGCTGCCGTCAAAGGCATATTCCGCCGAGACGAGCTGCATTTCCAGCCCGAGGTCGGCGATCTTTTGCTGGCAGACGTCCATGGCGCGCTTTTCGCGGCGGCAGTTCTCGGCGTGGACGCGCTTGTCCTGCTGCGTGGCCAGCCGCAGGATGGGGCGCAGCGGCGGAGTGACCTCGCGCGGGTGCACCATGTGGTTGCCGCGGACGCACTGGCCGAATTCGGGCCCGCGGGCAGTCTCCAGAATGACCTCGTCGCCCGTTGCGATCTTCAGCTCGCCGGGCGCGAAGAAATAGACCTTTGACCCGGAACGGAACTGCACGTCGCAGACCTCGACCATGGGGTCTTCCGCCGGGGCGGCCGGCTCTTCGGGCATCTCGGGGATGAGGGCTTCGTCGGCCGCGGGCAGCGCGGCGGGCTCTGCCGGGGCCTCCGCGGTCTCCTCAGGGACCGGCTCAAATTTGGGTTCTTCCATGAAAAGCTCCTTTCCGTATGAACGGGAAAACATCATAAAATCAAATCAGCTTGTCAAAAAAGTCCCTCCAAAGCTTTTGGCCCGGCAGGTTTTTGACAGTCTGCAAATACTGCGTTCACCGCAGCTTTACGGTCAGCGCGCCGCAGATCGCACCGGGGCTGACATTGCCCTCCAGATCGCGCAGCGCAAGCCGGATCGCCTCGATCGCCTGCGTGATATCCGAGACGGGGCGTGCTTCCGCGATCTGCGCGCACTCGGGCCGCAGGGGCGGCAGCCCGCTGCGCGAGGTCAGGGCAGAGACGAGAAGGGCCTGCCACTGCGTCAGGATGGGGCGGAGCTGCTCGCGCTTCAGCCGCTCCATCGGGGCGAGCACCTGCAGCAGCTCCTCCGGACGCCGCGCGCAGTAGGCACGGACAAACGCGGCACTCTGCGGCAGCAGCCCGGCGTCGTCCCGCAGGATGGACTCCGCCCGGCCGAGATAGCCCCCGGCGCGCACGCCGGCGGCGCGGAGCGTGCCCTCCGGCACGTCCAGGAAACGCTCCCGCAGCGCAGGAAGCAGAACGGCCTCCGGCAGCGGCGACAGGCGCAGCTCCACACAGCGGCTGCGGATGGTCGGCAGCAGCTGCTCGGCGTGCTCCGCCAGCAGCAGGAACGTGCCGTAGGGAGGCGGCTCCTCGATGCTCTTGAGCAGGACGTTCTGCCCCTGCTGGTTCAGGTCCTGCGCGCGCGGGAACAGATAGATCTTGCGCTGCCCTTCGTTCGGGCGGATATACAGATCGATGCAGGCATCGCGGACGAGCTTGACGGGAATGGTCTTCTTCTCGGGGTCGTCCACGATGCAGATGTCCGGGTGCGCGCCGTCAAGCACCTTGCGGCACTGCGGGCAGACGCCGCAGGGGCGTTCGCCGGGCGCGGTGCACTGCATGGCGGCGCAGAGGATGCGCGCAAGCGTGTGCCGCCCGGAGCCCTCCGGCCCGGTCAGCAGGAAGCTGTGCGTCAGCTTGCCCTTGGCCTGCAGCGCAGAAAGGCGCTGCTTCAGCGTATCGTTTCCCAAAAGCGCCGCAAGCTTCACGCCGTTCCCTCCTGTTGCATACTGATCTACTATGTAATTATACCGTTGAACGCCTCTTTTTTCTACCTTTATTTTTGAAAATACGAAAAAATCGGGGCCTCCCGGCCCCGAATATCTTCCCTTTTCTCCTTCAGCTCTCCATCTGCTTTCCCAGAAAGCCCGCGAACGTCTGCGCGAGCGTCTGCTCCGACTCGGTCGGCGCTGCGTCGTGCTCGCCCATGAGCAGCATGACGCAGCCCATCAGGTCGCCCTCGGCCACGATCGGCGCCGCCACGCCGAGGTGGTAGCGCTCCACGGACTCCGCCGCGCGCAGACGGCTCTCGCCGCCATGATAGCGGTAGCTGCGCCGCTGCTCCATCAGCTGCTCCAGCTCGGCGGAGTTGCGCTTTTCCAGCAGCTCGCGCTTCGGCGCGCCCGCCACCGCGATGATGGAGTCGCGGTCCGCCACGGCCGCGATGTGGCCGGTGTTCTTGCCGATGGACTCGCACAGCTGCGCCGCGACCGCCTGCAAGTCCCCCATCGGCGAATATTTCTTAAAGATCACCTCGCCGTCCTTCTCCGTATAGATCTCCAGCGGGTCGCCCTCGCGGATACGCAGGGTACGGCGGATCTCCTTTGGGATGACGATCCGCCCGAGGTCGTCAATGCGTCTGACGATGCCGGTTGCTTTCATATATTGCTCCTCCACTTTATGCGTTCGAAATCACATTGCTATTGTCTGCAAACAATGGGGAATTATGCGAATGGAAGACAAGGAAGGAAAAGGAAGGGCGCGTGTCGGAAGTTGTCGGGCAGAATATGGTGCATTTTTCAAAAGCGCAAATTGCAAGTGCAAGTTGGACACCTTCTGGTAGAAAGAGGTCCTAAAATCAGCTGACCGGACTTCGGCGCGTGCTCTTTCCCGAATTCTGTTTATACATAGAGTAATAAATTCCGGAAAAGCATCTCATCAAACATTTTAATGCAGCTTCCCCCTCACAATGGGCGCCGAATGTCCGCTCCGTATCACACAGGTTCCCTTGCGCAAATTCCGTCTATACCGCCACCCCACCAGGCCGCAGCTCCGCGCTGCGGCCTTTCACACATCTCCACACATATTTTCTGCTTTCCCCTTGCGCATTTCCGCCGTTTGCGTTATAATTAAATAGGAAAATAGTCATTTCTCATACCATTTTCTCCAGAGTATGACGAATTACACAGATTTTTGAGGTTCCCTTGCCATCGGCAGGGCGGATAGGAACGAAGCTGCATGTATAAACAGGTTGGAAAACGGGCGATCGACGTGACGCTGTCCCTGCTAGGGTTGATCCTCGCCTCGTGGCTGTATTTGCTCATTATGATCGCCATCGAGATCGATGATCCCGGCCCGGTGTTCTTCTCTCAGAAGCGGGTGGGTATCCACAAAAAATATTTTCAGCTCTATAAATTCCGCAGCATGAAGATGTCCACGCCCCACGACATGCCGACGCACCTGCTGGAAAACCCAGAGCAGTACATCACACGCGTTGGAAAATTCCTGCGCAAGACATCCCTTGACGAGATTCCGCAGCTTTGGAATATCCTTCGGGGCGACATGAGCGTTATCGGTCCCCGGCCCGCCCTCTGGAATCAGGAGGATTTACTGGCAGAGCGTGACAAATACGGTGCCAACGATGTGAAGCCCGGCCTTTCCGGCTGGGCGCAAATCTGCGGTCGGGACGAGTTGGAGATTGCCGACAAGGCCCGTCTGGACGGTGAGTATGTGCGGCGCATGAGCTTTGCCTTTGACTGCCGCTGCTTTTTCGGGACGGTCATTTCCGCCCTGCGCGGCGATGGCGTGGTCGAGGGCGGCACGGGAGAGCTGCATAAGATGGAGAAATGAGTAAAAATGGAAAGTAACCGACATCCCAAACTACTTTTAGTTGCTAATGTTGCGAAAGAACATGTTTTGAAATTTCATATTCCGACCATTTCTATGCTCAAAGATCGCGGGTGGCAAGTTGATGTCGCGTGCAAAATGGATGCACCTATTCCTTGTTGCGACCATGCGTTTAATCTACCGATTGAGCGCAATCCGTTCCATTTCAAAACAGTAAAAGCCATTGCAGAATTGCGACGTATTATTCGAGAAAATAGTTATGACATCGTTTATTGCCACACCGTGACCGGGAGCCTTGTTGCACGTTTAGCAGCAAGACCGTTTCGGAAGAATGGTGTTAAGGTTATCTATCTTGCACACGGATTCCACTTTTATCACGGTGCCCCTTTAAAAAAGTGGATCATTGGATATCCGATGGAGCGAATTCTTGCGGAATTTACAGATGTACTTATCACAATCAACAAGGAAGATTATGCTTTTGCAGTCAAGCATTTCAACAAGCCAAAAACTCAAAGAATTGACGGAATAGGTGTTGATCTAAGTAAATACCAAATTGACTTTGCTCCAGAGCAAAGAGACCTTTATCGAAAAAAGCTTGGCTTTGCCGAAGATGATTATGTTGGAATTTACGTTGCCGAATTGACAAAATTGAAGAATCAAAGTTCTTTGATTCAGGCGACAAAGCTTATTCAAAAATCGATCCCCGAATTTAAGCTTCTTTTAGTAGGGCCAGACCATCTAAACGGAATATTAGCTGAAGAAGTGAATGGATTACCAACCGGAAGTATTGTCTTCACAGGGTGGCGTAGTGATGTTTGTCAATTGCTGCGCTCGTCAGATATTGCACTTGCCTCAAGCACTTCAGAGGGGTTGGGGTTGAATATTATTGAGGCAATGGCTTGCGGCCTTCCAGTTGTTGCTTACGATAATCGCGGACATCGTGAAATTATTTCCGACCAGATAAATGGCAGATTGATCCCGCTTAATGATTGCTCGGAGTTTGCTAAAGCAGTAATCGAACTAAGAATATCTCCAGAAAAGGTTAAAAGCTTTACGCAGAATGCGAGCGAAAGCATATTGCGGTTTAATACAGATAATGTTTTGCGTGAACTATATGAGATTTTGAAATTTCCCGAGTATAGCACAATGGATTGTTAAAAGAGGAAATCGATGAGGCAATTAATTCTACTCTATTGGGGCTGCGTCTTTCTGATGTACTTGTCCCAAGTCTATTATCCGACGCCTGCGCAGTTAGAGGGGCCTCAGACTGGGCGTCGGCACTTCATGCTGCGCAAAGCGGACATCTTCATGATCGCGGTGATCGTGTGGATGACATGCTTTTCGTTCTTGAGGACGAGCTATAACGACACGGGAAACTATATTTATTTCTGGCGTAATGCGAAAAATGTTAAAGACTTTATTGCGAATGGAGGGCTTCTTGATTTAACAGGCAATCCTCTTTCACTGTTTTGGGAATCATTTGCGCACAGCTATATAAGTAATTATCATATATACTTTCTTCTGCCTGCATTTCTGAGCAGTTTTGCGGTTGCAAAACTCTTGAAACGATACTCCGTTAACCCAGCATTTAGCCTGCTGATTTTCTTCTCTGTTGGTACATACGTCATGTACATGGCAGCAATGAAACAGTGCTTCGCAATGTTCTTTTTGCTGCTGAGTATTCCCTATGCAGAAGAGAAAAAATATGTCCGCTTTTATGTTTTGGTTGCCATCGCAATTCTTTTTCATACGCACGCCTTTATGTTTGCAATACTGCCGGTACTGTTTAGTAAACCTTGGGGAAAAACCACTTGGGTCGGCCTGGCGGCAGTTGCATTTGCAATGGTCACCTACGATAGAACGCTCGGCGCTTTCATGAACTATGCACAATCTATTGGCGCGCTGGTCGATGAAGGTGAGTTGTTTGATGCGCACCAGATTAATTTCCTGCGAACTGTTGTTTATTGGGTTCCTTCACTTTTAGCGCTGGTATTCCGCAGACGGTTATTCAAGAATTCGACGCGCAGTGAAAATCTTTTTGTAAATATGTCCATTGTGTCTTCGCTGATTCTAACCTTAGGTATGGTTCAAGCTGCTAATCTTTTTGCACGAATGGCTGCCTATTTTGAAATTGCTACTGCAATTGCAATCCCGTGGATGATAAAGAAACTTTTTACGAAACGGTCTGCACAATTCGTGACAGTTTGTGCAGTAGTGCTCTATTTTGGCTATTTTTTGTATGAGTTTTCTGTGTCCAAAAACTTCGGCAGCGACTATTCTGCGATTACACTTTGGCAATTAATCAGCGAATTAATTTATCCCCAATAGCACTTATGGAGGCCATTATGCAAAACTGTGAGCCGCTTGTGTCTATAGTTATCCCCGTTTATAAAACACAAGCATTTCTTGGACAATGTATCGAAAGTATTCTGTCCCAAACGTACCATAACTTAGAGATTATTTTAGTGGATGATGGCAGCCCTGATCAATGCCCGCAATTATGCGATTGTTACGCCGCTCAAGATAATCGGATTAAGGTAATTCATAAAGAAAACGGGGGCATTACCTCGGCGAGAAAAGCAGGCATCTCTGTTGCATCTGGCGCTTATGTTATGTCTGTGGATAGCGATGACTGGATAGAACCAGAAACGATTGCAGTCTGCATATCGACAGCACTCCAAACCGGAGCTGACTGTGTTATCTTTGATTACACACGTGAGTACTCAAATAAGAGCATACAAAACCATTTGTTTCAAAACAGCTTTTCATATGATAAGGCAGAATCCGAAGACAATATCCATCGTCGTATCATTGGCCCGTTAAATGAGGAACTCTGTTTGCCGCAACAAGTAGATGCGCTTTCAACTGTGTGCGGTAAATTATATAGTCGCCCAACAATATTCTACGGAAAGCTTATCAGTGAAAAGGTTGTTGGAACAGCCGAAGATACCATTTTTAACGTATACGCTTTGGCAGACTGCAAGGTCAGTTATATAAACAGATGCTTTTACCACTACCGTAAAACAAACTTCCAAGCAGCTACAGCGCAGTATAAGTCGGATATTGCTGAAAAAAGAGATGTTATGTATAGCATCATGCAGGAGTATATAGACGGCTCCGGACGGGCGAATGAGTATCATACGCCGTTTCTGAACCGAGTTGCCTGCGGCATGATCGGTCTTGGACTGAATGAAATCGGCAGCATGGAAAGCATATGGAAAAAGTCGCAGCGCCTTCGTGCAATATTGGATAAGCCGTTATACAGGGAGGCATTCAGACAGTTGGATACCTCATATTGCGGTGCAAAGTGGAAGCTGTTTTTCCTGCTCTGCAAAAAGCGCTGGACATTTTTACTGGCAGTACTGCTGCAAATCATGAATTATCTGCGGTCGCGGATGGCTGCATAAGGAAGTGTACTATGGCAAAGGTTTCGATTATCATGGGCATCTATAACTGCGCGGCGACGCTGCCGGAGGCCATCGACTCTATTCTTGCGCAGACCTTTCCGGATTGGCAGCTCGTGTTGTGTGACGACGGCTCAAAGGATAACACCTACGCTGTGGCAAAGGCATATCAGGAAAGAATACCCGATAAGATCATTCTCCTTCAGAATGAGCAAAATATGGGGCTGAATCACACGCTGAACCGCTGTTTACAAGCCGCTACCGGTGAGTATGTGGCACGAATGGACGGAGACGATGTTTCCCTTCCGAGCAGGCTTGAAAAGGAAGTTGCATTTCTGGACGCACATCCTGAATATGCCATTGTCAGCACCCCCATGATTTTCTTCGACGAAAGCGGCGATTGGGGGCGAAGTTATGCCATTAAGGAGCCTACGAAACGCGACTTTATCAAGCATAGCCCGGTTCATTGCCATGCGCCCTGCATGATTCGCAGAGAAGCATATCTGGCGGTTGGGGGCTACACCGAGGATAAGCGGATGCTCCGCTTTGAGGACGTTAATCTCTGGTACAAACTCTATGCCAAGGGGTATACCGGCTATAATCTGGACGAGCCACTCTATAAAATGCGGGATGACCACGCGGCTGCTAACCGTCGCAGTCTGAAATCCCGCATGAACGGCGTGTATGTCACCTATGTTGGTTTTAAGCTGTTTCGGTTCCCGTGGTATATGTACGGATACGTCGTTATGGATTTTCTGAAGCATTTTATTAAGGGAATCATGCCGGAATGGTTGTACCTAAAGCTTCACCGGATATCCGCCAAGAAGGTAGTAAGTTGATGATAAAGATTCTTTTTCTCATCCATGATCTCGGCCAAGGCGGTGCCGAAAAGGTGCTGGTCAATCTGGTCAACAACATGGATCGCTCAAAATTTGATATCTCTGTGACGGCGCTATTTGGCGGCGGTGTGAATGAGCAGTTCCTTGCGTCAGATATTCACTTCCGTGCGGTATTCCCCAAAGAAGTGCCGGGTAACAGCAAGCTCATGAAGCTGCTGACACCGGCGCAGCTGCACCAAATGTGCGTGAAGGAGCATTACGATATTGAGGTCTCCTATCTGGAAGGTCCTTCTGCGCGCGTTATCAGTGGTTGCCAAGACGCGAATACCAAGCTCGTATCGTGGATTCATGTGGAGCAGCATACGATGGAACGCCTGTCAGGCTCATTCCGCAGTGAGCGCGAAGCGCGCAAGTGCTACGACCGCTTTGACCAGACTGTGTGCGTTTCGCAGTATGTCCATGACGATTTTTGCCGCATTCTGAATTTCCAGAAACCATGCCGTGTGCTGTACAACACAGTGGAGTCCGAGAAAATACTGACTAACGCAAATGATACCGCGCCAGAGCTGATGGATGACGGAAAAATACGACTGATGGTGGTCGGAACGCTGAAGGAATCCAAGGGCTATATGCGTCTGCTGTCCATCATCAAGCGCCTGCGGGATGAGGAGTATCCCGTCCATCTCTACATTCTTGGTATTGGCCCGCTTCAGCAGGAAATGGAACGCTATATTCGAGCAAATGACCTACAAGAAGCTGTCACCTTGCTTGGCTACCAGACCAATCCCTATAAGTATGTCTCAAAGTGTGACCTTTTTGTCTGCGCCAGCTTTGCGGAGGGATTTTCTACTGCGGCCACCGAGGCACTGATTGTTGGAACACCGGTCTGCACCGTTGAGGTCTCCGGCATGAAGGAGATGTTAGGCGAACACGATGAATGGGGCATCGTGACTGAAAACAGCGAGGAAGCGTTGTATCAAGGGATCAAGGATTTGCTCGACCACCCGGACAAGCTTACCCATTATAAAGAAAAGGCTATCGAGCGAGGCAAGACCTTCAGCACGGAAAATACTGTTCGTGCGGTGGAGGATATGATGCTGAAACTGATTCACAAAGGTAAATAATATGAATGTCTTGGTCATAAATGGATACTGTCTGTCTGTAAACAGCTCTGCAAATCTATGCCACCTTGCGTATCTGCAAGGACTTGTTGATGCTGGCGCACATGTATCGTCATTAAGTATAGATCCGGCAGACTACCCAGCAGACTTGTCAATGGAAATTCCGGATGAGATCGATCGTCACTATATACGGGCCATTTCCCTATATGAACGTCTTTCGCACTTCAAAAAAGGTATGTTCAGCGCAGATGAGCAGAATACGGAAGGAACGGTTGCTACGCCTAGTAGACAGCCAGATGGCCTGCTTCAGAGCATAAAAAGCCGAATCCGCGCAATATATGGTCCTTATGGTATGGATAAGGTATTTTATCAAAAATGCAAGAGATTTTCCTGCGACGTTAGCTTCGACCTTGTGATTTCGATTTCGCATCCCCCAGTTAGCCACTTGGCTGCATACAGGCTTCTCAAAACAAGTAGGATCAAAGCCAAACACTGGATCCAGATTTGGGAGGATCCTTGGTATTCTGATGTGTATGGCTTCAATAGTCAGGAGTGTGTACGTCGGGAAGAAAAGCGGTTGCTGTCGTTAGCGGAAAAAGTCTGCTATGTCAGTCCGCTGACGCTGCGGAATCAGCAGAAGCTATTTCCTGAGTCGGCGGAAAAGATGTTTTGGATGCCACTACCTGCATACTACAAGAACGCTACGCCTGTACATAAATCCTTTGGGCGAAATATCTATGGCTACTTTGGCGACTATGCACCAGCGGCAAGAGACTTAGAACCATTCTATACAGCGGCAGACAAGGTAGGAGTCGAGGTCAATATCTGTGGAAACCCGAGCAACTTTTTCCGTTCGACAGATAAGATCCATATTCATCCGCGCCTTCCTTTAGCAGAATTGAGGCCAATCGAGGACTGCACCAATGTTCTTGTGTTTCTCTGCAATCGGCAGGGCGGTCAAATACCAGGCAAGATATATCAGTATTCTGCAACGGACAAAACGATCCTATTTATCCTTGATGGCACAGAGGACGAGCAGGCTGTACTGAAAGATTATTTTGGCAAGTTTAATCGATATGTTTTCTGTCGAAACACTGTGGAAGATATCACTTGCGCAATTCGGCAGATAGAATCTGGTGACATTGGCTCCGTTCGAAATGTGCCGCTGGATGATTTTGAGCCAGCTAAGATTGTTACGAGTATTCTGGAGGCTAGGAGGTGAACCCTGTGGATACTGCAAAGATCAGCGTTATCGTCCCTGTCTATAAGGTGGAACCATATCTGGATAAGTGCGTGTCCTCCATCGTAAACCAGACGTATAAAAATCTGGAAATCATTTTGGTAGACGATGGTTCGCCGGATAACTGCCCCGCCATGTGCGATGCATGGGCGGAAAAAGATAGCCGTATTCGGGTGATACACAAAACCAACGGCGGCTTGTCGGATGCCCGAAATGCAGGGATGACCGTCGCAACCGGGGAACTGATGGCTTTCGTCGATAGCGATGATTGGATTGCGCCGGATATGTACGAGTACCTTTATCAGCGCTTGACAGAGGATAACAGCGACATCGCGGCCTGTGGTGTACAGATGGTGTGGGAGAACAAAACGCCGTCTCGCATGCTGACGCGGGATGGGAACTGTGTGCTGAATCAAGAGGAAGCCATGCGAGCAATTATTGAAGAGTCATGGCTCAAGCAGCCGGTTTGGTACAAGCTTTATAAGACAGCACTGGTCAGAGATATTCTGTTCCCCAAAGGAAAATGCCACGAGGATGTTTTCTGGAGCTATCAGGCTGTTGGCAAAGCTAAAAAGGTGTCGATTTCAGATTACATAGGCTATTACTACCTTCAGCGCGGCGGCAGTATTATGGGTGCAGGATATTCGTTAAAACGTTTAGATGCTGTCGAGGCAAAGGTGCAGCGCTGCGCATACATACAAGAGCGCTTTCCTGCATTGTCTCCACTGGCTGTTAAGGATCTTTGGCTTACCTGTATCTATCAGGGACAGTTGGCAATGCGGACGTTGGGCAAAGCTGAGGCTGAAAAGATATTAGCCTACTTTGAGAACGTAATAGAAACACATCCATTTCAGATGGAAGGATGCAGCGCGAAAGAAAGACTTTGGCTCAACATGGCAAAGAGCAGTTTGGTGGCTGCATGTCGTGTCCGTAATGCGCTGAAGATTGGACTGTAGAGGGGAGAACTGGCATGAGGATAATAGACATTATCAAGAAAATTGTACGCGGGGGGACATCTCCTGAGAAAGCGACAATGGATTATTGCTTTGCTCACGGGTTTACCGCAGGAAAGAATTTTAAATACTATGGCGGTTATCCCATAGATGCAAATTGGCCATGGCTGATTTCTGTTGGAGACGATGTTATGCTGTCCAGCAATGTACGGATACTTGCACATGATGCGAGTACAGGAAAAGCCGGGGCTCATACTAAGATAGGCATTGTTAGAATCGGAAATAACGTTTTTATCGGAGCCGATAGCATTGTTCTCTGCAATACCCGGATCGGCGATAATGTAATTATTGGAGCAGGTTCCGTCGTGACACATGATGTGCCCTCCAACAGCATTTATGCAGGGAATCCAGCAAGGTTTGTCTGTTCATTTGATGAATTTCAAGAGAAGCATTTGAAGAATCTTGAGACGAAGCCTTATTTCAGTGAGCATCGTTGGGACGAGTGGGCGAGCATCGTTGGGACGAGTGGGCAAATGCTTCAGAGAAAGAGTGGCAGGAAATGCGTGACCGCTTAGAGTCTACGTTTGGATATGTATAAAGCAAATACCCGGTATGCTTTTCAGGGAGCATTAGCTGGAGGCTTTTAATAATCGGACTTTAAAGGAACAAAATGGAGCAAAGCATGGAATCATTGATTAGTATTGTGCTGCCAATCTATAACGGCGAAAAATATATGCGCAAAAGTATAGATAGTGTCTTGGCGCAGACTTACGCGAATTGGGAACTATTGATTATTGATGATGGTTCGACCGATAATACTGCGATTATTGCGCAGGAGTATGCGGCGAAGGATCACCGCATTCGTTATTATAAAAACCCTGAGAACATGCGTCTTCCGAGGACATTGAACCGGGGATTGTCCTTGGCAAAAGGCGACTTCCTTACCTGGACGTCCGATGACAATTACTATTATCCAACAGCGCTTGAGACAATGCACAACGCTTTGGTACAGCAGGGAAAGGAATTTGCATTTGCCTCGTGCGACGTGATCAATGGCGATGGCGACATCGTGGAATGCATTATGGTCAATGATAATGCAAAGAAGTCAATTTTAGGTATCAACCCTGTCGGCGCATGCTTTTTGTATTCCAGAAAAGTATACGAAACTGTGGGAGAATACGATCCAGAAATGACCCTTGTAGAAGACTTCGACTATTGGCAGCGTATTTGTGCAAAGTATGAACCGGCCTGTATACCGCAAAAACTCTATGCATACCGCTGGCATGACGGTGCATTGACGAGCACTATGCGGAAAGATACGTTTAATAGGACGCTGGAAAAGTGCCTCCTAAAGAATCGCAGCGGTTTTGGGAAAATCGATTGTGTTTCAAGTTACTATTACTATTTGGGGTTGCATCGCTGTAGAGCTAATTTGGCGGACAGCAGCGATCCGTATAAAGGAAAATATCTGTTTTACCGAGCGCTATATACACTCATTGTAAGAGTGCCAAATAAGCTGCGAAGAATATGCCTGCAGAACACATGATCAGGACGGTATGGAATGAAAAGGGTAAGTTTCTATTATCATGGCGGAAGTGCTAACCATGGGTGCGAAGCAATCGTTCGTGCTTCCGCGAAAATATTGAATATGCCAGCAACCCTCTGGAGCACAATGCCTGATTCGGATCTTGCTTATGGATTGAATGATCTCGCCGACATCCACGAGGACAAGAAGCAAGATTTGACTGGCATGAAATTGCTCCGCTTCAAAGTACATCACAAACTCACAGGAAGCGATTATTTATATACAAAGTTTGCCCATGAATCGTTCTTTTCGGCTATACAGAGCGGCGATACTTACCTGTCAATTGGCGGAGACAACTACTGCTATGCTGGCAAAGACATTTTGGGACATTATAATCAAATCATCCATGAGAAAGGTGGCAAAACAGTATTCTGGGGATGCTCTTTTGAGCCGTCCGAAATGGACGCTGCCACAGCAAAGGATATTGCACGGTACGATCTTATAACCGCGAGAGAAAGTATCAGCTATGAAACGCTGAAAGCTGTGAATCCAAACACGATTCTCGTGGCTGATCCGGCATTCGTGCTAGACACCGTGGAGCTGCCTTTGCCGGAAGGCTGGAAGGACGATAACACCATCGGTATTAATGCGAGCCCACTTATCATGCAATGTGCGAAAGATGGCAGTATCGCCTACGAAGCATATTGCCGTCTTATTGAGCATATTCTGAATACCACAGATGCGGCGGTTGCGTTGATCCCTCATGTTGCCATCGAAAATAACGATGACCGTATTCCGCTTCGCAGTTTATATGAAAAGTTTGCTTCTACTGGCCGCGTAGTGCTCGTAGAAGATCATAACTGCTGTGAATTAAAGGGCTATATCTCCCGTTGCAGAATATTTATCGGTGCCCGTACTCACGCAACGATTGCGGCCTATTCCACCTGCGTGCCAACATTGGTACTCGGTTACTCTGTGAAATCAAAAGGGATCGCGCGGGATATTTTCGGTACGGAGGAGCACTACGTTTTGCCGGTGCAAGAGTTGCGAAATCCGGATGAATTGGCAAACGGATTTGATTGGCTGTCCGCAAACGAAATGACAGTACGTGATCATTTGATAAAGACTATGCCGGAATATAAAGCACGCGCATTACTGGCAAGGGATGCAGTTGAGGAGCTGATGTGCAGATGATGAAGGTGCTTCTTGGAATCGTGCTGGCGTTTTGCATTGTCAACTACGGAATTGATTTCCTGTTTTACTTGAAAAATCGTTACTGCCGATTTCATATTGGCAGATGGGATGAGCAGGAATGGCCCGCAGTAATCGAAAGAACTGCACGCCGCTTGGTAAAACACACACCGACAGTAAAAATCACAGATAACTCCCGTTATATGCTTCTTGATTTCATTCAGGGCAAGTACAGAAGTGGATCAATCCAGTCATGGCAAAAAGCTGCCCTGATCCTCGGTTTACTGGAAAGCAACGACGAAAGCTCCCGCATTGCTGCCAAACAAGCGGTGAATGATTTGCTGGACGATGCCGGTATGTGGAAAAAGAAGCCGGTTGCTGTGGACTGCGGGATGCTGTCTTTTGCTGTTTTGAAGGCGGCGAAAGATCCGCAGGCAGTCCGACCGGCAATGGATTATTCAATTGAATTGATCAGGAAGAATGTCAACGACTATGGAATGATCTCATATACCGGGGGGCGAGATAACCCCGAAATGTATGTGGATACTTTGGGATTGACATGTCCGTTTCTGGCATTATATGCACAGGTTTATCATGATAGTCAATGTGAAAAACTCGCGGTAGACCAATTGAGAATGTATTACACGTATGGTTTATTGGCTGGCACAGCCCTTCCTAATCATGCATTCAATATTAAGAGCAAATTACCGCTTGGCGTTTATGGCTGGGGGCGCGGTACGGCGTGGTATTTGATTGGATTAGTAGATACATATCACCAGCTACAGACACCCGAATATCAGGCAGAAGTTTTGCAGTGGATTTCGGAATCCGCACAAGCCTATGTTGAGTATCAGCGTACCGACGGTGGGTTTGGCTCTATTTTACAGCGTGAAGGGACTTATGATAGTTCTGCTACGGCGGCTATGGCATGGTTTTATGCCGAATGCGCGACACTATTGAAAAATAGCGTATACAGAGACATTTCACATCGCTGCCTTTCGATATTGCTGAAAAAGACACGAATCACAGGCGCAATTGATGATTGCCAAGGCGATACCAAGGGGATCGGAATATTTGCACAGACTTACGATGTCATGCCGTTTGCGCAGGGAATGGCGCTTCGGGCAATATGCAAGGCAAGTAAGAATTAGTTTGAAGAGGAACCATGAGAAAGAAATCACGCACTGAGTATTCTGTTTTGAATATCATTACTGGGCTGGGGGGCTATGCGCTGAATACAGTGCTCGGCCTTGTTTGCCGTATGGTATTTACACGCACACTTTCTGCGGAATATTTAGGCGTAAGCGGCTTGTTTACAAATATTCTCAGCATGCTGAGCCTTGCCGAACTTGGAATTGGCAGCGCTATCGTGTATGCACTGTACAAGCCTTTGGCGGTCGATGACAAAGAAAAAGTCGCGTCCCTAGTGAAGTTCTACGGACAGTGCTACCGTGTAATTGGCGTTGCTGTTGCTGTAATTGGCGTGGCATTAATGCCTTTCCTGCATTTGCTTATTGATGAGCCAAATATTCAGGAAAACATCTATCTCCTTTACGGCTTATATTTGTTTAATGCCGCCAGCACATATTTTTTCAGCTATCGCGCTTCCCTACTAATGGCAGCCCAGCAGAACTATATTGTTACGGGCGTTAATTACATTATTACGGTCGCTCAGAGCGTGCTGCAAATTATCTGGCTTTTTGCAACACACCATTATATCGGGTATCTGATTATCCAGTGCATTGGCGCGTTTGTATACAACATCGTTGTTTCGTATATCGCCAGGAAAGAGTATCCGTATATTGCAGAGAAAAATATCAAACCGCTTGATAAAGATGAGAAGGGGGTACTTGCCCGCAACATACGCGCCCTTGTCATTTGGAAGCTGTGCGGGCTGCTTGTAAATAGTACGGACAATATTATCATCACATTTTTTAATGGGCTCGCAACAGTCGGTCTTGCGTCTAATTATACACTGCTGTCAGGGACCTTGAATTCGCTTCTGAATCAGCTTTTTAACGGAATTACCGCCAGTGTCGGCAATCTGAATGCAGTCGAGACAAAAGAGAAAAAGCTTGCAATGTTCAATATTATTAACCTTGCAAATTTCTGGCTCTTTGGCTGGGCATCCATCGGAATATTTGTTGTATCAACAGATATCGTGAGGCTGCTGTTTGGAAGTTCCTATGTGCTTCCAATTTCGATCCCATTTGTAATTGCGCTGAACTTTTACATGGTCGGCATGCAAAGCGCCGTTTGGACGTACAAAAATACAATGGGCCTGTTTCGACAGGGCCGCTATCTCTTGATCGTAACAGCGGCCATCAACTTGATTTGCTCAATATGGCTTGGAAAACTGTGGGGCCTGTTTGGAATCCTATTCGCTACTGCCATATCCAGAGCGCTAACAAATATATGGTACGATCCATATGCAGTATTTAAATATGGCCTTGAAGAGAAGGTGTCCATCTATTTCAAGAAGTATGGACAATACGCCTTGATCCTGCTCCTAGCTGGAGCTATTTGCTACGGCATTTGTGCACTGATTCACATTTCAGCCTTGGTGGATGTAATACTGAAATTCGTGATCTGCTGTGTGGTTCCCAACTTGGTGTTCTTCCTATGCTTTCACAAGAAAGAAGAATTTCAGTATTTCAGGGATCTTACCTATCGCGTTTTTCGCAGATTTTTTAGAAAGCAAGGTGCATAGGCACGCGAAACCCATAAATAGACATTTGCAGATGCCATCACGTACGGAGGTGGAATACTCGTGAAAAAGATCATGCTGGTTTTCGGCACTCGACCGGAAGCAATAAAAATGTGTCCGCTGGTCAACGAGCTGAAGACACGGCGGGATGTTGAGATAATCGTTTGTGTTACAGGTCAGCATCGTCAGATGCTGGATCAGGTGCTGGAGGCATTCCATGTCGTTCCGGATTATGACCTGTCCATTATGAAGGACAAGCAAACATTGTTTGACATTACGACCAATATTCTCAACCGCATTAAATCCGTCTTGGAAGAAGTTCACCCGGATATCGTGCTGGTACACGGCGACACCTCTACCACTTTTGTGACTGCATTGGCCTGCTTTTACCTACAGATTCCCGTGGGACATGTGGAAGCGGGATTGCGGACATATAACATTTATTCCCCTTATCCGGAGGAGTTCAACCGGCAGGCGGTCGATATCATCAGCCAGTACAACTTTGCTCCTACCGAACTCTCAAAGCAGAATCTTCTGCGCGAGGGCAAGAATGCGGACAGCATTTATGTAACTGGCAATACGGCAATCGACGCACTGAAAACCACAGTGCGTGAAAGCTATTCTCATCCCGAACTGACATGGGCATCAGGCAGCCGGTTGATCTTGATTACAGCGCATCGCCGTGAAAACCTTGGTGAGCCCATGCGGCATATGTTCCGGGCGATAAGACGAGTCATGGATGAGCACCCCGATGTGAAAGCAATTTACCCCATTCACATGAACCCCGTGGTTCGCCAAACGGCGGATGAGATTCTTGGCGGGGATGAGCGCATTCATATTATCGAGCCGCTGGACGTGCTGGATTTCCACAACTTTATGGCCCGCAGCTATATGATTCTGACAGACTCCGGAGGTATTCAGGAGGAAGCCCCGTCGCTTGGTAAACCGGTCCTTGTCATGCGAGATACCACGGAGCGTCCGGAAGGAATTAAGGCCGGAACGCTGAAACTCGTCGGCACAGATGAGGAGAATATCTACCGTCATTTCAAGCGCCTCTTGGAGTCCGCAGAAGAATACGCCAACATGAGCGCTGCTGCGAATCCCTATGGCGATGGCTTTGCCAGCAAGAGAATTGCAGATATTCTGACCAGGTGAGCACATTATGATGCGGCATATTTACGCGCTGCCCCTGCACATGGTCATTATTCTGATGCTGGCACTGCTTATCGTTTGGGCAATGCTCTCCCTGCACAAAAATCAGAAAAAACGAACTATCATCAATCTGGTACTATGTTCTATCACTGCGTTGACTATCCTCTACGCCACAATCCTGACCCGCACACCTGGCGACTACAAGCCCATCCTTACGCCCTTTGCCACATTTACCGCCGCACTCCAGCAACCAGAACTCTACCACGAGATGCTGATGAACATATTTCTCTTCTTCCCTCTTGGCTTAACGCTCTCCAATGCCCTGCCGCGAAAGTGGCACCGTTGGGGCAGAATCGCCCTCACAACGCTTGTCGGCTGCGCGCTCAGCGCAGGAATCGAGTATACCCAGTACCGCTACGCTCTCGGCATGGCGGAGGTGGATGACGTGATCTGCAACACGCTGGGCGCGTTCCTCGGCTCCACCTCGCTGCTCATCGCCCACGCCATCGAAAAACACAAAGAAAGGGCTTGGCACACGAACATGACCCTGACCGCCACGGAGAGACAATTTCTTCATATCGCCAAGGCCGCCGTTTCCGGCGGGGCGCTCCCCGCTGAAAACGTGGACTGGCCTGCCGTTTTTACGTTGGCCAATCAGCAGAAGCTGCTGCCGATCCTCTTCGAGGCCGTCCGCAAGATGCCTGCTGCCGAAGAGAACGTGGCTCTGTTTGCCGTAACCAAGCAACAGGTCATTGGGCAGGTGTTGAACCAGACCGTGCGTTCGGCGGAGTTTTCCGACCTTTATCATAAGCTGCGTTCGGCGGGATTGCATCCCATTGTGGTCAAGGGGCAGCTTTGCAGCCGCCTGTATCCGCTGAAGGACCACCGCATCAGCGCGGACGATGACCTGTACATTCCCGATGCGGAGTTCATGGCCTGCCACGAGCAGCTTCTTGCAAACGGTCTGACCACCGACACGCCTGTGGACGAGCTGGCCACAGCGGACGAGGTGTCCTACACAAAAAACGGCAGCCCGCTTTACATCGAGCTGCACCGACATTTATTTGATTCTGCCGAGGATGCGCATGACGAGCTGAACCATTTCTTCACCGACATCAATCCCGTCGAAACCGACGGCTTTCTCGCCATGCCGCCCCACGTGCATCTGCTGTACCTGCTTCTGCACGCCTACAAGCACTTCGTCCGCAGCGGCATCGGCCTGCGGCAGTTTTGCGACATTGGCCTGTGGGCGCGGGCGTATCACGTGGAGATCGACTGGCAGCGCCTGCACGAGCAGTGTGAGAGCGTCCACGCGGCAACCTTTGCTGCGGCAGCGTTCCGTATTGCCAGAGACTATCTCGGCATCGAATTTGACCTGCCCATGCCTTGGGATGCTTCCATCGACGCAGAGCCGCTGCTGCACGACACCCTCTGCGGCGGCGTGTACGGCTCCAACGACCTAACGCGCCTTCATTCCTCCACCGTCACGCTGAACGCCGTGAAGGCCAGCCGGACGGGGGAGAAGAGCAGCGTCCTGCGGACGCTGTTCCCCAAGCGGGAGTATCTGGAGCGGCGCTACCCGTACCTCAAAAAGCGCCCGTACCTGCTGCCGGTCGCGTGGGTGCAGCGCCTCGCGCACTACGCCAGTGAGAAGCAGTCCGGCGCAGACAACAGCGCTTCCGGCTCCATCAAGCTGGGAAAAGAGCGGATCGAGCTGATGAAGCGGTATGGAATTATGAACTGATAAAAAGACATTGCGGGGCGCTGCAGCGCTCCGCAAACAATTCTATCCTTGCAGTTTTGAAAGGAATTTGGACAGGAAACTGCTGTCACACAGCTTGTATTTTTGCACACCTAATGATAAAATAGTTCTAAACAATCCGGGTCGTGTTTTGCTGCAGCCGGCAAGGAGGGAGTCCTGTGAAAAAGAGCAGCACAGATACCTGCTGCCTGACTTTACCGTTAAAACTGGAAAAGTGGCAGGAGGACCGTCTTGCCAAGCGCTTTGAGATCGCGCGGCAGCTCTATAACACGCTGGTCCATGCAGAGCTGAAACGGCTTGCGCAGGTAAAGCAGACTGCCGAATATCGGGAGAATGAACGGAAAATACGGGCATTGGACTGGAATGATCCCGGTGATCAAACCAAACTGAAAGGCCTATACAAAGAGCGGCGAAAAAGTTTAAAAACGGCCGGGTTTACGGATTATTCCTTTACTACAGATATGGGAAAATATTACAAGCACTTCCGTGACAACATCGGCTCGAGCGTTGCCGTTCATGGGATCGCACCGCAGGTCTGGGCGGCCTTTGATAAGCTCCTGTTCAAAAAGGGCGGCAAGAAGGTACATTGCAAAAGACCCGGTGAGGTAAATTCTGTGCAGGGCTACTCCAGAACGGGAAAAAGCGGCGGCAGGGAGATCATGTTCCGCGGGGCCTACATCGAGTGGAAGGGCCTGAAGCTGCCGCTGAAGCTATCGCCGGACAATGCTTACGAGACCGATATGCTGCAGCGCAGAGTAAAGCTTGTCCGATTGGTCCGCCGGCCCGGAAAGCGCAGAGACCGCTGGTATGCCCAGCTCGTTCTGGAGGGGAAGCCTGCGATCAAGGCCGATCCCGTTACCGGAAAAGCGGTTCACCCTATCGGCAGCGGCCCCGTCGGGCTGGACATCGGGCCGCAAACACTGGCGTATTCCGCCGCCGGGGCGGCCGGACTCGTCGAACTGGCAGATCGGGTACAGAACATCGAGCAGGAAAAGCGCTGCCTGCAGCGAAAAATGGACCGGAGCAGAAGGGCAGCCAACCCGGATAACTATGCCGAGGACGGCACGATCCGGCGCGGTGTCAAGTTAACACATAATAAGTCCAAGCGATATCGGAGGAACCAACAGGAACTGAAATATCTGCAGCACCGTCAGGCTGAAATACGAAAGCTCCAGCACATTCAACTGGCGAACCATTTGCTGTCCTTGGGTGATCATTTCTATGTGGAAAAAATGGAATGGTCTTCCCTGACGCACCGGGCAAAGAAGACCGTGATATCTGAAAAGACCGGAAAGCCCCGAAGCAAAAAGCGGTTTGGAAAGTCCATTGCCAACAAGGCACCCGCCATGCTGATCGAAATATTGCGGCAAAAATGCAAGTCTCTCGGGCTGCCGAATGTTGTAGAGATCAACCCGGCAGACATCAAAGCAAGCCAATATAATCATTTGACCGGTGAATATGTTAAAAAGTCTCTTTCCCGGCGTTGGAACGAAATGCAGGACGGTGAGCATCTCCAACGTGATCTCTATTCCGCCTTCCTGCTGCAGCATTATGACTCTATGTCAAAAGCTCTTGATCTCGATTCCCTTGCGCGGGACTATCCCGCCTTTGTGCAGTACCATCATCGGGAAATCGAGCGCCTGCACGCTCTCCCCAAAACGCCCGCCAGTATGGGCATCCGCAGAAGCATTGCCTGACGCGAAGGGCAGGCAGATATAAAATGCCGGTGCCGTTCGCACCGGAGAAAACCGGTCGATTGTCCGTCCGGGGGCTACCGTTAATGGCAGCAGAGGCTGCTTTGGTAGCAGAAGAGCTCGGGAAAATAGTCAGCGCGCAGCAGATCTTCGTGCTGCGAAAAGCTATCTACCGACTCACAGCGCATTCCACAAATCCGCACGCGGTGCTTTGTGCACATTTGCCGTTGCGATCTGCAAGCGGTGCGCTGAGACAAAGCACGACGTACAGCCACTCCCCGGTGTGGTACCCGTTGCGATCTGCACGCGGTGCACTGAGACAAAGACCGTGCCGTTTGTGTTCACAAGCATATCGTTAGTTGCGATCCGCACAAATTGCGCTGAGAGAAGAAGCAAGCCGTTAAATACGTCAGTATTGAGATGCTGATCTCCGATGCCAGGGAGGCCTATTATGAGGCCCAAAACAGCACAATCTTTCCACCCTCACGAAAGGACCCAGACGACCACGACCGGGATACATTTACATTCTCACGAATCCCTCCTTCCCGCAATATGGGAAGCTCGGCTATGCCACGGATGTAAAGCAGCGGCTCGCGGAGCTGAACCGCAGCACGGCGGTCCCCTTTGCGTTCCGGGTGTACGCCACCTACGAGGTGGATTCCGCCCTCTCGGATAAAGAAGCTCCACTCCATTCTGGGCAAGCTGAACCCCGATCTGCGTTCTGCCGAAGAAGTGGACGGCAAGCGCCGCATCCGGGAATTCTATGCCATGCCGCCGGAGGACGCTTACGCGATCCTCGAGGCGATCGCGGAGATCAACGGCTTCCACCACCGTCTGAAAAAACGGAGGGTGACGACAACAGCGCAGCAGGACGAGGCGCTGGCCCGACAGATCGAGGAGCAGCACCGGGAACGGGTCTCCCCGTTCGCATTTTCCAAATGCGGCATTTCCGAGGGAGCGGAGTTGGAATTCTGCTGCCGCGGGAATGAACATACCGGCGAGCGCTGCACCGTCGCCGACGACAAGCATGTGCGCTTTCAGGACGAAATATGGTCCCTGACCGCACTGGCGAAGCATCTGCTGGAGACCCGGAATTCGATCGCCGGGCCTCAGTATTTCAAATACAACGGCGTGTGGCTGAACGCCATCCGCAGGCGGCTGGAGAACCGGGAGTAAAGCCGCATCAGACATTCCGTCATCCCTGCAAACGTCAAATTATTCTGCACAAGAGGTCCCCCATGCTGCCCGTAAACGAATCCGACTGGAAGCTGTTCCGCAAAAGGCTGCCGGAGTGGCAGGAGCGCTGCATGGAGCAGCTGGCCGAATCCTACGCGGCCCTGCTGGCCGGGCCCGGCAAGGCATCCGACAAGTTCTGGGAGCTGGAGAAGAGGCTTCGCAAGGACAAGAAGCGCGTCGGTGTCGTGGCCGATGTCAGCCGCTCCGAAATGTACTATAACCTGCTCTATCTGCTGGATGACAAGACCATCACGCTCGAGGACCTCGCAGGCTTCAGCCCCGACCTGCGGGAGCGGCTGGCCATGATTGCACGAGATCACTTTGTGTGAAGGCGTTTCCTTCCTAACACGCCTGCCGCATATAGACCCAATGCTCGAAGTAGAAGCTAAAAACTGTCCTTTAAATTACGGCGGGAAAATTGCGTAGGCTGTTGCGCATATTCGGCTCATCAGTCAGGCAGCGGAACGCATTATTACTCGTAACGCAGATTATTTTTGTAAAAAGACACAGCTGGCGCTCTGGATGAGCAGTCTGTTGCACAAAAGGCCGAACTGTGTAAGGCTTTAGAACAGCTCCTATGAAGCAATCAATAGAAAACCCATTTATGCAGGGGTGAACAGGGCCATGAAAAAATCATATATAAAGTGGTTCATAATCGGATTGTGCGCAATAATCGTCTTTGTCGTTGGCGTTCCCATCATTATCAATGAGTCCTATAAGGCCAACAGCGGGTATGTAACTTTGTGGACTGCTGCCGATGTGCTTTCTTATTATGGCGCAATTATCGCTTCCCTTGGTGCCGCAATCGGTGTATTTGCTTCTCTAAGGTACTCACACAAACAATATCGCGAGGACAAACGAAGAGATGTACTGCCATACTTCGCGATCAATATTCTCGGCAACAATGGGATAGATCCCTTTCTTTCAGCCCTATTTAGTGATGATGGCAAGCTTGAAGAAGAACAGGAAAATCGGACAAGGGACGATCTGACTTACAGAGAATTCATATTCAATGAGTGCTTTTTCGTTTTTGAAAATGGGACAATAAAATACACCAGAAAGCTCTCAGAAGAACAAGAAGATGCACGCAAAATGGGTATAACAATTCGTGGTAACGATGGAACCGAAATATGGAAAAACAATATAATATACATACCTATTAAGGCTGTAAATGTTGGAAATGGCTGCGCAATTAATACAACAATTACCATTCAAGCGATTGGTAACAAGAATATCACTGTAACCTCCATCCCAATTTCGATACCTGTTAAAGAAGAAATGTATGCAGGGTTGCTGTTTTACGATGATGAGAAACTTCTTGGAGAATATTCCTATATTATGCGATATTATGACATACATGGTAACCAGTATGAACACCAAAAGCCTATAAAAATGGAGCGCCGTGGTAAAGCATATCATGTTCAAGTCTCAGAGAATACATCCCACGCGCTAGTCGCAAGGGAAAACACACCACAAATGCTTGACTGATTTCACTCTTTCCCCAGCGTAGGATTGCATCCGGACTTTATCTAGAAGCTAAATACCGATTTTAGCAAAATCTTCCACAAGACATTCATAAAATCGCAAAACCGGGGCCGGCTCGAAAGAGCCGGCCCCGGTCGCATTTTTCCCGTCAGATTCCGTTCATTTCCTGGAACAGGTAGCAGTAGGAATAGTTCCAGCGGGTCAGATAGAACGAGCCGTTAGAGTAGCGCAGGTAGGCGTTGCCGAAGCCGAGACGGTTATACCAGTACGAGACGCTCGTGCCGGACGTGCTGATGCGCAGAGAGGAATAGCCGGACTTATAGAGGTAATACGTCGTCGTGCCGCTCTGGAAGCTGAAACAGCCGTTGGAGTAATCCCAGAGCATGCTCTCGGTCACGTCGGAGGTGATCCGGCCGTTTTCGATGGTGACGGCCTGCGCGCCGATCGTCGTGCCGTCGTGCGTCATGGCATAGTAGCCGCCGTTGGCGTAGACCGTGAGAACGTAGCGGCCGCCGGACGTGAGCCTGCTCACGGAGTCATAGGTCGCGGTCTTTACCGGCTCGGTGTAGCTGTCGCCGCAGGCGGAGCAGGTGTAGACGTAATTGCCGTTCTCCTCCGTGCGGACATAGCTGTGGCCCGTTGCCGGGATCTCCTCGGTGTAGCTTTCGCCGCAGGCGCAGGCATGAGTGCGGACGCCGGGCGTCGTGCACGTCGCCGCCGTGGTGACGGTGGCCGTGTAGGCATGGGCGTGGACCGTGACGGCATAGCGCACGCCGCCGATGACGGTGCGGGTCGCGCCCTCGGCCACGCCGGTGATCGTCACGTCATAGCCCGCAGGGACCGCGCGATAGAGCTGCCACCGCTCGTTCGCGTTCGCATTGCCGGGATAAGCGCCCGCAAACGTTGTGCTGTAGCGGTCGAGATAGGTATCGCTGAAGCGGATGGAGAAGGCGCTGCCGAGATCCGTGATCGTGAGGGCCTGCGGCGCAGTGGTCAGCGTCACGCTTGCAGAGCGGGTGCTCTCCGTGAGATTCAGGTAACGGCCGTCCGCGCTCTGCACGGTGTAGCCGCCGGAGACCGCCGTGACGGTCCACAGGGCGTTCACAAGGTCGCCCGTCGTGCTGTAGGCCGCGCAGGTCAGGCCGCTCACAGTGCCCGCACCATCCCAGGAGCTGTAGTACGTTGAGGCCGTCGCCGTCAGCATCCGGTCACCGCTCACGAGGAGGAACGTCCCCTCGGCAAGCTCCGTCACCTGCTGATAGCCGCCGGAGAGCGCCTCGATCGTCGTCGCAGCGACGGCGGGATCGGCGGACTCCGTCACGGCGGCGTCCTCGGTGTGGAAGGTGTAGGTCTCGCCCGGCTGGAGCTTGACCTCGACCGTCGGCAGGATGGCCTCGGTGTAGGTATCGCCGCAGCGCGTGCAGGTGTAGATGCGGTCATTGCCGTCCTCGGTGCACTCGTAGGAGTGGCCCAGCGCGCTGACGACATGGCCCGTGCGGCGGTCGCCGCAGTTCCTGCAGGTATAGGTCGTGTAGCCGTCTTCGGTACAGGTCGGAGCCGTCACAACGGCTTCGTAGTCATGTCCGAGCGCGGCCACCTCGTCTGCCGTGTAGGTATCGCCGCAGGTCGCGCAGGTGTAGGTCGTGTAGCCCTTCTCCGTGCAGGTCGGAGCTGTCACGACGGCCTTGTAGTCATGTCCGAGCGCGGCCACCTCGTCCGCCGTGTAATGGTCTCCGCAGCGCTTGCAGGTGTAGGTCGTGTAGCCCTTTTCCGTGCAGGTCGGGGACGTCACAACGGCCTTGTAATCATGGCCGAGCGCAGCAACCTCGTCCGCCGTGTAATGGTCGCCGCAGCGCTTGCAGGTATAGGTCGTGTAGCCCTTCTCCGTGCAGGTCGGGGACGTCACAACGGCCTTGTAATCATGGCCGAGCGCAGGCGTCGTTTCGGTATAGGTGTCGCCGCAGACGGTGCAGGTATGGACGGTCTTGCCGCCCTCGGTGCAGGTTGCCTCGCTGCCGGAGACGGTGTAGGTATGGCCCGTGGCCGGGAGGGTCTCGGTGTAGCTGTTGCCGCAGCGCGTGCAGGTGTGCGTCACGGAGCCGTTTTCCGTACAGGTCGCAGGAACGGTGGTCTCCGCATAATCATGGCCGAGCGCAGCCACTTCGTTCGCCGTGTAATGGTCGCCGCAGACGGTGCAGGTGTAGGTCGTATAGCCCTTCTCCGTGCACGTCGGGGCCGTTACGGCGGCCGTGTAGCTGTGGCCGGTGGCCGGAGTCGTTTCGGTATAGGTGTCGCCGCAGGT
>ERZ825137.1130-NODE-1130-length-35495-cov-4.432562_pt1 | contig 35495 bp, 37 predicted proteins | sample MGYA00519873_ERZ825137 | MGnify/ENA primary metagenome ERZ825137 (study PRJEB31778, sample SAMEA3449190) | human gut metagenome | biome: human gut; feature: human-associated habitat; material: faeces | place: United Kingdom | collected 2010/2012 ...
TGAAATATTGAATTTTCAAGGTTCAATACACCGTATCGGTGTGGGAAGTTTTAGTCATGAATCTGTCTTTGCCTATACAAGCTTATCCAAATGCACTTATCGCTTTTTCACTTCACCATACTCATCCTGTTTGTTATAGAGAATCCAATTTAATTATTTTAAGTTGTGATAAAAACAAGTGGAATCAAGCCACTTACCAATTAGCTCATGAAATATGTCATCTTATGATTTCTGGTGAAGTAGTCTCCGAACTTTGCTGGCTTGAAGAATCTATTTGTGAACTTTCTTCATATTTCTTTTTGCCAAAAATCACCAAATACTGGCTTCGTCTTGGTCGCTCAAATAATATTGAAACTACCAAGCAAAATTACGCTCCCTACTTCGAAAGTTATGTCATTGCAGATCAGGAAAAAGTGGAACCTTTTGACTTATCACTATTAATTTCTGACCCAAACGCCAGTGAACTGAATTCATTAATGAATAATTATGATCTTCGAAAGAAAAATGCTTATATTGCCGTCAAACTCTTACCTATTTTTAAGAAATATCCTAAGACATGGCGTGCAATCCCATTTCTCTCTAAAATTCCTTCTGGTCTTTCATTTTCTGATTCTTTAGTAAAATGGATAGAACTCTCTCCCATAGAGGCACATACTGGCTTGCAGAAAATGGCTGAATTATTTGGTGCATCAATGCCGTTTCCGTCATAAATTCTTTTGATCCGTAGTACGGAATAAGAAACGGATATAGATTACACTTCTCAATGGCAAGATTCAGTTTTCCGCACAAACTAAGTCTTGCCATATTTGACAGACTCTCTTCCGCAGACATTGCATATGCAGGAGTTCCTGGTTTTCCTGTAGGACAGTTCATATCGTCTCACCCCCCTCTGGTCAAGAGCTTCCATGAAATTTGTGTAAAATAGCTTTTATCAAATTATTATTTTTTTCTGTCATTTCACACATTTCTTTCACGTAGCCATCTACTTTCTTGAAATAGTAGGTGGCTACTATTTTTGCTGTAATCGCTGATGCAATTACGGAGACTACAAGCATTGACATTTCACTCCTTTCTGGTATTAAACTATTGACATTTCACCACAACTTTCCTACTCTTGTGATATAGGCATTAGTATGCCTAATACTTAACCTAAGGAGAATGTCCATGGATAAAAAAACTTTTGAACATTTTAATTTCATCCCTGAGTTTCCCGATTTTCCTGATCCATCCTCAATCGCTGGAATTTCAAAAGAATCATTAAAAGAATTTGAAAAATCCGAAGCTTACAAAAAATATGTACTTCCTACTCTTGAACGTGAAAAACAATTAAAAAGGCAAAAACGCTCAGAATGGTTCTGGATCAAAGGATTATTAATACTCAACACTATTTTCGCTGGAACTTCTGCTATATGTACAGTAATATCATTGTTAAAATAATTAATAACAACACTGTGTCCAGAACTGCAATAGCCTGTAGGGATGTCTGCACCTTCCGTAATTTCTCAATATTCTCACTGGAATGTGCTTCCATTCCTGCTGTGTAGGCAATAAGCTCGTTTCTCTCACTTTCTGTCATGTCTTGGTATCTTACCTTATTCGTTTTCATTTCACTCCTTTCTGGTATCAAATCTCCTCTACGCTCCCTTCTCTATTCCAAAAAGGTAATTTGCATCAATTCCAAATTCTCTTACAACATTGATAATCGAAGCTATATCTGCGGCACGCATAATGCGCCTGCCATTGAGCATATCGCTTAACTCTTGTGGTGTATAACCTGCTTTATTTGCTATTGCCGCCTGCTTTAATCCTTTTTGATTTATTGCTTTTTTTAATTGAATTGCCACAATGCTGTTTGAATCTGCAATGCCAAGCATCTTGTATCCTCCTTTCTGTATTAACAAATTTCTTGTCAATACGTATAATATAACAAGTTTCTTGTTTTGTCAATACAGTTTTAATAATTTTCTTGTTGTTTTGTATTGACATACCAAGATTTTTGAAATAAAATACCTATATAATAAATACAAGCGAGGTGAACAAAATGAGTGTTGGAAGTAGAATAAGAGAATTACGCGAAAGCAAGAAAATATCGCGTTCTGAATTTGCAGATAAGTTAGGTGTTACAATAGGTGCTATTTCTAATTATGAAAATGAAGTCAGTTCCCCAAAGGAACCTATTCTTTTTAAAATAATGGAAGTTTTAGGATGCGATGCGAATTATCTTTTTCAAGATTCAATTGATATACCTTGCATGAAAGATAACTTTTCCGTTGCTGAACATAATCTTATAAAAAAATACCGCGAACTTGATGCTCACGGTAAAGATATGGTTACTACTGTTCTTCAGAAAGAATACGATTATATTATCGAACTTCGTGATTCTGCTCCGCAGATAGAGGAATCGTCCGAAGAATCAGATAACATTACTACTATCGATGTTCTCGCCGCCCATGCCCGCACAGACGTTGAGCAGACACCGGAGGGTGTTCAGCATGATCTTGATATTATGGATGATGATTCAGAATGGGAATAGAAAGGAGATTTTTATTATGATGTATCCATTTATGACACTTAACGATAACACAGAAATAGTTCACTCTGAATCCATCGAAAAAGATGGAAAGGAACAAGTAGAAGTGCGTATTGAAAAACCTGTTTATGGCGGTTTTCATTCTGCTACCTGTTGGCTTCCAGAATATAGATGGGAAAATATAGAAGGTTTTTCTGACGAAGAAATTAAATACTTTCAGGATTTTTTATCTTCTGTAGCCCACATCATTATGCAGTTGGCACGTGAAGGCGGTTTTGAAGGAGGAATAGACGATGCCTCGAGTTTTTAAGATTGGCTCATATGTTATATATTTTTGGATGAATGAAAACAATCCTTTAGAACCAGTACATGTTCATGTGTGTGAAGGAGTTCCTTCACCTACTGCAACCAAGATTTGGATTACCCAAAATGGTAAATGTCTACTTTGCCATAATAAATCCAAAATTCCTGCAAAACAGCTCCGCTTTATCATGCAAACCATAGAAGCTCGAAGCAAGGATATTCTTGATCTCTGGTATACAACCTTCAAAAATATCAGCTTCTATTGTTGATTTTTTATTTCCGTTTAAGGAGTGATACTTATTGACATATGAACAGTTACTGACTACTGCCGATCAGAACGGTTTGTTAGTAAAAGAGAAAAAACTTGCCAAACATGACGGTTTGCTCAAAGGAAAACGGATAGCAATCCGAAAAGATATAGAAACACAAGCCGAGAAATCCTGTGTTCTGGCTGAAGAACTTGGTCACCATTACACCAGTTCCGGGGATATTTTGGATCAGGATAATATTATGAAACAGAAACAGGAATACCGTGCCAGATTATACGGTTATAACCTCAAGATCGGATTGACCGGTCTGATCAGAGCCTATGAAGCTGGATGCAGGAATCTATATGAGATGGCAGAGTTTCTGGATGCTACAGAAGAATATCTGAAAGAAGCTATACAGTGCTATAGATCTAAATACGGCGTGTGTACTGCTATTGATAATTATGTTATTTATTTTGAACCGTTCGCAGTTATGCGAATGATTACAACAAATTAATTCGCTTCGGCGTTTTAATAAAACACTATACTTAGGAGGGATTTTCAATGAAAAGAAAAAGTATTTGTCTTTCGTTACTATTGACTCTATGCATAATTTTATCATGCATCCCCGTTTACGCCGGGAATGCAGATTTCAGTGACGGAGGCGGCAATTCGCAAAACTATTCCTCAAGCGGCTCTCTTTCAGCCGGAGGCTACAGATCGGCTATCACATTAAAAAGAGGGAAAACCGTTACTGCCTATATATGTAGAACAGAAAGAGCAAAATTTAAAGTATCCGGATCAAAATACAAATGGAAAACTTCGAATAAAAAAATAGCTACAGTTACTTCCTCAGGCATCGTAACTGCCAAGAAAAATGGAAAAGTTACCATTACTGCACAAAAAGGACGCACCGTATATAAATGTAGATTAATTGTAGAAACTCCTAAATTATCTAGTAAAACTGGTTTCATTACTAAAGGAAAATCTTTTCAGTTTAAAATAACTGGAACCAAACAGAAAATAAGATGGAGTTCTTCTAATAAATCTGTAGTTTCCATTAGTTCTAGTGGTAAAGCTACTGCTAAAAAATCTGGTACTGTTTTTATCACAGCCAGGGTTTCTACTTATAAATTTACTCAATCAGTAACCGTCCCTAAACCATCTCCTACTCCTACACCACAACCTCAAAAACCGGTTGTCCAAACATATACCTTGGGTCAAACTTGGGCTGTACCTGGACAATGGCGTTTAACCATTAATTCTGTTTCTGAAATGGATGAAAGAAACCCTTATTCTGATTTATATCCTGCTGCTGTGTATCTTATTGATTACACTTATGAAAATATTGGATATACAAGTAATTTTATGGATGGCTTGTATATAGATTTAGGGTCTATTGATTCCAAGATAATTGATTCTCAAGGATATATTGGATATGAATATCCGAATTCTCCAACTTATTATCCTCAGGAGATTCCTGTTGGTGCTAAATGTCATGCTCAATCTTGTATCGGCGTAGATCACATAGGTAATCTGAAAATCTATATGGATATGTATGCTGGAAATGACTATAATAAAAAATATTCAGCAATATTTAATGCTCCAGTCAAATAAAAAGCAATGAAAAAACCGGCTCCCGCGCCAACAGGAACCGGCTCAGATCTCCGAAGAGATACTCTTTCGACAAAACATATTGTATCATCTTCGGAGCAGACATACAACCAGAACATTTGTGTGTCTGTTATTTTTGTACCCAATTTTAGGAAAGGAAGATGATATTATGGCAACTGCAAAGAAATTACCATCAGGATCATGGAGATGTCAGGTGCTCTCTCATACCGAAGAGTACACCAAACCAGACGGAACTATTGGAAAAAGAAAAATTCGAAAGTCTTTCACCTGCGACGATCCAACCAAGAGAGGAAAACGTATCTGTGAACAGATGGCTGCTGAATGGGCCGCAAGTAAGGAGCAAAGCTCAATTACTGCCGGAACTCTTAAATTCGGAGAAGCACTTGAAGATTATATTTCCTCGCGGGAAAATATTCTTTCTCCCTGCACAATCAGAGATTACAGGGGAATTCAGCGAAATTACATTCCATCCCTTATGAATATAAAGATTGACGACATCACTCAGGATGATATTCAAAAAGCAATTAACCTTGAAGCCGTCAAATTATCCCCTAAAACCGTTCGTAACATACATGGTCTAATATCTGCTGTACTACGGGTATACAGACCGTCTATGGCACTAAATACAGCCTTACCAAAGAAGAAACGCGTTGAGCTGTATATTCCTTCTGACGCAGAGGTAAAGATTCTTATGAAGGCAGTACAGGGAACTGAATTGGAAATTCCAGTGCTTCTTGCAGCCTTCGGACCAATGAGACGCGGTGAAATCTGTGCTCTGGAATATTCAGACATAAACGGCAATGTCATTCATGTCTGCAAGAACATGGTCCGCACAATTGACAACCGGTGGATCATAAAAACACCGAAATCTTTTGCTGGCGATCGATATATTGATTTTCCAGATGACGTGATCAGGAAATTACCAGGCCGACCAGGAAGGGTTGTCAGTCTGAATCCAGGACAGCTTACCGACAAATTCGAAAAGTGCCTAAAGAAATGTAACTTACCTCATTTCCGCTTTCATGATCTAAGACACTACTCAGCGTCTATTCTTCATGCGTTGGGAATTCCAGATGTTTATATCATGCAACGCGGCGGTTGGGGAAATGATGGAACACTTAAAGCAGTTTACAGACATGCTCTATCAGACAAAGCACAGGAAATGAACAAACTCGCAAATGAGCATTTCGAAGATTTGTTGTCAGATGGTTCTCACGAAAGTTCTCACAAAAGAAAAAAGCCTTGAAAACTCAAGGCTTTTAAAGTGCCGCTGGCCGGACTCGAACCGGCACGGTTTCCCGCTTGATTTTGAGTCAAGTGCGTCTGCCAATTCCGCCACAGCGGCACAAGAACCGAAAATTATATTATCATAATTTCCGGTTCCCTGCAAGTGTTTTTTGGAATTATCTGTAATAATAACAAAAATTATTTGTAAAGTTTATCTTCGTCCTCAAGAAGTTTCTCATAGATCGGGAAGCTGTCGAAAGTTGCAAAATAATCCTTCGGTGTCTCTGCTCTTCGGATCATTTCGAAGCTTCCATCCTCATGGAGAAGGATCTCTGCGGATTTGAGTTTACCATTGTAATTGTAACCCATTGCAAATCCGTGTGCTCCTGTATCGTGGATCACAAGCAGGTCGCCCATCTCGATTTCCGGAAGGTAACGGTCGATCGCAAATTTGTCGTTGTTCTCGCAGAGAGATCCTGTGATGTCGTAGAGATGATCGCATGGTTTGTCCTCTTTGCCCATAACGGTGATATGATGGTATGCACCATACATAGCCGGACGCATCAGGTTTACTGCGCAGGCATCTACACCGACATATTCTTTGTGGGTGTGTTTCTCATGGATGGCTTTTGTTACCAGGCAGCCATACGGTCCCATCATGAAACGTCCAAGTTCTGTGTAGATCGCAATGTCATCCATTCCAGCCGGAACAAGAACTTCCTCATATACCTTGCGGACACCTTCACCGATCACTCGGATATCATTCGGAGTCTGATCTGGTCTGTACGGGATTCCGATTCCACCGGAAAGATTGATAAACTTGATGTCTGCTCCTGTCTCTTCGTGAAGTTTTACTGCCAGTTCGAACATTACTTTTGCAAGCATCGGATAATACTCATTTGTTACGGTATTGCTGGCAAGGAATGCATGGATACCGAAATTCTTGGCTCCTTTGGATTTGAGGATACGGAAAGCGTCAAAGATCTGCTCTGTTGTCATTCCGTATTTTGCATCTCCAGGGTTGTCCATGATATCATTGCTGATCTTGAACACACCGCCCGGATTGTAACGGCAGCTGATCGTCTCCGGGATCTTGCCTACGGCACGCTCTACTGCTTCGATATGTGTGATATCATCCAGGTTGATGATTCCGCCGATCTCATCTGCATAACGGAATTCTGCCTCCGGAGTATCGTTGGAAGAGAACATGATATCACCTTTTTTGCATCCGATCGCCTTGGAAAGCATCAGCTCTGTCATGGAAGAGCAGTCGCATCCACAGCCGTACTCCTGAAGGATCTGGATCAGATACGGGTTCGGAGTTGCCTTTACAGCAAAAAATTCTTTGAAGCCTTTGTTCCATGCGAATGCTTCTTTTAATGCTTTTGCATTCTCACGGATTCCTTTTTCATCGTAGAGATGAAATGGTGTCGGATACTGTGCTGTGATCTCTTTCAGCTTGTCTAATGTTACAAACGGCTCTTTTTTCATAATGTATATCTCCTCGTTTTTATTATTACCTGTTATTTCACATGCTGATGTGTAAACAGATGATCCTGACAATACTCATAATTTCCATTGCATTTGGAACAAAATCTGAATTCCAGGTTCGGATCATCCTTCTCTGTTCTGCCGCAGATCGCGCATTTGTGCTTGGTGATACCGCCTGTTGCCGGATTGACCCTGCTCTGTGCGACTGCTTTCTTGAACTCTCTTCTTCTGTGAACTTCTTTAGGATTATAGCGATGCATGTTTCTTGTGCTGAAGAAGAACAGCACGAAGTTCAGAAGAGAGGCAATGATCGGAACCACATATACCCAGAGTCCCATCCTCAGATAAGTAATCATATCATAAAGAACCATTACGCCATAGACGATCGCCATCCATTTCATCTTGATCGGGATCACAAACCACAGAAGGATCTGCATATCCGGGCATGACATCGCATAAGCAAGAAATACAGAAAGGCTGACGTAATATGTCGTAAACACTCCGCCGCCAATCATGTAGCTCACTCCACCGATCGTAACATAACCACCTGTTATAAAATAAGTCAGAAAAGCGGCGATCAGCACAAAGAACAGTCCGGAAAAAATATACAGGGTATATCGAAAAGCACCCCAGGTACGTTCCAGAGAAGTTCCAATCGGATAATAGAAAAACAGGATAGAGATCACAAACAGCAGGAAATTTCCTGTGCTTGGCGGGTAGATCACCCAGGTCACAAGTCTCCAAACCTGTCCGTGAAGGATCTTTGCCACATCAAGGCTCATCATATCCATCAGATTCGGATTCAGGTAAGTCAGAAAATACCCCACCACATAACAGATGATCACATACATCGTCAGGTTCTCAATCCCGAATCGTCCAAACTTACGTTCCAGTTTATCAATCCAATTCATAAAATCACTTTTTCTCCTTTTCAGTCATTATACTGTTTGGAAAGATGAATCCCCCTGCTAGAAATGTTAGAAATATTTCTTTTTTGACAGGAAGATCGCCGCCACAATACTTGCCACGATCGAAAGCAGTATGACGATCAGGAATCCCCACTGTGTGCTGGAAAACGGCATACCTGAGGGATTCAGGTTCATTCCATAAGCGCTGAACACGATCGTCGGGATACTCATAACGATCGTGATCACAGACAGGATCTTCATGACGTCATTCAGGTTGTTGGAAATAACTGACGCAAACGCATCCATCATGTTGGCAAGGATACCACTGTAGATATTCGCCATCTCGATCGCCTGCGTGTTCTCGATGATAACATCCTCAAGAAGTTCGGTGTCCTCCGGATACTTCTTGATGCTCTCGATCTTGATCAGTTTCTCCAGGACGGCCTCGTTGGAACGAAGAGATGTCGTAAAGTACACCAGTGATTTCTCCAGTTCCAGAAGCTCGATCAGCTCCTGATTTCGCGGTGAAAAGTGAAGTTTCTCCTCCACCTGTTCACTCTTCTTGTCAATAATACGCAGATAGCGCAGGTACATACTTGCATTTCTGTACAAGATCTGCAGGATAAAACGTGTCTTCATATAAGTAAAGAAATTGCGGACACGCCCTTCCATAAATCTCGTCAGTACCTGTGTGTCTTCCAGGCAGATCGTAAAGATCATTTTGTCTGTGACAATGATACCAAGCGGAATAGTACCATACCAGTCCTTATCATTACGCTCCTCGATCATTGGAACATCTACCAGGATCAGAGTATAGGTATCCTCAACCTCGATACGGGAACGCTCTTCCTCATCCAAAGGAGCTCGCAGGTCGTCGACCTCAATCTGGAACTGTTCTGAAATTTCAAAAATCTCGGTTGCCGTAGGATTCGTCAAAGCGATCCAGCAGCCATCCTGCGGTTCCTGAATCTCATGAATCGCCCCATCTGATGTCCGAAACATTCTAACCACAATTCCACTCCCCTTCCACTCTTATTTGTCTAAAACCCGTAGGTCTCAAATACAAACTTCATTATAAGTTGTACATTGTTCTTTGTCAATTCCAAGAGTTTTGGATTTACACAAAATTAACAGAAGCGCCGAAAACCTTGTCTATCCCGTTGTTTTTCATAGGTTAACGTGTTAAAATATAGATATCTGTATGGTTTTTACCATGTCGGACAGTATATTTCAGGAAGGAATCATATATTTATGAATAAATCAAGTTTTGGGAATCATTTTACCGTTACCACCTGGGGAGAATCCCATGGCAAGGCTCTCGGGGCTGTCGTAGACGGCTGCCCTGCCGGTCTTTCTCTCAATGAAGAAGATATCCAGAAATTCCTTGACCGCCGTAAGCCTGGTCAGAGCCGCTACACCACCACACGTAAGGAAGGCGATCTTGTAGAGATCCTCTCTGGTGTCTTTGAGGGAAAAACAACCGGAACTCCGATCTCACTCATAGTCAGAAACACCGACCAGCGTTCCAGGGATTACGGCAACATCGCTTACACCTATCGTCCGGGACATGCCGATTTTACGTTTGATGCCAAATATGGTTTCCGTGATTACCGCGGAGGCGGCCGTTCTTCAGGACGTGAGACGATCGGCCGTGTGGCAGCAGGGGCGATCGCAGCAAAGATTCTTGAAACTCTCGGGATCTCTTTCTACACCTACACCAAATCTATTGGATCTGTAAAAATCGAAAGTTTTGATGCAGAAGAGATCAGCAAAAACGCTTTCTATATGCCGGACGCCAAGGCAGCCGAGGCAGCAGGGGCTTATCTAGAAGAATGCATGAAGAATCAGGACAGCGCAGGCGGTATCATCGAATGCCGAATCAAAAACGTTCCTGCCGGTCTCGGAAATCCGGTCTTTGAAAAGCTGGACGCCGTTCTTGCCGAGGCAGTCATGTCGATCGGTGCGGTCAAAGCGGTGGAGATTGGCGATGGAATCCAGGTTTCTGCGATGAAAGGCTCCGAGGACAACGATGGTTTCCATATGGAAAACGGACAGATCACCAAGAATTCCAATCACGCCGGCGGCATTATGGGTGGAATGAGTGACGGAAGCGAGATCATCCTCCGCGCTGCGATCAAACCAACCCCGTCCATCAGCCAGCCACAGAATACCGTCACAGACAGCGGAGAAGAAACTTCTCTTGAGATCCACGGCCGTCATGACCCTGTTATTGTGCCAAGAGCCGTTGTCGTTGTAGAATCCATGTGCGCCCTTGCGATCGTTGATGCGCTTTTTTCCAATATGACCTCCCAGATGGACCGCATCAAGGAATTTTACCAGAAATAAAGAAGTTACAGATTTCATTTCTTAATCAGCGGACGTGCCACTGGCACCTCCTCGATATGCAATGCAACAAACAGAAGCCCCTGTGTTCCATGGCGGATCACAGGGGCTTCTGCTATAAGATTATTGTTCTTCGTCTTCGTCGGTATGTACATCCTCTGCTACCTCATCCGGCACCGGCCAGATATGGATGCAGTTTGGAGTCTCGATATGATGGGGTTTATCGTTCATAACGATGATATTTTTGTCATAATCTACTGTGAATGTAGTGATGGAGTTGCTTGCATGGTTCGCAAGTGCAATGTGCTTGTTGTCCGGGAAGATTACCAGATCCTTCGGATAATCGCCGCTGATCGGAAGGTTAAACTTCTTCTCAAGGAGTCCTGTCTCTGCATCAATCTCATACATGGAAACCGAATTCTCTCCGGCAGTTGTACAGAACAGATGCCTGCCGTCCGGTGCAAGTGCAAGTCCGGATGCCGCATTGTGAATCGCATCCTCGTCATTCGGCTTTCTGAGTGTGCTGACACTCTGGAGCAGTTCAAACTCAGGAGTACTGCCGCTTCCGTCATAGCTGTAAACCTTGATCTCATTGCTCAGTTCAAACAGGATATATGCAAATCTGCCGTCTGCACTGAAACGGATGATCCTAGGGCCGCTCTCTCTCGGGCAGCGGAGGATGTCGACCAGTTCCAGCTTATGCTGTCTCTTGTTGATGCGGTAGATCTTGACCTGATCGATGCCGTTGTCAACTGCGCACAGGTATTTGTTGTCCGGTGTAGGACGTACACAGTTTACATGTGGACGGAAGTTACGCTCTGCAACGCTTCCAAGTCCCTTGTGATAAACACCATCCATGATACGTCCGAGACTTCCGTCGCGGCGTGTATGTACAACGGTCACCTTGCCGTCATGGTATCCTGCCACATACAGATATTTGCCGTCCACATCTGTTGCCAGGAAACATCCTCTCATTCCGTCGATGCTGACTCTGTTGATACGGATCAGGTCACCGTTCTCGTCACGTTTGAACACTGCCACACCTTCGTCCTCGATAGAATACAAAAACTTGCCATTCTTGGAAATCGCCGTATGAGATGCATTGCTGACCTGTACTTCGCTCCGTTCTTTCAGAGTACCTTTCTCAACATCTACATCGTAAACCTGAATACCTTTACTGTTGCCGTGGGTATATGTTCCCACATAGGCTACATATTTCTTATTCCCCATGATATTGCCTCCTAAAATCGCGCGTTGTCGTTGTCCACGCAGAGACAGTGCTCTGCATGAACTTAAGTGGTTACTGTTCACTCCAGCAACCTCAGGTGTCCTTATTATATCACAATCCAATTCCAAGAACAAGTTAGCATTCAGGAGGAAATGTATTTTATCTCATACTTAATGTACTTTATTTTCCACTCAGTGTTTTTTTCTGTAATACAGAATGCCGACGGTCCCGCCTGCTGCCAGGATCAAAAGCACCCAGAATACCCAGAGCGCCGTGTCATCTCCTGTTTTTACAGTTTTCACACTTGAAGAGCTGCTTTTTACGGAAGGATTCTTTCCGGAAGAAGCCGATGTTGTTGTGGATGTTGCAGATGGCGATGGTGTAACAGATATCGCCGGTGTGGGCGTGATCTTTTGGCTCTCCTCTCCTTTTGTCTTTGTGTGGATATCATAAAGGATCTCCCCATTTTCTTCCATTGGGACACAGACAAGGAACGGCGCGATCGCCCCGTACGTTTTTTGCCCGTTTTTCTGGCGGATGAGATAAATCCCTTCATCGAGATCTTCAAAAACAAGTTTTCCATCTGCGTCCGTCACCCTCTTTTCTGCCAAAAGTTTCTTCGCCGTCACCCAGGAAGAAAGTTTTTCTGCAGCTTTTTTGTAATCCGCGGATTTTGACAGATTCCAGGGAGTTACCTTACAGCCTTCAAACGCCTCTGTCAGATGCCAGCCATTCTCCTTCTGCTCTGCCACATAAAAACATTCCAGTGCAGTGCCTTCCCGATCTGTCCCGATCTCATTCAGCTGAACCGTGATGCTTCCCTTTCTCCCTGCCGCATCCACGAAAACAGCCACAAGAACTACAAATATCAGGATCACAGCAAGGAGAAAAACGCCTGCTGTCTTTTTATTTTTTCTTTTCACCCTTTTTCCTCCTTCCTTTTTGATGGCTTAAGGAGCCAGAATCCTGCTGCTCCCAGAAACAGTATGGAAAGTACAAAAACTCTTTTGCCCCAGATCAGAAATCCGGATTCTTTTGCCTGTTCTGCACGTTTCTGTGCTTCCCGGTATGGGATCCTCTTTCCTCTTACAAGAAGCCTGTGTGAGTTGATCCCATAGGGAGTACAGGTCACCAGTGTCACCTGATCCTTTCCCTCCTCGATCCGCAGAAGATCTGTACGGTCCGGTGTCACGGTAACGATCTGGTCCACCTGATACGCCAGCTTCTCCCCCGGAACATTCAGGAAAAAAAGATCTCCCGTCTTCATCTGATCCAGATCTGTAAAAAACATCCTGGTCGCGATCCCTGTATGCGCCGCGATCACAGCGTGTGTCCCCGCTCCCCCGACAGGAAGAGAAGAACCAAACAGATGTCCCGCCCCCTGTTCCAGAACATGCTCCGAAGTTCCATGAAAAACCGGCAGAAAGACCTCGATCGACGGAATTTCCAGATAACACAGGATCCCGTCTCCGGAAACATCCAGAAGTTTCTGATATTCTCTGTATGCAGAAGTTTCTTCTTCGCCGCCTCCAAAGCTGTCACCCGGAAGTACTCCGCCTGAGCGAAGTTTTGAATTATAGTTTCTGGCTTCACCCAAAAGTTTTTGTTTCCCGGTGTCCGACAATTTCTCTGCCTTTTTTTCATATTCATAGATGACTTTGCTCTGGTTTCTCTGATTTATCCACTGACTGACAAACGGATAGTTCAAAAATCCCATTCCCGCCAGAAGAAACAGGAAAAAAATCAGTTTCTGTCTTTTCACATCTTCCTCCTTCTGTACAGAAACAGCCCTGTCAGAAAGACCATCAGAAATGCCATGCCGATCAGGATCGAGATCACATACTGATGCATCCACGGACTTGCTGTCTGCTTTTTCCTGGCTGCTTTCTGCGGGTTCTTCTGTTCTGTGACACGATGTCCTCTTACCAGGAGCCGGTGGCTGTTGACGCCATAGGGGGTACAGGTTACCAGCGTTACCAGATCTTTTTCCGGAATGATCCGAAGAAGTGACGTATCCTCAGGCCTGACTACCCGGATCTGATCCACCTCATAGGCAAGACGCCGGTCCAGAACCTGTATATAAAAAAGATCTCCTTTTTTCAGAAGGACCAGATCTGTAAACAGTTTCTTGTCAGAAAGCCCTGTATGGGCAGAAAGAACACAGTGTGTATCCTTCCCCCCTACAGGCAGAGAAGTGTTCTCAAGATGCCCAACACCCTTTTGCAGCACCTCCTGTGAAGTGCCGTGGTACACGGGCAGAAATACATTGATCTCCGGAATCTCTATATAGCCCATGATCCCGTCATTTTCCGGATCCATAAGATGTTCATACTGCTTTTCTTCTGTTCCATCCACAGCAAGTTCCGGGTCAAAAGGATCTGTCAGAACGGCTTCTCTGTTTTTCAGTTTTACATTATATTCTTCTGCTTCTTTCAGCATTTGATGGATCTGTGTTGTATCCATTTTGTCGGTTTCTTTCTGATATTCGTAGATGACTTCCTCCTGCCTGTGCTCATAAAGAGAATTGCTGACAAAAGGATATGCCATCAGAAGTATCCCTGTTCCGATCAGAAATCCTGTGATCAGAAGCGGGCGTTTTTTCCTGGTCTTCATTTATTTTGCACGGTTTTTGCGGATGCTCATAGAATAATAACCGCATCCTGCTGCCACGGCAAATGCACCTGCCAGAACGAAGAACCAGATACCGCTGCCGCCGGTGGACGGAAGTTCAAAGCCCTTGGTGTTATTGATCGTTACTTTGAAGATACCATCTGTGTTGCTATCCTGGCTGATCGTTCCAATATACTGGTTATTACTTCCTACATAGGTGTTCTCATCCCTGTTTGCTTTGATCTCGATCTTGACTGGTGCTTTGAGGATGTTATAACCGGAAACAGTGCTGAGCTCTTCGAGGAAGTAGGTTCCCTCTTCCAGCCCTTTGATATTCAGTGCACCGCCTGCTGCCGGATGCATTTTGGCGTTGTCTGTTACACTGTTCTTCGTTACAGAAGTCACATGATAAACACCATCCGTTGTTTTTTCCATTTCATAGTAAGTCTTGTCAGATGCATCTGCTGTTCCACTCTTTGTAGAATAAAGCACGAAAGTAATCTGTTCTTTATTCGCATCTGTTATTGTTGTTGCACTTCCTCCCAGTTGTTTATTTGCGTCAATTCCAAAGGTATACTCTGTGACTTTATCCCATTCTGTTTCCATGTCTGCACTGCTGCCGATTTTATAACGAAGCTGCACTTCGTTCGGGTTTCCTGCTGGGCTGCCAGCCTGATCATTCGGACCGATCTCGGCATATTCATTTACGACTGCAGTGTAATAGAAATAGATTTCCTTTGTCTTACTTTCCTTTTCGTCTGCTGCCCATTTACTGATCTTTGTAAGTCCGCTGTCTGTCAAAGTGACTGTGATCGTCTTGCCGCCTGCATATTCTGGTTCATTACCTTCATAGTCCGTTATCGTTGTTGTATAGTCTTCTGCAGCCAGTGTATAATCTGCATTGACATTTGTTGTGCGAACAACCATGTCTTTTAACTGAACGGTTCCATTTACTGTTGCCGTTTCAGGTGTCAGACCTTTGCTCAGGTTATCCACAAGAACATATTTGTTAAACTTCTGCTGATTTCCGTTGTCTACCTCTGGAATCGTCGGAACAGTTCCTTTCAGACGGAAATGAACAATGTCCCCGATGGAAGTGGTGTCTGTGTCATCGACAGTTTCATCTCCGGTCGTGAGAGTTTCCTTGTCTGTTACGATCTTCTTCTCTACCTCAGCCTCATCAGAACTGTTTTTGATCCGGGCGTTTACATTTTCGTTCCAGTAGGTAACACCGTTTTCTGTTACCGATGTCGGCAGCGCTACGAGGAATGGGCTCTGGGTGTTAGTCAGTGATGCCGGCTTAGCGCCTATCGTTGCATGCGATACGTCCCATTCTATCAGGACATACAAACCATATTCTACATTCTGGATTTCGGCTATGCCTCCGTTTGTTGTTGTTACATCTTTAAAACTACTGATATAATTTGCCAAAGAATCCTCTGCATCCTGTACATTCATCTTCTGATCTCCGTACCGTCAATACGATACTGCGGCAGTCCGGAAACTGTGATGTCTATGGAAGTGACTTCACTGTCAGTATTCCCCTTCACCTGCGCATTCTGTGTCTGCTCCAGCGAACTGGAAATGTTATTCGTATCCTGGTTCTTTTTCTGATACTGAAGATACAGTTCTTTTCCCACTGCATCTGTCAGATCACTTTTACAGCTTATACCTCCGTTGCAGATCACCACATGTGCGGTAAAATCCATCTTTTTGATATAATACCATCCAAGCCCGATGTTTTTGTTGGAGGTATATTCCTCTCTCACTTTCTCGTCCGGAACATTCAGAAACTGATAATTCTGCGCCAGACTGTCTGACTTCGGATAATCCTGATCTGTCTCTGGATCTGGTGGAAGAAGCGTGATCGTCTGGATTGTCGCATTGAATGGTTTACCATCACTTCCTGTGATGGAAAGACTTCCTTTCAGTGAACCTTGTGCAAAATGCATCACATAATGTCCGGTTCCCTCAAGATCTTCCATCGTGATCCCGCCCTGACCATTCACCAGAAGATCACTGACCTTCATGATACGTGTTTTCTGTGTCTTGTCAGAATCCTGATATGTCACCTCCACCTTGCCGTACTGGTAAAACCACGCTGCATACTCGTCTGCACTCAGACGTCCCGCCTGTACGCCTTCATTGTTGTCCTGCCAGTAAATGTCCTGGCTGATCTCGTTTGGATAAACCGGATTGTCTGCAGCTTCTGCCGCAAAAATATCCTGCGTTTCTTCCGAGAGGAACAATTCCTCCGATACCGCATCTGAAGATTCTTCCTGAACAGTTTCTGCACTGTCCTGCAGATCATCTTCGACTGCGACTTCTGTATCCTGCGAATTTTCCTCTGTGCTGCTATCCGAAAAATCTTCCTCCGAAATCTCCGTTCCTTCTGGATCACCCGGACTGTTATCGGATGATACCTCCTCTTCTGTCTTCAAAGAATCTGTTTCTTCTATGCCTGCAGATGATATCTCTCCCTGATCTTCCACCCCATCAGAAAACGAAACAAGTTCCGCCCCATAAACCGCAATCTGGTTGATGCAGAAGATCAGGCAGATTATCATGGCAAGTATCTTTGTGATCCTTTTTTTACCGTTCAACGCCACCTCTCCTTCCTTTGCTGTTTGCTTTTCAAAGAACTGCCGAAAAACTCATCAGGCATTTTCAAAAAATGTTCAAGTACTCTGAAGAAGCGGTCACGCATCTCTTTTTCTTCTGTAGTGTTATCATAGCAGATTTTATTCACTTCTTGTTTTTTGATTCTGCGCACTGTGCCTTGTTTCTGCGCACTGTGCCTTGTTTCTGCGCAGACCACGATATGCATATAAAAAAACTCCGCAGACCATTTTCATTAAACAGTCTGTGGAGTTTTTCTTTATGCTTTCGTTCTTTGTGTGAGATAATGCAGATACCTGCTCTGTACCGTGATCAGGCGGCTCTGTGCTACCGGGATCTTCTTTCCGTCTGCCATCAGGATATGGTCTGTCCCCAGTTCGGAAATGTACCGGAGCTGGACAAAAAAAGACTTGTGCGGCTGCATAAAGGCCTGTGCTTTTGCAATTTCCCCGACTGCACTCTCGAAACTTCCCGCCCGCCGGACACTGATGATCTTCTGCCGGTTGTACAGCGTGTAAGTGATACGCCGCAGGGAATTCTCTGCATACATGATATCTTCCACAAAAATACGTCGGACCGAATCTGTCCCATAGATCAGTAATGGATGCTTCTTCTGCTCTGTCTGTGCCTCAAAAGCACTCTTAAGGGCAGGCATATCCATAATGCAAAAGTTATACTTATCCGGCTGTGTTTCCATGATATTCTGAAGTTCTTCTACACTTTCCACCTGGCAGATCTCTGCATCTGCTGTGGTATTTCGTTTTATCCATTTCTGTATGGTCCTGCTGGTTTCGTTCTTATCGTTCATCTGACTGCTGCATACTGCGATCCGAAACATAAGTGCCCTCCCAAAAATAAATAAAATGAATTCCTGCGGACAGATCCTATTCCTTATTCAGTTTTTATTTTGCAAAAAAGGCTCTGACTTTGTCCAGAGTTTCCTCGATCACTGCATCACTGTGTGCTGTAGAAAGGAACATTGCCTCGAACTGTGACGGTGCAAGGTGGATTCCATTCTTCAGCATGTGCAGGAAATACTCTGCGAATTTCTTAGTGTCGGAAGCTTTTGCAGAAGTGTAATCCTTTACTTCCTCTGTCGCAAAGAAGATGCTTCCCAGAGAAGAAACATGATTTACCTGATACGGACTTCCTGTTTCCTTGAGGATTTCTTCCATGGTTCCATATAATTTCGCACCTTTGGCTTCCAGATCCTTGTAAACTTCCTGATGTTCATAGAGGTATTTGAGCTGTGTCAGGCCTGCTGCCATGGCGATCGGGTTTCCACTTAAAGTACCTGCCTGGTAAACCGGACCTGCCGGGGAAACCATCTGCATGATCTCTTTTCTTCCACCGTAAGCACCGACCGGCATTCCTGCGCCGATGATCTTACCGTAAGTAACCATATCTGGTTTTACGCCAAAATATTCTGCTGCACCGCCAAATGCAAGACGGAATCCTGTGATGACCTCATCAAAGATAAGAAGCGTTCCATACTGGTCGCACAGAGTACGAAGTCCCTCAAGGAATCCTTTCTTCGGCGGGACAACACCCATGTTTGCTCCAACCGCCTCTACGATCACAGCTGCAACCTGATCCGGAGCCTCCTCGAGAAGTGCTCTGACGCTGTCCAGATCATTGTAGACTGCTGTCATGGTATCCTGGGTGCATCCCTTCGGAACACCAGCGCTGTCCGGAACTCCACTGGTCATCACGCCGGAACCTGCACTTACAAGAAGTGCATCACTGTGTCCGTGATAGCATCCTGCAAATTTGATGATCTTGTCTCTTCCAGTAAAACCTCTTGCGGCACGGATCGCACTCATAACAGCTTCTGTACCGGAATTGACCATACGAACCATCTCCACATGCGGGATATGCTCGCAGATAAATTCTGCCATCTCGACTTCGATCTCTGTCGCACAGCCGAAACTTAATCCGTTTTCGCAAGCTTTGAGCACACTCTCACGGACTGCCGGGAAATTGTGTCCGAGGATCATCGGTCCCCAGGAATCTATGTAGTCGATGTATTTGTTTCCATCCACGTCATAAATATAGCAACCATCTGCACGCTCGATAAAACGCGGAGCCATGCCGATCGCACCGTATGCTCTTACCGGGCTGTTGACGCCGCCCGGAATTCTCTCGACTGCACGTTCAAATAATTCTTCTGATCTTCCCATTATCCAATTCTCCCTTCATCGATAAAGCGGGCAAGTTCTTTTGCATAGTAGGTCAGATAAATGGAAACACCTGCACGGTAAGCACTTGCTGCCATCTCGCATACGATCTTGTCCTCATCGATCCAGCCCATCTTGGCTGCTGCTTTGACCATTGCATATTCACCGCTGACGCTGTAAGCTGCGATCGGAACGTTGGTTGCCTTGTAGACTTCTGATACCATGTCAAGATAGGACATTGCAGGTTTGATCATGATGATGTCTGCGCCTTCCTCGATATCTGTCAGGGCTTCTTTCATTCCTTCGCGGCGGTTGTGATAGTCCATCTGGTAGCTCTTGCGGTCTCCGAATGACGGCGCAGAACCAGCTGCATCACGGAATGGTCCGTAGAAAGCAGATGCATATTTTACTGCATAGGACATGATCGGTGCTTCCTTGTGTCCTGCTTTGTCCAGGCATTCACGGATCGCACGCACACGTCCGTCCATCATATCAGAAGGTGCTACCATGTCCGCACCTGCCTCGATGTGAGAAAGAGCTGTCTTTGCAAGCAGTTCCAGAGTTGCGTCGTTTTCTACATCGTGTCCGCAGAGAACACCGCAGTGTCCGTGGGAAGTGTACTCACACATGCATACGTCTGTAATATAGTAGAGATCCGGAAACTGTTTTTTTGCCTCACGGAGTGCTCTCTGTACGATTCCGTTTTCGTCGTAGGCACCGCTTCCGACTTCATCCTTATGATCCGGAATGCCGAACAGCATGATATTGCTGACTCCGGCTTTCGTCAGACGCTCCAGTTCATATGGAAGACGGTCCACACTGTAGCGGAACTGTCCTTCCATAGACGGGATCTCCTCCTCAATCCCCTGTCCTTCTTTTACAAACAGAGGGTAGATGAGAGAAGATTTGTCAATCCTCGTTTCCCTTACCATTTTACGCAGAGTTTCACTGCCGCGCAGTCTTCTTGGTCTTTGAATCAGATCCATTGTTGTCACTCCTTATTTGTTTTTTATCTGTTCAACAAGTGTCGTCAAATCGTCGATCGTAGCTTTGGATGCCATATATGTTTTCATTCCATAGCTGTCTGCCGCTGCTTTTGTCTGCTTGCCGATACATGCTGCTGTCACATTTGAATAATCAGAAAGCCCTGTACTTTCTGCAAAACCTTTGACGGTAGATGCGCTGGTAAATACCACGCAGTCGATGCCGCCCTTCGTGATCTCTGCTGCCACATCGATCAGAGGATTTTTGTCATAGATGGTATCATAAGTCGGTACATCGTCCACCTTTGCGCCGTGTTCTTCAAGGATCCTGACCAGATTTGCATTTCCCTTTGAGGCACGCGGGATCAGGATCTTTTCGCCGCCGTGCAGGGTCTGTGCCAGTGCTTCTCCCAGGGAGTCTCCATCGTAAACTTCCGGGATCAGATCTGCCAGGATGCCTCTCTGCTCCAGAACTTTGGCTGTTCCCTGTCCGATCGCTGCCACCTTCAATGAAGAAAGACAACGGATGTCTTTTTTCCTGGAGAACATTTCTTCAAAGAAAATCTCTGCCCCTGTCGGACTTGTAAATACCAGCCACTGATACTCACTGATCTCATCAAGTGCCTGATAAAGTGCACTCTGGTCTTCCAGTGCCACGGTGCGGATAGACGGAAGTTCCAGAACTTCTGCACCTTTTCTTCGAAGTTCATCGGCTGTGTGGGAGCTTCTGCCCTTCGGACGCGTCACAAGGACTTTCCAGCCTGCGAGCGGAAGTTTCTCATACCAGCCAAATTCTTCAGAAAGATGGCATACTCTGCCGACTACAATGATTGCCGGGGTCTCGATGCCCTGACGCTCTACTTCTTCTTTGAGTGTTGCAACTGTGGCAACGACTCTTTTCTGGTCGGAAGTTGTTCCCTTCTGCAGTACGGCCGCCGGCATCTCCGGATCCATTCCTGCATTCAGAAGTCCCTGACAGATATCATTCAGGGCAGCGATTCCCATCAGAAATACAAGTGTTCCCTTTGTGTTGACCAGTGCCTGAAAATCAATGTCATATTCCTTACCGGCTCTTCTGTGCCCTGTGATGATATGGACGGAAGAGCAGAAATCTCTATGTGTTACCGGAATGCCGTTATAAGCAGGCACCGCGATCGAAGAGGTCACGCCCGGGACCACCTCATACGGGATCCCATTGGCAGTCAGAAGTTCCAGTTCCTCTCCGCCTCTTCCGAACAGGAACGGATCTCCGCCTTTCAGTCTCACGACACGGTATCCCTTCTGTGCTTCCTCAAAGAGCACCTGATTGATCTGCTCCTGCGGCATGGTGTGCTTGTCTGCACGCTTTCCTACGTTGATGAGTCTTGCAGAAGAAGGTACTTTTGCAAGTACGCCCTGTCCCACCAGACTGTCATAGACGACAACCTCTGCCTGGGAGAGCACCTCCATTCCTTTGAGTGTAAAAAGACCGATATCTCCCGGTCCTGCCCCTACGAGCCATACCTTTCCCTGTTTCATTCTGCCTCACCTTTATCCGTCCTTGTTCTGTCGGATTCTTTCATTTGTTTTGCAAGCGCGATGCCAAGTGCCTCTGCGTCCTCGCGCTTTCCGCGGATGCTGTCCTTGAACCAGTTTCCGGTTTCTTCATTATAATACAGCCCGCGAAGGAAAAGTTCCTCTCCCTCAACCACACCAAATGCAGCCACCGGAGAAGAACAGCCGCCGTCCAGGAAACGTACAAAAGCACGCTCTGCACTTCCTGCGCTCCATGCATCTGCATCACAGTAGCCGTCCAGGAATGCATAATCAACATCCGTGCGTCCCTGTACTGCCAGGATTCCCTGACCTGCTGCCGGGAGCATTTCTTCCTCTGTAAAATACCGGCTGATCCTGGATTCCAGTCCCAGTCTCTTAAGTCCTGCCGCTGCAAGGATCAGGGCTGAATACTGTCCCTCATCCAGTTTGCGGAGTCTCGTCTGAAGGTTTCCCCTGACACTTGCAACTTCCATGTCCGGATATAATTCCCGAAGCTGCAGGGTCCTTCGAAGACTGGAACAGCCAAGCGGTTTGGATCTGTCAAGTTCTGTTACGCCTTCCGGCAGTACCAGCACATCCCTCGGATCTTCTCTTCTGGAAAAAGCCAGCAGCGGAAGTTCTGCTGGTACTTCCATCGGCATGTCCTTCAGGCTGTGCACAGAAAGTTCTGATCTTCCATCCAGAAGGGCATGATCCAGTTCCTTTACAAAAAGTCCCTTGCCGCCTACCTTATCCAGGGTGCGGTCCAGGATCTTGTCACCCGTTGTCTTCATGGTCAGGATCTCTACTGTCAGATCCGGATTATGTTCTGTTATGTAGTCCCTCACCATCTCACTCTGCAGCACTGCAAGCTTGCTTTCCCTGCTGCCGATCGTGATCTTATTCTTCATTGTCTGATGCCTCCATTGCCTCCTGGATCGCCACACGGACTCTGCGGGCTTTCTTGTGGTTCAGCCCGCTCGCTGTGATCCCCACAACAACCTCGTCCTGCATGTAGATCCCCGGGAAATAAAAATCGCATTTGCTTTTGTCGTCTGCGACATTAACGTAGATTCCTTCTTCCTTACAGACGCGGTAGATCTCATCATTTAATTTCCAGTCATTTGTCGCCGCGATCACCATAAATGCCATGGCAAAATCAGAACGCTTTACCGGGCGGTTGATCAGATTTACAAATCCTGCCTTGCCAAGTTCATGGAGCTCCATTGTTGTCTTTGGAGCTACTGCGGTAATGTTTCTGGTAAACTGCAAAAGCGTCTTGATTCTCCTGGTCGCAATGTTCCCTCCGCCTACCACTACGATCTTCTTATCAGACAGATCTACGAACATTGGAAAAAAACGTTTATTCTTCATATAATTTCTCCAATCCTGCCACGCACTCCAGGAAAGTGTCCTGTTCCAGACTGTCCCGGAGTCCGAAAATAAGTTTATTGACCACTTTTCCTGCTGCAGTATCTACTGCCTTGAGAAGATTTGCACGGTCGGAGTCATCCATTGGTGTATTCTTGAGGATCTTGTGGATACGCAGGTTCAGATCCTGCACTGCATCCTCCCTGATCTCCTGGATCCTCGGGATCACATCCCTGCCATCCAGCCACTGGAAAAATTCATCCATCTGTGCCCTGACGATCTCGCCGGCTTTTGTGATGCTCTCCATGGATTCCGGAGAAATCCTCTCGGTGCGGAAACTGTCCATATCATATAAGGTAACGCCCTCTTCTCCTCCAAGTGCCGGTTCGATATCCCTCGGCACAGCAAGGTCAAGAAGAAGCAGTGGTTTCGTAAGCGTGATATCATCAAACAGTTCTCTGCGAAGTGTATAGTTCGGACTGGCTGTCGCACTGACTACTACATCACATTTCGGCAGAAAGTTCATTCGTTCACCATAATGGATCCTGCTGCATCCGATCGGAATGCTCACCATTCCGCTTCTGTACTGACGGACGGTTACGGTGACATTCGCTCCGGCATCACGGAGAGTCTGCGCTGCAACCTTACCCATCTCTCCGTTTCCGATAACCATGCAGATTTTGCCATGCATGTCATATCCCTGTTCCCGCAGACTGCTGACTGCCTGATGAATCACAGACGGATTTCCATGTGCAAGCGGAGCTTCTGTCTTAATCTTTTTACCCGCGGTCACTGCCATGCGGAAAAGGACTTCCAGCACACTGTCCGTGGTAAAATGTTCTCTCGCAAGATTGAGTGCATCCTTGATCTGTGTAAGGATCTGATCTTCTCCAAGAATCTGGGATTTCAGACCTCCTGCCAGATAAAAAAGATGCTCAACCGCTTCTTTATCTTCTCTTGAAATAAAATATCCTTCATAAGAAGGATCCTGTATATTTCTGAGCTCGCAGAGACACTGGTATAAAGAAAGTTCCTGCTCATCCTCATGGCTTGACCAGATTTCCAGGCGGTTACAGGTAGATAGAATGATGCATCCGTGGATGCCTGCTTTTTCTTTCAGTTTCTCCATTGCCTCTCCGGCGTTTTTTTTCGTAAAAGCGAACAGGGCACGGACGTCTACCGGTGCTCTGTCGTGGTCTATTCCTATCATGGATATTGTCATGATATTATTACTCCTTTGTGTTACTGCCGTATCTTTTTCTGTAAGAATCTGTCGGTTATGCGAAAGACTCCTGCAAAAAAACATACTGTTTTAATGATAGTCGTTTGATCTGATAATGTCAATGGAATTCCCCGGATTTCAGTGGTAAAATTTGATGTGAAAAATTTCTTTTTCCCACTATGTATACCAAAAAACATACCGGATCTCTGTATATTTAGAAATCCGGTACGTGCTTTGTTTCTGTGATATTTATTTGATCTTTATTGTGATCGTTTTTGATGCTGCATTATATCTGGATGTTGCCGCCGCTTTGATCGTGATCTTGACAGTTCCCTTTCTGCGGAATACGATTTTACCCTGAGAAGATACCTGGGCAATATTTCTGTTGCTGGATACATAGGTGATCTTTCCTGCTGCTTTTGGCCTGATCGTCATTGTTTTTGAAGAATAATTCCTTGTGTAGGAACTTGCAACACCTGTGATCTTCTGTGTGGCTTTGCTTACACTCAACGTGATTTTCTTAGCTGAGGCATAGCAGTTTCCGGTTGCTGCTGCTTTGATAGTGATGATTGTCTTACCGCTTCCCTTGATCGTAACTACACCGGAACTGTTTATTGTTGCTACCTTTGAGTTACTGGATGAATAAGTAAGTCTGCCATCACCCCGGCTGCGTTTTACAGGCAGTTTAAAGGAATTTGTTGCACCAGTCTTCTTTATAGTATCAGAACCTGTCAGCGTCTGGGCAGATTTCGTAACGGTGTATTTTAGATAAACACTGCCCGTATAATCATTGATCCCGTAAACTTCGATCGTGTGTGTCCCTACGTTGCTGTTGTAATCATAATCAACTTTGTAGTCCACGTTTTGGATCAGACCGCTGGTATTGACGACCTCCGGATAGAAATATCCGCCTGTCCAGGTGTAGGAAGTTGTTTTGAGGGAAAATCCACTGGTGTTTAATTTAGTCGTGACGATCTTCTCGAAGCGGTTGTTGTTGGAAGCTGCGTATTTCTGAGTGGTAGAATTCTCGTAGCCACGAAGGGTGAGCTGAGTACCCTTATCAAAAGCATTGGAACTACCAATACTTACATTTCTTGCATGAATCGTTACTTTTGTAAGTGATAAACACTCCTTAAACGCGCCATCCCCAATTTCTGTAATCTGGCTGCCGATCCGGGCAGTCGCAATCCCGCTGCAGCCGTTAAATGCATAGCGCTCTATGGTAAGAAGATTATCATTAAATGAAAGTGTTTTCAAAGATACACAGTTTTTAAATGCTTCATATCCAATAAAATTCAGATGCTCTCCAAAGCTGATTTTCTCTAATGCAGTATCTCCTGAAAAAGCATACGATTCAATACTTGTGCAGGAATTTCCAATTTTAGCAGAAACAAGGGAATTACAATTTCTAAATGCACCTGAATCAATGCTGGTTACCGTGTTTGGTATATTTACCGAAGTAAGAGAAACACAATCTCCAAATGCATATTCTCCAATCTTTACAAGTCTTGATCCCAAAGATACTGTTTTAAGTTCAGAATCTCCGCTAAATGCATAATATCCTAATACTGTGACATTTTCTGGAATCGTCACTGCCTTAAGAGAAGTACAATTTCTAAATGCACTGTCACCAATTTTGGTAACTTTTTTTCCTATAACTATTTTTTCAAGAGAACCATCTCCTTTAAATGCCCCATCTCCAATAACCGTAACTGTATCCGGTATTGCAATTGATGAAAGCTCAATACAATTACAAAAAGCGTAACTCCCAATATCTGTTACTTTGCTTCCCAGTGAAAGGTTATTCAGCGAAACACAATTGGCAAATGCATAATCTTCAATCTTGCATTTACCAGGAATACTTACTTTTTGCAGGCTGCTACATCCATTAAATGAACTTTCTCGAATCGTTGTGACGGAAGATGGAAAAATCAAAGATGAACTCAGAGATTCACAATTTCTAAAAGCTGCATATCCAATTTTTTGCAGCTTATTCCCCATTGTTATGTCTTGTAAATTATTACAGCCCTGAAAAGCATAATCATCAATCTCTGTAAGAGAAGCTCCAAACTTAACAGTAGTCAAATTTAATGCATCCTCAAAAGCAGAGTTTCCAATTGTAATTGTTTTATCTGGTATTGTCAGTTTTCGTAAATTACTACAATACTGAAATGCATAGTCCTCAATAGTCGTAACAGATGAACCTAGTGTAAGTTGTGACAGATTACGGCATTTTTCAAATGCACTTCTTCCAATCACGGTGACTTTATTTCCAATTGTTACATTTTGAAGATTACTACATTCTGCAAATGCACATGTACCAATTACAGAAACATTGCCTCCTATTGTAATAGAACGAACATTATTAAATCCTCTAAATGCAAAACTCGCAATTGTTGTAATATTATTGCCTATTTCAATTTTGGATATATATTCTCTCTGATCCTCCCAAAGATCACCAGCATAATTGACCATTTCTCCTGAACCCGAAAGTATCAGCGTTGAGCCGCTAATTCTCCATTTGACATTTTTCCCACAGATTCCGGAAGTCGTCCCTACAGAATCTACCTCTTCTTCTGAATCTGTAAAATCCTCCTCTGTTGAGATTTCCTCTGTTTCCACATCTGAAATTTCTGCGTCAGTCTCTTCCTGCTCGATCTCCACTTCCGTAGTTTCTGATGAAAAATCCTCATTTTCATCAAAAATTATCGGTTCTTCGCTATCCGGTTCTGTTTCTTCGGCACTGGTATCATCTGCTTCCGTAACTTCTTCAGAATCGATCTGTTTCTGTTCGTTCTCTGACAGTGAATCTGTTTCTTCCTGTGTGACCGCCACAGAGTCTGTAAAATCTGCCGCCGAAGCAGACATCACGCTTCCCACACTGAGGGTCGCTGCCAGAGTGATCGTTATCAGTTTTTTCATGCGTTTCCTCCTCTTTTATCTTAGTTTCTTCTAATTGTACTACAAAAACATCAAAAAAGAAACGGATATCCGTCATTTTATGTTACTGAGAACGAAATGAACAGTAACTATTTTATACAATATTATCCCACGTTTTTTGTCGCTACAATATCCACGCCGGTTCCTGCTACATTGTGCAGGATAATGTCTCCGATCTGAACCGGAGCGGCAACTGTTACTTCTTTCAGTTCATGGATGCAGTCGAAGATCTTCGCCTTCGGGATGTCTTCTTTTGTTTTGACGGAAACTACATTTTCTGTGCCGCCCAAGACACGGACAGTTGTTGTCACGATCCTGGTTGGATTGGTCACTTCTTTTTTGCCGTAGATGGCTCCTCGTTTGCAGGTGTTGCCTTCTACGCTCTGTACTTCGCCGTCTTTTATTCTGACTACAAGCGGGCAGCCCATCGGACAGCCGATGCAGATGAGATTTCTTTTTTCCATGATTTAATCCTCCTCAATCTGAATGGTGATCTTATTCAGCGATGCCGCATTTAAAATCTGGTCTTTTGTCAGTTTGATCTGCTCCATCTCTCCCGGTGCCAGGATCGTACGTTTTTTGTGAAGGATACGCTCATTATTGAAATAACAGCTGATGTAGCAGTTTTTGTAGATAGCACCTACGCGGAAACGAGCGGTAAGTTCTTCCGGCATCTGATCTGGTCTTATTGTTGTCGGTACGGTATAACGGACACCGTTTTGTGGTTCCAGGATGATCGTTCTCTGTGTCTGATCCAATTCTTCGCCAGTCAGTTCCTGCTGGGTTTTTGTATATTGAGTTTTTATATAAGCAGCTGCGTTTTTTCCTGCCGTCGCAGCTTCTTCTGAGACAAAATCCACCAGGTCGTGCACGTGCAGGACATTTCCGCAGGCAAAAACACCTTCGATGTTTGTCTCCAGGCTTTCATTGACCTTCGGACCGGATGTCACCGGATTTAATTCCACGCCCATTCCTCTGGAAAGTTCGTTTTCCGGGATCAGGCCTACGGAAAGAAGCAGGGTATCACAGGTATATTCTTCTTCCGTACCCGGGATCGGTCTGCCGTCTGTACCAACTTCTGCAAGGGTGATGCCTTCCACGCGCTCTTTGCCTTTGATGTTGACAACGGTATGGCTTAGTTTCAGTGGGATTCCAAAATCATCAAGACACTGAACGATATTTCTCTTGAGTCCTCCGGAGTATGGCATCAACTCTGCGACCACTTTTACCTTTGCGCCTCCCAGCGTCATACGGCGCGCCATGATAAGGCCAATGTCACCGGAACCAAGAATCACAACTTCACGTCCCGGAAGATAACCTTCTATATTTACAAGTCTCTGGGCGGTTCCTGCAGAATAGATACCTGCCGGACGGTAGCCTGGAATGTTCAGAGCACCTCTTGGCCGCTCCCGGCATCCCATCGCCAGGATCACGGCTTTAGCCTCGATCAGAAACATTCCTTCTTCGCGGTTCATTGCTGTTATGATCTTCCCGCTGCTGATATCCATGACCATAGTGTTCAGTTTGTATTCAATCTTCAGCTCCCGGACCTGCCGGATAAAACGGTCTGCATATTCCGGACCTGTCAGTTCTTCTTTGAATGTATGAAGACCAAAACCATTATGGATACACTGATTTAAGATTCCTCCCAGTTCTTTGTCTCTTTCCAGGATCAGGATGCTTTCGGTTCCGTTTTTTCTTGCAGAAACGGCTGCTGCAAGTCCCGCCGGGCCGCCGCCGATGATTACAATATCATAGTTTTTCATAGTTAACTCCCTTCATTTGCTATATGCAGAAATTCACTGCTCTCAGGTGATAGATTTTCAATAAATTTATTTTTCTCAAAAGGAATCTTTATTAATTCCTTCAATGATTCTGGAATTACCACCTGACTTTGTAATTTCTTCAACAGAAACACCCAGTTCCCTTGCCAGGATCTCCATCACACGCGGGGAGCAGAATCCCGCCTGACAGCGTCCCATACCAGCTCTGGTGCGGCGTTTTACTCCATCAAGGGATTTTGCACCAATAGGTCTTCGGATTGCGTCTATGATTTCGCCTTCTGTCACCATTTCACAGCGGCAGATGATATTTCCGTAGGCTGGTTTTTGATGTATCAGGGCGTTGCGCTCTTCCAGAGACAGTTTTGCCAGATTCAGGATTCCTTTTCTTGTGGAAATAAAATGCTCTTTTTCTTTAATATTATATTTTTCTTTAATGAGTTCTGCGACCATTTCACCGATCGCAGGTGCACTGGATAATCCTGGAGATTCGATTCCGGTGCAGTCTATGAAATCTTTTTCTGTTTCGCCTATGATAAAGTCGCCTCCATCTTCATGTGCACGAAGCCCGGCGAAAGAAGTGATGCCCTGACGGGCTGGGATGTTTTTTACGCTCGCGGCTGATTTCTGAAGCACTTCATCCAGACCTTCTCTTGTCGTGTTGACTCCTTCTTTATCCTCTATGTCCGTTGCGGTTGGACCGATCAGAAGATTTCCATGAACTGTCGGAGTAACAAGGACACCTTTGCCAAACTTGCCTGGAAGGGTAAAAACTGTATGGCTGACGTGTGTTCCGGCAGTTTTGTCGAGAAGGCAGTATTCTCCTTTTCGCGGAGTGATGTGGATTTTTTTCTCGCTGACCATGTTGTGGAATTTGTCTGCATAGACACCTGCCGCATTTATGATGCAGTCCGCTTCGAAAGCGCCTTTTGTTGTCTCAATCTCCCAGATATTTTGTCTGCGGGTAATGTTTTTTACTTCTGTATTGAAATGGAAATCTGTTCCATTCGCACAGGCGTTTTCGGCGAAAGCGATCGTCATATGGAACGGGCAGACGATCCCGCCGGTTGGCGCGTATAAGGCTGCGATCACCTGGTCAGAAACATTTGGTTCCATCGCTCTGACTTCTTCTTTGTTTAAAATCTGAAGTCCTTTTACGCCATTTGCGATTCCTCTCTCATAGAGTCCCTGCAGATTTGGAAGGTCTTTTTCGTCCAGGCAGAGAACCAGCGAGCCATTTCTCCTGAATGGAAAATCCAGATCCTTTGCGAGCTGATCCATCATCTGATTCCCACGCAGGTTTAATTTCGCTTTCAGAGATCCCGGCTCTGCATCATAGCCTGCATGGATGATTGCGCTGTTTGCCTTTGATGTGCCACAGCAGACATCCTCTTCTCGCTCCAAGACGCATATTTTTGTCTGATAACGGGACAGTTCCCGTGCAATTGCGGTGCCGGAAACGCCCGCACCGATGATGGCGATGTTGTATTTTTTCATTGAAAATCCCTCCTGTAATATAAAAAAGCCTGACAAATAAACCCACTTTCATGGATCTACTGTCAGGCTCTCCTCTCTCATGCCAAAATATTTAATTGTCGTAACTGTTCAGTACCCTCGCGGGATACTACATACTGAATAGTTACTGGTTATCCTAATTCTCTTCGTCCCGTGCCCAGCCGTAAGCATATTTGACTGCTTTCTCCCAGCCGCGGATACGTTTGTTTCTTTCTTCTTCAGTGATCTCCGGCTTGAAGGTCTGGTCGATCGCCCAATTCTGGAGCACCTCTTCCTTACTGCTCCAGTAACCTACCGCAAGACCTGCCAGATAAGCTGCTCCCATTGCCGTCGTCTCAACACATTTCGGGCGGTTGACCGGCGCATCTATGATATCTGCCTGTGTCTGCATCAGGAAATCATTGGCACTTGCTCCGCCATCAACCTTGAGCGCGGCAAGCTGAATACCTGAATCCGCTCTCATAGCCTGCAGGACATCGTTTACCTGATATGCCAGAGATTCCAAAGTTGCACGAATGATATGATACTTATTCACCCCTCTGGTGATCCCCACGATCGTACCACGCGCATACTGATCCCAGTGCGGCGCACCAAGCCCGGTAAATGCCGGAACGACATAACAGCCGTTGGTGTCCTTGACCTTCTTCGCCATATACTCGGAATCCTCGGCAGAATCGATCAGACGCATCTCATCTCGGAGCCACTGGATCGCAGCTCCCGCCACAAAAATAGAACCTTCCAGTGCATAATTCACCTTGCCGTCCAGTCCCCAGGCAATCGTTGTGACCAGTCCATTCTCAGAAAATACCGGCTTCTCTCCCGTATTCATAAGAAGGAAACAGCCCGTACCATAAGTATTCTTGGCTTCTCCCGCCTGGAAACAAGTCTGTCCAAAAAGTGCCGACTGCTGATCCCCAGCCGCACCTGCGATCGGGATCGCACCACCCAGGAAAGACGGATCTGCCATTCCGTAAACACAGCTTGACGGTTTCGGCTCCGGAAGCATACTGCGCGGGATATCCAGTTCCTTAAGGATTTCTTCATCCCACTCAAGAGTGTTGATATTGAACAGCATCGTTCTGGAAGCATTCGAATAATCTGTGATATGTACAGCCCCCTTGGTCAGTTTCCATATCAGCCAGGTCTCGACTGTTCCGAAAAGAAGATCGCCACGCTCCGCCTTCTCCCTCGCTCCCGGTACGTTATCCAGGATCCATTTGACCTTCGTTCCGGAAAAATAAGCATCTATCACAAGACCGGTTTTCTGGCGAAAACTCTCAGTAAGACCTTTGGCTTTGAGGGAATCACAGTACTCGGAGGTTCTGCGACACTGCCAGACGATCGCATGATAGACCGGATCCCCGGTGTTCTTGTCCCAGACAATTGCGGTCTCACGCTGGTTGGTGATGCCGATTGCAGCAATGTCGGAGGCTTCCGCGCCGATCATATTCATGGCTTCTACTGCTACTCCAAGCATGCTTGCCCAGATCTCATCCGCGTCATGCTCCACCCAGCCCGGCTTTGGGAAGTACTGGTGAAATTCACGCTGTGCTACGCTGCACATTTCACCTTTTTTGTTGAATAAAATGCATCGGTTGCTGGTTGTGCCAGCGTCCAGTGCCATTACGTATTTTTGCATAGTAAAAATCCCCTTTTTGGTATTTTTATATGCGTTTATTTTAACTCAAAAGTGGGTAGGATTCAATGGATTTGTGAATCCTTTTAACACCTTTCCAAATTGTAGTTTTTCTTTGCGAGGGGAGAGCACTCTAAGTTGCGAAAGCCGTTCTCCCCTCGCACTCCCCTCCTGGCTACGCAGTAGGCTGTTTCGCTGACGCGAAAAGCGCGGGGCTACAATGGAGGTAACGTAAAATCCTGGAGCATGCCTCTGGCATGATGTCGCAGGCCAATAGTATGAAAATTGCGTATTCTGCAAACTATGACAACTATAATTCCCGGAGCGTGCCTCTGACACGGCGTCTCGGGCTAATAATATGGCATACTGCGGAAAAGCCTATCACACAAGACTACATAGACTCAGGGAGCAATAGTGCAAATTGGCAGCCCATTCATACAACACTCTCACGGTCTGATACACCTGTAGAATTTTTCTAAGGGTATTACATGCGACAAAACTTGAGCCAAACACTCAGCCCAGGGTGTGCAGAGGGACTGGCGAAGTCCCTTTGCGGTTTCTTAACTTCCAAAGTTAAAATCCTAGGGGATCAAGGGGGACAAATCACAATTCCCATACTTTGTGATTTGTAGATGAAACTGCTATGGCCCCGGCATCCAAGGCTGACATTACAGATGTTCGATCTGTGAGTAATCCTCCCGCGATCACCGGGATCCTGACTTCATCGCAAAGTCTCCTAAGCACCTCCGGCATCGCTCCAGGCAGGACTTCGATAAAGTCTGGCTTTACACTCTTCTGCTGTGCAAGGATATTTTCATATGCCATAGAATCCAAAAGAAAATATCTGAGCACTGTATACATCCCCATTTCCCCGGCTTTTTTGATCAAAGCCGGCTTCGTTGTGATGATTCCGTCGGTCTCTGTATGTTTCGCAAGAAATTCAACCGCAACTTCCCTTGCACTCAGCCCGCCGATCAGATCTATATGTACCATCGCCACCTTCCCGGCAGATTTTACCCTGTGCACGATCTCCTCGATAGAACAGATATCCCCAAACAAAATAAACACCACCCGGATATCTTCCAGTGCACAGCACTGCTCAAGATCCTCCATATTCTTAATTGCCGCTATGATCGGATTCTCCTCCACCGCATCGTAAAATATCCTGTTCATTATATTTCCCTTTCCGCATGTCATAACTGCGCTGTTATTTCACAACCACAGTCTTTATAGAACTATAATCTCCATAATATTTTTTACCATTGATACTTCTGTAAGCTCTTACCCGGACAAAATATTTCTTTCCACTCTTAAGGTTACTTATCGTCTTCTTTGATACCTTATTATTCAGATTTATATATTTATAACCACTCTTCTGGTTTGTAGAATACGCAATCTGATAGCCGCTTGCCCCTGTTGTTTTTCGGTAAGTAACCGTCATACTTCTCTTTCCTGCTTTCACAGAAGAAAGTACTGGCTTCGCCGGAACAATGTATGCTGACTTTGTCGCCTTTCCAGTATAAAAACCTTTACCGGTGACAGTAATTTTCACTGCTGCCCCAACCCTGGATGCTTTGTTATAAGAAATCGTATAGTCTGTTCCCTGATGCAGTGTTTTATTTCCACTTTTGACTGTTACAGACGGCTTCACATAAGAACCCGTATAAGATAATCTGCCAATCGTTATGGCTGCTTTACTTATCTTCTGAGCCACTTTTTTGACCTGGACACCATCTTTTAATACCGCTTCTGCGCCGGACCTGTCCAGTTTAAAATGCACATCATATTTTCCTGCTTCTGGTGCACTCTGGTTTCCTGTATAATTAATATAAGCGTTTATAGACTCCCCATAACGGCTGTGCCCATACAGATCCATGCTCTCTGTATCGCCATTTGTATATGTGATCTTTAATTTTTGTGTACGCCATGGTGTTTTTTCGATCGTATACTGATTTTTATTTCCTTCGCCAAAATCCGCCGGCGTATGAAATACTGTCGGAACAAACTGACCTTCCAGTTCTACCGACTGCACAGGCCACACAAATTCAGCAATAACTGTACTTTCTTTATCAAATGGCTTCAGATAATAATTAAATCCCTTTATTAATCTCACGCTTTTCATACTGTCATCAGATGTACTTACTTCCCACATTTTCTTATCATAGATACTTTCTCTGACAGTCTTTTTTTCGCTATTTTCTGTATAGGAACGTGTTATCATGTATCTTCCTGTTTCTTCCGGCACAAATTTGATATAAGTATCCGGGGCTACAGTCGGCGATGAAAAAACACCATTTCCCTGAGCTGCCAGCCGCGGTGTATCTGCCGGGATCGCAATGGTAAGTTCTGTGTAAGCTTCCGCATCTGAACCATAATATATTATTATAACTTCATAAACACCTACAGCTCCATTCTCTCCTCCATCCTCTTCAGTAAAAACAATACTGGCCTTAAATTTATTTCCCCGGGAATCTTCTTCAATTTTCTCATTTCTGGTAAAGTAAAGAAGCTCTTCCGTCTGATCTGTATAGCGTATATTTATGGCCATACCAGTAAGGTCAAAATCATCTGCCGATCTCACAGTTCCATAATCGTATCTGCTTTTCGTTGGTTCAGATGCAATATAAAAACTATATACCCCATCTTCTTCCTCTCCCACACTGAAAACATCCGCTTCTGATTTCAGATCAGCTACAGTCTCATTCTCTGAAGGCTCACTCCCGTCAGATATTGAAGGCTCTCCTTCCTCTGCAATATCGCTAACATCTTCTCCACAAAGATCTTCCTGTTCTATATCTGGGATTTCTTCCTCAGACTGCTCTGTCATAATATCCTCTTCCACCAGCACATCCGCCGAAAAATCCTCCGCATACACTGTCCCACACATTTCCACTCCAAGCATCATCGTCAAAAAAATCGCTGCCAGTCTTTTACCCATAACTTTCGCTCCTTTCTTTTTTCATGTAATTACAGATTCATTCCATTAAAGCAACAAAAAAATATCTCAAAGATTAATGGGGTGTATTTACTAATATTTTAACATTTATCCCTTTAATCTCCAAGATATTTTTGTTTTTACAGCATAAAATCTGTAAATTTATCCTAAATTATTCACTGCAACGCCGTGAACGTGACTAAAAGCCGCATAGTTGCTGTATTTTAATTGCATATTGCTTTTCACTTGTTAAGTGAATGAAAAAAGAGCATCCTTTT
>ERZ825137.1145-NODE-1145-length-35189-cov-169.267746_pt1 | contig 35189 bp, 30 predicted proteins | sample MGYA00519873_ERZ825137 | MGnify/ENA primary metagenome ERZ825137 (study PRJEB31778, sample SAMEA3449190) | human gut metagenome | biome: human gut; feature: human-associated habitat; material: faeces | place: United Kingdom | collected 2010/2012 ...
GCAAAACCGATCCTCCTGCGCACCAGGGAACCGCTCCGCATGCTCTCGTGAGCAAAACCGATCCTCCTGCGCACCAGGGAACCGCTCCGCATGCTCTCGTGAGCAAGACTGCTCTTCCTGCGCACCAGGGAACCGCTCCGCATGCTCTCGTGAGCAAGACTGCTCTTCCTGCGCACCAGGGAACCGCTCCGCAACCTCTCGTGAGCAAAACAGCCCGTCCTGCGCACGAGGGAGCATATTCACTTAGCCAGACTTATCCTTCTGCCGGTCGCTGCCCTTCAGACGTGGTTGCCGCAGGATCCAGCTGGAAGATCTTTTCCATAAGGCCACTTCTGGGTAGAAGTCATGGAAGGGTCGCAGCCCTGGAAGCGGGCGACGTAGGCTTCCCACTCTGCCTGGCGGGGCAAGGTGGCGAGACGGGCGTTGTCCTTGACGAAGTCGAAGTCATCTGTGGTGTCCATGATCATGAAGACCCGGCGTTCAAGGCGATAGATCTGCATGTCAAGGATGCCGACGGAACGGATCCCCTCCTGAACCTCAGGCCAAACGTGCCGGTGAGCCTCAATGTGGCTCTCAATCATCTGGCTGTCCCCAACCAGCTCAAGTGTTTGGCAATAACGTTTCATTATCTTAGAAGTTAAGCGCCCATGCCTAAAGCCGATAGCCTAAACGTGAGCTAGCTAAATGAAAGGAGCACAAGCGTAGCTCAAGCCAAGCACTAAGGTGCCAAGCCAAACAGCTCCTACCCTACTCTACTCTTGTCAGATAGTATTAGTGGTGATGATAGTTATATTTTTGAACAAATATACTGATCGAAGTCTACTATTGGAGGATTGCTGCCCATGCTTATCACAATACGTATAAAGTCTTCGGCTTCTTCTTTTTTCAACAAGCCGCGTTGAATAGCGTAAAACAGAAAATCGTTTGTGGTCAGATAAGTTATTCCATGTTCGTTACAATAATTGGTTATATCTCTGGTGTTGCTGCTGCCTACAACATCGTTGTGAAATTTGCAGTACACCATGCAGGCGCTTTCCCCTTTACCTAGATGCAACCCGTTTGTAGCCGTTAATCTGAAGTATTCCTTTTTCGCTTCTCCTGAAACATTGAATAGTTCTTCGCGAATATCTATTCCATGAGATATCTGTTTGATTAATTCTGAAAGTATCAACATCGGAAGTTCCTTTTTTACAACATCGAGAACGATGTACTGAAATTCCGGAAATATCTTCGGTAGCAATGATAGTTTTCCCCCTCTGACGAAGTGATTGATTACGTCTGCATCAAGCACTATCTTAGTCTTTTTCTCTCCCATTCGATATCATGTTTAGCAGTTCCGTATAATGCCCTTCGGAAATCTTTCCCGTTTCGAAAAGCAATCTGGCTTTTTCTCCGAAATCTCCGATAAAAACGCCATCGTTTCCTGATTCGTACAATGATTTGTCGTACCCGTAATTCATAGCAGACTCTTTTACCGGTATCATTTGTAGCTCCTGACGTTTATTCTCGGAAATGACCCCTATATCTTTCAAGCGGATAAGCAGCATTGACCGGGAGACCTGGAACAACTGCTCTATTCTTAGGATGGTTGCGAGTTTTACATCATGCTGCAGTATTTCATCTGTGCTGAGCATCGCATACACTCCTTCTCTAGGAAGAAGCAGAACCGATGCGAACAAATCTGCGTTTTTTTCCTCCATAGTCGTGGCTCCGCTGCACATATGTGGTGTGGGATTTTCATCGAAATAAAGGTGATACAATTCATGAGCAATCGTAAAATGCTGTCGTCCTCTGGTAGAATTGCTGTTTATCAGCATGAACATTTTATTGCTTGGTGACTTGCAACTTATACCAAATGACGTGCCGGACAACGGGCGATACATAATTGAAATCTGAAGCTTACGCAATAAGGTCTTTGCTTCTATTGGCTCGGACGGACCCAATTCATTCAAAGCACGAAATCTACCAGCTAATATTTCCGCTTGCTGTATTGATAGTTTTTTCATTTTGACAATAAGTTATCCATCATAAGAGAATTCTTCACCATACGCTTGAACGCTGCTACCTGCGCCATATCATCGGCAGATAAGTTGTCCACCCTAAATGCCGTAGTCAACATGTTTTTAACCACATCTGGATTCTCTTCATATAGAATGTAAGCATCACATCCATACAAGTCAGCTAAATTTTCCATATATTCCAGTGGCAACTCTCTCGTGCCTAATTCATAATTAGAATATGCAGAGCGATTTATCCCCAGAAATGAAGCGACGTTCTCTTGCGTGAAATCACTGACTTCACGCATCAATTTGATGTTTTTTGCAATTATGAGTCTTTCGTCCATGGCGTTTCCGTGCGCTTTAGTTGTTTTTAATCTGTGGCAAATTTACAAACAATTATACTGAATTCCAAATTTTTGCCACACCTTACAGATGAGCCAACCGTCCCTTGCAAATGTTTGCATATCGGCTTGACCTTTCCGGCTCACTCGCCTTTCCCTCGGCATCCGTTCCCCGTGACACACCCTCCCCCGTGAATTCGAACGGTGCGTCTTAGGAGTTCACCTCGCCTTCTGCCGTGGGCAAAAACCTACGATCTACACCCAAGAAGAACGCGTAACAGGACAACGGGGGCAAAAGAGCCCGATCCGCACACGTGGTTCCAACGACGGGGGCAAAAACCCGCAATCAGCCAGCCGCTCTCACTCCGGCAAGTTCCAGAATTATATCTCCCAACAGCTTATAGTTCTACCCTTCAGTAATAGAAGTGGCTTTCATTCATCCCGATTTGTCTGCGGAATACCCCGACATGTCGCTCTCAAGAAAGGCTGCCACTGACTTATGTGACAGCAGTCGCCAAGATAGCCTTAGTAGTAATATTCCGAACAGAAAAAGAAGTAATATTTCCTTTATTGTTCAAATTATTGCTATATTTGCAGCATGAAGATAGAATTAAGTGAAATAGGAACCATTCCAGTAACAACTTCAATCATTGAATCGTTATATCCGGAACTGAAGTCTGCCAATAAGAAAGTAACCTGGCTCGAAAAACAAGGGGTTATCATCAGACTGAAGCGGGGACTTTATGTGGCTAATCCCAAACATTCAGGAAAGACTCTATCAAGTGAGTTGATTGCCAATCATCTCTATACACCTTCGTATATTTCAATGTCCACTGCACTACGATATTATGGACTTATCCCCGAGGCTGTATATGTTCATCAATCAATGACGGTAAAGCACTCCCGCAGCTTTCAAACTCCGGTCGGCTATTATGACTACAAACATATCTCAAAAGAGGCATTCCCGATAGGAGTAAGGAGTATGTATAAGGATAATTATGCTTTTCTTATTGCATCACCGGAAAAAGCATTGTGTGATTTGATTGCCAATTCCTCAAAAGTCATTCTTCGTTATATGAAGGATGTAGAGGCATATCTTGAGCAGGATATTCGTATGGATATGGATGAGTTCTATAATATGGACGCAAACATATTTGAAGACTATATTAATGTAGGCAAAAAGGCTGATTCAATTTCGACACTTTTAAAATTCTTAAGACGATGAAAAATGAAATATTCGACAATATGCTCTCCCGTTATGATTTAACAACAGAGCAACAGAAAAGAAACGCCATATTTGAAGTAAACCAACAAGTGATACTTGCCGGCCTGTATGCCGGTGGCTTTTTTGAGTCGGCAGCTTTCTATGGCGGAACTTGCTTGAGAATCTTTCATGGCTTGCAGCGTTTCAGTGAGGATATGGATTTTTCATTGCTTACACAAGATGACAAGTTCGATTTCACAAAATATTTTCCTGCTATCATTGATGCTTTTACAATGGTAGGTCGTGAGGTTGAAATAAAGAAAAAAGACAAGAGGAATTTCGGAAAGGTCGAATCTGCATTTCTTAAAGACAACACCGATGTATATGATGTGACTTTCCAAACAGAGAAGTCTATAAAGATAAAGATAAAGATAGAAGTAGATACTTGCCCACCGTTGAACTTCAAGACGGAACAGAAGCTATTGCTTCAGCCATATTCATTTATGACCCGTTGTCTTACACTTCCCGACTTGTTTGCAGGCAAGATGCACGCATTAGTATATCGTGCGTGGAAGAACAGAGTAAAAGGTCGTGATTGGTACGACTTTGAATGGTATGTACGCCATAATATACCGTTGGATTTTACTCATTTGGCAGAACGATGCAAGCAGTTTAACAATGAGAATATTACTCCAGAGTTATTCAAAGAGAAACTCATAGAGCGTCTCTCTGCGGCTGATATAAAACAAGTGAAAGAAGATGTGTTGCCTTTCGTGCGCAATCCAAAGGAACTTGACATTTGGTCAAATGATTATTTCGTGCAGTTGGCTGGGATGATGATAATGGGATAATCTTGTATTTACAATAGTTCGTTAATTGGGAATACTCAGGACTTTAGACAGCGCATTATGACGTTCATAATCCTTGATATATGCAAATATAATATATTGAGCGACAGCGCGTTAAATGTGATTTACGGGCTATCTGGCAGGGTCGGCGCCCCTTCGCGTGGAGGACCGAATGAAAGATTTTTGAGCGCCTCTGCAGAACCCGCAGAAGGCTGCAGACGACAGATTTTCGGCGGTCGGGAACACGACCTTGCGGCATGAAGATGATTTTTGAAAAAAGTCTCAGCGGGATGGTGAAAGCCTCGCGTCATCCTCGGTTTATGGTCAGGACAGGGGCACCTGAGTAGTTACCCACCGCAGAAGTGCTTGCCGCGCACTCTGTCAGCATAACAAAGTCCGACCAGCAAATTTTACCTCCGACACGTTCTGGGTCCGTCAGCGGCCTTAAAAAACGGCCTTCATCCAACCGGATCGTCGTTAGTTCATAGCGATTGTATTCGCGTATGAGAACCTTTTTCACTCTGGGGTTGCGCCCGCTAAACACATATACGCTCTTGGGCTTCCGGGGATTGTGACCTAAGTCTTCGCTGATGATTCCGCAAAGGCCGTCGATACCTTTCCGTATATCTACCTTGCCCGTATACAGGTACAGCCCATATTCGCTCGTTATCAATATCATTGTCAGTTCAGAATCTTGCGGATTGCACTTATGACCTCCTCCACATCACCGCCCTTGCGACTCATAACCAGACCATTGTTGAACCGGATGCGGATCTCACAAACCCTCATCGGCTCATCGCGTTGCACCGATGATTGAGGCACATCTGGATTTACCTCTATGAAAACGGGATGCTTGTCCGCGATGATCTTCGCATCCATCTCGCTCTGACCTTCTCTCGCCGGCTTTACAGAACTTCCAGTAGTCGTACCCCTCGTCCTCGCAAAACTTTTTCACTGAACGACCCCGGCCGTATCTGTGATACTGACGCAGCGCCGCTGCATAATCAACTACGCCTGACTGGGCGGATTCCTGTGCTGTTTGATTCTTTGTTTCCATTTGCCTTGAAATTTGATTTCGGCAAAGGTGAATCCTATTTTTCAAAAGGCAAGGCGGAGAAGTGAACACTTACTCCTCCGTCCACCTTTTGGACTGGTAATTCCAACACCTCTTCTTGATGTTGTTCACCGTAGGAATTATTCCCCGGTGGTCAAAATCAAGTACAGCACCTGCGCCTACGATAATTGTCACAGCGTTATCCATTCATTATCTCCTTCCATGCTTTCTGAATGCTACAACAAACTGATAAACGCCGTATGCAACTACTACCTTAATGATGAAATATAAGCCTTGACCGAGCACATTAAGTTCGTATTTCTCAATGGTATCGCTGAATAAAGGTATGCTAAACACATTAATGCTATCAAGCAGAATAGTTACAAAGGTCCCAAATCCAATAAAATGACACGAGGGATCAAACATGTATTTTGAAGAACCTGCGCCCAACATTAGTAGTGTTAACGCAACGCTAAAACACAGTGTAACCCAAAACGCTCTCGTCCAGCTCGCACCATAATTACTAAATAATCTGTTAAGCCTCAAAGAGACCTTGTCCCAACACGAGATCCTATTATCAGACAGTAGCGATTTCATCTCTTGGGCATAGAGAGGCAAAGCAGACACTTCATCACTAACTTTTAGCGCCTCATTCTTCAGTAACCTCAACGTCTGTCGATTCTCATACTTCTTCACTTCGTTAGCTTGAAAGTTAATAAAACCCGGGACGCACGTCTCATCCAAATCTACCGATAAAATCTTGTTTTGAACAATGTCCAAACGACCAGTTACAGATGATGATCCAACCAATAGTTCTCCAATATTGCATTGTGATAGCCTAAGACGCCCTGTATCATCAATCTTCCCAAAACAGAATTCCAACTTTTCAATGTCGCTGTTCTCAATATGATATTGAGCCTTAATAACGCAACAATTGAATACCAATTCCTTTATAACGTTATTGGCCTTGTCCTTCCCTACTAAAGAAGTGATGATACCATTCAAATCACACGAATTGAAAACGAGAACACCGTTGGGTTCTAAATCATCCATCCTCATGCCATAAACTGACGTGCTATCAAAACTGATTAGAAGACCATTAGTGCTCATTCTAGAAATATTCAAATTCTCAACTGCACAGTTATTGAATTCTATCGGATTCGAGTGTTCTTGTTTTGTGAACCGCGTCCCTATCATAGACAAACGTTCCTTTATTATGCTATTATTGAACATAGCGTTAATACCGCCAACTTCAGCATAATGCATGATGAGTCCCTTACTGAACTCACACTGCTCAAAATCAAACCCTTCTTGCAAATGAATCTTTTGCAGAAAAGTGAAACTACTAAAAAGGCATTTGAAACAACTGAAGGAGCCTAGCACTGTGGTATTATCCATCTTAACTACTCCGTCAAACTTCACATAATGGAAGAAATTACCATAAAGAACCGAATCATCTAAATGAAGATCATACTTGACCTCGTATAGATAATTCGGATCATCCTTAATCTCTTCTATCCCTGGCACAATGCCAGCCATGTCACACATATTAAAGACTCTGGATGATGGCGTTTTGCTCCCTATAGGATAGGAAATAAAAAGGACACATTTCCTAAGATCAATAAAATGCTGATGAAATGGATCGTCCGGACTCTTTCTCTCATCCTGTTCTACAAATCCAAGTTTAACCCAAGCTGCCATCTCCTTAGCCGTGCCCAATATGGCACGTCCTTGCTCATCATGGGAAAAGTCGGATTTAGTCTTCTTTGTTCGTGGCATTATTACTTATAAAGCTATTTCAGAAAACCTCTCCAAGGCATTGTCCTCTTCTATGCTTTTTTGTACTTGTCTTTAGAAACCTCCATAAGGCCCGATAACCTCCTGAGCACTCGGCCAAACCGGATGTGTCTTGATTCATGACGGCCATTATCTACCTATGAGCAGAAAAAGCCACACTACATGTAATATGGAATTCTAAAATGGTCCGGGACATCGATACTTGTTACTATGTTCAAGCGCCTTAAAGGAATCGAAAGGAATCTGGATATATGTTCCGGGAAGTGCTCTTTATTAACTGGCGTTAGCATCATTTCCATTTCATTCCCGTTGAACTCATATACCAATTTTCCCTTGACCATTACTCTTTTAAGGACAGTATGCTTTCTTGGCTTGCCTTGAACCATCACTTCATCTTCTACTATGACACACTCAACCGGCACGGACTGTGGATTGGAAGACGGGATATAGTAGAGATCTTCGCGGAATGGGGAAAGTTGCTTATGAATGAATTCGAACGACGACTTGTACTTCTGATTATCTTCCAGTTTACATACAGCGTCCAGGCATCCTGTTTTCAGCCGGTCCCCACGAAAACGGCCCTCGCTGTTAAAATACATCTCAAACAGAATCCCGTTCAGAACGTGATTCTCATCACCATCTGCCCACGGCTGCAAATACCTATCCAGATCAGCCATAATGTCTGACGCCGAAAACTCGCCTCCGCTTGCGACCTGAAGGATATTGCGGCCGATGAGAAACTTTTCATTTGGGCCAAGCCTGGTTTTGTCTAACTTCCTCAAAGCCTGTATCGATGCTTTTTGCACATCCCATGTATAAGTCTTCATTCCGGAAATAACATCATCGAAATCGGTGCCGGATCCTTCATATCTTCCATCTGCCACATACTCCTCTCCATAAGGCAGGTCTACGGAATGAATCAATTGACCGGAATTAAAGTAAAAGTCGCCAATAAGTGAAGTGTGTTCCCAACTGATTTGCTTTTTGTTTGATAATGAATACACCGTGGTTCGGACTCGCTTAAACATCTCTTCAATCTGGATATTCTCATGAGCGATATGCTTTAACAGCGCCCCTGTGTAGATACTATTATTCCCGAACCCGGTATCGCTTGCCCGCTCCCCTGGTGATGTTGAAAAAGCAATCAGAGTTCCCGTTGGTGCCTTTACGGGGGCTAGACCTGAATCATTGAAACCTCTCGACGCAAAAGGGTTGTTTCTACATGCATCCAGGATTACGATTTTCACCTTGCACAAAGACCTCCTCAGATAATCCAAAACTAAATCCAGTTGTATTGAAGTATACTTTGCGGATGATTCATCTTCAAAAGAAGTATCGATAGCCGCCAGATAGTTCACCCCTTCAATCTGTATCGCGTGTCCAGCAAAATAAACAAGACAGTTATCATACTTGTTCAGTTCCGTCGAAAAATCATGTAAATGCTGACGGAAACTCCGTTCATCTTCGTCCAAGTATAAATTGACGAAGAAGCCGAGTCTTGTCAATGCCTCAGCAACTCCACGCGCATCATTACCGGGATTCTTCAACACAAATGACGGGGCATTAAACGCATAATTTGAATTGCCCACGACCAATGCTATTGCATTCATACTCTTCGCAACACACAATGTCTATTGATACTGATTCACCCTCCTAAACTTCTCCCCAAACGCCAGTAGGTCACGAAACAACGCAACCCTCTCACCTGACAACGCTCCGGCGTTGATGAATTTCTGCTGGTGTTTCCACCAATTTCGGAGGTCACGCTCCTCGTCTATGAATTTCGAAGGTCAGCGATGATTGGTTTCCATGAAGTCCATCACAGCTTTCCAATTTGCCAGCCAACGTTCTTCTCGGGTCATACTATACCGAACCTTATTCCTTGATAGATACCCATATACAACTTAATACCCCCAGTCAATCTTCTCAAACTCCGTCCACATTTTCTTTGCCACTTCCGGCTCTACCGAGTGTACATATCTAATCCTACCTGCAAGCCACTCCTTGCCATACGCTTTTCCTGGAGCTATTCTATTAAAATGGTCGCGGGCTCCCCACTTCTGGCAAAAATAAATATGCCGCATTATGTCCTTCTTGTAGCTACCCGGCACCCTAACCTTACCATCGACAAGCAAGCCTGTCACTATCTGACGATTGCCCTCATGAAGTAACTCCGTTTTTTCTTCTTTTAAGCGAAATCCTTCTGACTCAACTATCTTTCTGATCATACCAATCTTAGGCAGATCCTCTTTACGATTCGCCGAGAATGTCATATCATCAGCATAGCGCGAATAGTTGAACCCGTGCTTGTTAGCAAGCCCCATCATGCGTTTATCCATTCTGCGGCAGATGATGTTGGCCAAACCTGGGCTTGTTGGAGCTCCTTGAATCAAGAATGGTTCCTCTCTTCCATATAGCTCATCAAACAGTTTCTGGATTTCCTCTTGGTCTTCCAACTGTCCATATTTGTAGTCATCTACCTTTGCCGTACACAAATTGGCCAACCATGATGCTACACCTTTATCATACCCTAGTTTCTTAAAAGCATTATAGACGCTTCTAACACCTATCGATTCAAAGAAATTGGCTATATCTACCTTCAGAAGGAACTTTCTTCCTTCATGCATCTTGGCATTCCCAAGAGTATTCCGCCCTTTAGCAAAAGCAGTTACATAGTTGGGCTGCTCCACCTTATCTAAGATGTTTTCCTTAATCCACGTCTGCACTTCGCGTAAATCACGATAGGGAGACATGATTCTTCTCAATCCTCCGCTACGTTTCTTGATGGCGAAATACTTGTAATAGCTCGAAGCGGACTGAGTCAAAGATCTTAATTGCGAATGGTCTATACATAAAAGGAACGACAAGTGACGCTGGTTAAAGATAACCGGCAGTCCTTTGTCATCCAAACTGCTGGCATACGCAAGTGCCTCCCTAATAAAGTCAGCAGAACGATCCAGTTCTGTTGCCTTCGTAATAAAATCGTTCCTCGGGAATCCCATAGTCCTTTGATTTACTCAATACTTCCTCGCCGAAATCGGCGAATATTGTGTCGCGCATCAAGCGAAGCGACGGGGTGTGACACAATAATCATGTAAAGTGGCTTTATCTCGTCTACGCCAAACGGGCGCAGGCGTCTGCTTTTGCAGACATTGCTAATCCAAAGAACTTAGGAAATCCCTCGGAACGATGTGGGTACATAAACACTATCAATCATTATCCGTGACATCTGTTTCGGGATGTCGTGTTCAAGTATCTTGTCTCTTTTTCTTATTTCTTCATAGATAGTTTTAGCCTCCAGAGTCAAGTTGCCATTCTCATCAAACAAACCCTTCCCTTTGCCAATGCCAATAATCTCTTCAACATCCTCCACACAGATGCCAAGTACTTGGGCTATATACATATTGCTTCTTTGATGGTATTTCTGTGCTACTACACTAATCAGCCTCAATGATTCAGTTGTATGATGCATTGCCCAATCGGTATTTGGCATATTCATCTTTTGCATGGCTGAAAGCCAAAAGCCCGAACTCATCCGTAGTCTCCGACCGCGTTCCATCCGTGAATTGGCAAAACGGGGAAAGATGGCGTTCCACTTCTTATCCAAGCCCGGAATCAACTCCTCATACCACAGTATCGGCAACGTATTATTGGGGGTTGTATGCTCAAAGCAAACCATAACCTGACTATTCTCATAGCCCAAAGGTTTCAAGCTTTGATTCCTCCAGTTAGGGAATAGCAATTCTCCTTTCTTAAAGCAGAAATCTCTGACTGGTATCATGCTCTTTTCATAGCCAAACACAGAACCTCTACGCACAAATGCTGGTTTATGAAGATCACCATATATCTTGATATCACACTTGGATTGCAGATAGTTACTTGCTTTTTCCATATATGCCACTGTCAGAGCGCACACCGCAACAGTTTTACCATCTACGGTATCCTTAACATGCTCATAATAGAACTTTTTAATCGACTCACCCGTTCCCGAGAAATCATCAAGCAATGCAATAACGGCATTCCTTCTGACCGTATCTAAGCTTCTTAGATTGAGCAATGAGAGAACTTTTTCTGGCAAGCCAAGATTCTCTATCACCTTCTTAGCATGATATGCCATTACATGACCACTCTTTCCAACATTACCAGATGGTAATACGTACACATGTACACCCTTATGCTCCTCCACAATCTGTTTAATATGGCCTTCAAGCGTCTCTTCAATCCTATCCGACGAATAATAGACAACTTTATCCAGCACGTTCAAGGCCATATCCCACTCGCTCTCATCAAAATTACGGAGCCAACGGAACACATCATATTCTGTCACCGCATGACCGAATTTAAAACAAATGCTCTCTATTGCCTGATTATAGTCCATAAACTAAACTAGGGATTGTCGTTAAATGTTTTCAATCTGAGCGAAGCAGCAGTCAATCCCTTCAATTTCTGCGTCCGACTCATCAAAATTTCAATTTTATATCTGTTTACGGTCGTTTCGACCGGATCTTTTGTCTGTTTTTCTTGACACTGGGAAAATAGAAAATCTGGAATTCATAAGCGCATTATATCTAAGGGCATAGTGTACTTGGCCCCTTGTCAATACACCCTGGCTTCTTCTGGCAATTTCTCCTGCCGTAAGTTTATCAGGAAATGCTGCATAAAGAATTTCGTATGCTATATATCTTACCTGTTCCGCTGGCATTCTTATGGTTCTATGCATATTGTTGTTAGTGTTTTTTTTAGACTGGCCTATAAATCAAGAACATAGCATACGTTTGCCCCGTAGCCAGACCAATTATCAACCGTTTTCTGTGTATTTTGTTAGATTTTTGTCTTTCATGTGGTCTACAGACTTAAAAGCGAAAAAATGCTTATCCCCACCCTGTCACCATATCCTCGAAGAAGTCCCCGAGAAACCGCCATACCGACTGGACCCTCCAAGCTCCCCACACGCATGGTGCAGCCGCAAGGACGGCAGCACCATGCGCCGGAGGCCTCCCGCAGACTCAGTTACCCCAGTGCTCATACATTGCAGCCAGTTTTATCTTCATTTGTATTCTGGCTTTTTCTACTTTATTAAACGTCGCAGAATACCATGCCAACTTGGCATAATTCTTCATTTTCTGATTTCTGTATCTGCGTTTGGCGTTTTCTCTTCTTTCCTTATACAACCTCAATCTCACCTTTATCCTTCCTCTTTCTGTCAAATATGCGGAACCTCCCATTTGACAACCTATTATTGAAGAGCCTACTTGCTTTTCGAAAAGTACAGGCCAAACCAGTGAGATACGATTCTTATTTAATGCCGTGACCAATTCTTTCTTCCTCACCACCAACTGGCCGTCATTTTGATTCATTACAGATGGGTCGTATGCTATCACCTTTCCATTAGCATCAACATACTCCCCCACATGTTCACCATCCCTCAATTCAAGGATGTCAAAAAGGAGTTTGTTTAACCTTATCGTCGTCAACTCGCCTTCGCTGGTATAAGGGAGATAGCTAATCTTATAGGGCATACCACCGTCCTTCAAATCTGACCATCTATCCAAATCTGACCATTCAGAATAGTCACGGTATGAAGCTGACGAGTAATAATCTTTATAAAACAGTTCATAAAAATTATTTATATACTCTGGCATATCCCGGCCTTGGGTTCCTATTTTATTGATAAACTTGGCTATGCTATTTCTTTTCTCACTTGGCACTGTATATGCTTGGACAAATTCCCACAACCCCATTTCTTTATCATCCAGCACCAAAGATTCATTGGCTGGAGTCATTGTATTATATCCATATAACACTATCCAACTATCCCCGACTTCATCCCGCACTTCAATGGTTTCTTTGACCACGCTCTTTGAAAGTCCTTCTTTGCTTCGCAACCAGTCGTTCTCTTTCTTAATAATAAATGGCAATTTGCTCAAATGCAGCCACTCTTGTTCTTCGTCTCTCGCCAGAGGGGTATCATTATAGTAATTGGCATAGCCATTAGTTGTATCAATATCCCTTACATGCGGGTCCCACGAACCCACACATTGCACATCCTTGCGGTTATTCTCCCTAGTCTCCATTTTGTAGTTATCCTGTAGCAGCCCCAGTATCTCGTACATGGCTATCCACTGGTATTTCTTGCCAAATCTTTCCATCACGGGGCGGTTACCGCGCCCGTGTGGTGCTATGCTGTCATGGCGGGCATATATCGTAGAATCAAAATGATACTTATCAAAGATAAGTTCCAAAGCATAGTTTCTTAGCAAGGGGGCATTGAACCCTTCGCAATCTTCCCACCCATGCATGGAAGATTCAAAGGTATATCTGCCAAAATCTCCATATCCACCAGTCCCGTTACTGTATTCAGTTTCCATGCTATGGAGTATCTTATTCTGGGTATATACGACATCCCTGTCATACCCCATCTTCTCATCAATAGCATATTTAGCCTCAACAACGTCTCTGCTTGGACATGAGCCAATATCAAACGGAACACCATAAGGCGGTGCTATTCTCTCTAAAATCACATCACCCAAATTCACATGCTGGGATATAAAATCAATCGCGCAACGGGCATAGTCTCGCAACAGAATATCCGTTCTTACAGGGTCATTTTTGAATACTTTATCGTAAATCTTTTTACCAAGCAACTCTGATTTACAACATTCTCCACGAAACGTGCATCCATGTACAACGGCGTAAAGTCTTTGCTGAACGTATGGGTCATTCACATCATCAAACAAATCGACAATGCGAATCAAAACCTGCGGCTTATCCCGCAATATATTGATAACTCCTTTGGTGGCAACGTCGCGTAGCAGTCTGCAAGGACTGGTAAATCCCCAGCTCATCACACAAGCCATTTGGTACGACACCGTGTCTGCCATAGTTTGGGCTGACTTCCTTCCCAATGAAGCTGCCCAGGAAGATAATCTTACCAGTTCTGTACATGAAGGATCAGCACAGTCTATGGTAAAGTGCATAGACCATTGCTTATCACGCTCCACCATAGACAATGATTTCAGTTCTTCATTCAGTGCCTCTATAACATTGATGCACTCGGGGTGTGAGGTCAGTACGGGAACCACTTCATAAAACAGATCCAAATCCACACTTTTGATTTTGCATATCTCATCTATTGCTTCATCTGTTATAGTAAATCGTTGCTTAAGGGTCTCAACAAACAGACACTCCTTATAGTATTGCTTAAGGTTCGTCCCGTCGTAATTAACAATCTCCACCCCTTTCATAATGGGTAGCAATACACTGGTCGCCTCATATATACCCTCATCGAAAATACTGCCTGCATATTCTCGCCAATTATGTTCAAGTAGAGATTCCGCATAAAGGTAATCACCCACCAAATCAAAATTAAAGTCAACAAGCACGTCCCCATGACTGTTGCTATAACTCATAAGTACGCCTTCGCTGATGAGGTCTTGTATATAATCGTGAGATTTCCCTTGGGGTAAGAATGCATCTGCTTTCGTCAACAAGTCTTGCAATTTCTGATACTTCACCATTTGCTTTGCTTGCTGCCCGACATATAAACCCGTCATTGCATCTGCTACCTGCTGTGCATAATTATACAATGCTGACTGATACCCGTATTTTTCAGAGAGTTTCTCATTAACCTTGCTGATATAGTTTTTTACAACATCGAGGAATGAATCCGGCACGGGTTGTGCCGTACTATTATACGCCTTGCAATATAGCTTCAGGAAAAGAGGATTAGAAAATTCTTTCTTATATCTACTAATATTCGGGAGAGTAACTCCAAATTTTCCAGTCAAGTAAGAAATGGCCTCATCTTCCATTCCCTTGAACCCTTCCAAGGTTATTGTAGCTTTCCCTTGCGATACTTTATCAAGTATGTTTGTCTTGGAGAAGGTACGGGCTGAAACCACCAAACCCAAATGATTGTATTGTAGGATATCTGCTTCAAGTTCCCCGACAGCAGAGGGCCACAACTGGTTGCCTAATCCTTCGTTTATACCATCAAGGAAAATATAGATGCGATGCTTTTCCAGTTCAGCAATCTCATCAAGCCGCACAAGAAAATCATCCCATGTCCCTTTGACATTCCAAATATCGAGGAGCCTTTCTTTGACATCTTTAATCTCATTGAAATCCAGTCCTAACGCCAGCATGGATTTCATTTTCCTCTTCATCCTTTGGTTGACTATGTCTGCCAGAAGATGTGATTTACCCGTGCCAGCTTCACCCTTTATATACAGCACATGATTACTAGAAAGTTGGCATATTGCCTCATAGTCTTCAAGTCTCGCCAGTTTCTCCGCTATCTTCTTGTATTTATCCGATAATATAGTATCCCGATGGCTGTACCTTAGTTTTCGGCATGTGCTTTCTATTTCGCGAGCGTTATTGAAAACAGTGATGAATAGTTCACTCTGTTTATTATTATAAATATCAATGACTTGGTCGAGTTTGGCGTCAATTCCATTTTTCTCCGTTTGAAGATCTCCTGACCAATCTTTACAAAGGTGCCTGCTCTCTTTCACAAACTCCTGGATGGCCGTTTTAAAGCCCTTATCCCAATGGCCAGGATTTGTTAACGCCTTATATACGCTGTTTAAACGAATGTTTTTGAAATTTATCTCGCTTGAATAACGTTCACCCAATTTGGTTATGGCTTGTTTGCATTTTTTATCAAACCAGTCCTTCTCGGGATTGAAACTAATCTCACTTAAAAGTGCAGCAAGCTGTTTATTTACCTTGAATTTCTGACACTGAATGATGACATGATAAGTGGCAACCAAAACAACCACTGCTGTCAAAGCCCAAAAGACAACTTGATCTAACGCTCCGTCAAAGAAATCAACAATTGACAATAAAAACTTTGACACGTGGCTTCTATCATCAAATAAGAACTTAATGATAGCCGCCCATAATCTTGTCCTGGTTATCAGCATGGTTCCGCCAATAACAAGATATGCTCGCAAGAAAGAGAAAAAACCTCTCTTTTTAAGAGTCCATGCAGATAACCAGATAAGAGCCGCTTTCAACCACTGAGGTAAATGACAAGCATTAATGGCCTCGTGTACTTGTACTGAGGTCACCTTCTGCCCTTCGCTGAAATCCTCAAGGCTTTTAATTGTTTTGTATATCAAGCGGTCTTCTCTCATACTTGTCTAATCCAACACTTCTCAATCCCCTAGTATGCATCCTCTTTTCCGCATACTCCAGTTAACCTCTGATTTCCAGCGGTTTTATTAATAATATTTTTTAAGATTTTTTAGTTTCTTGGGCATAAGGGTAACTACTCAGATACCACGGCCATAGACCGGTGGCCCTGCTCCCCTGTCAATAATGATTGAAGCAATGATGCTATGCCAGCGCAAGGGCCGCAATGACCCTGAGGACCTCGAGAAGGGGTTCTGCCCGTTCTTGACCGCCGTCTGTATGACGGTGGCGTAGTTCTCCGCGCCGGATTCCGTGCGGAAGCGTCCGCTGACCTTGAGTTTGGTCTTGGCAGGCCGCAAGGCCTTCTCGCTATCGTTGTTTGTGGGCGGAACAGCTGGGAGAGACGGTAGATAAACTCGTTCCAGGTCTCACCCTCAATGAAAGGTACAGGACTTCCGCAATACACCTGCTGGCGCTCCACCTTCTCGTTTCCGAATGGCAGATTCCATGTCAATGCGCCGCCTTCGGCAGTAGTGAAATTCTTCACCGCATGGAAAGAGAACGAAGAAAAATCAGCAATCTCGCCAGCCATCTTGCCATGACGCGAAGCACCAAATGAATGAGCGCAGTCATTGGAAATGGCGATACGGCCCACCTGTTTTCCGCAATGGGACACCCATTTCAGCAATTAGCTGAGATGATATTGAGAAGTTCAGTGACTTCGGGTTCCTCTTTGGTATGAAGCAGTACTGACATCTGCTTGTTGTTGTATGGATTTACGTAGTCGATCTGGTAGATTTTCTCCGCGAGGAAGCGTGCCCGGTCCAGTGTGATGTATGATTCGGCGGCCTTCAGGATACGTTCCAACTCAAGCATGATCGTGTAGGCGACGAAGCAGATACAGACGTGTGCCTCGATTCTGTTAAAGAGCCGGTGATACATCGGTCTTATGTCCAGGTCAGTCTTGCAGAAGCGGAAGGCCCGCTCAATCATAAAGAGGTAACCGTACTCTTCTATGACGCGGGCATCTGACAAGGTGCTATTGGTTGTGTAACCCTTCAAGCCATCCAGGCGGGCATCCTTCTCAACCTTGGCATAGTCAATCTTGATGAATGCATCACCTTCCATGGCAAGGAACCGGTTATATCCACGGTTATTCAGCTTGTCTTTCGTGAGTTTGTCGGTTTTAAATCGCTTTTCTAGCCTCTTGAGGCCTCTTTCGCGATCTGCAGCATTCTTCTTTGCCCGTGAGTCACTCATGGTTACTACCATTCGTCTGGATGCCGTTAGTGGGATGCTGGAACTTTGCCCGTTGCTCAGGCCAAGGGAGGCTACCTTGTCCTTGAACTGCTCGCTTTGCGAACGTATCCTTGCGCCGAGAATGTACTCGTATCCGTCCTTCTCCAGGTCGCGTATGTTCTCCTTGCTAAGTAGACCCGCATCCGCCACAACAATAGGTTTCGGAAACTCGAACCGCTTCTGTAATTTCTTGATAATTGGGATCATCGTATGGCCTTCGTAAGTGTTCCCCTCATGGATTTCATACCCTATGGGATTCCCTCCGGGACCAACCAACAAGCCAAGAACAACCTGCGGATTGGCGTTCTTTCCGTCCTTAGACCAGCCTGGAATGCGGGCGTCGTCCTCGCGGGACTCGAAGTACATCGTAGTCGTATCGTAAAAGACTATGGCCACGCTGCCCCCCAACACTTTCTTTGTCTGATTGTACGTGACCTGCTCTATATCGTGTTTGACATCGTAGTTACCTTTGTGCTTGCTCCCATGCCTCCAGCAGAGTTCGTCAAGATAGCGATAGATCTTATCCTCGTCGTAGTACTTGTTCATGAAGTACGCCATGTAACGGAGCGTCTTCAGTTTGCTTCCCGGGTGATACAGGCGTGTAACCACAAGGCTCTTAAAAATCTCGTCATCGGAAGTCCTAACCGCACCGAAGCCAATCTTATCGAAAAGGCGGCCGTAAATGAGGTCCGGGCCTACCAGGCGAAGCTGGTTCTGGCCTATACCGGCAAAAACGGCATCATATGCCGCAGCATCATCTTGCATGAACAACTCCTCTCCGAACTCCTGTTCGTCAGCCCATTGGCGGGCTTTGCGCTCAAGAGAAATCAAGGTGGCTTCGTCTCGGCTGCTGCCAAAGGACTTCTGTACGCGGTATTTGCCGCTGACCTTGGCAACGACTTGGATGGAGATGGTTCCGCTCTTATTTTGCTTCCGCCGGACAAACATACTACGAAGGTAGCCATTTGTCGCGGGACACCCAAATTTGATTCTTTATCTGCCTCTCACGCAGCTGTAGGGCCGATTTTCTGAAAAGTCACGAAAAAGTGCGGAAAACAGGAAAAATCAGCAATCTCGCCAGCCATCTTGCCATGACGCAAAGCACCAAATGAATGAGCGCAGTCATTGGAAATGGCGATACGGCCCAGAAGCTTCTGAATATCATTTGCAGGATGGAATTTTGCCAGAATTTCAGGACGGTTCACTATCTCACGAACCTTATCCACATCAGCGCAGATACCCGCAATATCCACAGGGACAATGACTTTGGTGCGTTCCGTGATAACATCAGCCAGTTTATCGTAATCCATCTCGACATTGTCCTTCTGAGAATCCACCAGGACAATGGTAGCACCGACATGAGCGAGACGACAGATGCCGACGCAGTATAAGTATATGCCGGAACAATCTCCGCGTCCACCCCAAAACTCACACCGCCTCGCTCCCGTCTTCGCCGTACTTCCCGTCCTTGGCTTCATAGATGACGGACGGCTCCAGAACTTCGACCGTGTGCCAGGTGCCAGCGGGGACAACGCAGCCGTAATTGCCGGAGGACGGGTCCAGGACAATGCGTGCCGTTTCATGGAGACGACGCCCAATTGCCATATCCTGCTTATGTTCAATGCCATCTCCAGATTCAATGCCGTCTCCAGGTCTCGCTTCCTCGTAAAGGACCTCGACCAATTTTCCATGAAGCAACAATACATTCTCGGTACTGTGCGGGTGCCGGTGGATAGTAACCACTGTGCCGGGAAGAAGGGCATTGAGCATACGCTGGCTGTTGTCGTCGGATGACGTGCGCAGGTCATAGTTCTGACGAAGCCGTGGATTTTCCGCAGCCTCGGAGAGCAACTTCGTGATAAACTTCTTGTCAATTTCCATCATAATTTCGCTTTTTAACGTCGCAAGGTATTCCTCGTGCAGATGATAATACTTCTTCATGAATCGTCCACTCTATCAAGCCACGGGACAAAGGTCCAGCCGAAAGCCTTGTCAACCAGACATACAGGTACTACTACAGCCGTATCTGTCGTGACACATTCTTCTCCTATGATGAGCTCAACAGCAAGCTATATGAATTGAACGATATGTTCAACAACAGGACCCGCAGGAACAAGACATACAAATATAACAAATTTTCCCGAATTAAGGGAATAAAAAAAGCATTCATACATCTGCAAATAACCAGAAATTCAAATGAATATGAATGCTTCCAAACTCATGAGTCCGGAAAGGAAACTCGTGATGTGGAACAAATGTTAAGAAATTATTGACTTGTGGCCATCGAAAGCCTCCCGTGAGCGAAACCGGCCATCCTGCGCACGAGGGAGCATATTCATTTGGCCAGACTTATCCTTCTGCCGGTCGCTGCCCTTCAGACGTGGTTGCCGAAGGATCCAGCTGGAAGATCTTCTCCATGAGGTGCCACTTCTGGGTGGAGGTCATGGATGGGTCACAGCCTTGGAAGCGGGCGACGTAGGCCTCCCATTCGGCTTGGCGAGGCAGGGTGGCGAGACGGGCGTTGTCCTTGACGAAGTCGAAGTCATCGGTGGTGTCCATGATCATGAAGACACGGCGTTCAAGGCGGTAAATCTGCATGTCGAGGATGCCGACGGAGCGGATGCCCTCCTGAATCTCGGGCCAGACGTGGCGGTGGGCGTCTATATAGTTCTCAATCATCCGGTCATCACCGACAAGGTCGAGGGTTTGGCAATATCTTTTCATTTTGCTTGTGGTTTTATTGTAAGCCGTGCGCGCATTGCATCTTTCCGCGCACGAGATGTATTGAATATGAGGCTTCTGTGAGCAAATAAGGGCTTCTCGATCACGGGAAAGGAGACACGAGGGCTTTGGTCAATGAATATCAGGAAGCGGAAGCCGTGAGCGTGCGCGCGACAAGTCACATTCCCCCGCGCCTGACGGTGATCTCGATGGCTCCGTCCGGGAAGGTGTGGCGAGAGGTGCAGACGAGGACGAGGTAGCCGCCACCGCCGGCACCAGGCATCTTCCAGGCGAGGACACCCGGCATCCGGGAATATTTGTCAATATATTCCTGTACTGACGGAAGAAAAGCCCCCTCAGAATGCACGCAGGAAGGCACGTCGGAAGACTTCTCGGATGGTTGTCCTGAAAGTCCGTCGGCAATCCCGGCGGCGTCTTTTTGAATATGTGAGGACGAGCCATCGGGGACGCCTCCTCCGCATGATGTCGGGTTGACCATCCCCGGAAACATGGCGACCTGAGCCTCGAACGACGCCCGGTAGGCGGCGGCGAAGCGGTCAATGTCCATGTCAAGAATGGCTTGCCAGCAGTCATCCGCGGCCTTTGCCAGGGCCTGGACTTTCGGAAGGGTGATGTCCTTCCCCTCAACCACCGAGCAGCCCGGACGGCGAGGGAACATCGGAATCAGGCAGAGGTGCTCCTCAAGCCATGAGAGAACCCTCTCGTCAGAACACGTCTCGATCTTGACCGGCCAGAAACGCTGGTCGTAATAGTGACGGGCAAGGCCGGGAACGCATATTCCTATGGCGTCCTGGGCACCGGAGATCACCCCGTCCGAACGCTCCGGGTCGTTCTCGAAACAGAACACCAGCTTCGCCAGCATCTCCGGATCCATGTTCGGGAGCTGGTACGGCCAGATCTTGCGGATGGCGTTGCGGGTAGAGGTGGAGAGGCCGCAGCGCTCCCTCACCTCAAAAGTCGGCTCAAGAGACACGGTCACCGCCCACCCAGGAGCAAGGCACGACACATACGGCTGGTCAATCCACGTCCCGGCGAGGTCGAGTCTTGTCGGGATCGAAGACTCCGACTTCTTCAGATCGGTGCTGGAACGGGCGGCCAGACCCTCGGACGGGCGGCGCTGGAGGACGACATATTCAATGCCCCTCTCCGCACAGAAGCGGCGCTTGTCCTCGTTCGAACCGTCCTCGTTGACAACGAATATGTCCGGCCTCAGTTCCTCAACGGTAGGGATGAAGTCCATGATGCCGTGGCCACGGTTGATGAACGCATCCTTGACGTAGCGGATCGACTTCACCATGAACAGCCGCTCCCGCTCGCTGTACACGGTCTTGTGATGCTTGTAGTCAAGGATCGTGGCGTCGGAACCGATGCCGACATAGAGGTCGCCGTAGGACGAAGCCTCCTTGAAAAACTCAACATGGCCGCTGTGCAGGAGGTCATAGCAGCCGGAAACGAATACTTTCTTGTTTGGCATATACTATATTTCGGGAGGCGGCCCACAACGAAAAGTGACCGCCAGCCATTATTATTATCTTGGAATATCTACCTCTCCGCCCTCACCGGGTTGTGGAGGAAGTCGTCGTAGGCGAGACGGATTCCGTCCTCCAGTTCCGTCCTGTAGGTCCAGCCCAAGGCCGTGGCTTTGGAGACGTCGAGAAGCTTGCGCGGGGTACCGTTCGGCTTGGATGCGTCCCAAAGAATCTCGCCCTCGTAGCCGACCACCTTGGCGACGAGACGCGTCAGTTCCTTGATGGTGATCTCCTTCCCCGTACCGGCGTTGACGGTCTCGTTCCCGGAATATCCGTTAATCAGGAACACGCAGAGGTTGGCGAGGTCGTCCACGTAGAGGAACTCCCTCAATGGCGAGCCGTCGCCCCAGCAGGTCACCGACGGAGCGCCGGACACCTTCGCCTCGTGAAAACGCCGGATAAGGGCCGGAAGCACGTGGGAGTGGGTCGGATGGTAGTTGTCGTTCGGGCCGTAGAGGTTCGTCGGCATCACCGAGATGTAGTCAGTGCCGTACTGGCGGTTCAGGAACTCGCAGTACTTAAGACCGGAGATCTTGGCGAGGGCGTAGGCCTCGTTCGTCTTCTCCAGCGGTCCCGTCAGGAGGCAGGACTCCTTCATCGGCTGCGGCGCCATGCGGGGATAGATGCACGACGACCCGAGGAACTCCAGCTTGCGGCAGCCGTTCATCCACGCCGAGTGGATGACGTTCATCTCCAGAGTCATATTCATGTACATGAAGTCGGCCAGAGCCTCCTCGTTGGCGACTATCCCGCCCACCTTGGCGGCGGCGAGGAAGACATATTCAGGCATCTCCGCCTCGAAGAACGCCTCGACGGCGCGCTGGTCGCAGAGGTCCAGCTCCTTGTGCGTCCGCAGGACAAGGTTGTCGTAACCCTGCCGGCGCAGCTCCCTGACTATAGCGGAGCCAACCATCCCGCGATGGCCGGCCACATAGATTCTCGCGTTCTTCTCCATCATTTCACAATGCCTTTTTCAAGATATTCGACAAGATTCATCTTGCGCACGTCCTCCGCCGCACCGTCAGCGGCGACCTTGCGCATGTCATGCTCCACCATGATGCGGACCAGTTCCTCGAAGGATGTCCTGGTCGGATTCCATCCGAGCGTGGCCTTAGCCTTGGTCGGGTCACCCCACAGGTTGACCACATCCGTCGGGGGTAGAAGTCCGGGGACACCTCGACAAGCACACGGCCGGTCGCCTTGTCTATTCCCTTCTCTTCCGCACCCTCGCCTACGAACTCAAGCTCAATTCAAGCCTCACGGAACGCCAACTGGCAGAACTCCCGCACGCTGTGCTGGACGCCGGTCGCTATCACATAGTCATCCGGCCTCTCGTTCTGAAGGATGAGCCACATGCACTCCACATAATCCTTGGCGTACCCCCAGTCGCGCAGCGACGAGAGGTTGCCGAGGTACAGTTTCTCCTGCTTCCCCTGACGGATCCGCGCGGCCGCGAGGGTGATCTTCCTCGTGACGAACGTCTCACCGCGCCGCTCGCTCTCGTGGTTGAACAGGATGCCGTTGCAGCAGAACATGTTGTAGGCGTCGCGGTACTCCCGGACGATCCAGTAGCCGTACTGCTTGGCGACGGCATACGGACTGTAGGGATGGAACGGGGTGTTCTCGTTCTGAGGCACCTCCTCAACCTTTCCATAGAGTTCTGACGTGGAGGCCTGATACATGCGGCACGTCTCGGCGAGTCCCGTCTGGCGGATAGCCTCAAGGATGCGCAGCACCCCGGTCGCGTCAACGTCGGCCGTGAACTCCGGAGAGTCGAACGACACCTGGACGTGGCTCTGCGCCGCGAGGTTGTACACCTCGTCCGGTCGCACGCGGTTCATCACCTGGATCAGACTCATCGAGTCCCCCAGATCGGCGTAATGGAGATGGAAATTAGGCTGCCCCTCAAGGTGCGCGATCCTCTCACGGTAGTCCACCGATGACCGGCGGATCGTCCCGTGAACGTCATACCCCTTCGACAGCAGCAGCTCGGCAAGATACGAGCCATCCTGGCCCGTGATGCCGGTGATTAGGGCGGTTTTCATTTATTAGTGAATATTTTAGATTGAATATTTGCTCTTCGTGTCCAAGAATATAAGCCGCACAATCACATACAAAGAGATCACATTCGGCAAGACCCTGACTAACACACATAAGACCCTGGTGCGAATTAGCTTCCTCCGCACACAGACCTATCAAAAGATCAACTTACGGGCTCAAAAACGACAGCCACGCACCCGGATAATGTTATTTCAAGACATCTTCTGGAAGGAACACTCTGGCCGCCTCAGCATTCTTAGGCAGCACTTTGGCGAACAGGACCACATGAACGGCCTGCGCTTTCTTCACAAACGGAAGGTGAGGACTTATTATTGGTAGATAAACATCGTGAATGACATAGAGTTACAAATATCTTTCACAGAGATAATCTTTCTCAAAGATATTTCCAAGTGCCTAAAGTGGTTCTTAGAAACATGTAGAGAAGACAACTACTATCCCATCTTATTATACAACTTTGCCAGTTCCACAGACACAAAGTTATTAATTTCCTTTCCGAGAAACATGAGTTCAGTAGAAAACAACGCAATCGCTTCATTGTCGCCATGGCCGAAATTGGCCTCCGCATTAGCTATGGCATCTTTTAACCTCACAGGATCCGACTCATACTTAAATCCACCATTTATCTTACTATCAACAAACTGCTTAAAAGATGCGAATTCATCCACTTCTTTTATAGCAGGTGCACTGCGATAGAAATGATAATACAGCCAAATTTCAAAGCAGGGATTACTCTGAGCGACATTCCAAACACAATACGGTTTGATCTCGGTAAACCGAGTGAAAATGTCGTCATTCATTTTCTTGCAAAAATCACGAAGAACCGCGATTTTACCTTCCAATGCCCAAGCATCAGTGTCAATGACAAACCAAATTCTGTCCCCTTGTGAATAATCCAAAGAAAAGCAACCACACTCAAAGTCAAACTTTTCCATAGCCCTACGTTCCAATTGCACAGGATCGGTTTTGCCAGCCTCAGAAGGAATCGTGATAACATTAAGGTTTGATGACAGTCCCTCGAAAAACTCAAAGTATTTAGGCTCATCATGTGCACCTTCGCAGATTACATACAATTTATGAGCATCCCGGCTCGGCTCTTTCTTGGCGTACTGTCTGACACGTGTAATCATGGCTACCAATGAAGATCCTTTAGATTTGACAAGAAAGGGATTCCGCCATAGCGCCCGGCCAGATAGCCGTTCTCTATGTTAGCGGTATTGTGAATATTAAAATCACTGAGTGGATATAGCTTAGTTGATTGCTCCGCATCTTTTTGAGCAAACCAGATCTCGTCCGGACGAAAAATACTCTGATCCAGAAGACATGATTCGTGAGTTGTGAATATTAGCTGGCCTTTCGCTTGCTTGCTGTCGGATATCTTTTGAATGATACTCTTAACCATAATAGGATGGACGCTACGCTCAATCTCATCAACAACGAAAACGCCGTGGCCATGTGTCAAGGCAAAGAAAAGGGGCATATACTCTATAAGACGCCGTGTCCCGTCTGACTCAATCGAGACAGGGACTTCCACAATGTCCCCACCAGTGTCTTCATGAACCGAGACAAGCGTTTTCTGCCATACCTGTCCATCTTCAAAAATCACATTTGAGACCCCAAGGCCATTATTCCTTTCTACAATTTGAGGCTCATCTGGGTGATTGCGAGCGTTACTAACCACAGAGATAAGATCCTTGTTGCCGTTTATCACTTCATCCGTCACAACCACTTTCCTGACACGCAAAGCGGAAATACCCGTCTTAAGTTCCGGAATAGTCTCATTAACCAAACGCCTGAACGGCTCATACTTATCAAAAAGATGTGGCACATGGCCAGAGATTGTGTCCGGAAGCACGACTCTAAAACGATCGGCGAACCAAGAATAGGCCTCCGCTACAAGTTCAGATTCAGAATGATAATATTGGCCTAAAAATGAAAAGAGGAGCATATCAGGACGCACAAGGCGATCAAGGGCATTCAAAAACTCATCATTAACTCCATTCGTCAAAAAATCGCCGTTTAGTTTTATATTGCCTCCTTCACGCTGAATAATGGGAATGTCCTTAGTTTTCTTACTAAGCAACAATTCCTCCAGAACAAGTTCCCGTCCCTTAAATTCGATGTGATAATAAAAAACCTTGTCATTCCGGCAGAACTCAATGGCCATCCCAGATGCTTTCCCTAGGCAAGAAGGGTCAAAGCGGAACGCCAGTCCTTCATTGAATCCATGAAAATCAAGAGAACCAGACAGCACGAATTCGCGGAGCAAATTCATCGCCGACAACAGGTTACTTTTACCAGCCCCGTTTGCGCCATAAACAGCCGCCAGCCTCAGAGCAGTAGTATGTGAACAATCTATCTTGTGGTGAACAAGGCTATGGCTTTTACTAGACGGAAATGTATTAAATTCCGTCACATCCTTGAAAGAAAAGATGTTCTCTGCCACAAAACGAAGAAGCATATCACAATTCCGTTAAAAGTTCACGGCAAATATAACGATTAAATCAAAAATAGTCAAGAATCCTCAGAATCTTACACACTTTTAACGGAATCACAACTTATTCTCCTTAGTATCACCTCAAATGCCTCCGCATAGTTACACCCGGCCTGACAGCCGCGATAAGCGGCGAAGCCCTCGAGGGCCTCTTCGGAACGAGGGTGAGGATATGGACGCATGACACCACGGTACATCGAGAGGGCTTTGATCTTGGCATCAACACCTTCTTTCCCCACCTCTACCCAAAGGTTCGGCTGGAAACGGTTCAACCCACTGTTCAACGCCCATTCCGTGCAGGATGGCACCTCCATATACCAAAACTCAGAGATCGGTTTCACCTCCGGGCGACGCTGGAAAAGACGGATGGCCTCTTGACAGGCGAGGCTAGTCTGAAGATGGTCATTGTTCGTGTCCGCCGGATGATGGGTGATGATGATGTCCGGCTCGCTCTCACGGATAGCGCTTTCGATGAACTGCACAAGTTTCAGATGAGGAACCGTGTTCATCTCGATGTTCGGGAATGTGGCCTCGAACTTTCGGTGTATTCCAAGGAAGTCCGACGAAGCGTTCAAATCTTCATCCAACTCCTTATCCTCCGGGCGGAAAGCGCGCGCCTTCGCCTCCGTACACATGATGGCGACATCAATCTGATGCCCCTCACGACTCCATCTGAACATGGACGCACCAGCCCCCAGCACCTCATCATCAGGATGGGCGACTACAAGTAAATATTTCATTGTGAATATTTTTAATTAGATTTTCCTATTGAATATCTCACTCCGAACGTAACACCGACAGAGTCCTGATACAATTGTCCTTTGTCGGCATATAAACCATACAAAACAGTAAGACCTTTAACTTTGAAAATGGAATCTACTTGCCCCATAAACGCACCCGAAAACTGCTTTAAGCCAGTCTCTTTGACCGTTCCCCAAGGCTTCTGGTATTGAGATTCACCCGTGTAAGGAGTAACGTATGTTCCATAGTTTTCACTATAGGTCAGCATCAGTTTGTAAGGGTACTTGCGGAACAATTTCCCGCCTATACCAAGATGGTGCGATTTTACTCGATTGTTTTCTATGCCAAGATTAACCAAGGCAGACGACCATTCGCCAACATGCACACCTTTGGGCAAGAACAAAGGATCACCAATCGTCCTTCCGTGATGAGTCCAACAAGATTTGTAATATGAGTTACTGAAATAATCATCAAGCCCCACCGTTGACACTCCCGGAGGAGTGATGGAATGTCCCTCATCATCAAAGGCTTCGCCATTAATCGACCCAGACTGATACATGGTATACTGATGTTCGTACACAACATCACTAATCCACTTGTTCTTATCATGAAAGCTAAAGGATAGCGTGTTCACACCATCGGGAAAGTTATAGAAACCCATTCCCGACCCATCGTTGTAGGGAATGTCATGCTGGGCGACAATAGCCCAGTCATCTGTACGGTACGAGACCCGGATGATCTCGCTTCCTCCCTGATCACCAATGACGTTCAACCGGTCACTTTTCGTCCCTTCACTACCTGCACTGCTACCTGTCACGACCTTTATATAATTCTTTAGCGAAACTGGGTAATTCACTTCCGTAGGATGTTCTCCTGCCCACATGGCATAATGATCCAACACCGCATCCAATGACAGCCTCTTTGTCAGTGAAAAACGCAGCCCTATTCTTGTCCTATGCACCAGCGCATCCTTAACGTAGCGATTGTCTGTAGTCGTAAAATCCCCGTATGCACCATAAATCCACAAATGCTTACGAGTCAACGGCACCGCCACAGGATCCATGCTGACAAGATACCCAGGCATAGAACGGGCGTTGCCCGTTTCCACAAGATGCCCACCCGTCACTGACAAGGAACCAAGCGATTGTGAAGCCCCCATGAAATCATTGTCCCGATGCTTGATCCCGACATCCAATGTAAACGGTTTCCATTTGATCGATCCATAGAGCTCATCCACCATCATATTCACAGATTTTGATGAAAGACCAAGCGGGTTTTTATAACCATTCGCCGCCAAAGAAGCGCCAAACCTGTATTGAATAGTCTTGGACTGATCAAATTGTGTGCTTGCCTGCAGCAGCGCCAACCCGCCATTCCTCTCCGGCATCAGCCCATACTGGTTGGTCGTCATCCAGTACGGCAAATAACCCTCGGAAGATGCCATGGCACCCATGAGCATTATGGAAGCGATGAAATCGTTCATTTACTTACGTCCAACAAGATAACAATTAAACAGTCTTTGAATATCCCACCAACTTATCATGCATCCAGTGAGGATACTTCCCACAGGCGGTGTAGGCTATCGCGATGACTGTCCAAAGGATTAGTTTCATGTCTCCGAAGAAAGAGGCATGCCTCACGTAATAAACGTCAAGTTTCAGTCGGACAGGCAGAACCTTTTCATTGTACTCCTTCTCATCCGGGAACTGATCACCATAGATGTAGTCCCAAAGGCTTGACTGGCTTGTCAGTCCACAAGGCACAGTTGAGGCGACCGCATTCTCTCCACCACGGGTGACCTCAACCTGATCCACCGCCGCCGGACGAGGGCCGACAATCGACATCGTCCCATTAAGAATATTCAACAATTGCGGCAGCTCATCAATCTTGAGCCTCCGCATGATCCTTCCCCACCAAAAGATCCGATCCTGCTCCGGACGAAGCGAAGCCTCGCTTGCGCCACGAGCCACTCGCATGGAACGGAACTTCCACATCTTGAACCGCCTGTTATCCTTCCCGACACGATTGGCGAAATAGAACAATGGCCCGGGATCGCTGACTTCCGTCAGAATAATAGAAACAATCCATATCGGCGACGTGCCGACGATGCCCAAAATGGCGCAAACAACGTCGAAAAAGCGCTTGAAAAATCTATACGCCATAAAACAAAACCATTATCTCATTGTCTTCTTCGGTTCTATCCCCTTAAGACTCTCATCAAAAGTCACCACATTATAGTCAAAATCATATTTTGACATCTCCGGGACATAATACGAATCCGAAAACATCTTAGGAATCTGAGGCAAAACGAAAGAACCCAACCATACCAAAGGATTAAACAAACCGGTTATCCAAACCTTCTTTCCGTACATCTTCGCAAAAAACCGGATACACTCCACAGTGTCCACCAACTCCTTATTCTGCGGATAGAATGTACCGTCCAGTTCTCTCTCGATCAGCTGCTTCACGAATTCAGACAAATTGTCAATGGCAAGCATCGACCGCTTATTGTGCCACGCCGGAAATACCGGTGTCTTAGTGGCCAGCCAAGCCAGCCTCTGGAAATTACCCTTTCCGGTAGGCCCGTAAATCATTGGCGGACGAATAATAGCTATCTTAAACGTATCACACGACAATTCATTCAAGCCCTTTTCTGCCTGCAATTTAGAATCACCATAGAAATCATTAGGGTTAGGCATCGTATCTTTGGTTACCACATCCCCCTTCAATGACTTGCTCGCGTGATAAACGATTTTCGAACTCATGTAAATAAACTGCTTCACTCCATGAGACTTCGCCCACTTAGCCACCTCTATAGCCAGATCTCTGTTTACCTTATAATAAAGAGGAGCCATTTCCGGCTTCGGATCCACATGCGCAATACCTGCAACATGAAATACAGCATCATACTTCGAGAAATCGGCTTGTTTCCAAACTCCATCCATAGTATCCACCGTATCCACCTGATATTTATCAGGCTCACGCATCAGCCAACGTTCCACGGAAGTACCCACAAAACTATTGGCACCAGTTATCAGTACTCTTTTCATTTTTAAAAATTCAAATATGCAATAGTTGGAATATGGACTGGCACTTATGCTCAGCTTCCAGCTATCATCTATTTCATCACCAACTTATTATATACTGTCTTTACCCAATTAACCAGAGAAATACCAACAATAGTAATTGTCAATGTCAATACAAATGCCACCACCGAATAACTACCATTATTAGAAACTGCAGCACTTCCACATCCTAAAAGCACACCAACGATCACACAGACAAAGCCCTTGATCGGATTGTGGATAGCCATAGCGGTGAAACTGTTGCGACCGAACCATTTAATCCAATGCATCCACTTTGCATCATTCCGACAAGACTCAGTACCAGCAAGCAACATACAGAACAAAAGCATCATCGCTATTCCCGCCAATGCACATGGATATGTAATCAACGGATTATGTATATCTGCATGTCCAAATGATATGCTGCCATTGCAACTACTTCCAATAAACACAAGGGAACCGAGCAACATGCATGAAATAAGTGCAACGACACGATGGCTATCCACCCAGTTCTGCATCTGCTGATGCCCGAACTTCTGCACTATCAGATGTCCTATCGCGAAAAAAGGCAGACCAAGACAAGCGACCTCCAAATTCCAAGGCAGCAAAGTAATATCTACGACATCGACATACGTAATCATGTAATAACTTACCGATGCCAAGGCAATGCTGACAATCAAAATCCATACTTTCTTGAAATCAGACAAGAAATAATAGATGACCTCCATCACAAACAGGCAAGTTACAAACCACAACGGCACATTGTGAACCAAGAAACCACCACTACCTTGAGCGATGAAAGTCTGCGCCAACGGCATCCAGTAACTATCCACTTGAGCATGTGTCACTAAGGAGAATGCGGCCCACACAAACCATGTCAAGAACGAAAATATCACATAAGGCACGAGCAGCGATTTCACTTTCTTCATAAAAAAAGTCCTGAAATCAGCATATTTACATTTATTGAAAACCATACCACTCAGGAAGAAAAATAAAGGAATATGCCATGCATATACGAACGCATTACTCCATCCTGTAAGACGGATATGGCCCCAAATGATTGCCAACATTCCAAAAGCCTTGGCTAAGTCATTATAATCTAATCTTTTACCCCCCCTATCGGATTCACCAGTCTTGTACTATCCATAATATTCCTATGTTTTATCCTTTCAGTTTAGCTTTTCTAAAATTTGGATCCAAATACTTCATAATTCCCTGAAGACATCCGGCTATCATAGGCAATGGATCATTCCATGCGCCATCATGATAACTTACATCTTTCCCAAAGAACTTAAACCATGACGGTTTAAACTTGAATCTCTCGGGTGAAAACAAAAACCACATCACATCCAATCCAAACCATCGAACCTGCTGACCAGATTTATATTTAGTCATATCAAACAGTTCTGCGCCATTGCCAAGATATTCATCTACAAATATTTTCGCAAAATTTACACCTGCAGCAAAACTAGCCTGGAGACTTGATGGGACGCGAGGGTTAATCTCAATAATTTTAAGTTCATGAGTCCGTTTATCTTCCAATATGTCAAAGTCAGCAAAGCCATGCCAATTTAATTTGTCCAAACAGCGTTCACACTGTTCTACGAGAAATGGATGTTCCACCGTCTCACTATAGCAACTTGTACCACCTTTAAGTGGAAAGAACCTGCGGATTTTAATCACAGTTGAGGCAACTGTCTTTCCATCATACCTACGAAACAACATTACATTATAATAATAATCAGGCTGTTCCACATACTGCTGTAGCGCACAAGCACCAAAGCTCTTAGCAATAACTGGATAATTGTCTTCCAGTTCCTCCAAGTTTCCAACTTTAATAATCCCCTTAGCTCCTGCCGACAAGTTAGGCTTAATCATAGCTGGAAATCCTACATACTCTGCTACAGATTTTAAATTATTCCTAAACTCCGAACTTTCTGTCCCCAACTTTATTGAAGGTAAAGCCCTGGTATGTGGATGCACGATGTCGAACTTTTCACATACCTCCATAAGTTTCTGCTTATCATTGGCCAACTCAAAGGTAGAATATGTTTCCACAGCACAAATAATCTTATACTGTCGCTCGACCTTTTCCTTTTCAAGACTTAAGAAATAAGCAGACTCATCACCCATTGGAATAATCAATTCATATTGGTGCGACTTAATATGCTCATAGAAATAAGCCTTGAACGCCTCTGGCTCAAGGTGTAAGTTTGGGGATTTGTACTTATGTTGAAGGTATTTGGTAGCATACCCGCTGCTAACCTTTTGTGCACAAAGGGCTGTCAACTCATGTCCTAGTTTATTCAACTCGCGGGCCATGCACACCACTTGTACGCCTTCTCCATCAAGTAATAAGATTTTACTCATTGCTTAATAATTATAATATTTCTTCCCAACAAGTCTCTTCCACATTATTAAGAAGAAATACTTTATCAAATATATAATATGTTCAGCATACCATTTAATCTCATCCCACCATGATGATTCCGGTCTTTTAAATAGTAGTCCTGCCAACCCCAACTTCTGTAGAATGCCATCAGGCTGACGCAACTGACCAATCACACTACGGAAAGCAGCTCCCACACCTACGCAAACTACACCATCATTCAAATAAGACACTAACATAGAGTTGAACAAATCCTGCTTCGGGGCACGCATGGCAGTCCAAACTAAATTTGCACCACTCTCATTGATTATCTTTGCAATGCTCCCAAAGTCATACTCATTCAAAGGAGAGAATGGTGGAGAATATGTACCTACTACTTCAGCTCCAAACTCATCTTTCGCTTTCTTTTTTAAAGCCAACAACGTTTCCTCAGTATCCCCTAAAAAGAAATGCTTATATCCTTTTATCTTAAGCATTCTGGGAAATAAATGTGGACCACACACTCTCTGTACTTGTTTTAACCCCCACCAATGCCCACACCACACCAAAGGTGTCCCATCGGGTGTGTTCATCAATGACTTCTCCATTACCGCCCAATACCTATCATCACGATTAGCAATGGGTACAGTTCTCAATGTTGAAACACAGACATATCCCTTTTGATTGCTATCGATAGCACTAATTATTGTCCGGATAGCCTTGCTCTCATCCGTAATCGATATCCTAGTTCTTCCTATACGAAAAAAGTCTTCTTGATTATTCATTATTGACTATTATTAGTGATGCGCTAACTTTCGCATCTATGTTCGTAACTTATTAAGATTGCAAAGTTTAACAATTTTCTACTTTAACCTCGATTTGAAATTAGTTTGTACTGAAGGTTTATGACAGCCCCTCAACTACTCATTTGAAATAAGGATTTTTCAGAACTTTCTTTATTTGATAATTATTAACGCATCAGTACTAATTGGCTATTATTCTATATATCTCCAGTGTTTTCTTAAACACAACATCTTGTGTAAAGTTATGTCTGAAGTGTTCAAAAACTTTGGCTGAATAATATTGACATTTTCCACCATTAATTATTCCAACAATTCTATCCGCATATGCATCGGCTGTCAAATCATTAACAATCAAGGCATCATCACCTATTGTAGAGCGATTAAAACCTTGAGGAGATGCAATAGGGATAATACCGTATGCCATGCACTCCGTAACAGAATTAGATTGTCCTTCTCGTGGTTGAGTTGATGGAAAGATATAGAAGTGTTTGTCAGTCAGTAATGCAGGAAGATCTTCATGCTTGCATCCCGAAATGTAAGTAAAAGATTCTGGCTTAAGCAAGGACCGCATCATACTTTTCACTCGCTCAACGTAGTCAGCCTTACCGTTACCGACTATCGTCAAATATACATTAGGGATAGTCTTCTGAACTTTCGCTGCGGTTTCCACAATCAAATCCACATGCTTATTCTCTTCCACACGACCATAAAAAAGCAGGTTGATTTGATTAGTAGGTTTCTTGGGCATGTGCTTCGGAGCAAAACTATCTTCCACACAGTTGGCATAGTGAAAAACAGGGGTTTTGCTGATAGATGTTACCAAAGGAATATTCTCTTTTCCTTGTACAAAGACATAACAGGCTCCATTCAACAGATAGCTAAACATTTTTCTGTATCGTGATGATCCGCTTGTCCAAAAATCAATAGCACCTCCACCCCGAAGCTCATAAATAACTTTGTAACCCATTACTTTCATGATATGCATTAACACATATTCATTAAAAATGGTCTTCCCTGCAAACCCAGACAAATGAACAAGGCTATTACGCGAGCCAAACAACAGTTTACAGAAAGTCTCACTCCATCCCGCCAACAGACGGAATGGGTATGATAACAATACTCGCTTCTTACCCCAGGTCGCATCTGCTTTTCTTTGACGGATGGTCGTAATATCAAAACCAGCCTCACGCAACATTCGTATTGTACGCATATTACCAACCTCTCCTCCACCAAAAGGAGCCTGTCCTATTTTAGGAAGAGTAGCATACATGAATATTCTTTTATTCATTTTGTGATTTTATTACATAAAAAGGCAATGCACTAAACTCTCTGACCATTTATAGAAAGTATCTTTGCCGGGATTCCCGAGACTACAGCATTATCTGGAACATCCTTCACCACCACAGAATTAGGCGCAATTATCACATTGTTTCCAATTATGATGTTTCCTATAACAACTGCCCCTATAGTTATTTCACAATTATCACCAAGGATTGGCCTTTTTATCGTCCCTGTTTTAGTTCCTATTACGACACCTGCATTCACAATACAATGTTTTCCCATTTTATCTGGACCAATAATGCCACCTCCAGTAATATGAGGTATTCTTAATCCATATCCCACAACATTGGGATTTATACGAAATCTATACTTACTCAAGTTTCGCAAGTGAAAAATAATTGAAATAAAAAAGGCTAAAGGTTTTGAT
>ERZ825137.1146-NODE-1146-length-35134-cov-4.739160_pt1 | contig 35134 bp, 32 predicted proteins | sample MGYA00519873_ERZ825137 | MGnify/ENA primary metagenome ERZ825137 (study PRJEB31778, sample SAMEA3449190) | human gut metagenome | biome: human gut; feature: human-associated habitat; material: faeces | place: United Kingdom | collected 2010/2012 ...
GTTGTACAAGGCGCTGACGAGCAGCGACAGGATGCAGGGCAGGGAGAAGGAGCGCAGCAGTTTTCCCAGGTCGTCCCGGCCCAGGTAGGCGTTGTGTTCGAGTGCCATAAGAACCTCCTGAATCAAAGAAATGAGGAGGTTCAATTCATCAAAAAACATTCCCCGCACTTTTAATTACCTGAAAAACAAAAATCAAAACAAAATCTAATAAAAATACAAATAATTTTTTTATAAAACTAACTCAAAAAGAGGGTATAAGTTTAGTAACACTTACAATTACAATAATAGTTATAATTATTTTATCTGCAGCAGTTGTTATTACTTTAAATAACAATAACTCTTTAACTAGTGCTGGTGATGCTAGACGCGAAAATGATAGAGATACTATGCAATCATACTTAGAAATGGCAATGCAAAAAGCAGTTATGAAACATAAAAGTAAGTTAGCATTAGATACTGGTAAAGTCACTATGGATAAAACCTCAAATGTTAAAGATACAAAAGGAATAATTACCTGGGAAAGTAGTGGAATAAAAAATCTAACTGGTGAAATTATTTTTGATAAAGGAACTGATAGTGATACAACATTTTATACTGGATATAAGTTACCTGTATATGGTAGTGAAACTAAATGGTACGTTGATGAAAATGATAAATTAGTACTCCAAGTAGGCAATAAAATTTATGGTGCTAACGAAGTTCCTAAGCCTGGTATAACCGCTTCAAAAGTATCTAAAAACCCTCAAAAATATTATGGAGCATATGTTGATTATACTACAACTAATACCTTGTCTGAAAATTATAAATGGCGTATATTTTATGCTACAAATAGTAATATATTTTTAATTGCTTCGGATTATATTAGTGTAGATGATTTACCTACTACTGCTAAAGGTAATAAACCTGCTAATACTTATACTAATCTTCATAAGACTGCACCTTTTAATAATATAATTAATGATTATACAGGAAGTGCTAGTATTACAGAGGACATGAAATGGTTTAATAAAGATTATTTTGATAAAGGATACTCTAGTACAAATAACAATATGAAAGCTGTTGCATATTTACTTGATAAAGCTATTTGGACAGATAAATTTAAAGGTAATGGGGCTGAGTATGTTGTTGGTGGTCCTTCACTTGATATGGTCCTTACTTCATATAACCAATATACTAATCAAAATAATATGTATCAATCTAGAGCTGAAAATTCAACTGGATATAAAATGAGTGATGATAGCGGTACAAAATGGAGTTACAATTCAAGCACAAGTTCTAAATATTTAACGCAAGGAGACACTCTATATAGAATTAGTAGCATAAATAATGCTTACGCTTATTGGGTTAGTAGCCCGTCTGCTGGTAGCACTTATGGTGTAATGGATGTAGACGACGGCGGCAATGTAAGCTATGGTAGCTATGGCAATGCAGGCCGTGGCTTTCGTCCCGTAGTTTGTCTAAAATCTGGTATCTCTTTAAAGGAAGTTGAATATGGTAAATCTTACCAAATTTGACGTTTTATGTAAACTTTGCTACTTTTTATAGATTTACTTTTTTATATATTTCATAGTGTATATTACTATTTTATCTTGTTGATCTTTTTTGTAGAGTGTATCTTCTTTATGCACTCTACACTTTTTTATCTCTTGAGTTAGTTTTATAAAAAAATTAACTCTCATATTTTTATTAATTATATAAATATACTTAGCAAAAAAGCAAGTAAAAGAATTTATCTTAAAACTTGCTTTTATTTTTTACACATTATATATACTTATTATATGTCTTATACTAAGCAACAATATATCCCTACTCCAATTCCAAGAAGCAAAGAAAATATAGACACTATCCAAGACACAGTAGCAACAGATACCAGCCACTTTTCTTTACAAAAATAGACTCCAACACAAAATACTAAACCTATAATTGAAAAAGTAACAGCCACAATAAGTAAAATTATAAACAGATAAAACATATTTGTTCCTCCTAAATTATTAGTAATTTCCTAGCATACATTACATAATAATTATACACTATTAACTTCGAATTTACAAGTACATATTATTTTTACCTACTTATTTAGTTGCTTCTACTATATCTAGAGTTAGTTTTGTAAAAATATATAAAGTTACATACAGTCTTGTTAATTTTTATTCTATTTTTTATTTTAGTATTTCCTAAAAAACATACTTTAGTACTAAATACACCAAAGTATGTTTTTTTTAATATTAAAGTTCAAATTGTGAATTATATAAAGTAGCATAAGCTCCATTTTTCTTCATAAGTTCTTCATGATTTCCTTGTTCTATAATATTTCCTTCTTTCATAACCAAAATTAAATCAGCATTTTTTATAGTTGATAGCCTATGTGCTATTATAAATGACGTCTTGCCTTTAGTTAATTTATCCATTGCAATTTGAACAAGTTCTTCTGTCCTAGTATCAACATTTGAAGTTGCTTCATCAAGTATTAAAAATGGTGAATCTTCAATCATACCTCTGGCAATTGTAAGTAATTGTCTTTGACCTGCTGATACACTATCATTGTCAGAAATTTTAGAATCATAACCATGTGGTAAAGTTCTAATAAAGTGATCAAGACCAACTTCTTTACATACTTCATGCACCCTATCGTCAGTTACATTTTCTCTATTGTATATTATATTTTCTTTAACAGTTCCATCAAAAAGCCATGTATCTTGCAATACCATAGTAAACAAATTATGAATATTTTCTCGTGATAATTCTTTAGTTGATACTCCATCAATCCTTATATCACCAGACTTTATATCATAAAACTTCATAAGCAAATTTACCATAGTCGTCTTACCAGCACCAGTAGGTCCAACTATTGCTATCTTTTGACCGGGCATAGCAGTTGCTGTAAAGTTCTTTATTGTTGGTTTGTCATTATTGTCGTATTGGAATACTACGTTGTCAAATTCAATTTTACCTTTAACATCTTTTCTATCAAGTTTTCTTTTTATATTCTTTTGATCTGACATTTCTTCTTCATCTAAAAATTCAAATACTCTTTCACTAGCTGCAGCTGTTGATTGAAGTGATGTCATAGCTTGTGCAATTTGTGAAAGTGGAGATGTAAATAGTCTTACATAAGTTATGAACGCTATAATTACACCAAATGATATCATATCATTCATGGTAAGAAGTGCACCAACTATACAAACTGCTACATACCCAAAGTTACCTATAAATCCCATTATAGGGTGCATTATTCCAGATAAGAATTGACTCTTTCTACTAGACACACTTACTTTTTTATTTAATTCATCAAATTTTTCATCAGAACTCTTTTTACCGTTATATGCTTTTACTACATTTAATCCAGAATATATCTCTTCAATATGTCCATTTAAATTTCCAAGCGCTTCTTGCTTTTGTACAAAGTATTTTTGTGATTTTTTTAATATAAAAAACATACCAAAAAATCCAATCATACTAGCTAAAATTGCTGTAATAGACATTATCCAGTTAGTACAAAACATCATTATGATTGTACCAATAAATAAAGTTGTAGAACTTACTAAGGTTGCAAGCGATTGATTCATTGACTGTGCTATTGTATCTACATCATTAGTCACTCTTGATAGTATATCACCAGTTGAGTTTCTATCAAAATATTTAAGCGGCAAATTATTGATTTTTTTTGATATTCTGCTTCTTAGTTTTCTTGCAAATTTATTAGCAACATCTGTCATGCTTATTGATTCAATATACGTAAACATAGCACTCATTAAGTAAATGCAAAGTAAAAATATTGATATTTGTTTTATTTTTTCTATGTCCATATATGGTTCTATTACACTTTTAATATTTTCAGGTAATTCATCAATTTTCGCATAAATTTTAGAAGCATCATTTCCATCTCCAAGTGTAGACATAATTTTCAAGAATTCATATTGATCATTAGCACTTATCACTACACCATCAATTTCAAATTCTTTAAATATAACTTGTTTTAGACTATCTGAGATGTCTATATTTTGAAAAATACTAGTATTTTTAGTGTCAGTGTTTAAAGTTGACATTTCTGATGCCATATTTAAGGCATTCATTTTGTCTTCAAATGAAAATTTAACACCATCATATTCACTTTCTGTAAACAATTCTTCTTTTATACTATCAGGAAGTTCTAAAATACCTTCAAATAAGCTACTTGCATCATTTGAAGATAACTTAATGCTTGAAATAAAAGCATAAAACTCCTTTTTATCTTCTTGTGAAATTTCATCACTTGCCATTATATTTGAAATTGTATTCTCAGATAAGTTGACATCTAATATATTTTTAAATATTTCTTTTATTTTGTCATCAGTTAAATTTTTTGATATATTATTTGAAATTATTTCTATATTTTCTTTCTTTACAATTAATCCATCAGAAATAACGTCTGTTAATTTTGATAGCTTATTTGGTGCAAATATAGAAAGAATTGAACCACAAACAGCAAGTATTAATGCTACAAAAATTAATACTCTAAAACTTTTTAACTCACTAAACAATCTTTTTATTGCACTTTTAAAGTCTTTTGCTTTTTCACCAGGAATACCCATTCCACCAGGTCCTCTTCCACGTGACATAGGATCTCTTCTTTTTTGAGAAAACTTTTCTTTTTCATCATTATGCATTTTCTAGTTCCTCCTTTGAAAGTTGAGATAATGCAATTTGTTTATATACTTCACAATTTTTTAAAAGTTCCTTATGTGTACCTTGACCAACACAAATTCCATTATCTAGAACAATTATTTTATCTGCATTCATTATAGTACCGATTCTTTGAGCAACGATCAAATTTGTTGCATTTTTTGTATATTTTTTTAACTCTTTTCTAAGAACTGAATCTGTTTTATAATCAAGAGCTGAAAAACTATCATCAAAAATGTAGATTTCAGGATCTCTAGCTATTGCTCTTGCTACTTGTAGTCTTTGCTTTTGACCACCAGAAAAGTTTGTTCCTCCTTGTGCCACATGAGCATTTACTCCAGCTTCTAGTTTATCAACAAATTCTTTTGCCTGTGCGACTCTAATTGCATCATAAATTTTTTGCTCTGATATTTTTCCTCTACCATTATCGCCATATGAAACATTTGAATTTATAGTGCCATTAAACATGACTGCTTTTTGTGGTACATAACCAATTTTATTATTTAAATACTCCAAGTTATAATCTTTTACATCAACACCATCTACCAAAACTTTACCCTCAGTTGCATCATAAAATCTAGGTACTAAATTAATTAAAGTAGACTTACCACTACCAGTAGATCCAATAAATGCTACAGTTTCTCCTTTATTTGCTTTAAAAGAAATATTTTTTAACAAATATTCATCAGCATCTGGGTATTTAAATGATACATTTTTAAATTCAACAGTTCCAACTTCATCAGTAGTAAGCTTATTAATTTTCCCATCTTTTATAGTTATATCCGTATCTAATACTTCATTAATACGTTTTGCAGATACCTGTGCCCTTGGAATCATCATAAATATCATAGCAAGCATTAAAAATGACATTATTACTTGCATTGCATATGAACTAAATACTACCATATCTCCAAATAATGATAACTTATCAACCATCATTGCATCTTTTATAAGTGAAGCACCTACAAAATATATAGAAAGAGTTAAGCAATACATAACCAAATACATTACAGGTTCCATTATTGCAAATTTCTTTTGATTAAAAAGTTGCAAATTAGTTAATTTGTTATTTACTTCTTCAAACTTATCTTCTTGATATTTTTCAGCATTAAATGCTCTAACAACACGAATACCAGTCAAATTTTCACGAGTAACTCCATTTATTCTATCAATTAATTTTTGAACAATTTTAAATCTTGGAAGCACTATTGCAGTAAGCATGCTTACTACTGATAAAAGTACAACCACGGCTACAGCTGTTATTGCACTCCATTGCCAACTTTTGTTTAATATCTTAGTTATTGCAAAAATTGCTGTTATTGGTGCTTTTATTAAAAGTTGCATTCCCATTGAAATCAACATTTCTACTTGAGTTATATCATTTGTAGTTCTAGTAATTAGGCTACTTGTTGAAAATTGCTTTACTTCATGCATAGATAAGCTTTCAACCTTGTCAAAAACAAGCTTTCTTAGTTTCATCGAAAAACTTGCAGAAACCCCAGAAGTTAAATATCCTGTAATTATTGCAAGCATCAAACTTCCAAGTGCACATCCTACCATATATGCTCCATTTTTTAAAATTTCTGACATCTGAGAGCCTTCTGTTTGTACTAACTTAGTAATCTCAGACATATAATCTGGTATTTTTAAATCTTGCCAAACTTGTGCAAATATTAAAAATAAACAGATAAAAGCAACAAGCCATTGCTTAGCTGAAAATTTTTTCATTAATTTTAACATATTATCATCCTTTCTAATTCACTTTACATTATTCTAAAGTTATAACATCATAGCTTTCAGCATTTTCTTTCATCTTAATAATCACTTTAAAAAAAGTTTCTAAACTATCCTTATCAATATCTTTTTTTAAAATTTTCTCAACTTTATCAAGTTTAATTTTATTTTTCTTAAAGACATCTTCAGCTTCTTTATTCAAAATTATTTTTTTACCCCTTGTATCATTTGAATCTACTACCCTTTCAATTAAAGAATTTTTTTCCATAGTTTGTAGAACACCTGATACAGTAGCTCTAGTTAACTTTAAAACATTTTCTAAATCTTTTTGATATATTTCTTCATTTTCATGTGCCATGATATATGCTATAATTTGCATTTGAGTCGGTGTTGGCAAAAACTCTTTATTTACATTATATTTGTTATTATTGCATAAAAATTTCTTAAATATTATCTTTTGCAAAGATTTAATTTGAAATAACACTTTATATTGTTCCATTACATTGTAAGCCTCCTTACAAGTATTAAATTTTACTACTAACAAATATTTTTGTCAATAGCCTTACAAATATATCACAAAACTTACACAATATAGATTTTATGCAAATTTTTATATAAAATAACCTACTTTCTAAATGAAAATAACATAAAAATAAAATGATGTATAATACATCATTTTAAAGCATATTAAAATATTAATTATATTAAAATTTAACCTAAGTATTAACTTTCAAAAACATCATTACAGTCGCATTTAGTACTCTTATTAAATTGTTCATATAAAATAATTCCAGCAGCAACTGATACATTTAAAGACTCTGCGCTTCCTGTCATTTTAATTTTTACAAGTGTATCACAACTGTTTTCAACCATTTTACTCATTCCATTTGCCTCATTTCCTAATACAAAAATACATTTACTTGGAAAATCAAAATCAGTTACGTACTTTCTGGCTTCTAAACTTGTTCCAACTATTTTATGAGCGTGCTTCTTTAATTCTTCTACTTTTTCTTCTTGTATATATATAATCTTTTCTCTTAAAATAGATCCCATAGTAGATCTAATAACTTTAGGAGAATATACATCTGCTGTACCATTTATACAAATAATACCTTTTACCCCAAAAGCATCTGCACTTCTAATTATAGTTCCAATATTTCCCAAATCTTGCAACTTATCAAGTAATAGTACATTTTTTTCTTCTTTTAAAATTTCATCAATGCTAAAGTCTGGAATTTTTAATACAGCTAAAATTCCTTGTGGAGTTTTTGTGTCAGTTATAGTTTCAAATACGCTTTTTGAAATATTTAAAAGTTGTAAATTTCTTAGACGTTCTGACGTTTCTAAAACTTGTAATAATTTGCTTCCACCATTTACACTTTTTAGTATTTCATCACAATAAGCGATAAACAAAATGTCTATCGCTTCCCTTTGGTTTATAACTTCATTTACGACTTTAACTCCCTCAATATAAAAGGCTTTATGTTCTTGTCTAAATTTTTTTTCATTTAAACTTTTTATAAATTTTACCTTTTCATTGGATTTACTAGTTATAACTTCCATTTTATCCCTCATTAATTTTGTTCAGAAGAAGTATCTGTGCTTTCTTTTGAGCTACTTGAATCACTTTCATTAGTAGTATTTGATTCATCAGATGTTGAAGAACTTGAAGTACTACTAGTTTCATCATCTGAAGTCGCAGCTTTTCCTGTAATAGATTCAACTAATTTATTTAATTTTTCCTCATCTATTGTAACATGTTTTTCATCAGCTAAATTATTAATTTGCTCATCTACATACTCTTCTCTTTCATTTTCACTTTTTACTCTACCATTTTCAACTTTAGAGTTTAATTTTATAACATGATAACCATAAGAAGTTTCAACAATCGTTGGATATACTTCTCCATCTTTTAAAGATTTAACAGCATTTATATATTCTTCTAATGTATAACCATTATCATAACAAGTATATTCACCACCATTACTTGCAGTAGTATCTTCTGAGTTTTCCTTAGCAAGAGTTGCAAAATCTTCTCCATTTTTAGCTTTTTGTAAAATTTCCTCAGCTTTTTTCTTCTTTTCTGTTTTTGCAGCATCATCTAAAGCATTACCAGATTCATCAGTAAATTTAAATAAAATGTGTGATGTGTTATATTCATATAAATCAATATCACCTGTTGAATTAGATTTAATATAATTTAATACATCTTCATCATTTGCCTCATCAGCTAATTTTTGAATATACGCAGTAATTAAATAATCGTTATAATATAACTTTCTCATTCTTGCTATATCAATTCCCTGTGTTGTAAATGTTTCAAGTTGATCTTTGTCATTAAATACTTTTTCAATTGCCTCTTTATCTTCATCAGATATTGTAACCTTAGCTTCATTTGCACGTTTTACAAGTATAGCATCAAGTGCAGCTTTATTTGCTATTTGCTTTGGAATATCAGAAGTGCTATATCCATAATATTGTAGCATAGTAGCAAAAGTTTTGTAATATACTTCATAATCTGCATTAGAAACTGTTCCACCATCATATGAAATACAATATTCTAAATTTGATTTTGCAAAATAAAAACCAAATATACCAAATGCAATAATAATTACAGCAGCAACTATGCCCACTATAACCTTTGTATCATTGTTTGCAGATTTCTTCATCTTTTTTTCTATTTTTTTACTTTCTAAGTCTTTTTCTTTTTCTTCTTTCTTTTCTTCCTTTTCTTTCATTTTTTCTTTTTTAGCTTCTTCTTTTTCATTTTTTTCTTCAGTATTATCTACTTTAATATTTTCTTCTTTTTTAGTGTTAGTTTCTTCCTTTTTATCATTGTTTTTAACTTTATTTAAATTTTTTGCGCTATCTTGTACTTTAGTTTCTGTACCAGTTTTTTCTTTATTTTTCTCTTCAACATTAGAATTTACATTTTCTTGTAAATTTTCTTTTTCTACGACATTTTCAACTTTTTTAGTAACATTATTATTACCATTTTTGTTCTTGTTTTTTTTGTTTTTTCCCATTTTCTTACCCCTTTTCATCCAACATTTTCTGAATTTTTGTTAATTCCAACTGTACACGTATTAGTATATCACTACTTGAAAACTTTGTCAATCTAAATTTCAAATTAGACGGCTCAAATACAAGAAAATCGCCCTTTACAGATATTTTTGTCATTCCAATTTTTCTTGCAGCATTTCTTATTTCTACTATTTTTATAAGGTTATCTGTTTCTTTTGGAATATCACCATATCTATCAAGTAATTCATCTATTAAATTCATACTATCTTCTTTTGTTTTTATGTCTGATATTTTCTGGTACATTGAAATTTTTTGTATTGGATCACTAATATATGAATCACTAATATATGCAGAAACATTTAGCTCAATTCTAACTTCAGAATTTTCTAGTATCTCATTTGTCATATCTGTTTTTTTGCCATGTATACCTCCAAGTTCTTTATTTTTTTGTGTATCTATAGCTTTTTCAAGAAGAGATAAATACATTTCATATCCTACTTTTATCATATGACCATGTTGTTCTTTTCCAAACAAATTACCAGCCCCACGAATTTCAAGATCTCTTAGAGCAATTTTAAACCCACTTCCAAACTCAGTAAAATCTCTTATTGCCTTTAACCTTTTTTCTGATACCTCACTTAATGACTTGTCTTTTTTGTATGTTATGTACGCATATGCTAGCCTATTAGATCTTCCAACTCTTCCTCTTATTTGATAAAGTTGTGCAAGTCCCAATTTATCTGCATTTTCAACAATAAGTGTATTTGCATTTTGAATATCAATGCCTGATTCTAATATAGTAGTACATACAAGAACGTCAGCTTTATGATTCATAAATTTTATCATTACATCCTCAATTTGCCTTGGTTCCATTCTTCCATGTGCCACTAACACCCTTACATCTGGTACCAAATTTCTAACTTTTGTTGCTATTTCTTCTATATCATTTACTCTATTATTTAAATATATTACTTGTCCATCACGAAGTAACTCTTTTTCAATAGCCTCTTTTACAACATCTAAATTATATTCAAGTACATATGTATGCACAGGTAATCTTTCAAGTGGTGGCTCACTTAAAGTTGACATTTGTCTTATTCCAACCATAGACATATGTAAAGTTCTTGGTATTGGTGTAGCAGTCATAGATAGAACATCAACATTTTTCTTTAATTTTTTTATTTCTTCTTTTGCCTTTACGCCAAATCTATGTTCCTCATCAATTATAAGAAGGCCTAAATCTTTAAATTCAACATCTTTTGATAAAAGTCTATGCGTTCCAACAACTACATCTATTTTTCCATCTTTTATATCTTTTAATATTTGATCTTGTTGCTTTTTTGTTTTAAACCTACTTAGCATTTCAACATTTATTCCAAATTCTTGCATTCTTGACTTAAAAGTATTGTACTGTTGAAGTGAAAGTACAGTTGTAGGAACAAGATAAGCAACTTGTTTTGAAGAGACTGCGGCTTTAAAAGCTGCCCTTATTGCAACTTCAGTTTTTCCATACCCAACATCACCACATAAAAGTCTATCCATTGTTTTTGAAGATTCCATGTCATCTTTTATTTCAGATACTGCCTGCTTTTGATCAGAAGTAAGCTCATAAGGAAATGAATCTTCAAACTCTTTTTGCCACGGTGTATCCTTTGGAAAACTATATCCTGTACTTTTCTCACGTTCTGCATAAAGTAATACTAGATCTTTTGCTATTGATTCAACATGTTTTTTTACGTTATTTTTAGTTTTTATCCAGTCTTTTGAATTAAGTGAATTTATTTTTGGTTTTGCTTCATCATCACATACATACTTTTTTACACTATCAAGATTAGCAATTGGAACGTATAGTATTCCTTTATTGTCGTATTCAAGTTTAATATAGTCTTTTTTTATTTCATTTACACTTATAGTTTCAATTCCTCTATAAATACCGATACCATGATTTTCATGAACTATATAATCTCCTACTTCTAAATCGCTAAAACTGTTTATATTTTGTCCTATTTGCTTTTTTTGCTTATTTATTTTTCCACTCTTGCTAACCCCACTTACCGGCTCTGATATAACAAGTAGGTTTAACATATCACTAGAAAAGCCATTAGATAATAAAGACTTTGATATATATACAGTATCCTTGTTATAATCTTCTGAAAATATATTTTGTATTACTTTTACCTTTACTTTATTATCTATTAAATAGTTTTTTACTTGCTCTACTCTAGTATCTGTTGAAAAAATTAACAGTTTTAATTTTTCCTTTGCATTTTTTATATCTTGTAATAAAACATCAATTGAGTTTCTATAAAAATTTGCATCAGTAAAATCAAATTTAACTTCTTTTCTTTTTGTACTTTTCTTTACTTCACCAATATTTTCAAGATAAATATTATTTTTTTTTAAAATTTTTTCCAATACCTCTTCATAGCTATAATACCTATTAGCAAAAGGGATATATAAATAATTTCTTTCTGTTAAAATCTTTAGTGTTTCATCATTTTCATATACGACATTTTCAGCTTTTTGTTTATTTCTTTCAGGTTCATCTATAAATATGTTATAGTCTTTTAAGTAATCAATTATACAAGATTTTTCTTCTACTAGTAATTCAAAATATTTATCAAATATATTTTCAAGTAAGTTTTCTTTAATTTTTTCTATATCTTCCAATATATTTTCTTTTAATTCATTAGATATATTATCGCCATTAGCAAATTCTTGAAGCCTTGAAATTACCATTTCTTTCTTAGCATCTGAAATCTTGGCTTCACTTAAAAATGAGATTTCAATAGAATTTACTCTATCTAAACTTCTTTGTGTTAGTACATCAAAAGTTCTAATGCTATCTATTTCATTTCCAAAAAGTTCAATTCTATAGGGAACTGTGTCATTTATTGCAAATATATCAATAATGTCACCTCTTATACTAAATTGACCTTTTCCTTCAACCAAAGATGTACTTTCATACCCTAAATTTATCAGTTTTTCAGCAATATCTTTAGTATCTATAGTATCATTTAATGAAAGATTTAAATCCATTCCAGCATAAGCACTTGAAGGATACATCTTAGTTAAAATTCCATCTGTTGTTGTTACTACAATGTTCTTATCACCAGACAATATTTTTTCTATAGCATACATCCTAGCATTTTTTATTTCCATACTTTCTACTTCAAAATCATAATATTCTAGTTTTCGTGCAGGTAAATATATTATTTCTATATCATTTGCCAAAAGCTTTAAATCTTGTATCATTTTATTTGCTGATATAACATTGCTACAAACTATAAATCCATTTTTTGAAGAAGCAGTTGTAAGCGCATAAGCAATAAGTGCTTTTGCGCTATCTGTAAGCCCATTTAAATTTAATTTTTCACATTTTCCATCTAGTAATAATTTACCTATTTGATTTAAACATTCATTTTCGTTTATTTTGTCTATTACTTTATTCATACGCATTCCTTCTTAAACTTCGTTTTTTAAATTTGATTAATATTTAAGCTACCATTTATAACATCAGTTAAATCATTAACAGAAATTACTCTTATACCTAATTCTTGTGCTTTCTTTAATTTACTTCCAGCATCATCTCCTGCAACTAAGAAATTAGTTTTTTTAGACACAGATGATGAAAATTTACCAGAATTTTTCTCTATAATTTCAATAATATCTTCTCTTTTATACCCATCAAATGAACCTGTAACACAAAATGTAAAATTTAAAAGTTTATCTGACTTTTTTTCTTTTTTTGTACCTTTTAGATTTACTCCTGCCTTTTCTAATTTTGATATAATTTCACGTGTTTTTTCCTTTTTAAAAAACTCTATAACACTTTCTGACATTATTTCACCAAAATCTGTTAATGAATTTAATTCATCTTTAGTTGCATCAAAAATAGCATAAATGTCTTTAAAGTTTTCACTTAATATCTTAGCTGCCTTTTTTCCTATATGTCTTATTCCAAGACCAAATATTAATTTATCTAACGAATTTCCCTTAGATTTTTCGATTGCATCAATTAAATTTTTAGCTGATTTACTTGCAAATCTTTCTAAATTTAATATATCCTCATACTTTAAATAATATATATCTGAAATATCATGTAAAAGATCACATTCAATTAAATCCTCAACAACAGATTCGCCCATTCCAGATATATTCATGCAATCTCGTGAAGCAAAATGTAAAATGCTTCTAAAAATAGTTGCAGGACATTCACTATTTGTACATCTAAGTGCTACTATTTCATCTTCTTTTTCCAATTTTTCACCACAAACTGGACATAAAACAGGAGCAATATATTTCATTTCAGAACCATCTCTTTTTTCTTTTAATACTTCTACTACTTCTGGAATTACATCCCCTGCTTTTTGTATTAGTGCAATATCGCCAACTCTAATATCTTTTTGTTCTATATAATCAAAATTATGAAGTGTTGTTTTTGATATAACAGATCCAGCAACTCTAACTGGTTCTAAAATTGCCATAGGTGTTACTTGACCAGTTCTTCCAACCTGAGTTTCAATATTTAAAATTTTTGTATATTTTTTTTCAGGTGGATATTTATATGCAATTGACCATTTTGGAACTTTAACAGTTGTTCCCATTTCTTGTCTATACTTTAAATTATTTACATTTATAACTGCACCATCTATATCATAAGGAAGCAAATCTCTCATATTTCCAATTTCATTTATAGCGCCAATTACTTCATTTGCCGTTTTACACTTTTTCTTGTATTCTATTGTTTTTATTCCAACACTTTTTAAATATTCTAAATTTTCAAAATCTGTTTCAAAAGATAAATCTGATTTTAATACAGTAAACACAAATATACTCAAGTTTCTAGATTTAACTAATTCTGTATTAAGTTGTCTTAAAGTTCCAGCTGCTGCATTTCTTGGATTTGCGAGTAAGTTTTTACCTTCTTTTTCAAGTTTTTCATTAATTTTTTCAAACTCGCTTCTTGGTAAATATACCTCACCTCTTACTTCAATTGTATCATTTGACAACAATTTTTGTGGTACATCTTTTATCATTTTTATATTTTCGGTAACATCTTCTCCTACAAATCCATCTCCTCTTGTTGAAGCTCTAACCAAAACACCATCAACATATTCTAAAGATGCAGAAAGTCCATCAATTTTAGTTTCAACTACAAATTCTGTATCATCGCCAAATTCTTTTTTTACCTTGTCTACAAATTCTTCAACTTCTGAAAATGAGAAAACATCTTGTAAACTTTGCATTTGCACATCATGGACAACTTTTTTAAAAGTACTTTTTACTTTTCCACCAATTTTTTGTGTTGGTGAATTTTTGGTAACAAATTCAGGATACTTTTCCTCTAATTCCCTTAGCCTTAAGCTTAAACTATCATAAGCATAATCACTAATAGTAGGCTTATCTTCTTCATAGTACATTTTATTATAATATTCTATTTGTTTTCTTAATTTTTTTATCTCTTCTTCTGCACTTTTTTTATCAATTGCATCAACAATATTTTCTAAATCAACACTTTTTAAATTTCCATCATCATTTATATCTTCAAATAAGTTAATTTGCCCTTCCATATTTTCTTCATAGTCACTTAAATTAATCATATTACCTCACCTATAAAAACTAAATTACACGCTACAACTTCACTAATATAAAAAAACCCTATATTAAATAATATAGAGATTTTCAATCTAAATAAACTTTCAAAACAACATATATTATTTTTACCTATTTTATTGTAATCCTTCAATAGAAAAATCATATGCATTTATTATATCTGCTGTTGTGCTAGCATCAATCCTTGTAGTTTCACCTGCTTTTACATCGCCAATTATCCCCTCAAGGTCAGTATATGTTGAGCCATCTTTATTTACAAATTTTATCACAATTCCCTGTGCTTTAAAATCATTACCAGAAATATTTTCTACAGTAGCAGTAAAACTAGAAATACCACCTTCTGCCTTTAAAACCACATTTGTTATTTTCATTCCACTAAACGTTTTATCTTCTTTTAATTTTTCAGAAATGTTTTCTTTTACACCATTATTTACAGTTGCATTTTCTTTATTATTTAAATCTATCGTACCAGCTGAACCATCAACAATTGTGCCATCACCACTGTCACCTTGTGAATTATCTACTTTACCATCATCACCTAGTTTAGAATCATCTTTTGTATTTAAGACAATTGCGCCAATTACGAAGCACAAAATTATTACAATCACTATAACTATTAAAAATAATTTATTTCTTGATATAACTTTTTTTTCCTTTTTATTTGATACACTACTTTTTTTACTTTCCATATATTTTCCTCCTTATATATTATATAATCAACCATTTATAGAAACAACATAAGATTTTGAAACATAATACTCATTAATATCCTTAGCTATTACTTTTATATAATAACTAGCACCAGCTTTTAAATTTTGTATTGTTATTTTATATGAATTTGAACTATAAACCTTCCAAGTTTGTTCTCCTTTTAATTTAAAAGCATATATATATCTAAAATTTTCATTAAAACTATCATTTACCAAAACACTGAAATCTATACCACTTGCACTACTTTTTACATTAGTTATACAAATTTTATCCTGATTTTTTTTGCTTTCTAATGATATAATATTTTGAAAATTTTCGATATATGAAATAATCCTTTTATTATTTTCTAAATAGACTATTCCATTTTTCGTTGCAACACATTTTTCATACCATTTGTTTGAAATTACACCATACAAATCTGCATCATTAATTTTTTTGTAATCTCCATCGGTACTATATAATGCCTTTTGATAAGCAATATCATATTCATCTGACATATTTTGTAAATCAACTTTTATTGCAGCCTCATAAGTACTATTAACAGCTCTTTGCCTCATTAAAGTACTAACTACGGCAGATATTACCATAACAACAACGATTACTAAAATAGTAAGAGTAATTATACTAATTCCTCTATCTTTTTTTATATGTACTTTGTTCATATATCTGGAGCCATCCTTTCATACTCCTTTTGTCTCTTACACAAATATTATATATTTTAATTTAACTTTTTTCAAGGCTATTTAGGTAATTTATAAATATTTTTTCAAAAAAAACTAGGAAATTTTTAATTAAAATCTCCTAGTTTTTTTATTATTTTGTTTGTAACGAATGCTTAGCCATTTTTATAGCATCACATTTAAGACGAGCTATTGCAAATTGTCCATTTTCATTACAAAAAAAAGCTGTTTTCGTTCCACTTTCCTTTTGCAATTCTTTATTTTGCAACCCTAACCAGTTTTTTGGAAAAGGTTTTCTAAAATTACTATTTTGTGATCCAATTGGTACACAGTGACATTCAAATCCAATTCTTTCAGACGGAAGTACAACATACTTTATATTCTTAGATTTATCATTTTGAGAATTAAAAATTCCATCCTTCCAAGGCATATATTCTTCAAGTACCATTATATTTCCATTTGTATTGTTTATTTTTTTTTCTATTTCATGTCTTGCTACCAATTTTGAATTTACCCTTTTTAACCTTCTAAGAAAAATTCCCTTAGCAAAACTTACAGCTTTTAAAAAAGCTTCATCAATTGAACAATCCTCATCATCCCAACTTGGATTAAATTCTGATATTAGATCTGATAAACTAACACTTCGTACAGGATAATCTCCATCTTGCATTTCTCCATTATCCACAGCATCTATTCCTTGAAGCATATATTTATCCATTATATAAAACATTACTTCTGGATAATTCAATTCTTCTAATATTTTCTTGCCATACTCTTGCCAAATCAAGCCAGCAGATGCGTACGCTACTCCATTATCTCTCCTTTTAAGATTTTTTCCATGATGATCAAATTTTCCTTTTCCTACATCATATATTACAATGTTTTTGCTATCTATATTTTCAGGAACTTCATATGTCCGGTAAACATAAATATCTTTTAAAGCTAGTTCTAAAATTACAGTTGCCATTATATCATCGGCGTGAAATACCCCATTATGCGTTATGACATTTGCCTTTGTGACATCAGTTACTACTTTTACCATATAGCTCCTCCTTATAATAATTATTATTAAATACTTTCATTAATACATATATATTATAGTTCAGCTTGTACTTTATGTCAAGTATACGTGTTGCTTTTCTATCAATTATTTAATTTGTTTATTTTTACTTATTCTTCATTTACACTAAATTTCGTAATTTTTACCTTCTTTAATTTCCTTTAATTTTGTACTTGATTTTAAGCAAATTATAGGTCTAAATCCAGTTCCATTTCCATTAACAACAACTATAGTAATTACTAAAGTTATCAAACTAATACCGTGATTATGAGTTAGTTTTATAAAAAAATTATTTTTGTTATAATTCATATTAATTTCATTTATTCCTTTCACATTTATATAAATTATTCCATTTTTTCAAATTATACTAAAAACAGTTTATAATATAGCAAAAAAATTATCAATGTAAATTTTTTACATTAATATCTTATCCATTATGTATTTTAAAATTTTATTTAATGCATTCATAAATTTAAAATGAATATATTTTTTAAATTCTTTTCCCATAGACTATTTCCATTTATGTTTTCTTCTTAGTTTTCTTTTTTATTTATCTAAATTAATAATAGTTTCTTTTATTGTGTCTATATCTTGTTCATATTTTTGATTGTAGTTTAAGTATTCTTCTCTTAACGGAAATTTTTGAATTTTATATATTTTTCATATAAATTTACATAATTTTTTTATTTTTTGCTTGACAATTTACATAAAAAGTAATAAAATAGCAACTATCATATTAATTAAAGGAGGGTTGTGCAATGTTACAACATCTAGGAGCTGTATTTTTTACAGTAGCATCTATTGATAGAAAAAACGGAGAGGAGGTTCCAACAGTCTACTTAAACATTTTCACTCGAGAAGACCATCCAAAACTTATCGGACAGATGAGATTTAATAAAGATGAATCTTATTCTTCTGCTGAGGATTTAATCAGAATGGCATTTGATGTTGTTAATCCAGAGACATTGGATCCAATTAGAAGCCATATTCTTGAAGACATCATTGTTGGAGGCTTCACCTGGTGCACGATGGACAATCATCATCTCTTTTCAAAGAAAATGAAGCCTTATATGGTTATTCATAATTACAATGAAGATAGTGATTTTATGAAATTGATTAACGCACAGTCAGTTGCTATTTTGCAGCAGCTAAAATGTGAATCATCAAATGTAGATACGAATATGTACGTATATTCAGCGGATTGTACTAATCCATATCTTTCGATGAAATTAAAAGAAGGTAATAAATTTTAATTAACAGTCTTTTGAAAAAGTGTCCAAGGCTAATGCCTTGGCACTTTTTTGCTTTCTTAGCTATTGTATTTTATATCAAATTATTGTATAATACTCTAAATATAAAGGAGATTAATTATGTTACAAGCAATTATGGGAAAAGCAAGAAGAGCCATCGATGATTATGCAATGATCGATGATGGAGATAAAATAGCAATTGGCTTATCTGGAGGTAAAGATAGTCTTACATTACTACATTCACTTTACTACCTAAAAAAGTACTATCCTAAGAAATTTGATATAATGGCAATTACTATACACCCTGGAAGTGAAACTTTTGACACAACAAAGTTAGAAGAACTTTGTAAAAAATTAGATATTGAATATATTGTATATCACTCAGACATCTCAAAAGTAGTATTTGATATTAGAAATGAAAAAAATCCTTGTTCTTTATGCGCAAATATGAGAAGAGGAATGTTAAATAGTATTGCAATAGAACATGGCTGTACTAAGATAGCTCTTGCACATCATAGCGATGATGTAATAGAAACTTTTCTTATGAGTATTTTCTTAAATGGAAAAATTCATACATTTTCACCTATTACATACCTTAGTAGATCAGATATAAAAGTTATACGACCTTTTATTTACGTAAGTGAAAAAGAAATAAGGCATGTGGCAAAAGCCTTAGAATATCCTATTATGGGAAAATGTTGTCCAAGAGATGGCTATACTAAAAGAGAATATATAAAAAATTTAATTAGAACTATTTCACTTGATATTCCAAAGGTAAGAACAAATATAATGGGTGCAATCATGCGTTCTGATATACCCGGATGGAAAAAATAATAAGTTAAATTTGTTACCTCATTAATATATCATATTTAAAATAGGAAAAAAATATAGTGAACCCATAATAACTTTGATTCACTATATTTTTTTATTTAAATCCCAATTTCTACTACATCATACGTACCATCATCTTTTAATTTTAATGCAATATTTTGCTTTAAACATACTACTGGTCTAAATCCAAAATCAGTGTAATACCATGTATATGGTGCAGTCATACCAGCATTAGTAACACCATAAAGTGATTCAAATGTAGCTGCTTGTGGGCTACAAGTCCAATAAGCATTAGCCCTAGGAGTAATTACATATAGGCTTCCTTTTAAATATTTACTACTATCAGAAATCCTATCAATAAATGTGTTACCACCATCACAGCTTATTTTATAGCCTATTGTAGCAGAGCTTCCTGTTATCACTTCAAAAGCTTTTGCTTGATATAACGTACTATAGTTACTTTGATTATACAAATTAAGTAACATTTCTATTTATCATTATTATCGTCTGCCTCTCTTCCATTTCTTTTTCTTGACATAGAATCATCTTTTTTTGCATCTTTTTCGTTATTTTCATTTTTAAAAACTTTAAACAATTCTTCATTTTTTTCCTTTTCTTTTTCAAGACCACTTATATCAACATTATACTTACTGCGAACAACTTCTTTTTTCTTAAACAAGTTAATATCATGCAATTTACAATATAAGTAAAGAATCTCTATAAATTCAACTATAATTAATATATACATTATAACTATAAGTGCATTGGCTTTTATTGAATACCAGATGCTTTTAAAAAAAGTTACAACTCCTCCACTTTTATTTGATATATTTACATTTGTATCTTGATCTTCAGCATTTTTCATGCTATCTTCATCTTTTATTATCGCAGCTTCTCTTAGTACTTTAATTTTATAATCCTTTGATGTAGTACCATCTTTTGATGTCACCTTAACTACAATCTCATTTTCACCTTCAATTAGCTCATCATTTCCGCTAATTTCAACTTTTGCCTCTTCTATTTCTGGGAAAGCAAGTATTTTTAAGCTACTTATATCAGAACCTACAGTTCCACAATCATATTCAAAAATCTCTTTTGAAAATTCAGGTGATATTTTAGCATTTTCAATAATTAAACTTTCAAGATATGAATTAGCATCATCTAAATTAGCTGATTTTGTAACAATTATAGAATACGTTCTTTTAGCACCATTTTGAGCAGTTACAGTAATATATACATTGTTATCACCAACTTTCAAATCAGTATTTCCAGAAATATATACCTTTGAATTAGAATCTTCTGCAACAGCAGTAACATTTATTTTACTAATATTATTTCCAACATTTAACGTATAATTTGTCTTTGTCCTACTAAAATTTGGTGAGAGCCCTTCAACATTTACCTGCAATTTACTAAGGTAATTATTTGAACTTTTTGTAGTAGTACCATTATTAGCACTGCTACCTCCATTATTACTTGTATTATTACCATTTGAATTTGAGTTTCCATTATTGTTTGTATTAGGTGTAGTAGTCGGTGTTGGAGCTGGTGTAGGAACAACTATAGATATTGATTTACTTGCACTTGGCAAGCTTCCATCTGCATTTAAAAATAAATTTCCTGAACTATCCGATGCACCTTTTTGAACCACAGCACTTATAGTAGTAGTACCACTACTTCCAACAGTTACAGGAATAGTCACAGTACTATTTTCAATCCAAATACTTTTATTGCCTGAACCATTGCTAACAGTTACATCTACTCTTCCAGTAAAACTGCCTCCAATAGAAACGTTAATTGTACTACTAGGCGAAGTACTAGACTCGCCTGAGATATTAATAGCTGCTGCATATACATTTTTTAAAAATGACATACATGCTACAAATAAACAAATAAAAACAAATTTATTTATTCTTTTTTTCATTTTCAATCCTCTCCATTATTGCGAAATTTCTCCACTTTGCATAATATAATTTTTAATTTTTACATAATCTGTTGCATATATATTTCCATCATGATCAACGTCTGCTGCTTCTATACATGCACCATTTAGGCTTTCAACTTCCATTATATGATTTTTTATTTTTACATAATCTGTTGCATATATATTTCCATCACCATTCACATCACCATAAATTATAATTGTAAACAGTTGTAATTCTTCTTTTGAGTCATTAGCCTTTAAACTTATTGTTGTACCTGTACCAATCAATTCATCTTCGGATATTTCTTTACCAGAAATATCTTTCACACTTACAAAAAATTTTTCAGAATTATATTTAACTTTAGTCATAAAATCTTTAACGCTAGTTCCAGGTTCTATTTTAGTTATATATGATTTTTCTTCATTTAGTTTTAAAGTATTATCAAAGCTAATATAATCTGAATCATCAACATCAACAACTCTAACCTTAGCAGTTACTTGTAAATCTTTATTAGTTAGCTTAAATGTTACTTCTGTCTCACCTACATCAACACCTACTAAAGACTTTCCATCTACTTTTACAATTTTTTCATTTGATGAAGTTACAATATATTCTTTATCTTGAGCATACTCTGGCTTTATAATTGGGTTAATATCAAGTTTTTTTCCTTTTATCACCGTATATTTGCTTTTTTCAAGTTCTATACTCTTAGCATCTACAGCACTGACATTAATCTTACAACTTGCACTTATCTGAAAATCTTTCAATTTTACTGTAACATTAGCACTTCCAACGCCTTTGGCTATTATCTTTCCATCTTCTACTGTAACTACATCTATATTATCAGAGCTCCATACAGTTTCTTTCACACTAGCATTTTCAGGAAATACCGTAGCACTCAAGACTTGTGTTTGGCCAACATGTAAGTTAAGGCTTTCTACGTTTAAAGATATTTTTTCTGGTTTTATATAGCTTTCAAGCTCAATTATTCCATCCCTAAACACATATCCTTCTACCCCATTTGAAAGTCTTACTCTATCCCATTGAGTATTTGTACTTTTTGCTATTCTTATCATCTCTGTTTTATCAGCTAAAATCGTTATTTTACCATATTCAGTACCAGGACCATTTCTTAAATTAAGTCCTGTTGGTGAATCTACTCTTACTTTGGTATAATCATCAACAAATATAGCTTCCTCAGTTGTACTTGGATATGGAGATGCAGCATCTGGCATATTTTTGTAAACCGGTATTCTAAATTCATAAGTTGCATTTAATAAGTCAGCCTTTTGATAAGCCTTCTTAGTCATAATAGATTCACTTGTTGGTGCAATTATATTTTGCATATATTGATAGGCATAAAGAGCAACAGCAGCTCCTTCATTATTAACATCCCATTTTTGAAAATATGTTGTATTTTGCCCCCATTTAATCCATTTATTTTGCAACGCTTCAACTCCACCATCAATAGATGCTTCAGGAGTTGTCCAAGATTTTTGCCTTGCATACTGTAATCCGTTAATAACAGCTCCACTTCCATTTGAATTAGCACTTGCCCCTATATTAAAAAAATTATACAATCCTTCATAACCACTAACAGAGCCATTTATTGAGCCATTGTTAATTATATCACAAGCTGTTTCTTGCCTTATTCTTGACGCAATATGAGTTGCACTAACATTGTATTTTACTGCATTTTCTAAAATTATTTGCGAATAAGTTTTATCCATAGTTACCATATTTCCAGCATTTTTATACTCACTTCTTTGATACATTGATGTTCCATATAAAACTTTTTCAATAGCCTCTTTAGTGTGTGCACTTTGGCTATAATTTAATGTTTCAAACTGGAATATTTCATCCTCAGTTAAATGATTTCTAGGATCAATCATATACTTTACAGCCTCTTTAGAAGCTGTAACGAAATAACCATCCATGTAGTAATTTTTCCCATCTTTTTTCCATTCTGGTCCGTATGAATCTGGCACTAAACTTATACTATCACTTGTTTCATATGATTCATGAGTTATAACCTCATTCCAATCAAGTCCAGTATATACTGCTTTAAATATCCAATTAGGATGTAGCTTCTTTAATTCATTTATATACTGCATATAACTACTTGGAAATTCATCTTTTATATATGATACTGGAAAATTAGCCTTATCATATCTTTTAGCAACTGTTTTATTGCAGGCTACAAGCATAACCATAACAAAAATCAGCCCTAAAACAAATTTATACTTTACTTTTAATTTATATATCATTTCTACCCCTTATATATCTAATTAATTTTTACTTTTCTTCTAAATTCTTTTTCTTCTTAACATCTGGCATATACCCCATAAAATTAAGTACTTTCCAAAGTGCTGTACATCCAATAGCTATTATACATATACCTAAAAGATTAGCAATCATCCAAAAAACACTTTTTGTACTAAAATCTCCTGGTGACTTTGGATTATAATATATTGCAACCTTATCTCCTTTTTGCATATGCGCCGAAGATGTAGGTAATTTTCCAACATAATCTTTACCATCTACTGTATATTCTATAAAAACTTTATATGCTAACACTTCATCACATTCATCTTCTGCATCTGAAGTTTTAATATATGTTTCTTCAACAAAGCTTACAGTTGCTACAGTTTCAGTTCCATTTATTACAAACCAAACTTGTCTTAATAAGTTACTTAAACAAATATATCCCACAAATATAAAAAATAAAATGAAAATTATAGCGATTATAACCATAGAAATACTAGAATTATTTTTCTTCATATAATCAACTCCAAAACTTACATATAAATTATACCTTAATTTTTAAATTTCTTCAATAGCTATGATTGTTTTTTATTAAAATCCAACTACCACATTTTAGAGCTTTAAAACATATACTATATTATATAATAATTAAATATCTTTATTTTTTCATAATTTAACGATACATTGACATTTTATACAGTTTATACTATAATTTTTTTATCAAAAAAATTGTTTTGGAGGTGAGTTATTTTAATAATGATTTTGTAATAAAACAAATAAAATATCAAAAAATATAAATATAATTTAGGAGGTTATTGTTATGTGTGGAATAGTTGGATACACTGGGAAAAAATGTGCTAAAGATGTAGTTATATCAGCATTGAAAAATCTAGAATATAGAGGATATGATTCATCAGGAATAGCTATTTTTGAAAATGATAAATTTAATACATATAAATCTGTTGGTAGAATAAAAAATCTAGAATCACTACTTGAAAAAAAGGATTTTAGCAATTCAAATATTGCAATTGGTCATACAAGATGGGCAACACACGGTATTCCAAATACTGAAAACGCTCATCCACATAGACATGGAAAAATTAGTCTTGTTCATAATGGAATAATTGAAAATTATCTACAATTAAAAAATATGTTAATAGAAAAAGGCTTTTCATTTTACTCGCAAACTGATACCGAAGTTGCTACATGTCTTATAGATTACTTATATCAAATAGAACTAGAAAAAAATAGTCAAAATTATTCTAAGGAAAAACTTAGACTTAATGCAATTTCAAAAGCATGTAACCAAATCAAAGGATCTTATGCTTTTGGTATAGTTTTTGATGATGACAGTAACTCAATTTATGCAGCTAAAAAAGATAGCCCACTTCTTATAGGAATTTCAGATACAGAAAACTTTATTGCATCTGATATTTCAGCATTTCTAGAATATACAAATAAATATATTTTATTAAAAGACATGCAGTACGCAATCGTTTCAAATGATAAAGTGCAAATATTTAATAATGATCTAAATGCTATAGATTATGAAGAAAAAATTGCTAATTTTTCTATTTCAAATTATCAAAAAAACGGATATGAACATTTTATGCTAAAAGAAATGCATGAACAACCTCAAGCAATATATAACATTTTTAATTCTTTTTTTGAAAACAAAAACAGTACTTATGAGTCAATTAACCTATTTTCGTATTCAAAAATAGACATTGTTGCATGTGGTAGTGCAATGCATGCTGGACTAGTAGGCAAATACTTATTTGAAAACTATTTAAATATTCCTACTAATGTTGAAATTGCGTCTGAATATAGGTATAAAAAACTATTACCTAAAAAAGATACCTTAGTTATAATAATATCACAATCTGGTGAGACTGCCGATTCACTTGCTGCTTTAAAACTTGCAAAGAGTTGTGGTGCAACAACACTTGCAATTTGTAATGTTGCCTTTTCTACAATTTCTAGAGAAGCTAACATTACTCTAAACACATCAGCTGGTCCAGAAATTGCAGTTGCTACTACAAAAGGATACACAACACAAATAGCTATGCTTACAACATTGGTTTTAAATGAACTAAGAAGAAAAAATGAACTTGATTCTTTAGACCTAAAACTATTACATTCAAACTTAAAAGACATTTCAAAAATATTTGAAGAAGTATTTAATAGAAAAAATGAGTTCTTAGAAATTGCAAGCAAATTAAAAGACAAAAATGATCTATTCTTTATTGGTAGAGGTTTAGATTACTACTTATGCATGGAAGGCTCACTAAAATTAAAAGAAATATCTTACATGCATTCTGAAGCTTATAGTGCTGGTGAATTAAAGCATGGTACAATTTCACTTATAACTGAGGATATGCCCGTTATTGCTATTGCAACAGATGAAGACCTTATTTTAAAAACAATTAGCAATGTTCAAGAAGTAAAATCAAGAGGAGCATATACCATCTTCATAACCACAGAAGAACTTGCTAAAAAGTATGATTTAAAATTTAATGATATAACATTGATATTAAAAACATTACATCCACTACTAAAATCAAATTTAATAGCCCTATCACTACAATTAATAGCCTATGAAACAGCAAAAATAAAAGGTTGTAACATAGACAAACCAAAAAACTTAGCAAAATCTGTAACAGTAGAATAACAAAAAAAGAGCAAGATTTTTTATATCTTGTTCTTTTATTTTCTCCCCTTCCACCTGAGTTAGTTTTGTAAAAAACTTCTAAAGCCTAAAAATCAATAAAAATATAGCCAAATTTTAAAATTTGTATTTTTATTTTTCAATAGACTTAATTACATAATTTTCTCCTTCTTTTTCCAAAACATAAGTATCAATTTTTAATTTACTCACATCTATTTTATTTGAAGTCAAATATTCTTGTAATATTTCACCTTGATTAGAACTAGCAATAAAATCTTCATCCTCAATTTCTAAAACTAAATTACTTCTATTTCTATTAGAATATACACTTATGCTACTTTTTCCAACTGGCTCTACACTACTTTGACTAACATCTTCAGTATCTTCATTTTTTTCTGAGATTTCATCAGATACTGAATTAAATACCGCAGTAAGGTAAACCCTAGCACAGCTTACCTCAACTCTATCCGAATACTCCTTTATTTGATAAGGAATATCAAAACTATATTCAGCATTTACGCCTCCAAATCCAATTGGTATATTTTGATAAACATTATCTTCTGATTTATATACATTTCCTGTCAAGATATCTTGATTTTTTAAATTAGTTGAATTTCCAAAAATACTTTTTGCAACCTCTTCTAAGGAACTACTTGATATACAATCTGTTTGATACTTTTCATTATATTCAAGCTTGTCCAAATACTTTTCACTAGATGTAGCGTACAAATACGAATACATAAGTTTTGCCTTGTCACTTAAACCATTTGCATCAATTTCATCATACAAAGAATCAGAAAAAAAATTCACTTCTGAAAAGTTAAAATTTTTAAGTACATTTACTCCAACCTTACTATTCAAACTTACATTTTCTGATTTTTCAATAGTAGCTTCATCCTTCACCTTACTATTATCCTTAGTTGTTTCTTCCTCTGTTGTCTTTTTTTCAACATTTGTAGCAACATCGTTAATTGGTTGATTATCTTTTTTTATACCATTAAATATAAGACAAAAACAACCAATTGCTATAATACAAATTATTACAATAAAAGCAATAATCACCTTATTTTTCATAAAATTCCTCCTAAATTCCATTTGTCATAGTGTCTGCAAAAACTTGTCCAAATAAGTTAAAGTTTTCAACATCTTTTAAATCAAACGAAAAAATTTTTTGTATTGGAGATATAACTACATATCTTATTGCAATAACTGTAGATTCATATAATTCAATATATCTTCTTCTATCACCATTTTTTATACAATCACCACAAATAAATGTATTATTTACATAGTCATAATATATACTTTTATTTTTTATTTTCTCATTTAAATTTTCAAAGCACGTACTACACTTATCAATTCTAGGTGCAAATCCAAGAAGTGAAAATAACTTTATTTTAAAAGAAGCAACCACCAATTTAGAATTTTTATCAAAGTTTTCGAGTGCATAAATTGTATTTAAAAATAACTTCAAAATATTAGAAGTATCCTCATTTTCATCTACAACAATCTGCAAAATTCTAGTAAGTTCAAAGCCTATTTGTAATTTATCAAAATCTATTCTAAAGTTATAAAATAAATTAATAACTGAGGCTGAATTAATATGATAAAAGGTTTTGCTTTTATAAAGTACAAACTCACTATAAACTAAATATTGACAATTAGCCAGTATTGGGCTATTAGTTTTCTTAGCGCCTTTTGCCAAACATGAAATTTTTCCAAGTTTATCAGTTAGTATTGTTACTATCTTATCATTATCTTTATATGCAACTTCTTTTATAATGATCCCCTTAACTTTGAGTAAATCCATTAAAATTATCACCTACATTCTTTTCTTCACACTTAAATTCATTCTTTAATTCACATATCCTTTTATACTCTAAAAATAAATTTATATCTCCTGTCTTTTCAAAATTATCCCATGCAATTTTTTCAAACATAACTATCACCTACTAATATTTTATGTTTATATCAGAAAGATATACAATTTTACTTAAAAATGACAAAATGATATATTTTTTTACTCTTAATTACTAATTTTATTTCTAATATCCTTCAAATAGCCTTCACTATCTTGCCAATCAGGTCTAACTTTAACAAAAAGCTGTAGATTTACCTTATCTTCAAGCATATTTTCTATGTCTTTTCTTGCTTCTGTACCAATTTTTTTAATCATGCTTCCGCTTTTTCCAATTATTATACCTTTATGAGAATTTTTAGTACAAATTATATTGACATCAATATCATATACAGACTGCTTTGAAGAATTTTTTCTTTTTTTGAATTTTTCAACTTCAACTTTTATGCCATGTGGTACTTCCTCGTCTAAATTGTTTAATGCTTTTTCCCTTATTATTTCTTCAACAATATCCCTCTCAGTTAAGTCTGTAATATCATCTTCATTATACACCATCTCACCTTCAGGCAAGTATTTAATTATATTTTCTTTCAAAATATCAAGCCCGTCTTCTTTAAATACAGAAATAGGTATAATTTCTTCAAATTTTCCACCCATACTTTTAAAAAAGCTATCATACTCAGTTATTATCTTTAAAATTTTTTCTTTTTCTACCTTATCAATTTTATTTATTACCAGTAAAGTAGTAGATTTAAGATTAGAAATCTCTTTCATTATGTTCTCACTTGCCATATCTATTTTTGGTCTAGTCGCATCTACCAAATATATAACAACATCAACAGATTTTATTGCATTTTCTACACCTTCTATCATATATTTACCCAGTTTACTCTTAGGTGTATGTACACCAGGCGTATCCGTAAATATTATCTGTGACACCTCATCAGTTATTATACCTTTTATATTAAATCTTGTAGTCTGTGGCTTAGGTGTCGTAATAGCCACCTTATATCCAACAAATTTATTAACCAAAGTAGACTTACCAGCATTTGGCTTCCCCACAACTGTTACATAACCACACTTAAACATTATAACCTCCTCAAACTCACAACACAATTATACCAAAAAAAAATACAAATTACAATCCACCCCCAAGAGTTAGTTTTATAAAAAGTATTATTACAAATTTTTTTATAGTAATATTTATAAAATTTTATAAAACTAACTCAAAAAAAGCCCTACTTTTATAGTAGGACCTCTTTTACAAAATATTTTTTATAATCTTTTCAACATCAGCCTTATCGTCAGATATTATTAGGTATACGTAAATTCCCTTATTTGAAATTTCACTATCTTTAACCAAATTATATTGATCTTCCATATAATCTTCCCATTTTTTCTTACAAATTGTAACATAATCTTTCAAATTATTTGTGACAATATTAGTATATTTCTTATCATTTAGTTCTAAAACGATGTACATACTAGAAGAAATATCCAAAATTGGAATTTTACCTACTACACCTTTAATATAGCTTTTATCAATTCCAAATTTTTCTAAATCATCTACCGTTATTTCTCTCATTGTAGATTTATTAAGTGACGGAATATCAAGCATCGCTGCATTAATTTTTTTTAGCTTATCAACATCCTCATTAGATTTTAAACAACTTAAAACAACTATAATAAGTGCTAAGAATAGTAATAAGCCGAAAATTATACAAAAAATCTTTGATTTACTCATGATATGAAATCCCTCTCTATTTATTTAAAATTTCAAGCAATAACTTATTCACCATACCAGGATTTGCCTTTCCTTTTGATTGTTTCATTACTTGACCAACCAAAAAGCCTAAAGCCCTATCTTTACCAGCTTTATAATCAACAATTGATTGAGGATTATTATTTACTACATCTTCTACAATTTTTTTAATTTCACCTTCATCTGAGATTTGTACAAGTCCTTTTTCTTTAACAATAACTTCAGGATCTTTTCCTGTATTAAACATTTCTTCAAAAACCGTCTTTGCAATCTTTGAACTAATTGTTCCTTTATCAATTAAATTTATTAATCTTGCTAATTCTTCTGGTCCAACTTTCGATTCATTTATTGTAATCTCAGATTCATTTAACATTCTAGCAAAATCTCCCATAATCCAGTTTGATGCAGCTTTTGGGTTATTACATTTTTCTACAACTTTTTCAAAATATGTAGCTGTTTCTATTGAAAGAGTTAATATACTAGCATCATATTCTGGTAAACCATATTCTGATATATATCTTTCTTTTTTTATGTGTGGCATTTCAGGCAAATTATCTTTCAAATTTTGAATATACGCCTCACTCATACAAATAGGTGCCAAATCAGGTTCTGGAAAATATCTATAATCCTGTGCATCTTCTTTTGTACGCATAGCATATCCGATACCTTTTGCATCATCAAAACGTCTTGTTTCTTGATAAATCTTTCCGCCTTGTTCTAACACTTCTATTTGTCTTTTTGTTTCAAATTCTATTGAATTTTGTATAGCTTTAAAAGAATTTAAGTTTTTAGTCTCAGTTCTTGTACCAAATTCTTTTTGACCAATTGGCCTTACAGATAAATTTACATCACATCTTAGTGATCCTTCTTGCATCTTACAATCACATATATTTAAATATTCAAGTATTGATTTCAAAGTCTGCATATATGCTACTGCCTCTTCTGCACTTCTTATATCTGGTTCTGATACAATTTCTATTAAAGGAACGGCACACCTGTTCATATCAACTAGTGTATCTCCTGTATATGCATCATGTATCAGTTTACCTGCATCTTCTTCTATATGAATTCTGGTTATACCAATTCTTTTTTTTGCATCATTTACATTTATATCTACATATCCATGTTCACAAAGTGGTAAATCATATTGAGAAGTTTGATAAGCCTTAGGTAAGTCTGGATAAAAATAATTCTTTCTGTCTTGCTTTGAAAATCTTGCAATCTCACAATTTGTTGCAAGTCCCATCTTTATAGCATATTCAACTACTTTTTCATTTAGAACTGGTAAAGTCCCAGGCATACCAGTACATATAGGACAACAGTGAGTATTAGGATCAGCTCCAAATTTTGTTGAACAATTACAATATATTTTTGTATTTGTAGAAAGCTCAGCATGTACTTCAAGACCAATTACTACTTCATAATCTTTCACTTTAATTTACCTCCTCAAATAATCTATCAGCAGAATTTTTTACAAAATTTACTACTTCACTCTTATTAATTAATGTTTTCTCGCTATTACCACTAACAGCTACTTCCACATTTCCTTTTTCTAAACTTTTCTTTCCTATTATTATTTTAATAGGTGCACCTATCAATTCACTATCTGCAAATTTTACACCAGCAGTTTTATTCCTATCATCTAATAAAACATCATACCCAAGTTCCATAAGTTTAGTATATAGTTCATTTGAAAGTAATCTTACTTCGTCTGACTTAGTATAATCAAGTGCACATATATGTATTGCATATGGTGCAATGGAAATTGGCCATATAACTTCACTTTCAGTTGATTTAGCCTCTAAAACAGATGCCATAAGTCTTCCAACACCAATACCATAACATCCCATAAGTGGATTTTGCTCTTTTCCATTTTCATCTAAATATGTCATATTCATAGATTTAGTATACTTATCACCAAGTTTAAAAATATTTCCAACTTCAATTCCATTAGAAATACTTAAACTATGTTTACCACAAACTGGGCAACAATCCTCTTCCTCCACTTTAGCAACATCTACATATTGGACCTCACCAACATCTCTTAAAATGTTTATTCCCTTATAATGATAATTTTCTTCATTAGCACCAAAAATTAAAGACTTCTCATTTTTCAAAGAGTTATCATAAATAACAACTACGTTATTTCCCTTAAAATCTTTTGGACCAACAAATCCATAAACAATATTATCATTTGGTTCAGGTGTCTTTTGTACTAAGTCTTCATCATCTATCTTTAATAAATTCCTAAGCTTAGTTTCATTTACTTGTCTATCAGCTCTTATAAATACCAATATTGTCTCATTTTTATCAAGTCTTTTATAAATTACGGCTTTTCCTATTTTTCTTACATCTTCACTAGTAAATTTTTGTAATTCTTCTATTGTTTTAACGCCAGGTGTATATATTTTTTCAACATTTTCTTCTTGCGTTGAGAAAGGTTGAATTTGCTTTGAATAGGCAACTTCCATATTCGCACTATAATTACAATCTTTACATACAACGATTTTATCTTCTCCTGCATCACATAGAAGCATATATTCATGTGCACCACTACCACCCATCATTCCAGTATCTGATGCTACTGCAACGACTTCAGGAATTCCAACACGTTTATATATTCTCTCATACGCCTTATAAAATTTTTCGTATTCTTTATTCAAACTTTCCTGAGTTGTATGAAAAGAGTAAGCATCTTTCATTGTAAACTCTCTAACACGTATAAGTCCTGCTCTAGGCCTTGCCTCATCCCTAAACTTTGTCTGAATTTGGAATACAGAAAATGGATACTTTTGATAAGACTTTGCTTCATTTAAAAGTGAAAATACAGTAGCTTCCTCATGAGTCATTGAAAGAACCATTTCTGCGTCATTTCTATCTTTGAATCTCAAAAGTTCTGAACCAACAGAATCATACCTACCAGACATATCCCATAGCTTTTTTGTAGCTACAAGAGGCATCAAAATTTCTTGTGAATCTATATTTTCCATTTCTTCTCTAATTATATTTTCTATTTTTGAAGTAACCCTCTTAGCAAGAGGCATTAATGTATATATACCGCTTGCCATTTGCTTTACATAACCACCTTTAATCAAAAGTCCATGACTTTTGACAGTTGCTTCTTTTGGCCACTCTTTTTTTGTTTCTCCTAACAATTTTGATTGTAACATAAAATCTCCCCTTTATTGTACACTAGCTATTTTCTTGTGATAATCAGTATTTTGTTCAAAAGTATAAGCAATTTGTAACAAAGTTTCCTCATCAAAAGCTTTAGAGATAAACTGCATGCCTATTGGCATTCCATCATTGTCAAAGCCGCCAGGCACTGAAATTCCAGGAAGACCTGCTATATTTACAGGAACAGTATAGATATCTTCCAAATACATTTCTACAGGATTTTTAGACTTTTCTCCAAACTTAAAAGCTGTATTTGGAGCTGTTGGAATTAAAATTACATCACAACTTTCAAAAGCCTTTTTAAAATCTTCAATTATAAGTGTTCTAACACACTGTGCTCTTTTATAATATGCATCATAGTACCCTGATGAAAGCACGTATGTGCCAAGCATAATTCTTCTTTTTACCTCATCACCAAATCCTTCAGTCCTTGAATTTACATATAATTCATTCAAATTTGAAAAATCTTTTGCCCTATGGCCATATCTTATTCCATCATATCTACCAAGATTTGAAGACGCTTCTGCAGTAGCAATAATATAATATGTTGGCAAAGAGTATTTTACATAATCTAACTTTACCTCAACAATCTCAGCGCCTAATTTCTTTAATTTTTCTATGTTTTCTTCATAAGCTAATTTTACATCCTTAGCAACGCCCTCAGACACAAAGTCTTTTAAAATTCCTATTTTTTTACCTTTAACATCGTTTACTAAAGATTTTGTATAGTCTTTTTGACCTAAATCAGCTGATGTAGTATCCATCTTGTCATGTCCTGCAATGACGTTTAACATTAAAGCTGCATCCTCCACAGATTTTGTAATAGGTCCAACTTGATCAAGTGAAGATGCATATGCAATAACACCATACCTAGAAACTAGTCCATATGTTGGCTTTAACCCAACTACACTGCAATAAGATGCCGGTTGTCTAATAGATCCACCTGTATCTGTTCCAAGTGCTCCAAAAGCCATATTAGCTCCAATAACAGCAGCACTTCCACCAGATGATCCACCTGGTACCTTTTCTAAATTCCAAGGATTTTTCGTCTTTTTAAAGTACGAAGTCTCCGTAGAAGACCCCATAGCAAATTCATCCATATTTGTTTTTCCAACTATAATAGCACCTGCATTTTCTAACTTTTCCACAACAGTAGCATCATAAAAAGGCACAAAATCCTCAAGCATTCTTGATGCACAAGTAGTCTTAACTCCGTTTGTACAAATATTGTCCTTTATAGCTATAGGTACTCCACCCAAAACACCTATATCTTCACCATTATCAAGCTTTTCTTGAAGAATTTCTGCTCTTTTATAAGCACTTTCTTTAGTCAAAGTTATATAGCCATCAATCTTTTTTTCTACCTCATCAATTCTACTATAAACACTATCTAATACTTCTTTTATTGTAATTTCTTTATCCTTTATCTTTTTAGCAATCTGACTAATACTATAATTATACAGTTCCATTTTAAGACCTCCTCTACTCAACTACTTTTGGAACACTAATGCATCCTGCCTGTGACTCTGGTGCATTCTTCAAAATTTCCTCTCTATTGTAAGAGTCAGAAACCTCATCTTTCCTAAATACATTCTTTATATCCAAAATATGAGCCGTAGGCCTAACACCATCAATATCAATAGTTGATAAATTGTTAGCAAACTCTACAATACTAGACAAATCGCTAGTCATCTTATCAAGTTTCTCATCCCCCACATTAAGCTTAGAAAGTTTCGCAATATAACGCACTTCATCTTTAGAAACACTCATAAAAAAACCCCCTCCATAACACCTATATATTATACTTTATCGCATATCCACTGTCAAGAGTTAGTTTTGTAAAAAACATGAAAAGCATTGATTTTTAGCCATTTTATATTTTCCACTTGATTTTTATTTTTTTCTAGTGTA
>ERZ825137.1148-NODE-1148-length-35107-cov-6.831194_pt1 | contig 35107 bp, 33 predicted proteins | sample MGYA00519873_ERZ825137 | MGnify/ENA primary metagenome ERZ825137 (study PRJEB31778, sample SAMEA3449190) | human gut metagenome | biome: human gut; feature: human-associated habitat; material: faeces | place: United Kingdom | collected 2010/2012 ...
GCTACGACACCCTGCTCTTTACCGAGGATGTGGATGAGTTCGTGCCCCAGACCCTGATGACCTACCAGGAGAAGAGCTTCTGCAACGTCTCCACGGATGACCTGGGCCTCCAGTCCGAGGACGAGAAGAAGGCCGCTGAGGCAGAGGCCGAGGAGAAGAAGGGCTTCCTGACCTTTGTGAAGGACAGCCTGGGCGATCAGGTCAAGGAGGTCCGGCTGAACAAGAATCTGGGCGCCTACCCCGTGGCCATGGTGCCCGACGCCGGCATGAGCTTTGAGATGGAGAAGTACATGAAGCGGGTGAACCCCGATTTCAGCTTCCCCTCTGCCAGAATTCTGGAACTGAACCCGGACAACGACACCGTCAAGCACCTGCAGGAGGTCATGACCTCTGACCCCGTGATGGCCAAGGATCTGGCCCAGCTGCTGTGCTGCCGGGGGCAGTTCTTCTGCTGCTGATTCCAAAAATTTGACCGGGCGGCCATGTGCCGCCCGGCTTTTGCTATAACGATGCGATATCAATTGGTTGAGCCGTCGTCAACGTAGAGCGTATCCCCCGGCGCGATGGCGGTGCCGTTAAAGGTCACATTATCGCTGTCGCTGGAAACATTGTAGATGTAGCCATAGCCGTGGGTGCCCAGGTCGTGGAAATCGTTTCCATCCATTTCCACCTGACGGCAGCTGATCAGATTCACGCCGCCTTGGGAGCAGTCGTAGATTTCGTTGTTCAGAATGTGCAGATTCCGGCTGGATTCTCCCAGAACGCCGATGGTGCCGCAGCCGAAGAGGCCGGTGTCGGAGACGGTGGCATTGCCGCAGCGGTAGAAATCCAGCACACCGCCGATGCATTCACCGGGGGCTTCGGTGTGCCCCAGGGTCAGATCCTTTACAGTCACATTTGTGCAGCCGGCAAAGGAAAGCACGTAGGAATATCTGGGGACGGTGGAAATCAGGTTTGCATCCTTTCCATCCTTGCCACGGATGGTCAGATTGTCCACACCGGTAATATCCAGCTGTTGACCGTCATAGGGGTTGTGCCAGCTGTAATACTTGCTTGTGTCCATTTGGCCATAATCGGAGGCGGTGCTCAGGTTCAGCTCCTTCGCATCGATGACGATGTCCTTGTTGGGGCCAATGGCTGCCAGAAATTCGTCCACTGTGGTGACGACGACGGTCTCCTGGGGGACTGTGGGCTCCTCCACGGCGTTACTCAGCGTTCCGAAAAGCTTGTCCATGGCTTTCTCGTCCAGCTCGGCGCCCGTCTCGTCTACGATCAGGCTGCCTGCTTCCGTGCGCATCCAGTCCCAGGCGCGGTTATCAGAGCCCTGGCAGTTCTCAAGGGTCAGCGTTGCGAATTCCTGATTTTGGCTGGAATACAGAGAAATTGCCACATCCGTCAGGGTGTTATTCTGGAAGGTGCAGCCGCTGAAGCGGGCATCCTGATATATGGACAGCAGATCATAGGCGTTGATACCTGTGAACTTGGTGTCTTCCACGACAAGATTTTCGCCGCCATAGGCACTGATGGCAGAGGAGGCCTCTGCGTAGGAGTGTCCCAAATCCCGGATGGTGCAGCCCGTGACCTTGCAGTCCTTTACATCGCTCAGATTGATACCGATGCCGGAGCAGCTATAGATATCGCAGGTGCGAATATCCAGCTCCTGACACTGGTTGGCGTTGACGCCGATGAAGCCGCAGCCGAAGATCCCCAGATCCTCCAGCAGCACATTTTGGCAGTCGCCCAGGGCAATGACGTCCCCCTCGCAGCCCTCGGCCTGCTCGGTATGTCCGGCGGTAAAGCCCTGTAGTGTCAGATTGCCGCAGTTTTCGAATTTCAGTACGTCGGCAAAGCGGGGATCTGTCTGAATGCGGGTGGCATCCCGTCCCGCACCCTGGATGGTCAGGTCCTGGACTCCGGAGATGACCAGCTGGAAGCCGTCCTCTACGGCTTCCCACCAGCAGTATGGATTTCCGGTATCGATGTCGTTACCTAAATCCAGCTTGAGCACGCCCTCTCCCAGGGTGATGGTGGCTCCCGGGGCAATGACAACGCCTTCGTCGATCTGGACGGTACGGCTCTCAATGTTCACGCCGTTGGCGATGTGAAAAAGCAGGATGTTCTCGCGCCGGCTTTCGGCAGCGTCCAGTTTGGCGCGTGCTGCGGTCAGAGCTTCGTTGGAAATGGTTTCCATAAATAGTGTCCCTCCTTGGGAAGGTGTGGTATTTTGTTGTATCCATGAGGGAGAAATTCCGGCCCGTTCCGCAGGTGGAATTCCACCGGAAATTTTAATGGATAACAGCATGTATCCAAGACACGGAAAAATAGCTCTGCAAAACAAAAAACCTCTCGAACTTTCTCCCATTTTATAATAGCGGAAAATTGAGTAAATTTCAAGGGAATTGCACAAAATTTATCAAACAAATTCGGTGTTTTGCCCGGTGGCAATGTGGGAATTTTCTGGTATAATAGTTTAGCATTCACAAGACAATGTTCATCAGCTTTGAGAAAAAAGTGCGATGAGACCGCCGGGCGTGGCACCGGGGGTCACCAAATGGGAGGTAAACACGCATGAGCAAAAAGTATCTGTACTACTTCAGCGAGGGCAACGATGCCTTCGGCGGCGACAAGGTCACCATGAAAAATACTCTGGGCGGCAAGGGTGCCGGTCTGGCAGAGATGACTGCTGCCGGTATGCCGGTTCCCCAGGGCTTCACCATCACCACGGATGCCTGCACCCAGTACTATGCAGACGGCCGTCAGATCAATGACGATATCACCGCTGACATCTTCGAGCATCTCAAGGGTCTGGAAGAGATCACCGGCAAGAAGTTTGGCGACAACACCAACCCCCTGCTGGTTTCTGTCCGTTCCGGTGCCCGTCAGTCCATGCCCGGCATGATGGACACCATCCTGAACCTGGGCCTGAATGATGAGGCTGTGGAAGGCCTGGCCAAGAAGACCGGCAACGCCCGCTTTGCATACGACTGCTACCGCCGTTTCGTGCAGATGTTTGCAGACGTTGTTATGATGGTCCCGAAGAGCCTGTTCGAGGTCGAGATCGACAAGATGAAGGAAGCCAAGGGCGTCAAGAACGACGTGGATCTGACGGCTGACGACCTGAAGGAACTGGTGGGCGTCTTCAAGAAGATCTACGAGGAGAACGAGGGCAAGCCGTTCCCCCAGGATCCCCGCGATCAGCTGATCGAGGCTGTCAAGGCTGTGTTCCGCAGCTGGGACAACCCCCGTGCAAACGTTTACCGCAAGATGAACGAGATCCCCTACGAGTGGGGCACCGCTGTCAACGTGCAGCAGATGGCATTCGGCAACTCCGGCGACCGTTCCGGCACCGGCGTTGCATTCACCCGTGACCCCGCCACCGGCGCAAAGAAGCTGATGGGCGAGTACCTGATCAATGCACAGGGCGAGGACGTTGTGGCAGGTGTCCGCACTCCTTCTCCCATCAGCCACCTGAAGGATCAGATGCCTGAGGTGTACGATCAGTTCGTTGAGATCGCAACCCGTCTGGAGAACTACTTCCGCGATATGCAGGATATGGAGTTCACCATTGAGGACGGCCACCTGTACATGCTGCAGACCCGTAACGGCAAGCGTACCGCACAGGCCGCTCTGCAGATCGCATGCGACCTGGTGGACGAGGGCATGATCACCGAGCAGGAGGCTGTCCTGCGCGTGGAGCCCAAGCAGCTGGATACCCTGCTGCATCCCCAGTTCGATGCCGCTGCCCTGAAGGCTGCCGAAGTCGTCGGCAAGGGCCTGGCAGCTTCTCCCGGTTCCGCCTGCGGCCAGATCGTCTTTACTGCTGAGGAAGCAGAGGAGATGGTCAAGTCCGGCAAGATGAAGAAGGTCGTTCTGGTCCGTCTGGAGACTTCTCCCGAGGACATCGTGGGCATGCAGGTGTCTCAGGGCATCCTGACCGTCCGCGGCGGCATGACCAGCCACGCAGCCGTTGTTGCCCGTGGTATGGGCACCTGCTGTGTCTCCGGCTGCGGCAACGACAACGAGGTCAAGATCGATGAGGAGGCCAAGACCTTCGAGATCAACGGCCACAAGTTCGTTGAGGGCGACTGGATCTCCATCGATGGTTCCACCGGCAACATCTACGGCGAGCAGGTCGCTACCGTGGCCGCTACCGGCAACAAGAACTTCAACCGCTTCATGGGTTGGGCAGACGCAGCTCGTCAGCTGCTGGTTATGACCAACGCCGATAACCCCCGTGACGCACAGCAGGCCGTTGACCTGGGTGCTGAGGGCATCGGCCTGTGCCGTACCGAGCACATGTTCTTCGCCGAGGACCGCATCAAGGCTGTCCGTGAGATGATCTGCGCCCGTACCGTGGAAGAGCGCGAAGCTGCTCTGGCCAAGGTCGAGCCGTTCCAGCAGGGTGACTTCGAGGCCATGTACCGCATCATGGGTGAGCGCCCGATGACCATCCGCTACCTGGATCCCCCTCTGCACGAGTTCCTGCCCACCAAGGACGAGGACATCAAGGAGCTGGCTGCCGATATGGGCATGACCTTCGATGACCTGAAGAACGTGGTTGCTTCTCTGCACGAGTTCAACCCCATGATGGGTCACCGCGGCTGCCGTCTGGCTGTCACCTATCCCGAAATCGCTGCTATGCAGACCCGCGCTGTCATCAAGGCTGCCCTGAACGTCTCCGCTGAGACCGGCTGCATGATCACCCCGCACATCATGATCCCGCTGGTCGGCGAGGTCAAGGAGCTGAAGTTCGTCAAGGACGTTGTTGTCAAGGTCGCTGATGAGCTGATCGCTGCTGCTGGCGTTGACATGAAGTACCAGGTCGGTACCATGATCGAGATCCCCCGTGCAGCCCTGACTGCCGGCGAGATCGCCAAGGAGGCTGAGTTCTTCAGCTTCGGCACCAACGACCTGACCCAGATGACCTTCGGCTTCAGCCGTGATGACGCTGCCAAGTTCCTGGGCGCTTACTACGAGAACAAGATCTACGAGAGCGATCCGTTCCAGCACCTGGATCAGATCGGCGTGGGCAAGCTGGTGAAGATGGCCGCACACGATGGCCGCGAGACCCGCCCCGATCTGGGCCTGGGCATCTGCGGTGAGCACGGCGGCGATCCCACGAGCGTGGAGTTCTGCCACAATGTTGGTCTGGACTACGTCAGCTGCTCTCCCTTCCGTGTGCCTATCGCACGTCTGGCTGCTGCGCAGGCTGCTATTAAAAAACCGAGAGCGAAGTAATTTTACAACGCATCTCCGTTAAAAATCGAGCATAAAATGAAGCCCGCTGTCAATTTTGATGGCGGGCTTCGTTTTTTGCTCATGTAAGGCGTGAAGCAGATTGAAAACAATTCGATGCAGTGGAAACATCACAGGTAGACCTCCACAGTAAGGTCAGACCATGCGGCGCGGCGGAACTGATGCGGCATCTTGTTTGCCTCACGATACTTCTTGGCGGTCTCAAAGTCGATGGTAAAGGTGAGAACAGGCTTGCCGGTGACAGCCATCAAGTCGGCGCGTTCATGCTTTTCTTTCTTGCTCCCAGTGTTGAGCTTCCAGCGGTAGGTGTAATCACTGATTGGAGTGACGACCTCAACGAACTGTTCAATCAGTTCCGGGGCAAGACAGGCACCGCGAACATCGAGCTTTTGCTCAAGAAAATCATGGAGGGCTTTCATGTTGGCGGAAACAGCTGCGGAATCGGGTTCGGGAGCAATGGATTTCAAATCCTGTTCCAGACGGTTGATCTCATCGTCAGCCTGTTTGCAAAGCGCCTGATATTCTTCCCGCCCCAGTTCACCATCGGCGCGCATTGCAGCATAGTTCATCTTGCGATTCTTGATTTTTTCAATCTTGCTCTGAATCGGTGCTGCGGATATCAGCGTAGTGGGTTTTCCGCTTTTGCAGCCTTCAATCATCTGGCAGGCAAGGAGGATAGCCTTGTTCTGATTGCCCCAGACCTTTTCAAAAATCTTTTTTGCCATCAGGTCGAGCTTCCATTCGGGAACAGAAATGGCATCGCAACTGAGCTGGTCGGTCAGACCATGCTCCAGAACAAAGGAGCGGGTCGGGTTGACCGTGCGCATATTGCACTGGTAGCCAAAGACGGGAGTACCATCTTTTAGCTTGCGCCATTTGAAGATGCGGTACGAAGAACCACAGCGGCAGCGAAGTTTGGATACCCACAAATTCTTGGTGGTTTTTGTACCCTTACGCCGTGTTTCTCCATCAGGAAGGCGCAGGCTTGAAATACGGGATTTGCGGATGCGTTCACATTCGTGCCAAAGACTTTCTGATACAATGGGTTCAAAGTTGCCCTTTACATAGACGAAAGAATCTTCATCAAGGTTATTGATGCGCTTCTTCTCCAGATAGTTGTTGACTTTGGACTTGTTGTAGCAGATATAGCCCATATACGTTGCGTTGCGAAGAATGCGGCTGATTTTGGTGCAAGACCAACTGACATTTCCATGCCCATCCTTGCAGCCCAGCCGAGAAAGTTCATTGACGATAGCCTTTTCTCCGTAGCCTTGAGAGTAGAGCGTGAAAACCATCCGAATGGTGGCAGCCTGTTCTTCGTTGATAACGTATGTACGCTTTGCGTTGTCGCGGTCATAGCCGATGATGTTGCCACTGCCGTAAAGGACACCTTTCTGCCGACTGATTTTCTGACCGGCGAGAACGCGCTCAGAAATCTTGCGGCTTTCCTCCTGTGCCATCGTTGCCATGATGGAAAGACGAAGCTCGCCATCACCGTCCATTGTCCAAATGTTGTCCGATACAAAGAAAACTTCAACGCCGAAATTGCGAAGTTCGCGGGTAAGCTGAAGGGTATCGACAGTGTTGCGGGCAAAGCGGCAGACCTCACGGGTGACGATTAGGTCAAATTTGCCGCGTTTGGCATCGGAAATCATCTGCATAAACGCAGGACGCTTTTTGGCAGAGGTGCCGGTGATACCCTCATCAATATAGCGGTTTATGACCTGCCAGTTGGGATGATACCGAAGCTGATCGTCGTACCACTGCATCTGATTTCCGAGTGCATCGACCTGTGCTTCATGCTGAGTGGAAACACGCCCGTAAAAGGCAATGCGGCGGTCGCGGTCTTTATCTAATGGGGATTGCCCGAAATACATTCTCTGTGTGATGTTCATACGCTGTGCCTCCTTTGCCCGTAGTATAGAGAATCGCAGGGAAAATATGTAGGATGTCGCCAGAGCGAACGACATCCTTGACATTAGGTAGAATATCTGCTAATGACCTGATGATAGGTGTCGGCAGTAATCAGCCCGTTGTCAAATAAAATTGCTACCATTTTTAGTGCGGTTGCATCCGTACTGAAGAAATCGGGAGGAACAGCAGGGGAATGAGAGTGTGAAATCTTGTTATCGAGCATTCTCAACCTCCATTCAAATCCAAACTGTTGATAACGGCTGCTTCGATGCGATACATTTCAGATGGCGTGATTCGCCCCAGAAAGCGTTGTACGCGGCTTTTGTCTATCGTGAATATCTGTTCTGCCTGAACCATAGAGGGCGTTGAAAACGCTGGATTTTGGTCGATTAGAACGTGTGTTGGCTGGTCTGCTTTTTTTGCGATGCGTGAAGTCACCGTTGCCACAATCAATGTGGGAGCATAACGGTTTCCAACATCGTTTTGCAGAACGACCACCGGGCGTGTGCCGCCCTGCTCAGAGCCGATATGCGGCTCCATGTCTGCAAAGTAAATGTCCCCGCGGAGATATTTCCATTCTTTTGGTATGATACGATCAAGCCCCCTTTACAATATGTAGCACAAGCCGCCACACCCCTGAAGCGGCTTGTGCAGGGAAAGGAGTATGCCGATAAAGGCAGAGAAGATTAACGCTTGACAGGAAGGCTCAAAGAACGGCTGGAGCCGTTGTAAATTTCCAGAATCTGCTTCATGTGGCGGTCTGCGATATTGCCGGTGTCCTTTCGTGCATTTTTGGTGATGGTCTTGGGGTGGACGGAACCAAGCCGCATAATCAGCCGTTCCCGGCTGTATTCATCGCGGTACATTGCCACAAAGCGGGTAACGCCATGGAGGATGCCAGACAGGAACGAATCGGAATCGCCCCACCATGCCTCCACGATGATTTTCAGGGCTTCCTGATAGATGTCAGAGCCATAGTTCTTGTAAATATAATAGGCGGAACGGATGCAGTAGATTTTCCACTCGGCCCGGATGCCATCCAGTGCAAAAGTAGCACCGGTTGCTTCAGTGGCTACAACGAATGCACAGGCATCTTCATCTTCTGCAACAATGTCAGCACGGAGCCGTTCACCTGCGGTCAAATCAGTGGAAATGCCAGTCTGAACAGCAAACAAAAGGGCTTCATCCTTTTTGGAAAGGCCGTGAAAGACCTTGCAGAGAATCGGGAGGTCACGACCACCGTTGCAGGCAACACGCGCTTCGATGGTGTTCTGACCATCAAAAACATGGTAACGTCCATCACGGTAGCTGACCTTCGGTTCATTGGCAACATACTCCGAGAAGGTGGCAGAAATCTCCGCCACTTTTCTGGTACGCAGCACACGCTGATATTCAGCGCAGGGGGTCAGGAGTGCGCTGTCAATGTAGCGCATCTCGCAAACACATTCGGGCAGATTGGCAAGGTTCAGATTAGAAATCATCATAGCACTCTCTCCTTTATCGTCTGAAGATAGGCCAAAGTATCATCAATCAGAGAAAGAATGGCACTTCGGCAACCGTTGTCCTCGAAAACATCGGGATAGTCTTTGAATACAAGATTCCAGCGGCGGATAAAATCCTCCTTTGCGCCCTGAACTTCGCACATCATAATCGAGCCGTTCGCAACGGTCGTTTTATGGTGGCGGTTATCAATGGATTTTTGGAGACGCTTTCGTTCTTCGTCTGTAAGACATCGTTTTTGACCTTGGATACTCCTTTTGAAATCCGGGGGCGAATTGCTTACGGGGGTGATCTCGCCCTCGGTATGGACTTTGCTGGACACTGGCACATCATCGGCATCGACCTTTTCGGGCTTCGGTGGTTTGCTTTTTGCCTGCCGCTCCTGTTTGGGTTTGCGCAGTTCTTCGATGATTGCCGGGATTTCTTCTTTTGGCATTTTAGCCAGAGCGGTGATCTCGGCATCGGTTGCCTTGATATGCCCTGACAATATTTCCTCCATTGCACCGGGAACAGCAGTTTCGGCTGCGTCTACCCCTTTGGCGTATCTTTCGGCTCTCCGTACAGTAGAAGGAGCAACACCGTTTCGTTTTGCGATTTTTTCGCACGTTCTGGAAGCCAATTCAATGTGTTCATTTTGAACACATTGTTTTAGGCCGTTTTGATTTCCAATGGGTGCGCCAATGGAGAGTTTTTCATTCTCATAGGCTTTTCCCATCAAGAATTTTCGACGTTCCGGGTCAAGATTTCTGCGCCCCAACTGATTCTGACAAATCCATGCCAGTGCAGCGTAACGGTCGGGCAACTGGATTTCCTTCACCTCAAAAGCAATCTCTGGGTGATTTTTGAGAATGCGATACCGGGAATGTCCATCCAGTATGTAGCCGTTCCAGATGATAAGAGGGTTCAAAAGCCGCCGCTCCTGAATCATGTTCTGCTCTAAGATGTGTTCTTCCTCTGCATTCAGCGGTGGAATCTTGCCCTGAAACTCAGGGTCAATCTTAAGCGCAGTCAATTTCATCATCGAACCGGCCTTTCTTAAAATAGGTGGCTTTCGGGCTGGCGGGCTGGATGTAGTAGTCGTAGCCAAAACGGGTCTGGCAGTAGGTGCAGGGTTCCTTGGTGAGCTGGTAGGGGTCAGCACGGCGGACACGGATGCCGCGCGCATTGCGGAAAGCACTCAGGCAGTGCGGGCAGAGGGTGGTCAGGGTCGATTCATCGGGCTGGCGAGTAAAATTACGGCTCATCATCATTTCCTCCGTTTCGTATGGGTGAGTGTTCGGTATGGAAAAAGCCCACCGCCAAGGTTTAGAAGAATCCCGGTGGTGGGCTTTGAAGTTTTGCTTTAAGTTTTTCCAACCTATTTGTCCTCGACCCCCGTTGGATTTGGAATACACCTCGGTAAGCGGGGAATTGCACCCACACTCCACATTGGCTTATTCAGCCACCCCGTCTTCGTTATGACCGGGCCGCGAGTTACGGAAGTTTCATTATTTTGTCCGAGGGAATGATATTCAGTTTTCAAGGTACGGCTTCCAGTTTTGGGTTCCTCCCCGTCTGGGGTGTTGCCCTTGCTGTGACCATAGTGTACCTGAAAACTGATTGCCTTTTTAGGATGCATTCCTTCCGCTTTTTGGGCTTTTTCACCTGCAAAAAGTAGCAAAACCGGAAGCTTTCCTTCCGGTTTCACATAGACACGTTTGATTTTTGACAACAAAAAAGAAGCCGGAGAACACTCTCCGACTTCCCGTAGATTTGTTATTCGACCTCAATCTCCATTGCAAATGCTAGAAGCTGTTCCTTCAACGATTTCATAGCCTGCTTCTGGTCATTGATTTTTTTACTGAGTGCCAGCTCAGTTTTCGTTTCAACTTTCCCAAGAATGAGGTAATCCAGAGTGACATCAAAATGTACGGCAATCTCAACAAACAAGTCCAGCGGTGCATAAGTGCCTTTTTCCAGACTTCTCATGTGCCGATCACTAATGTTCAGTTTGATTGCGGCTTCTTCTTGTGTCAGTCCGTGTGCTTTGCGTAATTTCTGGATTCTATAACCAGCGGCGTAGGGGTCAAAGTACATAAGCCAGCCCTCCGACCAAACGGCGCAGCAACCAATCGCCACACCAAGGGGTCAGAGTGCAGGCAGACATTCGTTCGCGGCGGGTCGGTTGCCCGCCGGGACTGGGTTCGTACTCAATCAATCTTCTTTTCATAGTTTTTCTTCGTCCTTTCCTTTGTCGATTATGGCAATGTTATGGGGCGGAGCATGGAGAATGCACGGTGCAATCCTCCATGATAGTAAAAGGGAAAATCCCTGTTGCTATCCATGATAAAAGAGAGAATACACAAGTTTACGGCATGGTACTCAGCAGATGAACGACAGCTTCTTTCTGCTCCGGGCGTAGTGCCGACCATTTTTCAAGCATTTCTGCCTGTTCATGGGTAAGCACCACAGGTTCCCGTTCGCCGGATTCCACAACAGAGAAAAACTCTGTCAGTGTGATTCCGAATGCGTCGCAAACTTTTACAAGCGTAGGTAAGGTGGGCATAATATTTTTGCTGTACCATGTGGAAATTGTTGTTGGTTTGATTCCGGCATGAGATGCCAAATCATAATTCGACCAGTGCCGAGCTTCGCGGTAAGATGTTATCGTATCCAAGACATTTTTCACTGAAAAGCCTCCTCTGCCGTAAAACTTGCGCTCATTATACCGTAGAAAAGAAAAAATTATAATCCTTTTAGACGTACACTTGCGACGACTTTTGGGAATGGTGAGAAGAATGATGTTTATACTGAAAACAGCAATGGCTGACTATTGCAATTTCTACTATTCGGAAATATACTTATAAGTATCAAATCATTCCATCGCATAGGAGGACATTATTATGGCAAGACCCAAGGGAAGCAAGAACAAGACTCGTACCGTAAAAGCTACCGTTGATTATGCAGCAGTCGTTGCAGAAAAGGCCACAGAAAAGGAGAAAATCGAATCCGAGGTTGCTGCACTAACTGCAAACATTAACGATTTGAAAACTCAGCTCAAGGCCAAGAAAGCCGAATTAAAAACTGCCACTAAGGAACTGGCTAAGGCAGAGAACAAGAAAGCTGCTGCTGAAGCAAAGGCAACAGAAGAAGCCAAGAAGGGCGAAGCAGAAGATGTGCTGAAGAAGCTGTTGGCCAGTGGCATGACTGCTGAAGAAATCCTTGCAAAGCTCCAGTGATATAACATGGGAGCAAGCAAGCGTATCTGTCCGAACTGTGGGCGCAAGATGAAGCAGCAGTTCATAGGGCCGTTTCATTGCAAGTGTGACATTGGTTTCTTTGAACACAAACCCGTTGTATGTAAAGAAAAACAGTATATATTATAAACTGATGGAATAGAACTATTGCAAAATACAACAACCGATTCCAAGATGTTAATACGCAGTAATTTTTAGAACATTCTACGAAAAAGAAAGGGCATCACCTTTCATCAGAATCAAAAACCGATGAAGTTATGATGCTCTTTCTTTTGTTACTATTCGATTTACGAGTGGCCTCTACAAGTTCGCATTTGCACAGATTTCACTACATTTTTAATAATTCTATTTTGCTGATGTTACTGAAGCGAATATCAAACTTTACGACGAGATATTTTTATGAGACAAGCTCTTGTAATTAACGGCGAATGCGAACTACAGTCATTTCGGCTCTTGAATTCAAGCAGGTTCTATCGTAATGGTTGGATTCATACTGGGATCAAGTAGTTTTAGTAATTTATTCATATCATTTCCGGCTATTTTAATGTCCCCGTATCCAGAGTGCATATTTCCATTAGCACCTACACCATCCAAAAACAATGCGGAGCCACCGTTGTAATTTTCCGCACTGTACTGTGTCTGCCCATCTCCATTGAACTCAAAATAAATACAGGCAGACGAGGACTTTTTGGAAAACTTCACATACATTTTCTCCGTGCTGCCTTTGTTGTCAGACCAATCACGCAATGGGTTATGCTTCGATTGCAGTGTATTGTAAAAACTCGAATTAGGGTCGCATACCCACACACTGTTGTCATCAATTCTCACAAAAGGCATCTTCGTATCCTGTGCTATATCTGAAAACACAAACGCAAGTGGGAAGGTTCCAGCCGGTGTCATATGGTCGCCTTCTGTTTTATTGTATGTGATGCCATTTGAGCCGATTGCAGCGGTTGTGCTCAGTTCTTGAACCCATTCGCCCTCTCGATAGGTCATAAGTCTTAGTTGAGCAGAACTTCCGCTCGCTTCAACAAAAATTTTCTGATATGTTCCATTGGGGTTCAAAACTTCATCGCTAGTCGTTTCCGATACAATGGGGAATTTTGCCTCCTGCGATAGCTCCTTCTTTGCCGTATCTGCTGGCTCTGTTTCAGCCTCAGATTCTATTCCCGATTCAATGACTGGTGTTTTCTCAGAAATCGATGCTGTCGGACTCTCTGGCAAAGTTTTCCCGCTGCTCTGGGAGCTTTTTCCCAAGCTGAAAGCACCTACAACAATCAGCAAAACCAGGACTACAAACCATCCGGGGGATTTTTTCTTGGGTGTTTTTCCGACCGGAGGCTGTTTCTTTTGGTTCGGCATCATTGGCGGAGTTTGATATGGATCCACCGGTGTAGCAGGGGCTGTTTTTGATTTTTTTATAATGACTGGTTCGGGTTCTTTTGGCGGATTTTCTTGTTCCACCAATAATTCGTTCGTCCGATCCGCCAGAAAAGACTGGTACTTCCAGCCAAACACTTCACTTAGGGTTTGGAAAAAAGAAATCACATATTTATCATCCAGCGGTGTATTCTTCGTGACTTTTTCTTCTGCTATTCTGAGCGCTTTCTTTTGCCTATCCCGGTCATCAGAATTTACCGAGCACAGATCTTGCAATACACCGATTTCGTCCAAGACCTTCAACATATTCCGATCCTTGCTCAACTGTGGAGCGAGATCATTAAAATACGCCCTTGCTTTTCCCTTTTCCTGAAATACGGTTTTTCCGTAGTTCCTATAAATATACTCCAGAACGCTTTTCGCGTCCTGCTGATTGTAATCTTCCATAGGGTCACCTTATTCCTTTTGTCAAAAAGGCGGCCGCCCCCTTATAGGAAGTGACCGCCTCTTTTTGCTTTTATAAAACCATACAATCAAACGCGAGACATACCAATTTTTCCCAGAGCATCAAAAATCCCCGTAAAAACAGGGGCAATATTTATTGCTTTAGCGATGGCCGTTGGATTCAAAGCATTAACAATCGTTTGAAAAACGCCAATGCCGGCAAATGTCTTGTTGATTGTCTGACGGTCTGAATAGCTAGGCTGAAAAATACGGTTGAACCAGTCCTCCAGCATAACTGTGATAGAACCAGCAGTTTCGTAATCTGAATATTTACCATCTTCAAGCGTCGTTGGGCCAATACCACCATCGATAGTTTGCATCTCCTCTGCACTAATTACCGCATAGTGCTTGGGCAGATTCCATTTTCTGTCTTTCATAATTTAATGCCTCCACCATCAAAAAATAAATGTGTCACCGTGAGCATATGGATATAGTAATATTATCACACCTCTGTTAATTTGTAAAGCTGGAAGATGCCAACAGGTTGTTGTTAGCATCATACAAGTGAACTTGATATGTGCCTTGCGGATCTGCAATCGATACGCCTGGAGAAAATTCGTGGGAACCATCAGTAAAAGTACCCAAAGAAAAACGGCCGGAAGGCTCTCCACCAGGATAGATAAATTCGACATATACGGTTACTTCGCCACCACTTGTAACAAATTGGACAATGCTCTTATTACACGAACTAATGTAGGCAGATACCGTCTGTGCTGGTTGAACTGACTGCTGCTGAGTTTCAGCAGGAGATGTAGCTGGCGTAGGAGCAGAATGAGAAGCAGAACTATTACTGGTACCGGAAGTTTCTGTTCTGGTTTGATTTTCGGAAACTGCTGGCTCTTCATAAGAGAGTATGATATTGCTTCCCTTTTCGGCTTCGGTGCCACCCGTAGGCTTCTGGGATTTGACCAAAGCAGTTTCATTGCCGCTTAATTTTACACTTGTTGTGAAACCTGCTTCTTCCAAGGTTTCTTTAGCTGCTGGCAGAGACATACCTACTACATTTGGCACAGTGACCATACCTAGGGACTTGTCGCAAATAACAAGTTCTACAGACTCACCATTCCATTCAGTTCCAGCAGATGGATTTTGTGCGATTACGGTACCCGTTTCTGCAAATGCATCATACTGATAACTGATGTTTACCGTAATACCTTTTTCTTCCAATACTCTACATGCAGCATCTTTATCCTGATTGACTACATTCGGAAGTACTAAGGAAACCTTCTCTTGCTGTGCTTCCGAAGTATCTTCGGAAGAAGATAACGTAGAGGAACTAATTATTGAAGATTCAGAGGGGACCGAATCTCGTGGAATCTGTTTTTGCGAAGCTAGCCATATAACAAGTCCTATTACAACAAGAAGCAACAGAAAAAGCCATGAATTATGCTTTGCTGTTTTCTGTTTTGCGGGCTGCTGCTTTACCGGTTGCTTTGTGGGCCGCGGTTCTGTAGGTTGCTGTTTTGGAACCTCGTGAAGTGGTTGTAGTTGCTGACGAACTTCTTTTACCGGTTTATGGGTTGAACTTTTTTTTCGCGGCCTCTCTTGCTGAGATTTTAGATCAGTGCTTTTATTCGCACAGTCTTTCTGAAAAGATTTATACGTCCAGTTTAGCGCTTCACTTAGTGTCTGAAGAAACTGTATAACTGTTACTTCATCCATGGCCTTATTGGAAACAAGGTCGTCTCGTATCAAATTCAACATTTTTTGTTGGTCGGCTTTGCTAAGAGATGAAGTGTTTGCAAGTTCCTGAAGTTTACCGCTTTCCTCCAGTGCTTTCAAAATTGCAATTTCTTTTCGTAAATGCGGTGTGGAAGCGCAGTCCATAAAAATGCCTAATGCTTTTCCTCGCATTTTAAAAGCATTTATGCCATCATAATTCTCATAAATATATTTCAGAATGCTTTTGGCATCTTTTTCATTATACCCTGTGTCTCTTTTTTCCACAGTGACTTCCCTCGCAGTTGTGTTTCCGATATATCAGAGATAATTGGATTATCTCTGATATCTTTTCATATTTTTTTCTAAACTCAAAATGACAAATGCGTTATAAATTTCCAGATAAGATAGATAAAATAGAATGCTCCGATTACATAGCCAACAGCGATGCTAGCAACCAATTTAACAACTCGGTTGAGCACGGCATCATCGTCTAGCCAAAGTGAGCGGCCACTAAGAAACTGATACCCTGCATAGAACGCCCATGCACAATATAAAATAAGCAAAAGATATAACATTTTTCTTCCTCAAACTTTCTCAGCACATTGCTTAATCAAAGGTCTCCACCGTTCAGCTTTAGATTTCCTACACCAAATTGGGTCATCGAATTTCCGCACCAAGGGCAAACCGTGGCACGCTGTCCCTCATGGCAGGAGAGCTTTCCGCATTGACCGCACTGCACAAAACCTTTCTGTCCACAGAAAGGGCAACCTTTGTAGTCCTTATCGATATACACAGCGCCCTCAATTTTATTCTCATCGTAATTTTCATGGTTTGCACGCTTTTCTTCTAGGGGAAAGTTCCACACGGAGTACCAGTATCCATCTTCTTTTTTCTGAATCCGCACGCCCAACAGTTTTTTACTGGAAGGGCATTTCTGCACCACAATAGTGGCCTCTACCTTAGGAGGCATCGCCAAGCGGCGCTCATCTTTCTGGATAGTGCTTTCCACTTCTTTTTTTGCTCTGCGATCTGTTCTGTTCTGCCAATCAAACATTCCTGTACCTCCGCAATTATCGCGACTGTCCCTTGGACTTTATCGATGAACGTTGTGCAGTTGCCTTCTGGTTGTTTTCCGATGCCCTGACAGGAACCGGATATTTTGGATCTTCCTGCCGGATCGCACCACCTTTATAGCCTCCATTTGTAACAGTCTGCACTCCACCACCATCACGCGACTGATGGCTTGGATCTTTTTCTACAAAATCCGGTTGCGCTGCTATTTTTCCACTAAGCAGTGTTTGATTCCGATCCAGCACGACCCGGGTTTCATAATGGGCATTATTAGAAGGAGGAAGTGCGCCTTTATTGATTCGTTCTTCCGGTGTTTTCCCCAAGGACTCCTTGGACACAAATATGCCAGAGGCATTTTTCTCACCAGATGTCACGACAAAAGCTTCTCCTTTTTTTCCGTGACGAGCCTCAATGGTTCCCGGTTGAAATGACTCCTTGAGTTGCTTTGTCTGCTCTGGTGTTAGCCCTCGTTGATCCATCATCTTATCAAAGTTATGGGAAGTAACTTGGACAGAACGAGAAGTCTGCCCTTTATCCTGAAACCGGCTGGCATCAATGTGTCTGCGGTTTTCGGCACAGTTTCCTCGTATTCGTTCTTCTATGGAACACCGTTCTTTTTCGTCCATGATTTACATCCTTTTTATTTGACGGGTAAACTACTCTGTGTACATATCAAAATAAAACCGAAAAGGCGGTGCGAATGGGAGACCAACAATCGCCTCACCAACTTTTAGAGTGTTCATATCCCAATCTTCAACCACACAGCCGCTACGTTTTTCTTCTACATAACGATTGTCCAGAGTACGATATTGTTCAAGTACAATATTTTTCCCATGTAATTCTGACACAAAATTTCTGGTAACAACATCATTTGCACGAAATGCAATAGTCGTCGAAAAACCGGCAGCTAAATTTTTGCCACGGCTTGCTCCATAGATTTCTGTCAACTGCTCAATGCTCTGCAGCCCAGCGATTACCTTGACCCCCAAACTGCGCCCAAAATTTACGCCATCATCAATATGTTGAAGATTTGGCAACAATTTGAATTCATCACAAATCAAGTAAACATTGCCTGCTGATTTTGTACGTCCAAGAGCTTCTTTCAAAGCAAGGTCAAACATTAACTTATAGATAGGTGTCAACACACTTCCAATTGCCAAATCATACTCTATAAATAATGCACGGCCACCTTTTTTTCGCACAAAATTACGAATAGAAAATGTTCCGTGCTCTGCAAATACACCCAGAAATAGGTCTCGTATAACAGAATACATTTCGGACAAGACACCCTGAGATTGACCGCCATCGTCAGAAATATAGCTTTGCACCGCACGCATATCGGGTTCTTCATCCAGATCGGCTAATATATCTTCTCGGGTGGAATTAGCAAGATAGTTACACAATGCGTTGTTAAAAAGGAACTGATTCATAAGCGTTTTATCGCCCTGACTAGTTCGAATAATGTGCATCATAATGGCGGTCAGCAAATCTCGACCTGCATTTGGGAAAAAAGGGTTCTGGGCATTTTGCCTATCGCTGAACAGTGCTTTGCAGATTTCCATGGTATTCATCTGCACTTGCTTATCATCCCAACCATCTGCTAAAATTTCCTTGAAAACATTCCATCGAGCAGAGTCTTTATAATACTGCGGCGAGTTACCAATTACGACATCGCCGGGTTTAGCGAACCGATTATAATAATCACCTTTTGTATCAAAGATAATCATTACGTCCTGCTCTGTCATCTTAGCACGAATTTGATGAATTAGGTGATAAAATAAAGTACTTTTTCCGCAACCAGTCCCGCCAATCAGCATCATATGCTTGCTGAGGACATCTTCTGTCAGGTCAAAGGCTGCGCGGCTGCCGTGAAATGTTCCCTTCAGTGTTACGGCAGGATTGCTTGCTCTGGGCGGCAGACCGTTTTTCTCTACGGTACTGCCCTGCAATACAGTTTTACCAACGCTCATTGTTCAACCGTTTCCTCCAGCATCAGCGCGACATGCCTTTGCTCTTGCTCTGGCTCTGCGATTTCGTCTGGGACTGGCTGCTTCCCTTGGAGCGTGTGCTGCCGTGCAGCGAGCGTTCCCGTGCTTCGCCTGCGCTGCTGGAGGCGCGCTTCTGCATGGAAGATTTATTGGCTTGGCTATACTGCGGCTTGCGGTATTCGCCGTTGCCGCTGATTCGGCTCATAAAGTCATTTCTGCTGTTTTCCGCCATAAATTCACTCCTCCGTCCTAAGCACTGTTTCAGCGCTCACGGTCCTCGCCTTTCTTTTTTGCGTTCTGCTGCTGCCGATTGCGCTCTTCCCAGATCTTGCGTTCCCGTTCCCGCTGCTCATCACTGGAGCTGCCGGAACCGCTTTTTTTATTATTCATCCGGTTTGCCATACTGGTGGACGATTGCTGCGGCTGTGTGCTCCGGGTCTGCTCCCTCAGCCGTCTTACAAAATCATCATGCTTTTCGCTCTCACTTTTGACCTTGGGTTCAGCTTTCGTCTGTGTTTTTTCTTCGGTTTTGTTTTTGTTGCCGCGAAGTCGATCCAGAAAACTCATAACAATCCATTCCTTTACTTCGAAAATACCACATCAGCGCTGATGTCCATGACCTCTGTGATGCAGCAAAACCGGTCGATGTTCTTCTTTATGTTGGTGCTGGAGTGTCTGCAGCATGTGCAGCAGCTCGTGCTGTTCTTCCAGCAGCCTGCGCCGCTGCCGATACCGCTGAGATTCACGCTCAGACCATTCATTCCAGTCATCCTCTTTTTCTGACGCAGCGGATGCGGGGGCAGCTTCCTCGTCTTCCTGTTCCTGCGGCAGAATACGCGGTAAAAGCAATCGCAACTCATAAAGATCAACTTCCGTTAATGTGGACGACTGTACTGCCATACGAATAATCTGATGCAAGCGAGTTGCATCAGCAGATGCGTACAGGGTATCCACATTGTCATCAAATGCTCTGAGTTGTGAAAGTTCAAATGCCCCTAATGCATAAGTTTTCATTTAGAAATCGTCCTGTGAGTCAAGAGCGGAAAAGTATATCTCGAATCCTTCCGACTCGCTTCGTATCTCTGGAGGAGATGTAGCCGAATCGCTGCTACCATCGATTCTTCCCAATTGTTCTTCAACGCTTGGTTCCGATGACTGGAAATCTTCGCCTGTCTCTGTCACAGGCGTGTTAAACGACAGCTCCTCCACTGGCGTACCTTCCTCAGCAACCTCAGATACGGGAGCAGGTGGCGGCACTTCCGGGAAATCATTATCCTCTGGAGGAGCACTCAAAAGCATATCCAAGGCCCGCTTAGCCTGAGCCGCCGCATCCTGTGCGTTGCGGAACTGTGCATCATATTCTGCAAAATCCCTGCGTTGCTTGTTTAGTTTTTCCTCTAGGTCAGACTGCTGCTGATTCAGTTCCCGAATTGATGCATCCAGAGTCTCCAGTCTTTGCTGCAACTCCTGCAATTTACGCTCCTTGCGCTGAAGTTCATCTTCTTTAGTGTGATATTTGTCTTTCAGCTCCGTCATAAAGGCATCACCTGCCGCAATCAGACGGCGAAGAAACGTTACATTCTGCAATACGTTTCCATCGCGAAGCTGCTCGACATCAGAAGTGGCAGACTGTTTCTCTAATTTGAGCTGTTCCAAATCTTGCCGATCTTTAGCAATAAAAATCTTGGTACGTTCAATGTCATCTGCCAAATCTGTACGTTGTTCCCGGAGCCTTTCTAACTTTTCTGTAGAGTTTTTTGCAGCATCTTCTGCTTCACTCACACGACGTTGGAGAATGCCGTGTTTACGGATTTTGGAGCGGACTGCGTCCTCCTTCCAGAAAGCACTTTCTCTCAAAGTGTAGATTTGTGTGTCCCTCAGAAAAGCCGCAGCAAAAGGCCGGGCAGCAGCAACATCCACAATAGCGGCAACCGATATATCATCGCCACTGCCAGCATTATTGTACAATCCATTGTAGCTGAATTTTGGAAGCATCTCTTCCAGATATTCATTCAACTGCTCTGGTGTGCGATGCACCACTTCGTAGGTCAAGCCCTTATAAAAGGTGTGAACGCCTTCCATATTTTCTTCGGAATCCCGATAAGCGTCTTCCACGCCATCGCATCCCAGATAGCAGGCCATGACAGGCTTCTTCTGTAGGTCAATCACGCAGTTACGGAAACTAGGTTCCACATCGTCATCACAGAGAGAAGTCGTCCGAGTACCCACGCAACGGCTGTCCCAGGGAATCGGCTGATCGACCGTGCCATCCGTGTAAAACACGTCGCAGCGGCCATCTCCCTGATGAATTAAAAGCAAGCATTTCGGCATCCACAGTGCTGCCATAAGAGTACACCCGTAAACTTGCTCTGGGCGATCTGACACAGCGTAGTTCGTTTTTTTCTTTTCCTGAAGGGGAACAAGTTCCGCCTCTGTAGGAGGGTGATCCTGCAAATCCTGCCGGACAGATTCCACCCATTCCGCATGGATAACGTCTGTCAGATGGCGCATCGTCATCTGCTGATAACGTGGACTGCTCAGCATATCCTGATAGAATCGTGCCTCTACCTCCGGGGTGCGAGTCATTTTCTCGGCCAGTTCCTGCAAATCTTTGATAGCAATTTCTACAGCAATCGTTGAACCTTTATCTGCACGGTAACATTCATCTGCGCCATGGCCGTCTGAAACCGCTGCCAGATAATACTGTTTTTCCGGGTTTGCATAAGACCCGGAGGCATCTTCGCACGGTCTGCCCCATTCGATGTGGTTGGAACCCTGTACCGATTTATGGAATGCAAGTATGTTGTTCATACGCAGCTCCTTAACGGTTTACCATTCTTCGTCGTCACCGCCAGCCCAAGTGCCGTCATCATTGCCTGTTTTCTTTTCATCCTCAACAATCGGCTCCTCAGGCTTGTACTCATCGGGATCCAAATGCTCAACGATCTTTTCTTTCTCTACACCAGCGGTTTTGATGGCATCATCAATGATCGCGCCCGTGGGGGTCTTATCTGCGTTGGGCTGAGACTTCAGCATGGAAGAAGTAACAGAAACGATACGAATCAACTTTTTGAACACTTCCAAGTCATTGGTCTGAATAACGGCCTCGCTGTTGCCCACAACCGAAGCAATCATTTTCTTATCTGCATCGTTACCCAGTGCAAAGCCGATCTTGGTCGCACGGCGGAACCAGCGGTTCTCACGCACCTTGTCCAGCTTCTTCTCCCAGTCATCTGTAGCATAACCATCGGTCATAAAGATGATGACCGGCATCAATGCGCCCATCATGGAATTCAGCCATGCATGGGTGCTCATCTTGTTGTCCAGCTCATCCAGAGCATCACCGATATCAGTCAAACCGCCGGCCTTCAGGTCTTCCCACTCAAAATCGGCCATATTTTCCGGGCCGTTATCGGTAATCCATTTGCAACCGGTGTTGAATTCCATCACCGCAATCTTCAGATTAGCGTCACCGTTATGTTTGGCAACATCCTGCAGAGCATCCAAAGTTTCTTCCATGGCACGGTTCAGCATACCGATTTTTCCTTCGTCTGCCATGCTGCCAGAGGTATCCAGAACATAAAAAATATGAAGGTCTTTGCGAGGTACGGTTCCAACTTCATCAATACGAGGCATAATAATGATTCCTTTCTCTTTAACGATTTCTAGGGTTTATATTCTTCGTCAAATTAAAAAAACTTGTACTTTGTGTGAGAGGAATACGATACACAAACGATTTCGGCAGAACGTCCGCGTGTTATCATTCCGAACGCATCTTAGTTATTAGCTTTGAATGCCAATTTGGCTTCATCAATCTTGATCTGGATGCCGTCCTTGATGGGGACGACCTCATCCGCACCAACCTTGCGCGCAACTCCCTTGCTGGTAATCGCATCCCAGCGCCGCCCACTGCGGTTGCGCAGACCATACACGCCCGGCTGGTCTGCCTTTTCCACGACCTGTGCCACCGGGCCGAGTGCTTCACTTTCATTGCAGATGCCCAGCTGGCAGCGATAAATGCGAGAATTACGAACTGCCGGGATGCTGTAATCTTCCAGTTCCAGACGGAACGGGATGTTCAGCGGCTTCCGACAGACATCGCAGCGGCAGCTACGGCCATCCTGCGTAAAGATCTCATTACCGCAAGCTGGACAGGCGACGATTTCACTACGGAAACGGGTAAGTACGCGCAACCAGTCCAGCTCCTTCGGCCGCGCAGATGCCTTTTTCAGTGCCTTCTGGCTGAATGCCTGCAAGAAAATTTGCTGTACATAATCCGGCAGGCAGGGCCAAATCATCCGAACGTTGGCATGAGCTACCGGGTGGGGACCATTATCGTCATTGTCAGGATCCATGATGAACAGCGGATCACTGCCGAGCAGGATGCGTTCATCTTCAGGGGTCAAAGCCGGTTTCATATAGCGCTTGCCCTTGAGCGGATGCGTATTTGTAAACAGGATGAACAAAATAACCGCCATCGAGAAACGATCGGTCAGGCTGTTCGGAGAAGCATCGCCTACAACGATTTCGGGTGCCATATATCCGGGTTTTCCCGCAATGCCGGTAACATAGCCATCCGGTGCTACATTATCATTATCACAGATCAACACCTTGCCTGTATCGGGATCAACAAAGAAGTTGCCATCGTTCAAATCCTGATAGCTGTAGCCTGCATTATGCAGAATACGGTATGCCGAAACAATCCTCAGTGCGGCATCTACTACAGTGCGGAAAGACTTAAAGCGTACATTGCACAGCATAAACTCGGTAATCTCATGGTAGCTACTGGGGCGTAATCCCATCACATATCCAAAGGTACCATCTGTCCACTCAGTGATATCTTCCGGCCAAAGGAATGCTTTATCCGGGCTGCCACGCTTGATGTTTTCTTCGATATTTTCGTAGAAAGCGCGAGGATCCTTACCTAGTGCAGCAGTCTTGTACCATTTCAGAGCTTTTTTCTCTTTGCCTCCGTTACAGGCTACTACATACACTTCACCTTGACCGCCTTCAGCAAGATATTTTTCAACCTTGATGGAGCCGCCGTACTTGGTCTTGATGACTGTGCCAACTGCTAGCGAACCGTTTGCCATTTTGATTCCTCCCAAATTTTGTTTTTTATAGGGGATAATTTTATTATACTGCTTTGAATCGACTGTTTCCACTAAATCTCAGAATTAAAGTTGAAATATTTTCATCTGAACACCCGAAAGCTCCGACCGTGCCATACAAGTTGTATCCTACAGGCTTTGTTCCTTAGAATTGGCCTGCATCGATCTAACTGCGGAAACGGGTGAACTCTCGCAGTTAGTCCCGCTCATCCGGGCTGCAACAACATCCATAACGGTTTACCACATGCTGTTGTCGTCGTCAGCCCAAGCACCACCATTATTCTGTAACAATCAGGTGAGCAATCTGCCGATCATCTGCCATACGGATGTATGCCTCGCCTTGGGACATCCTCATCAACTGTTCCGGCTTGACGATAAATTCCCGGCTTTTGGCGATGTTGATACTCCGGGAGTTGTTGGAGCTGGAAAAAATTGAAAAAGGAGCACGGCTGGAGCCTCGCGTTTGGCTATAAGAACGTTCATATTTATCATACTGTCCAAGAAACTCCGACCATTTTTCTGCGCTTTTGCCTGCAGTATGTGCAAAAATCATAACAGTATGAGCATTTCCCACCAGAGCCGAGAACAGCTTGTCGTCTCCTCCCAGCATAGAATATAAGTCATCTGTAACGAACAACCGATGTGCTTTACAAGCTGACGATTTGATGAAATTGGTATACATTTCATTAGACGCTAACGGAAGCGAATCAACAACCAATGTATAAGATGCGCCATGTTGTAGTGCTAAACGAAGCTGATAGAATATGGTGTTCATCAAGATTTGGTTTGTTACCGAAGAAATATCAATGCAAAGAATTTCTCGGTTTTTTATAGCACTAACAATGTTAACTGGGCGACAGCCGCTTTTAGGATGGTACATCACAGAATCAGCTTCCATGCGAAAGCTACCCCAAAAGCTATTGAGTTTATAGCATTCTGTTTGTCCCATCATTAGTTTGGCCTTTAGTTCTTGACTTGTGCTCGATGAAATAACCCCCTGACGCTCTAAGTCATCAACTTTATCAAACATTTGCGCGTGAGGGCAGGTCGATAACATTTTAAATGAGGTATGTCGGCCCGCATATCCAAGATATGAACACAATGCCTCAATATAAAATTGTGAATTGCTTTTTAACTCATAGTCTTTAGGAGCAGTTTCTAGTGTTTCACGGGCGATTTCAAGAGAAGTAAGCCCATAAAAGGGTTCAAAGCAGGGAGATGATGTGCCGACTTCTCGATAACGGTTTCCGGAAGAAAAATTTTGCCTCAAAATGTGTTCCAAATGATAATCACCCTCGTGCAAGATTATCACGGGGATGTGATTGCTTATAGATGCTTGGACTTGCGCCCGGATAGCCTCAGTTCGTAAACGCTTGTCTCCACCAGATATAATTGTGCTGTCCACGCTATGTGCCGGATCGAAAAATGCGTTGACGGAACAAGGAAGGTATTCACAAACAGCACGGTTTGCCTCGTTGGTGCGATCCAAACTGCTTGTCACAAGAGAACGCAACATACCTGACATTCCCTGATAAGCTGGTTCCAAAAAACTGTTGCCCATATATTTTCCTCACTTCATTAAATTGATATAAATGATTCCTTGCGACTTATTATAATAGTATCGATAAGGATATACCCAGCCGATATTTGTCAGTGTGCCTTGAGTAATCATCATTGCTTTGTCGAGTGCTTTGTCCATCTTTCGGAGGTCTGCAACTATTTTAAAGTAAAAGACCCTTTTCCCTGCTGCAAATCTTTTTTGAATATAAGTTCGTAATTCACTGGAATTTTTAATTAAACATTTTGTTTGACAGAAATAGCTTTTTTCATTGCTAACACATTCGACTTTTTTTTCAAAAATATGATCGCGCATCATTTCTTCATCCGAAAGGCAGAAATAATCATATCGATTAGCTTTTACAGCTTGACTTTGGCATAGGTCAAATGTTGGGTCAATGTGGAACCAAGAACCTTCCAGACTTACGAGATTCCACGCATGGAGCATATCGTCATTAACTCCTAGTTCACTGCCATCTGCCGATCCGACAACTAAAGCCGCAGGAATTTGTTCCTGATCACATAAATATAAAAATGTTTTTGCAATTCCTTCACATACCGCACTGTTTTCTTGCAAGACCCCCTGAATGCAATGTGCTGAAGGATTATTATTTTGTAGGCTTTTATAATCATAACTTACATATCGAATGAGATAATTATGAATCCATCTTACTTTAGCATATGGAGTGCTGATTTGATTGTTTTTCATCTCCTCTAAAATCTTTTCAGCCTGAATTTGTAAAGTGGATTCCAATCTCTTTATCTGTGTCAATGGGAACACGTAGTCCGGCTGATACGTAAAACCCAATGTTCCTTGCAAGTAACTTAGTTTAGAATAATTCACATAAAACAGTTCAGGGTGGTCGTAACTGACCAATTTGACAAGCTCAGTAGCATATGGCTCGGAAAAACATCCTAATAGTAAAATGTTTTTTCGCTGGTTCTTAATCCCCTGTTCAATGCATCTGTAGGTTTGTTGCGCCTTTCCTGAAAGAAATTGATAATAAAATTCCATGGCTGTCTTTCCTCATAGGGACTAGCTGTGCTATAGTATGGCACAATTGTATTGACGATGATACGAATTAAAAAACGATATGAGAGCTTTTTTAAATTCTACCGCATATAATAAATCTCGTCAATACAAAAAGTCGAAGGAGTTCAATCTGCTAATGACGGGTAACCGTTACATTACTACTATCAAATGAACATTTTGCTTGGCAAGCAGGGCATTCGTATATACAAATGCCATTTTTGCGTTGCAAACTGCTTGTTGGGATAGTCCCAAACCCTTTGTGTACTGCATCCGCTGGATGCAGGCTGCGCATTTGTGCCAAATGCTTCTATAGCAAAAAAGAACACCGAGGACTCTCCCCAAAATGGGAAGAATCCTCGGCGTTCTCTGTTTATCGGGTCTGCGCTTTTTCCTTGGTGGCCTTTTCTTCTGCGAAGAACATCTCTACATTCTTCTGCGCTTTCATCAGTTCCTGCATCTCGTCCCGCGCCTTTCGGTAGGCTGGATAAGCGGCTTTCTTCTGAGAAAGCAGTGTAGAGTATTCCGTGTTCAGCTCTTTTACCTTTGGCAGCTTTTTAAGTCCGGCGTCGTCAAAAGCGACTTTTGCCGCCCGGTGCAGTGTGATCTGCTCCCGGTGTTCTTCCAGAAACCGCTTGCTGTATCCAGCCTTACGATAGGCATCATACACAGGTCGGGTCTTAGCGTAGTTGATGATGTGCGCCCGCAGGACAGCAATCTCTGCCATGCGCCGCTCTGCGGCCTTGATGGAATCGCCTAACTCATGGTATCGAGCAGTTGCCGCATCCACTCTCTCCTGCATTTCTTCGATGCTGCCGATCTTGTTTTCCTGCAGGAAGATCAGGGTCTTGGATATCTCTTTCAGATTGTAGCGTTTTGCCCACCGTGCATAGCCTTCGCTTTTTCCCTCAGAGAGTTTTGCCTGAATATCCACCAACAGATGGAACGGCTGCTCTTTTGGCGGCTGCTTCTGATGCGGACGGTGTTCGCCTTCTCCGGCAATGACCGCCTTGATTTCATCTTCGCTGTATCCTGCACCCAGTGTCCGAAAACGGATAAAACGTTTCTGTCGTGTGCCTTTGACGGAAGTGTGCTTTCCTCGCTTGATCTCATAGCCCTGCTGTTCCAGCGTTTGAAGAAAGGCTTCAAAGTCTGTTGGCTTCTCGTTCAGCAGGATGTTGTCGATTACGGCGCACAGCTTATCCCGATTACTTTCTCTGGGCGGATAAAAGGTGCGCTTCTGCCGTTCCCGATACGGCTTGATTTCAATGACGGAGAGTTGATGTTCCAGACAAATCAAATCGCTCAACCGCTGCACCGCAAGCCCGGACAACAAAAAATCCCGGAATTTCCGGGTGCTGTCCAGTGCAGTAGAATTGTAGATGATGTGATTGTGAATGTGTTCCCGGTCGGTATGGGTCGCAACGATAAAGGCATACTTGCCTTTTGTAAACCGCATAGCAAGCTCATAACCGACCTTGTTGGCTTCCTCGGCAGTGATTTCTCCGGGTTTGAACGACTGCCGAATCTGGTAGGCAATCACATCATTTTTCTGTCTGCGCCCGGTCATCAATTCATACTGGCGTTTGGAGAGCATAAATTCTTCATCGACCGTCAAGGGACTGCATTCGTAACTGCTGACCAGTTCGCCCTGCTGTGTCTTGTCGGGGTTCTGTGCATAATCCGTGCGGCTTTTCAGGCAGGCCGCAACGGATTTTCCCTTGTTTTTGTGCAGTGCAATCAATCGTGTTGCTGCCAGTTCTACCACCTCCCGGCAAAAAGAAAATGCCGCACAATGGCGGCATTTTGATAGAAAGAGCAAATGTTCAATATTCAGAACTCAGAAGAAAATCTGCAATGTGCATGGTTTTGATGCCCTCATAATTGCCACCTGCAAAAGCATCCGTGGTGAGAACATATTTGGGATAATTATCATGGATTTCCAGTAGACGCTCGTACTCGCGCTTTTCTGTGCTTATGGAATTGATCTGCTGTGTAACCTGAACATACAGTTTTTCGTTTTGGCGTACAGCAACAAAGTCGATTTCGCCATCGGGTGTTTTTCCGATTTGGACAGTATATCTCCGGCGGCAAAGCTCCAGATAGACAATGTTTTCGAGGCTGGCAGCAACGCTGTCGGCGTTATAGCCGAGAACACTGTATCGTAGAGCGGTATCTGCCAGGTAGAACTTTTCCTGCGTTTTCAAGATTTCCCTGCCGCGCAGATCATAGCGGGAACAGCGATGCAGCAAATAGGCATTTTCCAGCTTTTCGAGATAGCTGTAAACGGTTTCATTGTCAATGGCACGACGCTCGGATTTCAGGTAATCCGCAATCGACTTGGCAGAAAACGTGTTGCCGACATTTTGAAACGTGTATTTGACGATGCGCTCCAGCTGGTCGATTTTCTTGACTTGATTCCGACGGACAATATCAGAGAAAATAGTGGAATTATAAATGTCCCGGACGATCGTATAAACTTCGTCCTGCGAATATGCCTGCAAGTGTGTGGCGGGAAAACCGCCCAGACGAACATAGTTGGCAAGCTCAGCTTTCGGATTGCTGAGTGTGGCGTATTGCTGTTTGAATGTCAGATATTCGCTGAAAGACAACGTATAGATGCGGAAAGCAACATATCGTCCCGTGAGGTAGGTTGAAATTTCCGAGGACATCATATGGGAGTTGGAGCCAGTAACATACAAGTCAACATCAAAGTCAGAGGCCAGTGAATTGACGACCTTTTCCCAACCTTTGATTTCCTGTACTTCGTCAAGAAAAAGATAGGTCTTGCCATTCGGGGAGAGCTGCGCTTTGAGCTGTGCATACATCTGTTTCGCCGTCATATCCGCATACTCCATCGAATCATAGCGACAGTTGACAATGCGTTCAGCGGGAATGCTCCGCTCAGTTTTCAATTTTTCCATAATCATTTTCAAGATCGTGGATTTTCCGCAGCGACGCACACCAGTCAGGATTTTTACAAAGGGGGTATCGGTGTATGCCATAATCTGGTTTACATATAAAGGTCTGTCAATCATCGGAATCGCCTCCTATCTAGGATAGTTTACCGCAAACTCAATACGAAATCAATAAGTTTTGCGGTTATAAATCGCAAAACTTATAAAATCAATGCGTGAATACGGGCAATATGCAGAAACTTTGCCCATCACAGTTCTGCAATCCAACCGCTGAACCATTCCACGGCTTCCACAATAACCGTTCCGGCAGTGATGAGCAGGAAACAACCGAACTCTGCTGCCAACAGGATCAAGAACTGCGTCCACTCCCGGCAGTACAGCGTATAAAGTCCACAGCCGAAAATATACATCATCGGCAGTGCAAGGATGAAAGCAGACAGATTCAGCGTCCACCGCAGCATCAAAGCCAGAAACGCACTCACCAGCACAAGAGGGAGTAGAAGAACTTTTACCATGAACCTCATTATTGACACCGCCTTTCTGTGTTCAGTATATAGAAGATTCTGCGCACCGTCAACGATGCCAGACAGTATGTACCCCACAGCTGGAGCCGTGGGGCAAGGTCAGAGGTCAGCCAGCCGGGAAAGAATCTGCTTGCCAATGGAGATCAACTCATCGAACCGGGTGCGCAAGTCCTCCAGATCGGCGGCGTAGACCTGACCGCTTTCGTTAGCGCATTTAGCATACTGGTTGAGGTTGTTGCTGCACATCTGGAGCAGATACGCCATGCGGCGCAGTTCCTTCAGGTCAAGGTGCAGGCAGTACCCATCCAGAGCCATCTTGCGGATATAGGCACTCAGACTGCGGATTCCCATGCCCAGCATCTTTTCATAGATGCAGTGCTTCTCCGTCTTTGTCAGGCGCAGGATAATGACCTCATCCCGTTTCTCCGGTTCTGAAATCCACAGGCGTTCAATCGGCCAAGTCACCTCGGGATTCCATACGAAGCGTGCACCGTCCACATGTCCGGCTGTTTCCCGGGCCAGTTTCATGCCTTCCCACACGTTCGTCTTGTGCAACATCTCCACGTTTTTGTGCGTGTTCGTGTAACCGATGTCCACGTGCGAATGGTTGTAAAGGTACACCGTCCAATGCCGCATCGGCTCCACGGTGACTTTCGTCTTCACTTTCTTTTCCGTCCCGCGCACCGTCAGCGAAACGTTCGCGGCCTTGTCCATAGGCAAGGCGGAAGGCAACATGATTTCCACCTCCGCCGAATCCTTTGCATCGACACGGAAGGTAGAAGTCTCCTTCAGTTTCTTGTACGCCACATCCACACGGACTTCACCTTTCAATTCGGGGCCTTTCAACCGCACGGCAACGATACGTCCCGGCGAACGGTCTTGTCTATACCCATACAAAGGCTCCACCACACAACTGACTTGTTCCGGCACGACATCGGCACTTGCCTGTCCGGCCGCCAGAACCGCCAGCATCCCACAAAAAAAATTTCTTTTCATCACATTGATTAGTTTTCATTGTATCGGTCACAAAGTGACAAAAAAAAGACGAAACGGGCAATCAGGCATAACGCAAAAAATGCCACATTCTCGCCACACCGTGCGAAAAGCCCCTGTAAAAACTTCCTTTATCGGCCGATTCTGCCTATCTTTGCCCGCACATATACAACATAACTCAAACATTACCTAATCATGAAACTCAAAAAACGAATGATGACCGGCATGTTGGCCGCCACCCTCGGGGCCATGGCACCGGCACAGGCACAAACTACCGAGCCTTCTCCTTACAGCAGTTACCTCTTCGCTTTCTTCTCCAACAATTCCCCATACGGCGAACAAGTACGTTATGCTTTGAGCGACGACGGATATAAATACACGTCCCTCAACCAAGGACGTCCGATCGTGGCCTCGGACACCATCGCCCTGAAGAAAAGCATACGGGACCCGTACATCACAAGAGGACGGGACGGGAAAACATTTTATATGGTCATGACGGACATGCGCTCGGACGAGGGTTGGCAAAGCAACGACGGACTCATCCTGATGAAGAGCACCGACCTCATCCATTGGCAACACACGGCCATCGACTTCCCCACCCGTTTCCCCGATCTGACGGGATTCGACCGCAAAAACCTGCACGCCGTTTGGGCGCCTCAAATCATCTGGGACGACGAAGTTGGGAAATATATGATTTATTACTCCATCGGGCGGCACGACTGGGAGTATCCCACGGAAGACCCGAACTTCAAACAGCCTTACTTCAAGCTGTTCTACTCTTACGTGAACGAAGACTTCACGGACATCACGGAGCCGAAACTGCTGTTCGACTTCGGTACGGCCGCCATAGACGGGGATATCGTGTATAACCCGAAAGCGAAAGAATACGTGCTGTTCTTCAAAGACGAGGGCCGCTCGGTCATGAACAAAGGATTCCGCACGCGGCAAGGCGTAATGCGTGCCACTGCACCCCGACCCACCGGCCCCTACACCATCGAATGGCGGCACCTGCAAAAAGAGGGACAATATCCGGTGGAAGGTTCCAGTGTGTTCTCCCTCATCGGTTCGGACGAGTACATCCTAATGTACGATTGCTACGCACAGGGTTTCTACCAATTCTGCAAGAGCACGAACCTGAAAGACTTCACATTCGTGCAAAACACGAAGACCCACGGCGACTTCACCCCGCGCCACGGCTCCGTCATGCACATCACGCAGGCCGAACGGGAACGGTTGGAAGCATGGTCCGAGCTGAGCATTGCGGTGAATGACCTCCGTACGCGTCCCGTCCCTACACTGACGCTGAAACAACTTGAACGCCGCCCGGCCTTGTTGGCCGAAGCCCAAAAAGTGCTTGACACCACATCCGACCCCAAAACCATAGCGGACATGACGAAAAAATTGAAAAAGTTTAAATAAGAAGCAAGAAGTTACCGCGAATAAAAATAGCTGCACGAATATCCGAATCGTGCAGCTATTGGTATACCGGCTTATCTCATATACAGGAATGGTTATTACCTTATCGCCTTTTTTAGTATATTCAAACAAGAGTTATCTTCTGTTTCATAAGTCGTTTGGGCTATCACCTTATTTTTCTCATTCAATACCACAAAACTGGAAGCACCCATCTTATCGGCATCTATCCCTAAGAATTTTGTCAGATAATCGCTTGCTGCACTTATCGGATTGTAGAAATCAATAATGGCATACCATTTTCTCTTCCGGTTTTGATTAACCACATAAATGGGGCCTCCAACTTTATGGTTTTCCATGTAAGCTTCCACCTCCGCACTGCTCTGTGCACAAATAGGATAAAAGTCCACATCCTTGCGTTCCGAAAGCAGCTTATAGATTTGAGGATAAAGCACCAAAGAAGGCTCGCAATAGTCGCAAAGGATATATACTACTTTATAGGGCTTCGTAGATTCCTTGATTTTTGTAGCCAACTCTGCGTCTCCTAAATTCACAACCTGGCCATAAAGCTGAAAGCCGAACAAATTCAAAAATAAAATCAGACTTAACTTTCTCATCGCATTCTCTTTAATAGGTACTTTGCCTCAAGGTCTATCCACAGGTTTTCCTACAACTTCGATAACATACCCACCATGTTGACCTAAAGAATCAATAAAAGGAATATTACCGGCTCCTATTTGTCCTGTTTCAAATAAATATTCAATCCTCCGATTCATTTCCTCATACATTTTATCTGAATTCAACAAATCTTCCATATCCTGCACCGTTACGGGATCATTCACCCAATAAAGGTCATCATCAACTATCAAACAAGCATCATTCTTATCAAATCCATCAGGAAACTCTTCATCCAACAACAGCTCCATATAATAACGGGAATTCAACGTATCCTCCTTTAACTCTACCAAATATTCGCCTGGGAATATAGCTTTTTCGGCTACCTTCACAGTCGTATTTTTCGGAAAAATTCTTCTATAATCTGCTGAATAGCTTAAAATGAGCGATTTATAAGTGTTCAACCTCAATAGAGGTAATGATTTGGCAATAGTCACAACTTCTGCAATATGCATATGTTTGCTTTGCCTAACAACTCTTTACAGTTGCAAAAATACAAAATAAAAATGAAACCACACTATGTTGGTGCAAAAAAAACAATAGTCATAAAACAAAGATTAACTTCGCCTTATGACTATTGTTGTCCACATTAAACTTATTTATCATTTAATTGGTTCCGCATGCACATAGTATTCACTGTTTATAGGGTCTTCCCCGTCAGTTTTAAGTATCAGTACCATGCGAGAATGTTTTGTACGCCAATATGCTTTAATATCAGCATCTTCGGGTAGTGCCTTAAACGTTTTACACAGCGAAGCCTTTTCTGTTTCTTTTATAGTACTATGTGCTTCATAGTACTGGTCCATAATCTTCAACAGACCTTCTCTTTCACGTTCAAGCACGCCTAACATATATTCCTTGTCGTTTTTGTCTTTTGCTCCTTTCAGTACAATACGTAACTCTGCATACGGTTTTGTAATGTCTTCTTTGTAGGCAGTAGGTGGAGTTAGGATAAACTCACGGCTCTTGTCCAGCAAGCAATATTCTGTTAGTTCGGGGTTCTTGGAATTATACCTTACGTTATCCCAATCGTAACCAAAGAATCCATCATTCACCAAATAGAGCCTCTTTCGGGCTTGATAGACAATACGGCCATCTTTATAGCCATTGGCATAGACAATAGTATTGTCATGAGGCGTGAAGAAGTATGTGCTCCACCAATAGGAAGTATTCAAACAGTTTGTCTTACGTTCCATGATTCCAAAGCTATCTGGCATATCACGACAATCACTCGTCCAAGTAATTGAATCGTAGTAGTTGTAATAGGCATTATCTGAAGAGTTGAAACCATATTCATCGGTAAGCTCAAATGTTACAAGGCAGAAGGTCTGAAACACAGGGTCTGTGTTGTCTTTGTCGTCTTCTGCATAGTATGCCTTAATCTTAAACTTGCAGTTGTCGGGAACAGAACGGTCAATATCCGTATCATACGTGTAACTTTTCTTCATCATTTCCAAATCGGTTTCGGTCATGCGTTTATATACAATCATGCCATATATAGACTTGTAACCATTGCTGCCATCACTCGTCGCTCCCAATTTTTGTATGGTGTACATTAAGGTCTTGCCATTCGACTCGTCAAGCTTAAGAATCTGCATGTATCTGCTGTCTGTTGTCTGCTTGTTGCTGCCAAACAGTATGAAGCCTTTGTCCATGTCATAAGTCCATGATACACGACTGAAACAAAAGGCTGGCAAGGCATCACTATAAAAATAACTAAAAGCTTGCTGTGATGTCTCAAACCAAAAGTGTGTAGGGCTGCCACCAAATCTGTCTTTCCAAAATTCCTCCTTGCTCAACTTTCCGTTTTCCTGTACCTCATAAGTGGCAATACTCTCCCAACCATAGCCCCTGACCTTACTCTGTATTTCTTCTGCTGCTATTGGCTTTCTCCCTTTTAGCACACAGCACCCCTCATCATTAACAGTATAGGTTTGGTTGAATAGATTCATATCCAACTTACATTGCTCAACACTCAATTCCTCAGACTTATCGCAACTGCCAAATACAACAGTGCAAGCTACGATGAGTGCTATTAACCAAAACTTCTTAGTCATAATAATCCAAATTTAAAGATTTTACATATAGACAGATTACGGATTTTCAGTGTTTCAAATTCTGCTGTCCAAGATAACTGAGTGCAAAAATACAAAAGTATCAACGTAATAGTGCATTTTTTTATTTTTTACAACACTCAAAACATACTTTTGTGCAAATAAAGGAAGAATAAACTACACCTGACAAATATATTTACATATTTCTATGCACTGCCTACAGTTGGTACACTCACTTTCTGCAACCGTTGGGAGCAAAATTTCTTCGCCCTCATGGTGGAGCGAGGCGTTTTGGGGTTCCCAAAACATAACCTCGCTCCC
>ERZ825137.1151-NODE-1151-length-35079-cov-4.936130_pt1 | contig 35079 bp, 28 predicted proteins | sample MGYA00519873_ERZ825137 | MGnify/ENA primary metagenome ERZ825137 (study PRJEB31778, sample SAMEA3449190) | human gut metagenome | biome: human gut; feature: human-associated habitat; material: faeces | place: United Kingdom | collected 2010/2012 ...
TGTAGATCGTGCGCTCGTCGTTGCGCTTGAAGACCCCGATGTAGTAGATGCCCTTCTCGAAGAAGGCCTTGTCGCTCACCTTGGTGATGACGTAGCGGCCGTCCTTCGTGAAGACGATCACGTCGTCGATGTCCGAGCAGTCGCATACGAATTCGGCGTCCTTCATCGACTTACCGATGCCGAAGAAGCCCTCGGCGCGGTCGACGTAGAGCTTGGCATTGGTCACGGCGACCTTCGTGGCCTCGATGTTGTCGAACTCACGCAGCTCGGTGCGGCGCTCCTTGCCCTTGCCGTACTTGTCGCGGATACGCTCGTAGTAGGCCACGGCGTACTCGGTGAGATGGTCAAGGTCGTACTGCGTGGCCTTGATGTCCTCTTCGATCTGACGGATCTCGTTGTCGGCCTTGTCGCTGTCGTAACGCGAGATGCGGATGAACTTCAGTTCCGTCAGGCGCTGCACGTCGGAGAGCGTGACCTCGCGGCGCAGCCGTTTCTTGAACGGTTCGAGCCCCTTGTCCACGGCGGCGTAGGCCTCTTCGCGGCTCTTGCAGCCCTCGATGAGCTGGTAGAGCTTGTTCTCGATGAAAATGCGTTCGAGCGACGCGGCATGCCAGGCTTCGTTCAGTTCGCCGAGCCGGATCTCCAGCTCGCGTCCCAGCAGCCACTTGGTATGCTCGGCCGAGCGGCGCAGGATTTCGCTCACGCCCAGGAAATGGGGTTTCTCCTCCCAGATGACGCAGGCGTTGGGAGAGATCGAAACCTCGCAGTCGGTGAAGGCGTAGAGGGCGTCGATGGTTTTGTCGCTCGACTCGTCGGGCGAAACCTGGATGATGATTTCGACCTTGTCGGCCGTATTGTCGTCGACCTTCCTGATTTTGATCTTGCCCTTGTCGTTGGCCTTGATGATCGAATCCTTGATCGACTCGGTGGTCGTGGTATAGGGTATTTCGGTGATGGCGAGCGTGCGTTTGTCGATCTTCGAAATCTTGGCGCGCACCTTCACCGCCCCGCCCCGCAGGCCGTCGTTATAGCGGCTCACATCGGCCATGCCGCCCGTCGGGAAGTCGGGATAAAGCTGGAATTCGCGCCCCTCGAGGTGTGCGATGCAGGCGTTGATAAGCTCCACGAAGTTGTGGGGCAGGATCTTCGACGCCAGACCCACGGCGATGCCGTCGGAGCCCTGCGCCAGCAGCAGCGGGAACTTGATCGGCAGCGTGACGGGCTCCTCCTTGCGACCGTCGTACGACAGCATCCACTCGGTGGTTTTCTTGTTGAAGACCACTTCGGAGGCGAACTTCGACAGGCGCGCCTCGATGTAACGCCCCGCGGCGGCCTCGTCGCCCGTGAGGATATTGCCCCAGTTACCCTGGCAGTCGATCAGCAGGTCTTTCTGCCCCAGCTGCACCAGTGCGTCCTTGATCGACGCATCGCCGTGCGGGTGGTACTGCATGGTCTGTCCCACGATGTTGGCCACCTTGTTGTAGCGTCCGTCGTCGACGACCTTCATGGCGTGCAGGATACGCCGTTGCACGGGTTTGAGGCCGTCCTCGACATGGGGTACGGCGCGTTCGAGGATCACGTACGAAGCGTAGTCCAGGAACCAGTTCTTATACATGCCCGTCAGTTTGCGCACGCCCCCTTCGTCCTGCGTCAGGCGGTCGAACTTGCCCGCCCTGGCCGGGGCGTCGGCGGCAGGGGCCGCGTCGGCCGCATCGCCGGCGGTCTGAGGGGTCGGGGCCTCTTCGTTGAGCGGCTCGTCCCGCCCGATGGTATCTTTTTCTTCTGCCATATTGCTTAGTTGATTGCGAGATCCTGCTCGACGATGTCCTCCTCGATGCGCAGGTTGTCGATGATGAAGCCCTGCCGTTCGTAGGTGTTCTTGCCCATGTAGAACTCCAGCAGGTCGTGGATCGGGTCGTCCTTCGTGATGCGGACCTTGTCCAGGCGCATGTTCCCGCCGATGAACTCGCGGAACTCCTCGGGCGAAATCTCGCCCAGACCCTTGAAGCGCGTGATCTCGGCACTGGCCCCGAGTGCTGCGATGGCACGCTGCCGCTCCTCCTCCGAGTAGCAGTAGCGCGTCTCCTTCCGGTTGCGCACGCGGAACAGCGGCGTCTGGAGCACGAACAGGTGGCCCTGGCGGATCACGTCGGGGAAGAACTGCAGGAAGAAGGTCATCAGCAGCAGGCGGATGTGCATGCCGTCGACATCGGCATCGGTGGCGATGATGACCTTCTCGTAGCGCAGGTTGTCCATCTCCTCCTCGATGTTGAGCGCCGCCTGCAGCAGGTTGAACTCCTCGTTCTCGTAGACGACCTTCTTGGTCAGCCCGAAGCAGTTGAGCGGCTTGCCGCGCAGCGAGAAGACCGCCTGCGTGCGCACGTCGCGGCTCTTGGTGATCGAACCCGACGCCGAGTTGCCCTCCGTGATGAAGATCATCGACTGCTCGGCCAGCTCGCTGCGGTCCGTGCGGTGGATCTTGCAGTCGCGCAGCTTGCGGTTGTTGAGCGAGACCTTCTTGGCCGTCTCTCGGGCCTTCTTCTGGATGCCCGAGATGGCCTTGCGCTCCTTCTCGTTCTCGACGATCTTCTTCTGGAGCACCTGCGCCGTCTCGGGATGCTTGTGCAGGTAGTCGTCGAGGTGCTTGCCCAGGAACTCCACGACGAAGTTGCGGATCGTGGGGCCCGACTTCGACATCTCCTTCGAGCCGAGCTTCGTCTTGGTCTGCGACTCGAAGATCGGGCTCGACACGCGGATCGAGATGGCGCCGATGAGCGACGTGCGGATGTCGGCCGGGTCGTAGTCCTTGTGGTAGAACTCGCGGATGGTCTTGGCGACGGCTTCGCGGAAGGCCGCCTGGTGCGTGCCGCCCTGCGTCGTGTACTGTCCGTTGACGAACGAGTAGCAGCTCTCGCCGTAGCCCGTGCCGTGGGCGATCACCACCTCGATGTCGGGGCCCGACAGGTGGATGGGCGGATAGAGCGGCTCCTCGGTCATGTTCTCGTTCAGCAGGTCGAGCAGTCCGTTCTTCGAGGTGTAGGACTGGCCGTTCAGACGGATCGTCAGCCCGCGGTTCAGGTAGGTGTAGTTGCGCACCAGCTGCTCGACATACTCCAGATGGTAGGTGTAGGGGCCGAAGACCTCCTCGTCGACGCGGAAGCGGATCTCCGTGCCGTTCTTCTCCGTGAGGCCCGACTCCCAGCGGTCGCTCTGCTCGAGTCCCTTCTCGAAGTAGACCGTGTGGGCCTCGCCGTCGCGCACCGAGCGGGCCGAGAAGCTGCTCGAAAGGTAGTTCACGGCCTTGACGCCCACGCCGTTCAGACCCACCGTCTTCTTGAAGGCCGCGTTGTCCTCGTCATCGTCGTACTTGCCGCCCGTGTTCATCACGCTCACCGCCGCCGAGAGCGAGTTGAGCGGAATGCCGCGCCCGAAGTCGCGCACGGTCACCTCGCCGTCCGAGACCGTGATGTCGATCTGGTGGCCGAAGCCGTTCATGTATTCGTCGATCGAGTTGTCGACCACCTCCTTGATGAGGACATAGATGCCGTCGTCGGGCTGCGTGCCGTCGCCGAGCTTGCCGATGTACATACCGGGGCGCAGCCGCACGTGCTCACGCGGCGTGAGCGTGCGGATGGCGTCGTCGCCATAGTTGTCCGTCGGTTTCGTATTGAGTAAGTCTGCCATGTTTTCAGTATCGGTTTCGCTGCCGGCCCGCCGGCAGCAGTTCCCGCTGAAGCCGGAAGGGATCGGCCGGGGAAGGCTATGCGGGCCGTCCCTCCTGCCGGATTTCGGCCAGCGCGGCGGCCATGCGGTCGTGCACGCGCGCCATCAGCTCGTGCACCTCTGTCGAGGCGATCTCCTCGCGGCTCACCGGCGGCAGCACGCGGATCGTGATGCGGTTGCCCCAGTTGAAGAGCAGGTTGCGGCGGATGAGCGTCCGCGTGCCGTCGAGCACCACGGGCAGAATCTCGACCCCCGCCTCGCGCGCCAGCGTGAAGGCCCCGGCCTTGAAGCGGTGAATCTCGCCGTCCTTCGAGCGCGTGCCCTCGGGGAAGATCGCCACCGATGCCCCGCGCGAAATCCACAGCTTGCCCTCGCGCAGCAGCTGCTCCATCGCCTCGGCGGCGCGTCCGCGGTCGATGCAGATGTCGCCGTGCAGCACGAGGTACTGCCCGAAGAAGGGCACCTTGAAGACCTCGCGCTTCGAGACCCAGCGGAAGTTGAGCGGGATGTAGTAGAGCGTCGGGATGTCGAACACCGTGTTGTGGTTCACGACGATGACATAGCGTTTTTTGCGGTCGATCAGCTCGCGTCCGATGACCCGCTGCCGCCAGCGCAGGGGGATGAAGAAGAAGATGCGCACGAGGATGCGCGAGAGTTCATGCACCACGCGCCGCCCCTTGTCGAAGGGGTAGCAGAGGACGAGCGCCACGGCCGACAGGACCATGAACAGCGTGCACAGAAGCACGAGAAACAGGTAGTAGATGCCGCTTATCATATCGTTCGGGAGCTGTTGGGGGCCGATTATCCGGTCCGGTTCAATCTGCAAAATTAGAAAAAATCCGCGGATTTTCCACGTCGCGGCGGGCGAGTTTTCAACATTTTTCGTCGGCGGGTTTTCCCGAAAAACAGCCCGCGCGTCCACGGGCGGTCCGCACACCGGATCGCCGCCGGGACCCGCTCCCGCCGCGCACCATATCCACTGCCCGCCCTCCGACCAGTTCCACCCTCCGCCCGCTCCCTTACCTCCCCCGCCGCCATACATCAGGCCGTCCCGTCTGCTTTCGCTCCGCCCCGCAGTCACATTCCGCACAAGCATCCAAGACTTCCCATAATAATATGTGCAGAAAATTTTTTTGTGAAAATCAAGTACTATGTATTGCAAAGTAGAAATATTTTTACATATCTTTGCGGTGTCAACTAAAGTGCAACGCAGACAACGACAAAAAAAACGAGATAACATGAAACAACTGATCCTTCTGATTACGGTTTTGGGCATGACGGCGACCAGCGCGCTGGCAGCCCGCATGTATCCGGCCACGGGGCGCGTGGTCGACGAGCAGGGCGCAGCCGTGGAGTACGCGACGGTCGTGCTGCTCAAGGGCACGGAGCAGGTGGCGGGCATGGCCACCGACAGCGAGGGCCGCTTCCGGCTCGAGGTGCCGACGGGCGACTACACCCTCTCGATCCAGTACCTGGGTTACGACCCGCTGAAGCAGACGGTGCACGTCGAGCAGGAGAACGACCTCGGGGACTTCGTCATGCACGGCTCGTCGACCGAGATCGAAGGGGTGGTCGTCAAGGCGCAGCTCGTGCGGCGCGAGGCCGACCGCTTCGTCGTCGACGTGGCCAACGCCCCGGCGGCCGCGGGACGCGACGGCGTCGAGCTGCTGGAGCGCGCCCCGGGCGTCTGGGTCGACAGCGACAAGATTTCGGTCAACGGCAGGACGGGCACGAAGGTCTACGTCAACGACCGCGAGCTGAAGCTCGAACCCGAGCAGCTGCTCACCTACATCCGCTCGCTGCGGGCCGAGGAGATTCAGAAGATCGAGGTGATCCCGACGACGGGTGCCGACTACGACGCCGACACGGCGGGCGGCGTGATCCGCATCACGCTCAAGAAGCGGCGCGAAAACGGCCTCAACGGCTCCCTCTCGCTCAACGGAAGCGCGAGCGCCATGGGGCGCAACCTCACGCCGGGCGGCAACATCAACATCCACTCGGGCCGCTTCGACCTCTACGCCTCGGGCTGGGGCTCCTTCGCGGACAACCGTTCGGTAAGCGACGAGACGACGCGCTACACGTCGGGCGACGCCGCCCTCACCTCGCACTCCGACCTGAAGAGCCGCGTCAACAACGGCGGCGGCACGCTCGGCGCCCTCTACGAAATCGCGCCGCACCACAGCATCGGAGCCGAATTCGAGTACTGGCACAGCGACAGCGACGATCCGACCGACACGCAGAGCGACTTCACGCAGGGCGACCGGCTGACCCGCACGCAAACACGCTTCGGCGCAGGCGATTACGGCGATAACCTCTCGGCGACGTTCAACTACGTCTGGAAGGTCGACACGCTGGGATCGACGCTCAAGCTGCTGGCCGACTACACCTCGCGGAGCAACGTTTCGGGCAACGACAACTTCAGCCGCATCACCTCGCCCGCCGCGACGCGCGACTCGACCTACCACGACCGCACGACGAGCCGCTATACGATCGCCTCGGCGACGCTGGCCCTCGACAAGAAGTTCTCGCCGCGCTGGACGCTGAAGGCCGGAGCGAAGTTCACCCGCAACGACATGGACAACGACGCGCTCTACGAATACCTGCACGGTGCGGACTGGGTGCGCAACGACCGCCAGAGCTTCTCGATCGACTACACGGAGAACATCGCCGCAGCCTACGGCATCGTCGCGGCCAATCTCGGGCGCTGGAGCCTCGTGGCGGGGCTGCGCGGCGAGTACACCCACACGACGGGCAAGCAGGTCGGGCAGGACTACTTCTCGCTCTTCCCCAACGCCAACATCTCCTACTCGCTCTCGAAGGACGGCGCCTACTCGCTCATCGCGCAGTACGCCCGCACCATCTCGCGCCCCAGCTTCTGGAGCCTCTCTCCGCAGCGGAGCCAGATTTCGGACTACACCTACCAGACGGGCAATCCCGCGCTCAAGCCCTCCTACACGCACGACGCGAGCCTGACCTTCGTGCTGAAGCACAAATACACGCTCACGGCCGGCCTGACCGTCGAGACGGACGAGATCCAGCAGACGATCCTCCCCGACGCCGACGATCCCGACCTGCTCTGCGTCGCGTGGGTCAACTACGACGCCATGACGAGCTACTACCTCACGGCCAGCCTTCCCTTCCAGCTCACCCGGTGGTGGCAGCTGAACGTCAACGCCATGGCCATGCGGCATGCGCAGCGCGTCACGGCCGATGATCCGGTCAGCCGCCAGAACCTCTACAGCCTCTACGCCTCGACAACCTTCACGCTCCCGGCCAACTTCTACATCGACCTCTCCTACCGCTACCAGAGCCGTGTCGAGCTGGGCAACTGCTGGGTCGAGCCGCAGCAGATGCTGCACGCGGGGATCAAAAAACGCTTCGGCGAGCGCTTCACCCTCTCGTTCAACGTCCGCAACCTCACCGAGGAGCGGCAGCACGTCGGGGCCCGCGGCGAAGGGTTCGTGCGCCGCGTCGACGTGCTGCAATTCTGGAACAACCGCCAATACCGCATCGGGCTCACGTGGAACTTCAAGTCGGGCAAGGCCTTCCGCAAGAAGAGCGTCGAAGCCGGATCGGCAGAAGACCGCAGCCGGCTGTAACCCGGAAAGCAAGCTGCTGAAAATCAAACGGACCACAGGAATTATCTCCTGCGGCCCGTGACGTATGGCGACCGACGGATTTTTCAGCTCCGGCGGTGACGGCGCGGCAGCGGCAGGCGGCGCGCCCAGCGCACGGCCCAGTACGGCAGGCGCGGATGGGCCATCCAGCGTGCAAGGTGTGTGACCGGCGTCGGGAAATGGAGCGACTGCCCCGCGATGATGAGCGTCACGGCGACGAGGATCAGCACCACGCCCAGCATGATGCGCGGCGTGAGCTGCTCGCCGAAGACCGTGACGCCGAAGATCAGCGCCGTGACGGGCTCCAGCGCCCCGAGGATCGCCGTGGGGGTCGAGCCGATGCGGCGGATCGCCCCGGCCATCGCCACCAGGGAGATGACCGTCGGGAAGAGCGCCAACGACAGGGCGTTGATCCACAGCAGGGGTTCGGGAACGGGTTGCAGCTCCGCGCAGCCGCGCAGCCGCACGACATAGATCAGCGAACCGAAGAGCAGGCAGTAGAAGGTGAGCTTCTCGGTGGACATCGTGCGCAGCGACGAGCGGTTGACCCCCACGATGTAGACGGCATACGAGAGGGCCGAGAAGAAGACCAGCACCACGCCCGTCAGATTGAGCGTCGCGCCGTCACCGCCCTTGTAGAGGAGCGAGATACCCGCGCAGGCCAGCGCGATGGAGAGGACGCTGGCGGCCGTCAGCCGTTCGTGGAAACCCACGGCCATGATGACGGCGACCATCACCGGATAGACGAACAGGATCGTCGAGGCGACGCCCGCATCCATGAAGTGGTAGCTCTCGAAGAGCAGCAGCGACGAGGCCGACATGAGCAGTCCCATCACCACGAGCGGCACGACGTCGCGCCGGTGCAGAGCGAACGAGCGCCGCCGCACGAGCATCAGCGCCCCGAGCAGCGCAACGGCCAGCACGTAACGGTAGAACAGCACGGAATCCGCCCCCATGCCCGCCGCATACATCGGCAGGGCGAAGAGCGGATTGAGCCCGTAGCTGGCGGCGGCAACGGCACCCAGCACGTAGCCGCGCACTCTTTCGGAGGCCACCGCGCGCTAAAACTCGACCTGCGGGGCCGTCTCCGTCCCCTCGGCCGCCTCGAAATAGGGTTTCTGGTCGAAGCCGAAGAGGGCGGCCACGAGATTCGACGGGAAGCGCCGCACGGCGACGTTGTACTTGCGGGCCGCGTCGTTGAAGTCCTTGCGGGCCACGGCGATGCGGTTCTCCGTCCCCTCGAGCTGCGACTGCAGCTCGATGAAGTTCTGGTTGGCCTTCAGGTCGGGATAGCTCTCCGCCACGGCGATCAGGCGGCCCAGTGCCGAGCGCACATCAGCCTGCGCCTGCTGGTACTGCGTCAGCCGCTCGGGGGTCAGCTCTCCGGCCGAGAGGTTGATCGACGTGGCCTTGGCCCGCGCCTCGGTCACCTCACCGAGCGTCTGCGACTCGTGCGCCGCATAGCCCTTGACCGTATTGACCAGATTGGGAATCAGGTCCGAACGACGCTGGTACTGCGTCTCGACATTCGACCAGGCGGCATTCACGCCCTCCTCCTTGTTGACAAACCCGTTGTAGGTGACGTAGAAAAAGATCGCCACGACGGCCACAACGCCGATCCAAATCCATTTTTTCATAACTTGTCCGTTTGATTGTTTACCAGTTAGTTTGCTTGTCGTATTCCATCCGCACGGGGCGCACCGCGCCGCTTACCACTTCGAGCCGGCACCGCCGCCCCCGAACGAGCCGCCGCCGAAGCCGCCGCCTCCGAATGAACCGCCGCCAAAGCCACCGCCACCGAAGCCGCCGATGATCGGGCCGCCGCCACCGCCGCCGAAATGGTCGTCGCGCAGGCTGCGGACACGTCGCCGCACCACCTCGCCGCAATGCTTACATATATAGGTGTACTCGACAACCCGGCTGTTGAAGGTGAGGCTCACGACCTGCTGCGAGCGTAGCTCGAGCGTCAAGCGGCGACAGCGCGGGCAGCGCCGACGTGCATAGTAGCTCCATACGGAGACCAGCACCGGGATGCCGACGACACCCGCGACGATCAGCAGGATGAACCATCCGGGCAGTTCGTCATCCGCCCCCTCGGGAAGCCCGAGGTCGACGTCGCTGCCCTCGAGCAGCTGCGCGACGGCCTGCAGTCCGGCCGTCATGCCGGCGTCGTAGTTCTCCTCGCGGAAGTACGGCAGCATGTATTTCATCTGGATGCGCTTGCAGAGGGCATCGGTCAGCACGCCCTCGAGGCCGCCGCCCGTGACGAAGCGGATTTCATGCAGGTCGCGCACGAGCAGCACGCCCAGTCCGTTGTCCGTACCGGCGCGCCCCACGCCCCAGCGGCGGAAGAGGTCGATGGCAAACGAGAAGGTGTCGCCTCCGGCGATGTCGTCCACGGCCACGACGGCGACCTGCGCAATGCCCCGCTCACGCAAAGCCCCGCACAGCGAGTCGAGCCGCATGACCGTCCTGTCGGAGAGTATTCCGTCGGGATTGGAGACATAGCGTCGCCGGTCCGCCTGTTGGACGTTGGGGACCTCCTCCACGCGGTACGTGGCGGCCAGGACGCCCGACGTGCAGGCGAGCAGAAGTGCGATGATTGCAAGTTTTCTCATAACCTCGGGCAAAGATAGAAAAAATTGCGCCGTTTCCTCCGTCCGGCAGGACGCGGGCGGAAAAATTCCGTCCGCCGGGAAACGACGGGACGGTTACCACCGGCGGGTCAGAATTCGGTAGCTCCACGGCGCCATCTCCTCCTCGACATGCTCCGCAAGGCGGTACAGTTCGCCCGTCATGGCATCGGCATACTCCCCGGCATAGATGCCGGTGCGGTAGTCGGCGTGGATGGCGTAGGGCGAGAGGTTCATCACCGCGATGACGCGGCTGCCCGGCACTTCGCGCACCATCGTCAGCAGGCAATCCTCGGCGTTGTTGCGGATTTCGATCATCTCGCCGCCCCGCTCGCCCGCGGCAAGGGCCGGATGGTTGTGGCGCAGGGCTGTCAGCCGCCGGTAGAACTCCGTAAAGGCATTGGCCTCGTAGTGCGGGATGGGATCGCGGTCGAAAAAGGCGAACGCATGGTCGTAGCCGATCTCCTGTCCGGTATAGATCAGCGGCAGGCCGCGCGGCACGACGAAGGTGAAGGCGGCCATGATCTCGCGGGCAGCCCCCAGGCGCGTGAACTCCGTGCCGTTCCACGAATTCTCATCGTGGTTCGACGTGAAGGCCAGCCGCATGGCCGACTGCGGATAACTCTCTCGATCGGAGTAAAGGTAGTCGCGCAGGGCCGTCAGGCGGACCCGCTGCTGCGCCACGTCGTTGAGCAGGTGGTGCATCTGCCAGGCATAGCAGGCATCGAAGGCATGGTGGTCGAACAGGTAGCGCTCCTCGGCCTCGGCCAGCATGAAGAGGTCGGGCTTCACGGCCCGCAGGCGGGCGATCGTCTCGTACCAGAACTCCGCCGGCACGAGCATCGCCATGTCGCAACGGAAGCCGTCCACGGCATGCCGCGTCACCCAGAATTCCATGGCGTCGGCCTGGGCCCGCCACACGTCACGGTTGGCATAGTTGAGCTTCGCCGTATCGGTCCAGTCCCACGGCACGGCCGGGGCTCCGGTATCGTCGCGTTCGTACCAGTCGGCGGGCCGCTCCGCAATCCAGCGGGCGTCGCGCGCCGTATGGTTGGCCACCCAGTCGAGCAGCACCTTTATGCCCAGGCGGTGCGCCTCCGCGACGAAGGCATCGAAGTCGGCCATGTCGCCCATCTCGGGATTCACGGCACAATAGTCGCTGATCGAGTAGTAGGAGCCCAGCGAGCCCTTGCGGTTGGTGCGTCCGATCGGGTAGACCGGCATGAGCCACACGGCATCGACACCCAGATCGCGCAGGAACGCCAGACGCGCCGCGGCGGCCCGCAGCGTCCCCTCCGCCGTCAGCTGGCGCACGTTCATCTCGTACAGCACGGCTCCGTAGCTCCATTCGGGATGCAGTTGCTTCTCCATATTTTTCGATTTTCGATTTCCGGGAGGTCAAAGATACGATTTTTTCACAAAAAAAGTGCCTCCGAAACCCCTCGCAACTACACATTCGTGAAGCCTTCCTACAAATAAGGACCCGAGAGGTTTTTTTTCGGGGATTTTTTACTAACTTTGCCCACGATATTACAAACGCCTTTTTCTCACATGAATCAACTTCGACTATCAGCGGTTGCGCTCATCGTCCTGCTGCTCACCTCGTGTGCAGCCCAGAAACGTGTCTGGTATCTCCAGGATGCGCGCCCCTACACACCCGAACAGATCGCCGAGCAGGGCCAGATCCGCATCAAGCCCTTCGACCGGCTGACCGTCGTGGTCAACAGCAAGGATCCCGAACTCGCCGTACCGTTCAACTCCGCCACCTCGTACAACTCGCTCACGGGTGGGCAGGTGGCTTCCGCATCGACCTCCCAGTCGCTGCAGGTCCGCACGGTGGACGAGGCGGGCTTTCTCGAAATGCCCATCATCGGGAAGGTGCAGTGCAACGGTCTCACGCGCCACGAGCTGGCCGAAGCCATTGCCTGCAAGATCCGGGAGGGCGGATACATCAACGACCCCACGGTCAACGTGCAGTTCGACGACATGAAGATCTCGGTCATCGGCGAGGTGGCCCGCCCCGGACAGTACAACGTCACGCGCGACAAGATTTCGATCTTCGACGCCCTTGCCATGGCCGGCGACATGACCGTCTTCGGTATCCGCACCGAGGTAGCCGTGCAGCGCGAGGTAAACGGGGTCCGTTCGATCGAATACCTCGACCTCACGTCGAAGGATATCTTCAACTCCCCGGCCTTCTACATTCAGCAGAACGACGTGATCTACGTGAAACCCAACAAATACAAGGCGCAGACGGGTGAGTTCAACCAGAACCGGAGTTTCTACCTCTCGCTCGTAAGTACGGCCATCTCCGTCGCCACGCTCATCGTAACCCTCACAAGATAACAAACAGTCATGATGGAAAATCATACACCCCAGCAGCCGGTACAGGCACAGGAGTCCGACACCTCGGCGGCCAATATCTCCCTGCACGACATCATCCGCATGGTGATCGACAACTGGTACTGGTTCGCGCTTTCGATCGTATTCTGCCTCTGCATCGCCTACTACTACCTGGCCAGCACGCCGAAGGTCTACAGCCGCACGGCCACGATCCTCGTGAAGGACAGCCGCAAGGGCGGAGACGTCGAGTTGCAGGCCTTCAGCGATCTGGCCGGATTCCAGTCGCGCCGCAACGTCGACAACGAGGTCTACATCCTCCAGTCGCGCCGGCTGATGGAGGAGGTCGTCAAGCGCCTCAACCTGACCACGAACTACACCGTCCGCGAGCGGCTGCGCACGCGGGCGCTCTATACGCAGAGCCCCATCGACGTGCAGTTTGTCGACAACAACGACAAGCTCTCCTGTTCGATGGAGATCACCCCGCTCGAAGGAGACAGGATCCGTCTTACGCGCTTCGATGACGAGTTCATTACCAAACAGGAGAGCAAGCAAGTCCTGACCGCCTCCTACGGCGACACGATCGCCACCCCCGTGGGCCGCATCGTGGTGAACAAGACGCTCTACATGGACGACGAGAAGTACCTCGACGAGCCGATCCACGTCGGCAAAAGCTCCCTGGCCGCGGCGACGAGCGCCTATCGGGCTGCCGTAAAGTGTGACGTGGTCAGCAAGGACGCCTCGATTGTCACCATCTCGATGAGCAATTCCGTACCCAAACGGGCCGAAGATGTCATCAACACACTCATCACCGCCTACAACGACGATGCCATCGAGGACAAGCGCCAGATATCGATCCGCACGGCGGAGTTCATCCAGGCCCGCCTGGAGGTGATCGGCCGCGAGCTGGGAGACGTGGACCGCAGCATCGAGGACATCAAGAAGGACAACAACATGATTGACATCTCGTCGGAGGCGGCCCGTACCGTGACGGAGAGTTCCCGCTACAAGGCCGAGGGCCTTTCGCTGGACAACCAGATCAACGTGGCGGAGTTCATCCGAACCTACCTCACCGACTCGGCCAATGCCGGCATGCTGATCCCCGTCCTGGCGACGCTCGACAACACGGCCGTCTCCTCGCAGATCGACAAGTACAACACCGTCGTGCTGCGCCGTGACAAGCTGGCGGAGAACAGTACCGACAACAGCCCCGTAATCCAGGAACTGGACAACGTGCTCTCGTCGCTGCGCCATTCGATTCTCGCATCGCTCGACTCGCACATCTCGGCCCTCGAAATCCAGCGCAAGGCCCTGCGCGAGGAGGAGGAGCAGGCCAACCGCCGCATCTCGACCATGCCTTCGCAGGAGAAGGTCATTCTCGGCATCACGCGTCAGCAGAAGATCAAGGAGGAACTCTTCCTCTACCTGCTCAACAAGCAGGAGGAGACCCAGCTCAACTACGCCATCGCCGAGTCGAACTCCCGCACGATCGACATGGCCTACGGCAGCGCAGCACCCGTGGCTCCGCGGTCGATGATCATCTTGTGCATGGCACTGATCGCCGGTCTGGCCATTCCGTTCGGACTGCTCTTCCTGATCGGCATGCTCGATACGACGATCCGCGGCCGCAAGGACATCGAGGACAACCTCAGCGTCCCCTTCCTGGGCGACATCCCGACCTTCGAGGGAGAGACCAAGAACGGCATCGTCGTCCGCGAAACGGGTCGCGACCCGCTCTCGGAAGCCTTCCGTATCCTGCGCTCGAACATGACCTTCATGAACGTCTCCTCGGGCAAGACGGTCCAGAGCGTCCACTTCACCTCCTCCGACCCGCACGCCGGCAAGACGTTCGTGGCGATGAACCTCGCCATGAGCCTGGCCATGGCCGGCAAGCGCGTCGTGCTGGTCGACCTCGACCTGCGCCGCCACGCACTCTCCTCGCAACTCGGGCAGGGTAACAACAAGCGCGGCATCACGGGATACCTCGCCGGCACGATCACCGATATCAACGAGCTGATCTACAACCCGGGCATCCACAAGAACCTCGACGTGATTCTGGCCGGCATCCAGCCGCCCAACCCCACCGAGATGCTCCTCTCGGAGAAGCTGGACCAGCTCATTGCCGAGCTGCGCACACGCTACGACTACATCTTCCTCGACAGCACGCCGGCCATGTCTGTCGCCGATGCCGTCATCACGGACCGCTTGTCGGACCTCTGCCTCTACATCGTGCGCGAGGGTGTGCTCGACCGTCGCCAGCTGCCCGACATCGAGCGGCTCTACCGGGAGAAGAAGCTCCACAACATGAGCATCGTGCTGAACGGCACCCGCACACACCGCCACGGCTATGGATATGGTTATGGCTACGGCTACGGGTATGGATACGGCTACGACGACAAGAAGGACGACAGCTACCGCAAGCGGATCATGCTCTTCCTGCGCAAAATGGCCCGCAAGATCAGACGGTAAACCATGGCCATCCGAAACGCAACCATCGCGCTCGACTTCGACGGAACGGTCGTCACGCACGAATACCCCCACATCGGGGAGGACGCCGGAGCCGTACCGGTCCTCAAGGAGCTTGTCGCGAACGGGTACCGGCTCATCCTCCACACGATGCGCCACGGCGCACTGCTGGAGCAGGCGGTCGACTGGTTCCGCAGCCGCGGCATTCCGCTCTATGCGATCAACGAGAACCCCTCGCAACGCAAATGGACCGCTTCGCCGAAGGTCTACGCCGATCTCTACATCGACGACAGCAGCCTGGGCATTCCGCTGCGCTTCGTAGACGGATGCAGCCGACCGGTCGTAGACTGGCCGCGGGTCAGAGAGTTGCTTGTCGATCAAGGCTTTCTGGACTGACCGGGGAACGATTCCGATACGGTCAAAGGCGGGACACGCAATGTGCCCCGCCTTTTCCGTACTTGCAAGGAAAGAATGCCAGCCAGCACAGCCACAGCGAGCGTGCCCACCCGGCCGCACAACTGCCCGACAGGGCCTCTCCCCGACAGACCGTTCTCACGACAGAAGGTCAGCCCGCAGAGAACTCGCCCGATTATCCGTTAGATCGCGGGGCTTCCCCCTCCATCAGTCAGCCCGCAGAGAGCCCGCCCGACAGGGACCACTACCCCGCTCCCTCAGACAAGCACGGGTCAGACAGGGCCGAGCTGGGCAGGGCCAGGCTGGGCTAAACTGGACTGGGACGGGACGGGACCGGCGGGGCGGGAATGGGCTGGACAGGACGGACGGGACGGAGCCGGACCGGACCGGGCTGGGCTGGACCGGACTGGACCGGGACGGGAATAGAATAGAATAGAATAGAATAGAATAGAATAGAATAGAATGGACCGGAATGGACCGGAATGGACCGGAATGGACCGGAATGGACCGGAATGGACCGGAATAGACCGGAATAGACTGGAATAGACTGGAATAGACTGGAATAGACTGGAATAGACTGGAATAGACACAATAAAACAAGACCGGGCAGGACCGGGCAGGACCGGCCCGCAACCAATCCAACCCGAACACGGCAAAACTGGCCCCGGCCGTACAGAACCGAATGCCGACCGCAACCACCCGGAAGGCTCGAACAAAAAAATCCGGGCCGCATGTCCATCGACATACGGCCCGGCAGGGATCAAGGCTCCGTCCGATCCGATCTGCGCAGAGGTCCGCACCGGTCGGACCGGCAGCCCGGATGACTATTTCCAGAGGTCGCGCGGATACTTGCCCTCGGCAATCATCTTCTCGATGGCCGCCATCAGGGCCGGTTTGTCCTCCTTGTAGGTGACGCCGTGCCACTGTGCCGTCGAACGCAGCACGCGCAACTCGGCCGTTCCGTCGCCGATGAGCTTGTTGACCATCGTCGGGATGTAGAACTCGCTCTTCAGATTCTCACGGTTCTGTGCGTACCACGTGCCGAAATACTCCTTTGAATAGGTGAAGTAGTCGGGCGTGAAACCGAAGAGATTCATCGAGACGGGTGTATCCTCGGCCAGTTCCTCGTCGGCGCCGCCGTCGTGGAAGACGATCCGGCCGTCGGCCATGCGCTCGATCTGCGTCCGCTCGACCATCGAAGCGAGGTTTCCCTTCGCGTCGACCGTGCAGACGCCACGCGAGACGGTACCGTTCTCCGAGAGGGTCCGGTTCAGGTCGTAGGCCACCATGCAGTAGCGGTTCCGGCTGCCGTCGAGCTGCGAGAGATAGTCGCCGATCACCCGGTAGGCCTCGGCTCCGTAGAAATCGTCGGCATTGATGACGGCGAACGGCTCGTGAATCGCCCCGGCCGCCATCATCACGGCGTGGTTCGTACCCCAGGGCTTCACGCGGCCTTCGGGCACGGAGAGCCCTTCAGGCAGGTTTTCAAGCTCCTGATAGACCACCTCCACGGCGATCCGGCCGCCGAAACGATCGGCCGAGAAGACCTCCAGGAACTCCTTGGCGAAGGAGTGGCGGATGACGAAGACCACCTTGCCGAAACCGGCGCGGATGGCGTCATAGATCGAATAGTCGATGATCGCCTCGTTGTTGGGGCCTACACCGTCCATCTGCTTGAGAGATCCGTAGCGGGAACCCATACCCGCTGCGAGAACCAATAATGTGGGTTTTACCATATTTTATTGTTTTTTGACGTTGTGTCTAAACAGATACAAAGTTAGCAATTTCCGATTCCACCTGCAAGCCTTTTCATCAATTTCGGCCGTCGGAACACAAAAAAGTTCCGCCGGGCGAACCGCCAAATAAATTTGGCATTCCGCGTGGCTTATGTTATCTTTGTAGCTGCTAAATTCCGCCCGGGTCGGACACTCCGACCAGCGAAGCGGTCGGCACCGCTTCCTGCACGCCGGCTCCGCTTCCGGGCGATCCTACACGATTCGACACATGGCCCTGTTCAAGAAAATACGCTCCTGGTGGCGCGGACTCTTCCGCAAGCGGCGCTTCAACATGCTCAACGCCACGGACAACTCCGAGGAGTGGCACATCCACCTCTCGCCCGCGAGCATCTTCGCCGCACTGGTGGCCTTCCTGCTGCTGCTCTTCATCCTGATTCTCTCGCTGGTGGCCTACACGCCCGTACTGGAGTTCCTGCCCGGCTACCGCACCGAGGCCGACCGTTCGCGCGAGAGCCTCGTGCAGAACATCATCCGCCTCGACTCGATGGAGCGCATGCTCAACGACATGATGACCTACAACGAGAACATCTCGCTGATTCTGGACGGCAAGACCCCCGTGGCGCGGTCGCTTCCCGCCTCGGACAGCACGCGCGCGAGCAAGCTGCTCGTCATGCCGTCGCACGAGGATTCGCTCCTGCGCGCCGAGATGGAGGGCAACGGCCCCTACTCGCTTGCCGGGGACGGCACCGCCTCGCGCCGGCAGGTCCGCGAGGCCATCCAGCTGGCACCGCCTGTCGACGGCATCATCACCGACCGCTTCGACATCGCGGCGGGCCGCCTCGGCGTGAAGATCGCCGCCACGGCCGGCGACCGCGTGACGGCCATCGACAACGGCACGGTGGTCATGAGCCTCTGGAGCCCCGAAACGGGGTATGTCGTCTGCGTGCAGCACGCCGGCAACCTCATCTCGGTCTACCGCCACCTCTCGCAGTCGCTCGTCAGCACGGGCCAGACCCTGCGTGCCGGCGATCAGATCGGCTACAACGCCGAAGCGGTGGACGGGGAGGTGCCGCGCTTTGAATTTGAACTCTGGAGCAACGGCAAGCCCGTGGACCCGGAATCATACATCGTCTTCTGACTACAACCCATGAAACAACGACTTGCCATCCTGGGGTCGACCGGTTCGATCGGCGTACAGACGCTCGACATCGTGCGTGAGAACCCCGACCGCTTCGAGGTCCGCACGCTGACGGCCCACCGCAACTGGCAGCAACTGGCCGCGCAGGCCCGGGAGTTCGACGCCGACACCGCGGTCATCGCCGACAGGGAGTGCTACGCGGCCCTGCGCGACGCGCTGGCCGACACCGACACGAAGGTCTACGCGGGCGACGAGGCCGTGGCGCAGGTTGCCGCCGCGGGCAACGTCGACGTCGTGGTGAACGCCCTGGTCGGCTATGCCGGCCTGGCCCCCACGGTCGCGGCGCTCGAGGCGGGCAAGAAACTGGCGCTGGCCAACAAGGAGTCGCTCGTCGTGGGCGGCTCGTATGTCATGCCCCTTGCCCGCCGCCACAAGGCCCCCATCCTGCCGATCGACTCCGAGCACTCGGCCATCTTCCAGTGCCTCGCGGGCGAACGGGCCCCGATCCGGCGGCTGATCATCACCTGCAGCGGCGGCGCCTTCCGCGACCTGCGGCGCGAAGAGCTCGCCTCGGTCACCGTGGAGCAGGCGTTGCACCACCCCCAGTGGAACATGGGCGCGAAGATCACGATCGACTCCTCGACGCTCGTCAACAAGGGCTTCGAGGTCATCGAGGCCCACTGGCTCTTCGGCACGCCCGCGGAGAAGATCGCGGTCGTGATGCACCCGCAGTCGATCGTCCACTCGATGGTCGAATTCGAGGACGGCGCCATCAAGGCGCAGCTCGGCACGCCCGACATGCACATGCCGATCAGCCTGGCGCTGATGTACCCCGACCGGGCCTGCCGTCCGGGCGAGCGCTTCAGCTTCCTCGAGCATCCGCAGCTGACCTTCGCCGAGGTCGACCGCGTGAAATACCCCGCCCTCGACATCGCCTACGACTGTCTGCGGCGCGGCGGCACGGCGGCCTGCACGATGAACGGCGCGAACGAGGCGGCCGTCGCGGCCTTCCTCTCCCGCCGCTGCGCATGGCTCGACATCGTGCGGGCAATCGAATACGCCCTGACGCGCGCGACGTTCGTCTCTTCGCCCGACCTTGCGGCCTTCGCCGCCTCGGACGCCGAGGCCCGGGCGCTGGCCGCGGAATACCTCAACAAGTAAACACCTTCCCATGGAACTTATCATCAAGATTCTTCAATTCTTCCTCTGCTTCACGATCCTCGTGGGTATCCACGAGTTGGGACACTTCATCATGGCGCGCGTCTTCCGCATCCGCGTCGAGAAGTTCTACATCTTCTTCGACCCGTGGTTCTCGCTCTTCAAGTTCCGCCGCGGGAACACCGAATACGGACTGGGCTGGCTGCCGCTGGGCGGCTACGTCAAGATCGCGGGCATGATCGACGAGTCGATGGACAAGGAGTACCAGCAGCGCGAGGTGCAGCCCTGGGAGTTCCGGGCCAAGCCCGCCTGGCAGCGCTTTCTGGTGATGATCGCCGGCGTGGTGATGAACGTCCTGCTGGCCATCACGATCTACATCGGCATCTGCTACACGTGGGGCGAGACCTACTTCCCGAACGACGAGGCCCGCTGGGGCTACAACTTCAACGAGGCGGGCCACCGGATGGGATTCCGCGACGGCGACCGCTTCGTCTCGATCGACGGCGAGAAGGTCGACGACATCTCCATGCTGCTCAACCAGCTGCTCATCACGGAGAGCGACCGCGAGGTGGTCGTGCTGCGCGACGGGAAGCAGGTGACGCTCCACCTGACCCTCGATGAGCTGATCGACATGCGCCGCGAAAAGGGCTACGAAAACCTCTTCACGCTGCGCATGCCCTTCCTGATCGACAGCGTCGCGGCACCGACGGCCGCCGCCCTGCAGCGGGGTGACGAGATCGTCGCGATCGACGGCGTGCACGACGCCACCTACACGGAATACCGCCGCTACCTCCAGTCGAAGGCCGGAGACACGGTGTCGGTCACCGTCCTGCGCGGCGGCGAGCGCATCGCCGGGCTCGGCATTCCGATCTCGGCCGAGGGGACCCTCGGCGTCTTTGCCGACCCGCAGCCCCTCGAGCTGCGCACGCAGCACTACACCTTCTGGCAGGCCATCCCGGCCGGCATCCACAAGACCGGCAAGGTGATCGCCTCCTACTGGGAGCAGCTCAAGCTGATCGTGCAGCCCAAGACGAAGATGTACGAGGAGCTGGGCGGATTCATCGCCATCGGCAGCATCTTCCCCGGCAGCTGGGACTGGCAGGACTTCTGGCTCAAGACCGCCTTCCTGTCGATCATCCTCGCCGTGATGAACATCCTGCCCATCCCGGGGCTGGACGGCGGGCATGCGATCTTCACCTTCTGGGAGATGATCTCCGGGCGCAAGGTCAGCGACCGCGTGCTCGAGGCGGCGCAGTACGTGGGACTCATCATCATCCTCTTCCTGCTGCTCTACGCCAACGGAAACGACGTCTACCGCTTCTTCATCAAATAACGAAACGACACCATGACCGAGCTCGAAAAGATGATGCGCGGGGAGCTGTACGACTACAGCGACCCGGAAGCCCTGGAGCTGAACATCCGGGCACACGAACGCCTCGAACGGCTCAACTCGACCCCCTACCGCGACACGGCGGCTTACCGCGCCGCCCTGCGGGAGCTCATCCCGGGATTCCCCGAGACGAGCTACCTGATCGCCCCCTTCTTCTGCGACTTCGGGTTCCGCACGCAGGTGGGCGAAGGGGTCGTCATCAACTACAACTGCACGTTCCTCGACTGCGGGGGCATCACGATCGGCAACCACACGCTCATCGGCCCCAACTGCCAGCTCTACACGCCGCAGCACCCCATTGACTACGTCGAGCGCCGCCGTCCCGTCGAACGGGGACTGCGCATCGAGATCGGGGACGACTGCTGGCTGGGCGGCGGCGTGATCGTCTGCCCGGGCGTGCGCATCGGCAACCGCTGCATCATCGCGGCCGGAAGCGTCGTGACACGCGACATACCCGACGACTCGCTGGCGGCCGGGAATCCCGCCGTCGTGAAACGCAAACTGCAATAAAAACCGCAAAAAAGAGAACGAGATGGAACAGACTACGGATCGCATCGCCGCCTGTGCCGCCGCGCTGCGCCGCCACCGTTTCGAGGTCGAGACGGTCGCCACGCCCGAAGAGGCCTTCGAGATCATGAAACGCACCATCGGCGAGGAGAAGCCGCAGCTCGTGTCGTTCGGCGACTCGATGACCATGCGCGCAACGGGCATCATCGAGTGGCTGCGCGGGCAGACCGGCATGACGCTGCTCGACGGATTCGACTCGTCGATGCCCCGCCCCGAGCGGCTCGAAATACGCCGGCAGGCCCTGCTGTCGGACCTCTTCGTCACGGGCATCAACGCCGTGACGACGGAGGGAACGCTCCACTGGCTCGACATGGTGGGCAACCGCATCGCTCCGGTGGCCTTCGGACCCCGCAAGGTGATCCTCGTGGCGGGCCGCAACAAGATCGTCGCCGACCGCACCGAGGCCGAGGAGCGCATCCGCCGCATCGCGGCCCCGCAGAACATCGCCCGCCACCCGGGCTTCCGCACGCCCTGCGCCAAGACGGGCGTCTGCATGGACTGCAACTCGGAGGACCGCATCTGCAACACCCGCATGGAGATGCTGCGCTGCCACCCCGCCGGGCGCGTGCTCGTCATACTGATCGACCAGGAGCTCGGATTATGAATGCCCGGATACGATACGGACTCGGCGCGCTGACGGCCGCCGCGCTGATGCTGCTGGCCGGAGGCTGCGACGATGCATCGGAGTACTACTACACGACCTCCTACCCCGTCGTGCGGATCGAGGTGTCGGTCACGGTCGAGGAGGAGACGCCCGAGCCGCAGCCCGGTGAGGGAGAAGGCGAAGGGGGAACCGAAACCGACGACGGGACGGACACCGGGACTGACACCGGGACAGGCTCCGGGACAGGCTCCGACGACGGCACCGGGACAGGCTCCGACGACGGGACGGTCGAGGAGCCGGAGAATCCCCTCGTGACACAGCTCCGCGAGGAGGTGCTGGCCGCCGCACCCGTACAGGCGGGCGGCGTCTACACGCTCGACTTCAAATATGCCGACAGCGGACGGCTCACGGTGCGCCCCGCCGCCGGTGCGGAGACCGTTTCGGGGGGCTTCATGAAGCAGCCCGGGGCGACGGCCATCAGCTTCTACTTCGGAGAGCAGGCCTACACGTGCACCGTCACGGCCTACACGGGCGAGGAGGGGCTGCGGCAGGCGCTGCTGACCGTCGATCTCACGGCCGAATACCAGGCGCGCTACCCCGACGCGAAGATCACGCAGGTGCTGCGCAAGGAGTACACCTCGCACCGGCAATAAACCGAACGACACGACGATGGCAAAGGTCAAGAAGGCATTTTTCTGCCGCAACTGCGGTTTCGAGGCCCCGAAGTGGCTGGGGCGGTGTCCCTCGTGCGGCGAGTGGAACACCTTTACCGAGGAGATCATCGCCCGCGAGAGCGGGTCGGTCGCCGCGACGGTCGCCGGACCCCTGCCCGCGTCGCGGCCGCAGCGCGTGCGCGACATCCGCGAGAGCGAACACCGCCGCATCGACCTGGGCAACGCGGAGGTGAACCGCGTGCTGGGCGGCGGACTGGTGCCGGGGTCGCTCGTGCTGCTGGGCGGCGAGCCGGGCATCGGCAAGTCGACCCTCTCGCTGCAGATCGCCCTCACGGACAACGGCCTCAAGACGCTCTACGTCTCGGGCGAGGAGTCGGCCGAGCAGATCAAGATGCGCGCCGCACGCATCGGCATCGGCAACGACGAGTGCCTGATCTATCCCGAAACGCTGCTCGAAAACATCGTGGCGCAGATCACCGAGCAGCAACCCGACATCGTGGTCATCGATTCGATCCAGACGATCTACACCGAGCTGATCGACTCCTCGGCCGGCAGCGTGTCGCAAATCCGCGAGTGCGCCGCCACGCTGCTCAAATATGCCAAGTCGACCGGCACGTCGATCTTCCTCATCGGCCACATCACCAAGGACGGCACGATTGCCGGGCCGAAGATTCTGGAGCACATCGTCGACGTCGTGCTCCAGTTCGAGGGCGACAGCAACAACATCTACCGCATCCTGCGCGGCATCAAGAACCGCTTCGGCGCGACGTTCGAGATCGGCGTCTTCGAGATGCTCGACGCGGGGCTGCGCGCCGTGGACAACCCCTCGGAGATCCTGCTGACCCACTACGAGGAGCCGTTGAGCGGCATCGCCGTGGGTGCTGCGGCCGACGGCGTGCGCCCCTACCTGATCGAGGTGCAGGCGCTCGTGTGCGGCGCAGCCTACGGCACGCCCCAGCGCACGGCCACGGGATTCGACACGCGCCGCATGAACATGCTGCTGGCCGTGCTGGAGAAGCGCGTGGGGATGAAGATGTTCCAGAAGGATGTCTTCCTGAACTTCGCCGGAGGCTTCAAGGTCGCCGACCCGGGGCTTGACCTCGCGGTTGCCGCCGCCGTGATCTCCTCCTACTACGACCGGCCGGTCGGCGAGGGCATCTGCTGCGCGGGCGAGATCGGCCTCTCGGGCGAGGTGCGCCCCGCTCCGCGCACGGAGCAGCGCATCAGCGAGGCCGCCCGCCTCGGCTTCCGCCGCATCGTCGTTTCGGGCTACCTCGCCAAGGGGACGAAGCGCCCCAAGGGGATCGAGGTCGTCACGATCAACAGCATCGACCAGCTGCCGCGCGCCCTCTTCACGGAGTAGGCGCCTGTGGAGCTGCCGCGGGGAGGGGAAAAATCCCGGGCAACAAGGAGGGACCCGGGCGGAAAAACGGGACCCGGGCAGAAAAAAGAGACCGGCGGCATAAAAAACAGAAAGATAAGAATAAAACCGGGCGGCGGAGAGACAACGTTCTCTTCGCCGCCCGGGTGCGTTACGGAGGGCACGGACGGACTGGCGGGAGAGTGCGGACGGAAGGCACGGACGGAAGGGAGAGCGCGGACGGAAGGGAGAGTGTGGACGGAAGGGAGAGTGTGGACGGAAGGGAGAGTGTGGACGGAAGGCACGGACGGACGGACGGGAGAGCGTGGACGGACGGGAGAGTGCGGACGGACGGGAGAGTGCGGACGGAATTATATCCGGAACGGGCCGAACGATTGCAATCCGCGACATTTCTCGCCACAGCGGGGCGACCCACGGCACCCGGCCGCCATTTTCGGAACGGATCTTGCAACGGGATATCACGCTGCCGCAAGGGTGCGAGACACATCGCGCCGTCCCGGCAGCCGGAGACCTCCGACCGAAAAGGCCCCGAAACGACGAACCGGACCCGCGGACGATTCACGGCATCCGGTTCGGAGACAAATCGGGCTGAAGAGACGGGGTCACGGCTCCAGACGCCAGGCGAGCTCCTCGTGGACGCAGTCTTCGGCAGGGAGCTTGCCCAGAGAACCGGCCTTGCGGTGCACCGCGAGCCGGTTCTCTTCGTTTTGGCTTCCGACGGCCACACACAGCGCCACGGCTCCCTGTGCCACCAGACGGGCCGCACGCGCGGCGAAGGAGGCCGAAGCAGCCTGCCCCGTCGCTCCGGCAATCCCGGCGGCAGGCGCCGCGGAGGTATCCGCCGCGGCGGCACTTCGGGCTGCGGCAACAACCGCCTCCGCTTCGACGGCATTGCGGTGCACGGCCTCCAGCGCCGCATCGACCCACGCAAGCGAAGCTTGCGGCGAGCGGGCCGCAGCCAGCAGCGCCGCATACTGCAACAGCGGCGAGGCCGTTATCCAGCTTCGGAAAAGTTCCGGCAGCACGCCGACACGCGACAGCAGGGCAAAGGAGGCCTCCTCGGCCACCTCGGAGTTGATGATCCCCGCGGCCCAAAACTCCGCTTCGTCCATCGTCACGCGCTCCGGTTGCGCAATGTACAGCGCCGCGAGGCGCAGTTCGCGCACGTCCTGCACGTAGAGGTAGCGGGCAAAGTCATGGTCGGACGTCTCGGCCCGGGCAATCCGCCGCAGGGTCGGGAGACTCACCCCGTAGTTGAGTCCGTAGGGTTTGCCGCACAGGCACATGGCATCGGCCACAGCACCGTTGCGCTCGCGGCGCAGCTCGCCGAGCAGCGCCACCATGCGTGAAGTGAAATCCATCGTGCGGATCGGTTAGCGGGCAGCCGGCAGGAGCACATTGACCGTGCGGCCGAACTCGAAGACGGGCAGCACCGAGCGAGCATATTCGCGGCCGCCGCAAAGGACCGTGCAGGTGGCGGGATCAGCCACGCGGCACTGGAAGACGCGCTTCTCCTTGGCCGGAGCCTCGATCGCCGCAGCGACGGGAGCGCCCGAGGGTTCGATCTGCAACAGCACGATGTCACCCGAGAGGTCGGTGTCGGGCAGCAGTCCCGATGCCGCGCTGAAGCGGCAGAGGATATACTGCTGCTTGTCGGCCTGCGGATAGACGACATAGCGGCGCGTCGAGGTCGAGACGACCCGCTTGCCGAGGAAGAGCTCCAGATAGGCCTGTTCGAGGCGGTCGATCTCGCGCAGGGCGGCATTCAGCCCCTCGCCGAAGACGTTTTCGCCGGCCTCGCCCGTGATGAGCTCCAGGCGGTGGCGGCGCAGCGAATAGATGCGGTTGGCCGCATCGCGGGCAGCATCCTCCAGGGCGGGGGTGGACATGTCGGTCTTGTCGGGCTGCAGCCGCGCGAACTCCTCGTCCGATCCGGCGTGCGACACGACGCGGGTCTCGGGTGCGGCCGGAGCCGCGGCATTGAGGTAGGTCGCGCCGTCGAGCAGCGCGATACGGCTTCCCGTAATCCGCCACTCGGTCCGGTCATTGAGCGGGGCCCGCACCCCGAGGTACTTCTGCGCATAGCGCGCATAGGGGCCGCAGAGCGTCAGGTCGCGTTCGACGGTGACGTCCACGGCAAGGATCGTCCGCGGATTCGAGACCGAGATGCCGTCGGCGCTCTCCACGGCGCCCTGAACGGCTATGTAGGGATTCTGGGCCGCAGCAGCGCCGCAGACCAGCAGCGCAAGGGCCAAAAGTTGTGCTTTCATACGCGCAGGTTTTTTATCCATAGATGCAAATGTAACGTATTTTCGCGTTTCGTCAAAATTTCAGGTAGAAATCGCGGGTCAGCGCCCGGTACTCCTCCGTGTAGCACTCGTGCGCGCCCGTGCCGACGACCAGCTCATCGCGGCGGCAGACGGGCGGCGCCGCAGGATCGGGCACGGCGTCGAACAGGCGGAACTCCATGAGCACGCGCCGGGTCTCGCGGCGCGGCGTGGTGCGCACGTCCGTGCGGCGGCAGAGCACGAGCCACCCGCGGCACTCCGCCAGAAAACGCGCCGCCTCGGCCGTCGGCAGGATCACGGCGAAGCGTCCTCCGGGAGCCAGCAGCCGCACGACGGCATCGCACAACTCCCCGTAGCGGAGCGTCACGGCATGACGCGCCGTCGTGCGCCCCGCATCGGGGCAGGTGAGTAAATCGACGAAATAGGGCGGATTGGAGACGATGCGATCGAAGCGCTCCCCGGGGCGATACTCCTGCACGGGACACTGCACGAACTCCACGCGCGCGGCCCACGGCGAGGCGGCAGCATTCTCGCGCGCCTGCGACACGTCGTCGACATCGACCCCCGTGATGCGCACGCCGGGCAGCGCGGCGGTGCGCTGGGCCAGCATCAGAGCGATGAGGCCCGTGCCGGTCCCCACATCGAGGATGCGCCGCGCGTCGGCTCCCGCGTCGGCCCAGGCGCCGAGCAGCACGCCGTCGGTCCCGACCTTCATCGGGCAGCGGTCCTGACGGATGGAGAACTGTTTGAACTGGAACATCGTCTATCCGTTATCATGCAGGCAGCCGTCGATCCCGGCGCCGAAAAGTGCATAGTCGAAGCGCACGGGGTCCACGGCGTCGAACTCCCGCAGCCGGGCGGTGATCTCCTCGACGGCCCGCCAGTCGTTCTGCCGGCGTCCGAGCAGCCCCAGCAGGCGGCCCACCTCGCCGACATGCACGTCGAGTGGCAGGCGGAGCGCCGACATCGGGATGCCGGTCCAGAGGCCGAAATCCACGCCGCGGTCGTCGCGCCGGACCATCCAGCGCAGGAACATGCAGAGCCGCTTGCAGGCGGCACCCCGCCCGATGTCGGAGAGGTGCTTCTCGCAATGCGGCGCATGCTCGGCGGCGAGAAACTCCCGACGGAAAGCCGCCAGCACGGCGGGCAGGCTCTCCGTCGCCGCATACTGCGTCTCGAAGAAGGCGCCGAGGCCTCCGTACTGCTGCTCCATGCGGCGCAGCGCCAGCACGAAGTCGCGCAGGTCCGCGCCGTTGAAGGTGCGGTGCACGAATCCGTCGAGGCCGGCAAGCTCCCGCTCCGAGGCATTGCGCACGAAGTCGGCCGGGGCGTCGTCCAGGAAGTGCATCAGGCGGTGCCCGTTGCGGACGATCGTCCGGCGGTTGCCCCAGGCGATCGTCGCGGCCAGAAAGCCCGCAATCTCACGGTCGGCACGCTCCGTAAAGCGGTGCGGCACGGCGATCGGGTCGCAGTCGATGAACTCGGGCCGGTTGTAGCGGTCGTGGAGCCGTTCGAGCAGCTCCCGCACCCCGTCGTCACACGATCCGGCCATCGGTCATCGTAATCTTCCGGTCGGCCATCGCCGCAAGCCCCTCGTCGTGGGTGACGATGACGACGGTCTGACCCAGTTTGTCGCGCAGCTCGAAGAAGAGGCGGTGGATCTCGTCGCGGTTGTGCGTGTCGAGGTTGCCCGACGGCTCGTCGGCCAGCAGCACCGCCGGGGAGTTGATGAGCGCCCGGGCGATGGCCACGCGCTGCTGCTCGCCGCCCGAGAGCTGCCCGGGCTTGTGATCGCGGCGCGCCGTGAGGTTCATCATGGCGAGCAGCTCCGCGGCGCGGCGCTCGACCTCGGCCCGCGGGCGCCGCCCGATCAACCCCGGAATGCAGACATTCTCGAAGGCCGTGAATTCGGGCAGCAGGTGGTGGAACTGGAAGACGAAGCCGATGCGCTCGTTGCGGAAGGCCGACAGCGCCTTGTCGCCCAGCGCGAAGACGTCGCGGCCGTCGATCTCGACACGCCCCGCGTCGGGACGCGAGAGCGTGCCCATGATCTGCAGCAGCGTCGTCTTGCCGGCGCCGCTCGCCCCGACGATCGAGACCACCTCGCCCGCCGCGACCTCCAGCGAGACCCCCTTGAGCACTTCGAGCGTGCCGAAGCGCTTGTGTATGTCCGTTACACGTATCATTGACGGAAACCGTATTTGCCCTCAAGCTGCCGCAGCACGCGGTCGATCCGTCCTGCTGCCACCTTTCCGAGCTGTGCGGCTGCAGGATCGGGCGTCCAGCCCTTCTCGATCTGCCGGGCGAAGCGGTCCACGTCGGCATAGCAGCCCGCCATGTCGCGCAGCAGCTCGCCGTCGCGCACCGACGCCATCACGCCCGAGGCACAGAGCACCTGCCACGCCTCGTCGCGCAGCACGGGCGTGACCGGCGCACGCAGGGTCATCGGATTCGTCGTCGGTGAGGCGGCCGACAAGCGGTTGTCGGCTGCTCCGGCACGCGGCTGCAGCTCCTGTCCGCCACGCATCAGGCCGCGACAGGCCATGCCGACCGCGGCACGGTTTGCGGTCAGCTCTTCGTAGACCGCCTGCATCGCCCCGCGCACCTGCCGGGACTCCTGCCAGCGGCCGATCAGCCCGGCACCGAGGAGCGTCAGGGCCGTGCCGAGGATCACCACCGACAGCCGGCACAGATAGCCGCGCCACGTCCATCCGCCATCCCCCGTCGACCGCTCTGCGGGACGTTTTTGCGGGGTTGCGGGGCGCTTGGGCGGCTCCGCGGCGCGGCGCGGGGTATTCGTCCGGCGGTCGTTCGCCGCCGCATTGCGCGGGGCGGCACTCTTCCTATCGTTCCGCTCCGCACTTCGCTGCGGCGCAGCGCCCCGGTGCTCACTGGCGGCGCCAGCCGGACGCTGCGGGGCGGCACCCTTCTGCCGCTCCGGCGCTGCGGGCCTTTGCGGTGCGGAGGCCCCTTTCTGCTGCACGGCGGGCTTCGATCCGGACGTTTCCGCGGCAGGCTTCTGCTGCGCGGCGGGCTTCGATCCGGACGGTTCCGCGACGGGCTTCTGCTGCACGGCGGGTTCCGCCGTGCTCTTTTGGGTCGGTTGTGCGGCCAGATCGCGCGGAGCCGGAGCTGCAGCGGCCGGAGTTACCGGTGCGGCAGCGTCGGATGCGGGCTGCTCGGCGGCCGCCGTTCCGCGAGCGTCTCGTTCGGGTTGCGTGGCCGACTCCACCGGAGCGGCGGCTGCGCTTTCAGTTTGTGCGGCCGGCTCCGCCGAAGCGACGGCCGTATTGCGGTGCGACGGACGGCGATGCCGGCGTCGCGGGGTCGGAGCATCATGCACCGCACCCTCGAGTTGGGGCTCCTGCGGGCTCTCCGTTCTCTTTTCATTTTCCATCTCCATGTCTCATTTTTTCGTAAAGGCGGAACAGACGCACCGTATCGGCCGCCTCGCGGACGTCGTGCACGCGCAGAATCGAGGCGCCCTGCCGCAGGCATTCCCAGCCGAGAGCCACCGTACCGGCCAGCGATTCGGCAGGCGTCGCATCGAGCGCCCTGTAGATCATCGACTTGCGCGACACGCCCGCCAGCACGGGATAACCCAGTGCGCAGAGGCGGTGCAGGCCGGCCAGCAGCTCGTAGTTCTGTTCCAGGGTTTTGGCGAAACCGAAGCCCGGATCGAGGATGATCCGTGCGCGGCTCACGCCCGCCGCCAGCAGCTGCCCGCAGCGGCATTCAAAATAATCGACCACCTCGGTCACGATGTCGCGCCGGTAGTTCGTCAGGGACTGCATCGTCCGGGGATCGCCCTGCATGTGCATCGCCACGTAGGGCACGCCCAGACGTGCCACCGTCGGCACCATCCGCGGATCGAGCTCCCCGGCCGAGATGTCGTTGACCGTCACCGGACCGAACTCCGCGACGGCCCGCTCGACCACCTCGCTGCGGAACGTGTCGACCGAAACGGCCGCACCGGGCGCCACGCGCCGCACCGCCTCCAGTCCGAGGGCCACGCGCCGCCACTCCTCCTCCACGGGCACCTCGTCGGCTCCCGGACGCGACGAGTAGCCGCCGATGTCGATAATCGCGGCCCCCTCGTCCACGATCTCGCGGGCTCGCTGCTCGACCGCCTCGCGCGTCGTGCGGCGGCTGTCGGCATAGAACGAATCGGGCGTGACGTTCAGGATACCCATCACGCACGGCTGCGAAAGGTCAGGCATCGGTACGGCGGAGTTCATGGGCTTCATGGCGGAATCGCTGGTCGAGGTCGGCGACGGCGGGTTCGAGGTCCGTCTCCAGGATGTTGACGATCGTGTAGTCGGCCCGGGCGCAGAGCGTGTCGTCGTCCGCCTGCGCGGCGATGCGGCGGCGCACCGCCTCCTCGTCGCAGCGGTCACGCCGGCAGGTGCGCCGCACGCGCAGCTCGACGGGCGCCAGCACCGCCACCGTGCGGTCCACGGCGTGCTCCAGCCCCGCCTCGAAGAGGATGGCGCTCTCCAGAATGACGTAGTCGCCCGGCTGCGCCGCGGCCCACGCCTCGAAGTCGCGCAGCACGGCCGGATGCACCAGGGCGTCGAGGTCCGCAAGGGCCTGCGCATCGCGGAAGACGATGTCGGCCAGGTAGGCCCGGTCCAACACCCCGTCGCGGAAGGCTCCGGCGCCGAAACGCGCCTCAATGGCCGGCCGCAGCGTCGTCGCCATCAGCCGCTTGGCCTCCGTATCCGAATCGTAGACCGCGACGCCGCGCGCGGCAAACAACCGGCAGACCGTGCTCTTGCCGCTGCCGATACCGCCCGTAATGCCCACCTTCATCATTGCTTTCCGAGTTTACGGGGGTCGTCGATCTCGGGAACCGAGCGGATCGAGACCACCTTGATATCACTGAACTTCAGCGAAATGGCACTCTGCAGCGACTGCGGATCGAGAACCAGCTTGCCCTCGTGTCCCTCCTCCTGCGAACGCGTATAGCGGAGGTCCGACAGCGGAATGTGCAGCGTCTTGTTCATGTAGACCCGGTAGCCGAACAGGTTGGTGCCCACGCCTTCGACCACGCACGTAACCTCGAACGGCACGCCGTCGACATCGACGCGCACGGTCTGGTCCGTCGTATAGGTGTAGCTCAACTTGGCGATATACCACAGGATGAACGACGCGACGAGCAGCGCCAGAAAGACCGGCGAGACGTAGCGGTGCACCCACTTCAGCAGATTCTCCATAATCATAGGTGTGTCTCCGTTGTAAACTTCCGCAAAGTTAAAAATAAAACGGACTGCGTCAAAAGGCGCAGTCCGTTTTTATGCAAAATGCGAAGTGAGAGCCTATTTGGTCTCGTCGTCGATCTTGGCACGCTTCGTCATCAGGTCGTAGGCCATGGGCGTAGCGATGAAGATCGTTGCGGCGGTACCCACGACGACACCGACCGTCAGCGCGAAGATGAAGCCGCGGATGGTCTCGCCGCCGAAGAAGAAGATTGCCAGCAGCGTGACGAGCGTCGTACCCGACGTATTGATCGTGCGCGAGAGCGTCGAGTTGATGGCGTTGTTCACGGTCTCCTTGAGGTTGCGCTTCGGGTAGAGACCCAGGTACTCGCGGATACGGTCGAAGACCACCACCGTGTCGTTGATGGCGTAACCGATGATCGTCAGGATCGCGGCGATGAAGGCCTGGTTCACCTCGAGGTTGAAGGGCAGGATGCCGTAGAACATCGAGAAGAGACCGATGATGAAGAGCGCATTGACCGCCAGGGCCAGTGTGGCGCCCGTGGCCCACTGCCAGCGCTTGAAGCGGAAGGCGATGTAGAGACCGATGGCGATGAGCGAGAAGAGCACCGAGTAGATGGCGTTCCAGGTCATGTCCTGTGCGATCGAGGGGCCGATCTTGTCGGCCGTCAGGATACCGTTGGCGTCGGTCTGCGTGTTGCGGAACTGCTCGAAGGTGATGTCGTAGGAGTAGAGCGGCTTCAGGGCATCGTAGAGAATGCGCTCCACGTCGCCCGCGGCCTCGTCCGACGTATCGTCATAGCGGTACTGCGTCACGATGCGCATCTGGTTCTCGTTGCCATACTGCTTGACCTCGAAGCTGACCAATGCGGCGTCGGCATCGGGCTGCTGTGCGAAGATCTGTGCGAGGTTGTGGCGCACGTCCTCGGCCGACACGGCCTTGTCGAAGCGCACGACGTAGGCGCGGCCGCCCGTGAACTCGGCGCCGAGGTTCAGACCGCGGACGAAGAACGAGATGCACGACAGGACGATCAGCACGGCCGTCACCGCATAGCCGATCTTGCGCAGGCGGATGAAGTCCACGTGCGTGTTGCTGAGGAAGTTCTCCGACCACTTGTGCGAGAAGGAGATGTTGCCCCAGCGGTTCACGATCCACTCGATGAGCAGGCGCGTGATGAAGACGGCCGAGAAGAACGAGGTGATGATACCGATGATCAGCGTCGTGGCGAAGCCCTGTACCGGACCGTTGCCGAAGATGAAGAGGACGATACCGGTGATGATCGTCGTCAGCTGGCCGTCGATGATGGCCGAGTAGGCCTTCGAGAAGCCGTCCTTGATGGCCAGCGACAGCCCCTTGCCGCCGCGCAGCTCCTCCTTGATGCGCTCGTAGATGATGACGTTGGCATCCACGGCCAAACCCATCGTCAGGACAATACCGGCGATACCGGGCAGCGTCAGCACGGCGCCAAACGACACGAGCACGCCCATGAGCAGGAAGACGTTGGTTAGCAGGGCCACGTCGGCCATCCAGCCGGCCGTCTTGTAGAAGAGGCCCATGTAGAGCAGTACGAGGATGAAGGCGATCACGAACGAGAGCATGCCCGCATTGATCGACTCCTGACCCAGCGAGGGACCGACGACCGTATCCTGGATGATCTTGGCCGGAGCGGGCACCTTACCCGACGAGAGGACGTTGGCAAGGTCCTTGGCCTCCTGGATGGTGAAGCTGCCCGAGATGGTCGAGATGCCGCCGTCGATCTTCGTCCGCAGCACGGGGGCCGAATAGACGTAGCCGTCGAGGACGATGGCCACGCACTTGCCGACGTTCTCGCCCGTCAGGCGCGACCACTCCTGGGCGCCCTCGGCGTTCATGTGCATCTCCACCTCGGCCTCGGCGCCGCGCTGTGCATAGCGCTCGACGGCCTCCGTGACGACGCTGCCGTCCAGCGGCGCCTTGCCGTCGGGCGTGGTGACACGCAAAGCATAGAGGTAGTAGCGGCCGCCGATGTTGTCGTCACCCTTGACGCCCCACCGGAAGATGACGTCCGCAGGGAAGAGGTTGCGCACGGCGGGATCGGCCAGGTAGGCGTTCACCGCCGCGATGTCGGCCTTGAATGCCGCACCGATGGCGCCGCCGCCGGCATAGTAGGGATCGAGCACGGCGAAGAAGGGGTTGCGCTCGCGGTCGTAACGCTGCATCTGGGCGGCGTCGGTCATCTCCGTCGTGTCGCTGCCGACCTCGGCGAGCAGCTCCTCACCGGCAGCGGCGGGAGCCGTTGCGGCAGCCTCGGCGGCGGGAGCCGTCTGCTCCTCAACGGCGGCAGCGGCCTGCTCCTCGACGCGGCCGCGGAGCAGGTTGTCGACCTGGCTCAGCACGGGCAGCAGCTCGCGGGCGTCGTAGCAGAGCCAAAACTCCAGCGAGGCGGTACCCTGCAGCAGGTCGCGCACGCGCTGCGGCTCCTTCACGCCCGGCAGCTCGACCAGGATGCGGTGCGAGTTGGGCAGACGCATGATGTTGGGCTGCGTGACTCCGAAGTGGTCGATACGGCTGCGCAGCACGTTGAACGATGCGGCGATGGCCGCCTCGGTCTCGCGCTTGAGGACCTTCTCGACGTCGGCATCCGAGCTTTCGAGCGTGATGTCGCTGCGGTCGGGGCTCACGAAGATCTCGGCGATGGGACGACCGCCCGACAGCCGCTCGTAGGACTTCACGAAGTCGCCGATGTAGTCGTTCGAGGTGCCGGCCTTGAGCGCGGCGTTCGCCTCGGCGATGGCCTCGATGAAGGTCGGATCGTTCTGGCTGTCACCGGCAAGCGCCTTGACCACATCCTCGACCTGCACCTCCAGCATGACGTTCATGCCGCCCTTGAGGTCCAGACCCAGGTTGAGCTCCTTCTCCTTGCACTCCTTGTAGGTGAACTTCTTGAATCCGAGGTTGAAGACCTGCAGATTCTGCACCGAGTCGAGGTAGTGCTGTTCGGCCGTGGAGCGCTCCTCGAGCGGGAACTGCTCGGCGTACTCGGCCGCCTTCTTCTCGACGCTTCTCGTCTTGAACGTGAACGAGAGCTGGTACACGCACGCCAGCGCCAGCAGCACCGCGACGAGTTTGATAAAACCTTTACTTTGCATTGGAATGATAAAAATTTGTTATTGTTTGTTTGATTTATCGTCCTTGCGCACAATAGCACGCAAAGATAGAAAAAAAGAATCAAATTTCGGAATATCGCTGTCAAGAATTGCGCGCGAACGACAAAAAAACCGTATTTTTGGGGCCGCATGCTGCGATCGGGCCCATACGGATACCACCTGGCCGCGCTCTTCTGCGTGACGGTGTGGGGCGCGACCTTCGTTTCGACGAAGGTCCTCATCGCGCACGGCCTCGCCCCGGCCGAGATCTTCCTGCTGCGCTTCGCGATGGCCTACCTCGGCCTGCTGCCCTTCACGCTCCGCCGCAGAAGGGCCGGCAGCAGCGCCGCGGGGCGGGAAAAGGACGCCGGGAGGCAGGAAAGGACCGCCGCGGGGCGGGAAAAGGATGCCGGAAACGACACGGGCAGTCCGGCCCGGCGCGGCCTCCTCGGGCGGCTGTGTGGAGCACGGCTGCGCAGGGCCCGGCTGCGCGACGAGCTGCTGCTCGCGGCGGCGGGGCTGACGGGCGGATCGTTCTACTTCCTCACGGCAATAGTTCGTTAAATTTTCCAGGCCCTAAGCGGCCCTGGCAGTAAATAAAACCA